>Ga0209270_1000040_pt1 | contig 339095 bp, 297 predicted proteins | sample MTBAKSrepl1MetaG_FD_187456 | JGI IMG/M metagenome (GOLD analysis project Ga0209270, IMG submission 187456) | Enrichment culture microbial communities from Arthur Kill intertidal strait, New Jersey, USA, that are MTBE-degrading - MTBE-AKS1... | ecosystem: Environmental > Aquatic > Marine >... | reverse complement strand
ATCATTTGAGAAGTTTGTATGGCATGTGAAGCGCTGCCGATGGCTAAGTTGATATCCGGTTGTGGGAGATCTAATTTTTCAATAAAGATATCCGAAAGATTCCTATCGTAATGTTGCCCGGTATGTAAGAATATCTGGTCACTTTTCCCCTGCCAGGCTCTGGCTACCATCGCGACCTTGATGAATTGTGGTCGTGCACCGAAAATATGGAAAATTCGCATAAATTATTTCTCTTTGAAGCTAAAACTATACCCATACTTTAACAGATATTGAATGAATAAAACCTAATTATATATTGTTTTTAATCTAATCGTGATGAATCGGACTTAATTTAAGTTTTTCAATTATTCTGTTCTTTAATCTTATATTAATCTTCCTTAATTTTAGGTTTATTTTTAGTTGTTTCTTGTATCAAGATAAGTTTGTTTCGATAATCATTTGCTATTAGTTGCCAACTTATTAATAATTGCTTTGAATATTCAATCATTTCTCGCATTTTCCTTATTTCTTCAATTAGTAAAAAAATTTCATTGTCAAAATTATATTCTGTATCAGAATAAAATTTACTATATATTTGTTCTATTTTTAATAGTTCATTATCACTAATTGATTGAAAATTCCAAAAATCATTTTCTCGTTTATCTGCCATTATTTTTATCCCTCAAAATGAATAAATTTATTAAAAATATTTTATTTCAAAATAAAGAATTCTCTCTAACAATTTTTCTGAATGAAATTCAGCGCGTGCTGCAGCCGCTGCAGCACTACCGGTTTGCCCAGGATGTGCATAGATTCAAACAGCGGTGGGCTGACCTTTTGCCCGCTGATGGCTTCGCGCAGAAAACTGAAGAACTGGCGTGCCTGCTTGCCTTCTTCTTCCATTAGCTTGCGCATGTTGATATCCAGCGTTTCCGTGTTCCATTCCTGGATGGTTTCCAAGGCTGCCAGTATCTGCGTGCCGATGGCAAGGGTTTCCTGATTGGTGCAACCTTCCATCAGAATACGTTCAACATCATAGGTTATGTACGATTCAAAGAAAAATTTCGCCATCTCCAGCGCATCATCCAGGGTAGTCAGACGTTCCCTTACAATAGGCGCGATCTTTTCCAATGTTTCGATATCTGCGGAAATGCCCGCATGTGTAAAGAAAGGCTGCATACGTGTTGCCAGTTCTTTATCGCTTAGTTCTTTAATGTGTAGTTTGTTGAAATGATCCAGTTTGGAGAAATTAATAGCCGCCGGAGAAGGATTCAACTTTTCCAGTGAAAATTTTTCGATCAGGTCCTGCATGGTAAAGAATTCAGTATGATCGTCATAGCTCCAGCCCATCAAAGCGATCCAGTTCACCACCGCTTCGGGTAAATAGCCCAGTCCTTCCATATCTTTAACAAAAATGGAATATCCATCCTTGCTCAATTCGGCAGCTTCACGTTTGCTCATCTTGCCTTTACCGCTCGGTTTCAGGAAGACAGAGAGATGCACCCATACCGGTTCCTGCCATCCAAACGCCTGGTGGATCAAGCTATGTAATGGTGAGGTGGGCAACCATTCCGAACCACGGATGACATGCGTGATCTTCATCAAATGATCATCCACAGCGGCTGCCAGGTGATAGAGCGCCCAGCCGTCTGATTTGATCAAAATGTAATCATCCAGCGTGCGATTCTCAAAAGTGATCTCGCCGCGTAACAGGTCCCTGACCACCGTCACCCCTTCATCAGGGGTCTTGAAGCGCAACACATGCGGTTCACCGGCGGCAATGCGTTGGCGTGCTTCTTCCAGTGGAATATTGCGGCAGGTGCGGTCATACAGGGGCGGTTCTTTCTTTTTTTGTTTTTCTTCGCGCACCTTGGCTAGCCGTTCGGGGGTACAAAAACAATAGTAAGCGTAGCCCATTTCGACCAGCTTATCACCATATTCCTGGTAGATCTGTTTGCGCTCCGACTGCCGGTACGGTCCATACGGACCACCGATATCCGGTCCCTCATCCCAGCTCAATCCCATCCAACGCAAACTGTTCAGCAATTCTTCTTCCGCGCCCTCTACAAAGCGTTTGCGATCGGTATCTTCTATACGTAGGACGAATTGTCCCCCGTTTTTACGGGCTAACAAGTAATCATATAAGGCAGTACGCCCACCCCCCAGGTGTAGATGTCCTGTTGGAGATGGCGCAAAACGAACGCGCACAGGTTGAATACTTTGTGTCATAAAAAATCCTCTATTATCTATTGAATAATCTTTTTTCGTAACGCAACGGATTCGACCAACCCGATGCCTACGATTGATGATACCAGAGAACTACCGCCATAGCTAAGAAATGGGAAAGGTAATCCAGATACGGGCACCAGGTTCAGGTTAACTCCGATATTGATCGCCGTCTGGAAGAACAGCATAGCGGCGTAACCAAATGCCAGCAAAGATCCATAGCGATCGGATGCAGTTTGCGCTACGCGGATGCAGCGCACAATGATAAAAGCCATCAACGCAATAATAGCAGTGGTGCCAACGAAACCGAATTCCTCGGCAACCACTGAAAAGATGAAATCGGTGTGCCGTACTTTCAAGAAACGCAACTGCACCTGGGTACCCTGCCCGTAACCCTCTCCGAACCAGCCACCTGAGCCGATGGCGATCTTGGATTGTTGGATGTTATAAACATCGCCATAGCTAGCTTCTGGGTCGGGAAAAATGAAATTGAGGATACGCGCCTGCTGATATTCTTCCAGAAATGGGAAAGCGAGCACCACCAACAAGATTCCCACCACCGCTAAGATAGCCAGAAACTTCACCGGTAATCCGGAGATCCACAACAAGGCAAACCAGATCACAAAGATCACAATGGAAGTGGAGAGATTGGGCTGCAGCAAGATCCAAACCACGATTCCAAAGGTCAGAATGAAACTTTTAAGGATCCATTTAAAGTCTTTTTTATCGTCCCAGGTACGTGCGAAGTGGTCTGCCAATACCATGATCATCAATATCTTCACAATCTCAGAGGGCTGGATAAGGATCAATCCGGTGTCGATCCAACGAGCGGAACCAAAGCGGGCTTCACCATAAACATAAATAACAAAAAGGGCTGCAAAGGCAAACACATAGATGAATCTGGCAATAGATGACCACAGGTGATAATCGATGGCTGCCATGATGATCACCATGACCAACCCGCCAGCCACAAAAATAGCCTGGCGCTGCGGATAACCTGTCAATTCTTCATTTCCGGCAATGGCAGATTCGATCATAACAATACCGAACAGGCACATGAAAACCACTGCCCCAAACAATAAAAAGTCAAAATTACGCCACAGATTACGCCGCATATTTTTTTATTACTTTGTTTTCACGGGTATATCACAAACCAAACGTTGTTCACGCCCTTCATGCATCATAGAGATCTTCACCTGCGATGCATCAATGGTAACATGTCGTGAGATGACCTCGATCAATTCATCTTTCATATCATCCAATACACGCGTAGTGAGATTGGTACGATCGTGGATGAGCACCAGTTTCAAGCGTTCCTTGGCGGTATCAGCGCTATCTTCTTTTCCCAGTTTTTTCAGCCAATCTGCCATCTGTTCATCCTTCCTTGTTGAAAACCTTGGAAATGCGTTTGATGAAATCATCCTTTTGACTCAGATCGACAAAAGGCACATCTTGTCCCGTAAGTCGTAAAGCTACATTCTTGAATGCCTGCCCGGCACGTGATTTCGGATTGAGCACTACTGGCTGTCCTTTATTAGTGCTCACCAATACGTTCTCATCCTCCGGGATAATTCCCAGCAGTTTAACCGCCAGCAGTTCCAGCACATCATCCGCTTCCATCATATCCCCCCGTTTGATCATCTCGGGGTTGATGCGGTTGAGGATCAAGCGGGCAGGTCCTTTTTCGGCAGCTTCGATCAACCCGATGATGCGGTCGGCATCTCGTACTGCTGACACATCCGGATTGGTGATGACAATCGCTTCATCTGCCGGAGCAATGGCGTTCTTGAATCCACCCTCAATGCCAGCAGGAGAATCGATCAGGATGAAATCCATTTCCGGGCGAATGCTTTCGCATAAATCGATCATCTCAGCCGGCGTGACAGAATTTTTATCGCGTGTTTGGGCAGCCGGGATCAAGAAGAGATTCTCAAACCGTTTATCTCTGATCATGGCTTGATTGATCTTGCAATGCCCTTCAATGACATCCACCACATCATATACAATACGGTTCTCCAAACCCAAAACAACATCCAGATTTCGTAGCCCGATATCGCTATCAATACAGGTTACTTTTCTCCCCAATTCTGCCAGGGCAACACTGATATTGGCTGTAGCGGTAGTTTTGCCTACCCCTCCTTTTCCTGATGTAATGGTGATGATGCGTGCGGTCATTCTTCTCCTTTTGAAATAGTTTATTGTTTCCAGTCACTAAAATGCAGTTCAGCTTCCTGGCAATTGATTTTAACGGGATTTTTAATATGCAGCGACTTTTTCGCCTCGATATTGGCTATGCGCAAATGAAGCGGCTTTAATTCCAGTGCACAAATAACCACTGATTCGTCACCCCCGGTGCCAGCCAGAACACTGCCACGTACGCAACCCCACACTACCACATTGCCTTCTGCTTCGATCTCCGCACCCGGATTGACGTCCCCGATCACGATCACACTTCCGAAATATTTGACCTTTACGCCAGACCGCAGAGTGTGGGGATAGACGATAGCATTTTCACCACCATTAGGCATGAACTGCGTTTTTTTCTGTGATGAGGTTCGGATGCGCTCCGGTTCGATTTCCAATCCATAGGTTTTTGCAGTATTCTTAGTCTGTTTCGATTCAGAAAATATAGCTATCAGTAAAATCCCTCGTTCAGCCAATGCATCCCGTAAATCAGCCATCTGCACCGCTTTGACGTTGCGTTCACCCACATCCAATGCCAGTTTAGCTTCCAGAAAGAAATCCTTCTTTTTCTCAATGAAATCCAGAAAGCGGTGCAATTCTTCTTCCCATATTCCATCACCGAACCGTACCAGAAGCACATCACCGATCCCTTTGATCTTGAAATCGTGCACAATATTTTTTAACTGTTCTACCACTCTATTGATTTCCTTCGTCGATTTCTTTTAATTGGAAGTAGGCTTCCAGCACCTGACGAACGATCGGCGCGGCAACACTGGACCCTTCGGTGCCATTATAGACAAAAGCAACCACAGCTATTTCTGGATCATCAGTGGGACCATAACCCACATACCAGGCATGCGCTGGCCAGCTTCCATATACACACAATCCTTTTTCCTGGGCGATATTATCACAATACTCCGCTGTACCTGTTTTCCCGGAAGTTGGTACCTCTACGCCTTCGAAAATACTCATAGCAGTTCCTTCAGTAACCGTCATGCGTAGTGCCTGCTGCGTCATGTCGATTACCCACGGCTCAATCACTCTTTTTTCACCAGTTGGCAGATAATCTTCATCATAAATCTCAATTAATGGATCTGTTGTGACATCCCATACTTCCTGTGGCTCAAATGGCTGCACCACATTGCCATCTTCGTCAAGGATTTCTTTGATGATGGTCGGCTTCATATAAATTCCATCATTGGCAACAATGGCAAATGAAACCAGTACCTGGAGAGGAGTAGCAAGGACATAACCCTGACCCATTCCAGCAATATAGGTATCACCAGTCGACCAAGTCTCGCTTAGATTAATCCGTTTCCATGTCGGGGTAGGAATAAGCCCATCTGCTTCACCCGGAAGTTCAATCCCTGTAATTGCCCCAAATCCGAGAGCCTTCGCGTATTCACTCAATCGCCAAATTCCTAACCCTGGATTTACTTCATTTTCATATCCTCCAGTGATCTTATAAAAATAAACATTTACAGAATGAGACAGTGCTTTAAAAAAGTTCGCTTGTCCATGTCCGCCATCTTTCCAATCCACAAATTCTCGTTTTGTGCCGGTTTCATTTTCCAAATATTTGTCATCAATTGTGATTGAATATGGCGTTATAAGACTTTGATAAGGAGCGATAACCCCTTCATTGATAGCACCGATTGCAGCAACAATCTTGAATACCGAACCCGGAGGATGTTCTGCCGAGATGGCATGGTTAAATAACGGGCGGTTTGGATCAGCACTCAATTGCTCATAATAATAGGCTGGGATAAAACGCGCCATACGGTTATTCTCATAGGTCGGGTAGGACACCAGTGCCAATATTTCACCAGTTTTAGGATTGATTGCGATCACTACCCCATTCGTAAAACGTACATCATTAAACCAGCGATTCCACCAATCAATATTTCCTACCAGTGCCGCTTTGGCTGCCTCTTGCAAACGGGTATCGATAGTCAATTTAACATTCAATCCAGACGCAGGTTCTACCGGTGGCTCAAGATCACGGATCACTTTACCCGCAACATCTTTTTCCACCACACGCAACCCGTTGGTCCCGCCAAGCACTTCCTGCATAGTCGCTTCAACACCTGCATAACCAACTTTATCGCGCCCTGGTTCGAACCCCAATTCCGTATAGTATTCTTCCAGTGATTCCGGGATGGGACCTAAGAATCCGATGATCTCTGATGTCAGCTCTCCAGTGGGATATTCACGGATTGGCTCAATCTCCACTTCCACACCCGGCCATTCATCAGATTTAGATTCGATCAGTTGGGCAGTCTGTTCATCAACATCACATTTTATTTGCATGGGAGTATAAGGGGCATTGGTATCTGCGATGATCACGATCTGAGAAATACCCAGATTCGTTTCACATGGAGAAAAGGTCCTCACGACCTCATCAGTGAGTTCTCCATTAGAAACAGGCACATCGATCACCTCAGAAAGCTGGCGGTAGATCTCTTGGGTTGCACCCTCATCCACAGGAAGATCGGCTGGTGTAATAACCACATTATAAGATGCAGCGTTCTTTGCCAGCACGATACCATTACGATCATAGATGACACCTCTTTCAGTCTGGATGCTGATATTGGTAGTACGGTTCTCTTCCGCCTGGGCTACATATTCTTCACCATTGATGATCTGTAAATTCAGTAATCGAAAGATATAAAATCCGAAGATCACTAAAATGAGAAGGTACAGGGAGCGTGTACGCCAAGTTGTTTTTTTGTTTCGATCATTAATCATTTTCTACTTCTTGATATACAAATTTCTGAGCATCTTGAACAATAAGGAATATAGGAAATGCAAGGATGATATTCAAGAAAATACTCGGGAGGGTTATTGCTTGCAAACTGGGGAGTAAAGGAATCGTTATTCCCTGAAATTGTATTATAACAATATACAGCAAATGCTGAAAAAACGTCGCTATGATCGTGAGGAGCAGCATTGAAAAAACGGGCATTTCCCATAATCGACTGATCAACGCCCGAGTCAATAGGGCTGCCACCAAATAACTGATGATTGCAGTTGGGAAAGGAAGCGAGGAGATGAAACTTATCAAACCACCTGCCAGCAAGACCGGAATATAGTATTTCCGTGCCTGGCGGTTCAAACACCAGGCGATCACGAATAACAGCAAAATATCAGCTTTTCCGTGGTTCAGCGGGATACGACTCACCACTGAAAGCTGCAAGGACGTAAAAACTAGCACCAACAGGGACGAAAGAAAGATATCCATTTTTATCGTTTACTCATTCGTCAATGATTGAATATCAATGGCACTGAAATTCGTAATGACCAGCACCGCTCGCAAGCTTGAAAAATCAACCTGCGACTCTACCACCCCGGTTTGAAAGATAGCATTTTCTTTCTTCTGTATGTTTAGCACCTGACCAACCAGGATATCAGACGGATAATTACCTCCCAACCCAGAAGTCAATAAGATTTCCCCTGGTTGCACATTCGCATCAGCCGGTATCATAGTGAGTTCCAAATCGCCGGTTGAAGTGCCAGTAAGTTGAGCTTCAACATTTAGAGATTGCATTCTAACGTTAATGCTAGAAGCAGGGTCATTAATCAACTGTACACGTGAGGCACTGGCAGTTACCGCATCGATCTTTCCAACCAATCCTTGTTGAGTCACAACCGGCATTCCATATCGAATGCCATCGTCAGAGCCATGATCAATAATCAAGTAATGCATGAACGGATTAGGATCACGACCGATCACCGAAGCTGCCACATAGGTACTCTCTGGTTTGGCGCGTGCAAAATCCAATAATGCATACAGGATATCTGCTTCACTTAATTGTTCTTCCAACTCGATGATCTGGCTTTGTAATTGGGATACTTCATTCCTGAGCTGGGAATTCTCAGCCATCAGGTCGGTCACTTCTCGTGGTAAGGTAAAAAAATCATAGATTGCCATGAACTGGTTGGAGATCCATCCCTGAACCCGCACAAAAGGATCCATCACCTTCCCAAGCACAGGGCGCAGAACCCCGCTCAATGCAAGCAAAATTACTCCCACTATCACCAGTGAAATCACAACGGTTCGAAGCGTGCGATTATTTTCAAAACGCATTTTTCACCATTATCCCAATTTTATTCATGCCAGGAGGGAGGATTTAGAAGCGCTGTTTATTCCCATCAATATCAGTCAATAATCCTCTAAAGCGTTCAAGGTCTTCCAGAACGATGCCTGCACCACGCGCTACACACGTCATGGGATCATCAGCTAACCAAACATGCATCTTCAATTCATCCGCCAGACGCAAAACCATGCCATGCAGCAGTGAACCACCCCCTGCCAGGCATATTCCGGTATCAAGCAGATCGGCGCCGATTTCGGGTGGTACTTCATCTAGTGCATTTTTAATCGTATCGATGATAACCTGGATGGAATTACTCAATGATTCGCGAATTTCGATTGAGGAAATCTCAATTGACTCGGGTAATCCGGTGATCAAATTGCGCCCGCGTACCTGCATGGTTTTTTCTGATTCAAACGGGTAAGCCGAACCTATTTCCCATTTTATCTGTTCCGCCATCCGTTCACCAATGAACAGGCTGTACTTATTACGGATGTAATCGGTGATATCCTGATCCATCTCATCACCGGCCACCCTCAGGGAACGTGATACAACGATACCACCCATGGAATTGACAGCGATTTCTGTTGTGCCCCCACCAATATCGACGATCATTGAACCAGAGGTATCTGCTAATGGTAGCCCCGCACCAATGCTGGCAGCCATTGGCTCATCAATCAGATATACTTCTCTTGCGCCAGCTGCCATTGCAGCATCGAAGACCGCTCGTTTTTCTACTTCTGTAGCTCCGGAAGGGATGCCAATCACCACTCGTGGGCGCGGCATCGGGACAATAGCCTGTTGATGCACCCGACCGATGAAATATGCCAGCATTGCCTGGGTTATTTCAAACTCGGATATTACACCATCTCGGATCGGGCGGATGGTAGTAACATTAGCGGGTGTTCTACCGACCATCTGTTTGGCTTGTGTGCCAATTGCCACCGGTCGGCGGGTACGTTTTTCAATAGCTACCCAGGATGGTTCGTGAACAATGATGCCCTTCCCGCGCACATAAATCAATGTATTAGCTGTTCCTAGATCGATCCCCAAATCGAGCGAAAACAAACCTAAAAGCCAGTTAAAAGGATTTGCAACCAAGCAGGACTCCCGTGGTAAAAGGTATCGAATATTCTAACCACAAAATCGCGCAATATTATAACATGATACCACCTTTTGCCATCCGTCCCGAGGTTGGTTAGTTATGCTTACTTCTTTAGATAGAAATCCACCGATTTTCCCAGAACATGGTTGAATGCCAAACGCGCGATTTCAGCATAGGATGGATGTGCATGGATGATCTCCGCCACATCATTGATAGGAGTCTTCAATGCGATCATATTGGCAAATTCCTGGATAATTTCAGAGACATTATGCCCAATCGCTTGCGCTGCCAACAATTTTCCTCCAGCTAGCCAGAGTTTTACAAAACCATCGGAATACCCTTCGATGTTCGCCCGTAAATTCACAGAGAAAGGAATCTTCTCGACTGTCACACCCTTCAAATCCTGGGGCACAGTTCCAACCACAGCTACTTCCGGAATAGAGTAGATCACTGCCGGAATGACACTGTAATCCATCAGCCGTTGCGATTTCTTCCCAGCCATGCTGTTCTCCCCACAAATCACCCCCTGCTGGATGCCAACATGTGCCAAAATAGATTTCCCGGTTGCATCACCGATCGCCCATACATCAGGTTGATTGGTCATCATATGATCATCAACTGTGATGCCTTTCTTGGTATATTCAACATTCAGGTTATCCAACGCTTCAGTGAGCATGACCGGCTTGCGCCCGATGGCAACCAATACCAGATCAGAATCCACACTTTTTTCCTGACCATTCTTCCGCTCGCGCATTTTGATGGTTCCATGATCGACCGATAGCGCTTCATACCCGGTAAAGATCTGCACTCCTTTATCGTGCAAGATTGACGTGATGGTCTTTGAAATATCCTCATCCATACCAGCAACCACGCGATCCAGAAATTCAATGATGGTAACCTTACTACCGAGATTGGTGAAGATCGTGGCAAATTCGAGCCCGATCACCCCTCCACCAATGATGGTTAGCGTTTTGGGAAGATGATCGATGGAAATCAAACGATTGCTGCTCACAATGGTTGGATCTTCTTTGTTGAACGAAAGCAGATCAAGCGGTTGTGAACCAGTGGCAAAAACAATATTTCTCGCCTTGATGGTCTCCTCTTTCCCTGTAAAGTGCATGGTCTCGCCATCTACATCCAGTTTACCTTCACGAATCAAGATAGTTCGGTCTTTTTGTGGTTCAGCTTGCCCGGTGTAAATATCGATCTGGTGGTGCTCCAAAAGATCACGGATCTCTTCGCGTACAGTTTTTACAACCTTATTCCGGCGTTCAGCAACCTTTTCAAAATCAATTGTAAAAGTATCGACTGCAATACCATATTTCCCACTTTCTTTGATGATCTGTGCAATCTTGGCAGATTCGATCATCGACTTACTGGGAGTGCAACCCCAGTTCGTGCAAATTCCTCCGATATAGTCTCTCTCAACAATAGCAACTTTTCCCCCCAATTGTGCTGCTCGAACTGCACATGATTGTCCAGATGGGCCAGCCCCAATAACCACAATATCATATTCTTTCATTTTTCCACCTATTCGACAATTTTTATCATTATTATCATAATTATACCAGTTTTCACATTTCTAGTTTTCATATTTCTATTGACACGTTATTTACGGGTCGTTATAATGCAAATGTCGCGGGTGTAGTTCAATGGTAGAATGTCTGCTTCCCAAGCAGAAGGTTGTGGGTTCGAGCCCCATCGCCCGCTTAAAATAAAAGAGCGAGAGAGAATAATCACTCGCTCTTTTCCTTATTTATCGTTTAGTAAATCAAAGAATTACAACTTCTTGCGCCTGGGGACCTTTGTCGCCTTGAGTTACAACAAACTCAACACGTTGTCCTTCGGTAAGGGTACGATAGCCATCTTGTTGGATAGAAGTGTAATGCACAAAAACATCTTCTCCGGAATCACGTTCAATAAATCCGTATCCCTTCGATCCGTTGAACCATTTTACGGTGCCCTGTTCTTTCTCGGACATGTTTTGGAACTCCTTTCTTAGATTTCTTGATTAAGTTCCAAATTAAAAGACTACTCTTTCTTTCTAGAACTACATCCACGAACATTTAATTCTAGCATGGCTTTTTCCAGTTTGTCTATTATAAATTTCACCTATTTTCTATCATTTATTGAAATGAATTAACAAAAATTCATCTCTCTATGCCAACTTTTCAACCATCTCACCAATACTTCCCAACACCAGATCTGGTTGAAACAGACTACCTGCAAGATCCACTTGTTTCGTCTCGCCTGTTAACACCAACACCGTATGAATTCCGTGTTGTCCAAACGCAATATCGGTGTACAGTCTGTCGCCAATCATAGCCATACTTCCTAATGGTAAACTTGTTTTCTGGCTGATAGCATCCAGAATAGGTAAATTGGGCTTGCCCACAACGACATCCGGTTCTCGTCCGGTGGAGGCTTTTATAAAAGCAATGATTGCACCGATGTCAGGCATAAAACCGTCACGAGTGGGACAATTAAAATCAGGATGAGTGGCAATGTATGGCAGGCCTGCCCTAACCAGATCGCATACTTTCCATAATTTTTTGTAGGTAAGAGTGGTATCAAACCCAATCACCACCATTTCAGGATCACCATTCAGATCAAAACCGGCAACGCTGAACTCGGTCGCGAGATCGGTGGTTCCAAGAAGGTAAATCTTCCTGGAGGAATAATTTTTTGAAATAAAAGCAATAGTTGCTTGTCCAGAGGTATAGATATGATCTGTTGTGACAAAATTCAATCCAAGAGCGTGGAATTTTTTCATATAGGCATTGACATTCTTGGATGAATTATTGGTTAAAAACAGAAATCTTTTCTCGTGTTCCACCAGATAATGGAGAAAACCATCCGCGCCATCAATAATATGATCCTCAAGGTAGATGGTCCCGTCCATATCCAGCAGCCAACATTTTATATCATTCCATTGATCAAATTTCTTATTCATGACTCTCACCGCATATTCCTAAATCTGGTTGGCTAGTAGACCACCCTGTTTCAAAACAAAACTCTCATACGGAATTCCGGATAATTTGGCAATAGGATTGCATTTTATTTTTAATAAAAAGAAAGACCTTGGCCCTTCCTCGGGAAGTGTTTCAAAATTAGCCATTCCTTTTGAAATGATCAGATCTGCTTGATGGAATTTCTCCAGAAATTCTGGAGAGCAATGCTTGAGAACGGTTCCCTGGATAGCAGTGCCATTGTCAATGATTTTTACATAATCTGGAAATTTTGTATTTTGCGCATCGATGGATAATGCATCATTCATGATCGCCGCTTGCTTGACCACATAAATCAATGGTTGCTCGATTTGTTCAATCAATAAACGATCAAAAACCGTCTCTCCCGCATTATCTGCCAGGAACAAAATGTTTTGTGCTTTATCAAGTGTTTCTTTAAATGCTTCATAATCAAATGGAGTGAACTGCGTTTTCAAGACATGTTCAATAGCTGATTTCAAATCAAAATCTGAAGAAGGACCAAAATCGATAATGTTTCCGGCAGCGCATATTTTGAGGGCTGTCTCTAATGGATCGTACGATTCCTGAACGATTCGCTTGGCATAATCGAACAACTCAAACGCCTTCTCAAGGCTATATTGTTTCGCTTTAATATATGGATCTTTTCCACCACTATCGCTGGTGATCTTATGATGCATCAAAGCTGCAATCTCGGATGAAGTTAATTCATCATCTATATTAATGAGGGATAGAAGAGTCTCATTGATTATTTTTTTAGTTGAGGTTTCATCCAGGTCAAGATACCCCACTGCATCTAGCACTTGGCGCAGCAAACAAGGGTAGCATTCAAAATATATACTTTTCGTCATTGACAATTATCCTTATTCAATAAAATCATATACACTACTAATCAGCAAATCCACTCTATTTTACTGTATCCAGAAAATTTGCATGATCTTCAGTAAAATATCTCTTGGAATTCGATAGAAATCAGGAAATTTATCTTTTACTTTAGAGAAATTACCAGTAAAAAACCTGGCTCTCAGAATGAAAAACGCCAGGTTTTTCATATGACAATAATCATTTACCTAAAAGCGCCGATGGTTCAAAGGGAAATGGAACAATTTCCCTGACTGTTTTTTCTCCCAGATATTTTCCTTGGGCATCGCCGCTGATCACCAACCAGTCCAACCCAAATTCCACCATCACCTGGCGGCATTGAGCGCAGGGATAGGCTTCTTTGGTTCCTGGACCGACCACTGCAATCGCATCGAACTCTTTTTCACCCTCCGACACCGCCTTCCAGATCGCCACCCGCTCGGCGCAGACAGTGGCACCATAAGAAACATTTTCTATATTGCCACCAAGGTAGATCTTGCCCGATTTTCCCAGAACTGCTGCGCCTACTCTGAATTTGGAATAAGGACAGTGCGCGTTTTTTGCTCCTTCTGTGGCTAATTTTAACAATTCTTCTTTCTCTTCTTTGGTTAATTTTTTCATTTCTGTTCGTAGTGATTATCAATTGAGATTCTTGCCCATTCGATAACTGATAATTCTTGTTCCTTTCTTATTGGTGTAGTTCTTCTCCACGATGTAGCCGAGTTTTTTATATAGATCAAATGCAATTTTATTGTGGTCAAAAACATGTAAACAAATTTTACCTGCTCCTTTAGATTTCGCAACCTGTTCAGCTGCTTGCATCGCCAACCTTCCAAATCCCTTCCCTCTATATCCAGTCTCGATCATAATATCAAAGATAAAGGCAACGGGGTGACCTTCGTTATCGGGGTTTATACTCAACCAGAGAGTTCCGACTTTATAATGGTCATGAACATTGATGATATTGAAAAAGTAATGTCCATGTGTATTCATTCCGTCGATCAAAAGATCATTGATCTGTTCATGTGTTGTCGTTTCAGCTTGTTTTTGAGTAAAGTCTCCAGTTTTTTGTAATTCTTCTCTAAAATTACTAATACTCATTTGTATAAAATTTTCAAATTCGGACTGACTCATCTTTTCTAATGTTTTCATGCATTATTTCCTGATAATCAATATTTTAGGATATATCGTCAGAAATATTTTTGCTACTATTAAAATATTATATAATTCATTTAACAATGGAAAATTGGCCTCTTGGCTGATTCAAACAACCAACCAAGGAGAACCTGATGAATAAATATTTTTTCCTTATCACATTGCTTCTCTTAGTATTCTTGTTAACTGGCTGGATTTATTATGTCAATTCCCAATCTGATCAGATTGAACCTGTCGAAAAGATCAGCGCAAAATGGTGGGGGTCTGCTCATGCTGACATCGAAGCAGAGGCTTTTACCCACTGGAGTGAAGATGAACCTGCTATCGTACCACCGACTTGTGCCAAATGTCACAGTGGGCAGGGTTTTCTTGATTATGTGGGACAGGATGGCAGTGCGGAATTTGTAGTAGATGAACCAGCTATGATTGAATCAGTTATCTCTTGTGAAATTTGTCATAACCAACAAACTACGCAATTGACCAGTGCCGTATTTCCTTCGGGCATTGAAATTGATCTCGACCCGAACAGTGCTTTATGCGCTTCGTGCCATAGTGGGATGGGGTCAAGCGATTCTATTCCCGGTCGTAGTGAGGATGTCGATGTTGATGAAGTCATTCCTGAGGGGAGTTTTATAAACCCACACTATGCTTTCGCTGCAGCTACCTGGTTGGGCAGCGATGCACAGGGCGGTTATGAATACAACCAGAAAACATATGTCGGAAAATTCGAGCATGCAGTTGGGGTTCAGACCTGTACACAATGTCATGATCCACACAGTCTTCACATGAATCAACCCTATACAGACACAGATTTGTGTTCTACATGCCATTCGAATGTGGTAGACTATTCAGATTATCGAGATGTTTATGTCGATGGGGTCGATTATGATACTGATGGGTACACTGAAGGAATCTACTATGAGATTGAAGGTGTAAGGGGACAACTTAACCGGGTTATGCAGATATACGCAGCCGAGATAATCGGTCAGGGGATAGGATGGGTGGATCAATATCCTTATCTATTCAAAGATAACGACCTGGATGGAACCATTTCAGAAGAAGAAAGAAACTTCTCCAATGCGTACACTCAATTCACACCGCGGTTGATGCGCACCGCCTACAATCTACAATTCAGTATCAAAGACCCCGCTGGTTATGTACATAATGGGAAATATATTCTACAACTACTGTTTGATTCCATTGAAGACCTGGCCTCTGTTGTCGAATTCCCGTTTGATTATTCCCAACGTCCATAGCTGGACGATGATCAATTTTAGATCAGCAAAAGGTGCTTGAATGAATAAACACATTAAAAGTCTGGTTTATATTCTGGCTTACTGTCTATTAATTTCTCTACCGGTCATCGTTTTTTTCAGCTTTGACATGCCAGAAAAACGTAGCTTCCTGCGTGATGTTTCAGTTATGTTGGGTTTCTTTGGACTCTCCATGGCTGGAATGCAATTCATCCCAACCACTCGTTTATCTTTCCTTTCTGATGTCTTTGACATGGATCGTGTTTATAAAGTGCATCACATCCTTTCAATACTATCTGCCGTTCTGATTATTTTCCATCCAGTGATCTTGATTGTAAACAACCCCAACACACTCTTGTTGTTAAATCCTTTCACAGCTCCCTGGCGTGCTCAGGCCGGATTGATTGGTTTGGTTGGTTTCTTGATGATCGCACTGACCTCAATATATCGTAAAGAGGTCAAGCTTGGATATGATACTTGGCACACCATTCATACTTTTTTAGCTTTGTTCATCATGGTTTTTGGATTGATCCATATCTTCAAGGTTAATTATTATTCCGCCGCTATTTCTATGCGCATCGCTTGGATCATTGAAATTGGGATTTGGAGCATTTTCATATTATATCTGCGCATCATCAAACCAATTCTTATAAAAAAGCATCCTTATACGATCGATCAGGTAATCGAAGAAATCCCTAATACTTGGACATTGGTTTTAAAACCAGAAGGTCATGCGGGGTTGAAATTTAAAGCCGCACAAGTAGCCTGGATCAATATAGACACCTCACCCTTCATCATTCACCGTAATCCATTTTCCATTTCAGGAAGTGCTGAAAATAGAGAGGAACTTCGTTTCACGATCAAAGCATTGGGAGATTTCACAAACACGATTGGAACTCTACGTGGTGGAGAAACAGTTTATGTAGACGGTCCTTATGGAAATTTTAACCTTGAGGATGAAACCACCAAAAATGGGTTAGTATTAATTGCCGGAGGGATTGGGGTCGCTCCAATTATGAGCATTCTGCGTACTTTGTCTGAGCAACATGATAAACGCCCGGTCTTCTTTTTTTATGGTAATTATAATGATGAAAATATCATCTTTAAAGATGAAATTGATAAACTCATGAAAACTCTCAATCTTTCGGTCACGCATATACTTGAGAAACCATCAAAAAAGATCAAATGTGAAACTGGTTACATTACGAGAGAAATCCTCGAGAAAAATCTCCCCAATCAAAAAGAAAACCTGCATATCTTCATGTGTGGTCCTCTGCCCATGATCAAGGCTACCAATAAAAACCTAGCTTTGCTAGGAATCCACCCCAGACAAATTACCGCTGAGCAATATGAAATGGCTTGATCCAAATCATGAAACCGATAAAACAGACTGTGAATAAGCCGGTCTGTTTTATCGCATTATTCCGGATAGAAACTACTCCATTGTGATATATTTTAATAAAACAAGTGTAATTTCAATAAGACAGAGGTTCAATCATGGCTGATTATGATGTGATTGTCATCGGTGCAGGATTGGGGGGATTATCTGCTGGAGCGTTATTATCAGCGCAAGGCAGAAAAGTTCTCATCTTGGAACAATCTCAACGTATCGGTGGTTGTTGTTCCTCATTCGAGCGGGATGGTTTCCGGTTTGATGTAGGTGCCTCCATTGTCGAAATTATCAAACCAATCGAGGATGTATTTAAAAAATTAGGAACTACCCTGCAAGCAGAAATCGATTTGATTCCCTGCGATCCGGTTATGTCAGTAATGCACCGGGATGGATCAAATCTAACTATCCCATTCTCGCTTGAAAAGACCGGAGAATTGATCCGCTCTATCTCGACTGAAGACGGGAGACACTGGGATGATTTTGTGGAATTTTGCGCAGAGATGGCCGATATTTCTCTGGATACCTTTTTTGAAATGCCGGCTGATTCTATGCTGGACATGTTGAAAATGGTCAATCGCCAGCCACGTCTGGTCAAATATCTACCGGTCTTTCTTTCAAGTTATCAGCAAATCCTGGAGCATTTCTTCAAGGATGAACGCGTATTGCAATGTATGGGATACCAATCCCTCTATTTTGGACTTCCACCCGCCCTGGTCCCCGGACCTTATGCCATGATTCCGTATACAGAGCAAATGGGCATTTATTATCCTTGTGGAGGTATGATCCAGATCCCAACTGCATTATTGCGCGTTGGAAAAAAGTTTGGATTGCAAATCAGGTACAACAGCCTGGTCTCCAAGGTAATCGTCCGTGGTCATCGCGCGGTAGGAGTGCAATTGGAAGATGGCAGTGAAATCTCCGCCAGCGTGATCGTTTCGGACATCAACGCCAAAACACTCTATTTGAAACTGATCGGAGATGAGTATCTCAGTATGCTTTCCCGGAAAGGGATTCGAAGTTATGCTTATTCCAAAGCAGTACCCATGCTATATCTGGGAGTTGATTTCGAACCATCACTAGAATCGCATCATAATTTGATTGCTGCCACCCCAGAAGATATCAATCAATATTGGTGGAAACATGTAGAAACAGGCCAATTGGATTATGAGACCGTTGGATTAGTTTGTTGGCCAACGCGTACCGATCCAAGTCTTGCTCCTGAGGGTCACCACGTCTTGAATATCATTCCGGAAGGTTTCTATCATCTGGCAGATGAAAACTGGGATTCTATTAAAGATGCCTTCATTGAAAAAGAGATCGATTATTACTCCAAATTTGCCATTCCAGGGCTAAAAGACCATGTTCGTTTTGCTGAATGTGCTACCCCATTGGATTTTGAACGTCAATTACAATTGCCCGAGGGCTCTATCTATGCACTGCAGCAAGATATCACCGCCCAGGCGATTTTTAGACCTGCTGCTCGTTCAAAGAATATCCATGGCTTGTATCTAGTAGGAGCCTCTACTCATCCAGGTGGAGGTGTGCCCTCCACGATCGCATCTGGATTGATCGCATCTACCCTGATCCAAACCTTTGAAGACTGAATGCTTTGAGGAAGAATGGAATGAAAAAGAGAAATATTTTTTTACGTGTCATATTCTGGGGGATCATTTTCCTGCTGGGAGGTTGTATCTGGTATAGCTCCTTGAATGAGGGACAAAAACGATTTGTCAAAAATTTTTTAAAGCAAATTCCCAATCTGCCCAGCAGGTATTCACTTTAAACCACCAAGACTACTTGCTTACGATCCATCTTTCGGATACATGGTAATATTTACAGGTAAATGAAAGTTCATGGGATTCCTAACTCAGGAAATTAAATAAGGAGAATCAATGCCCAAAGCGAAAACGATCTGGAAAACTTTTTCAAACGAATATCTCTCAATCAATTTACCTGATTCCTTCATTGGTGGGAACCCCGGCAAAAACCGCAAAGAAATAATGGCAGAAGTGGAAACCCTACCGGATGATATCCAAAATATATTCAAAACTTTTTTTTCACAACGGCATTTTATTTTCATGGCAGCCGATCGCAAATTTAATCCGGAAATGACCTCCCTAACTTGCCTGGTTGTATTGCCTGAATCCATTCCCTTTATCAAATTCCGCTCGACGATAGAGCATTACATGCAAGAAGTCAAGAAAAATCTTGGATCGAATTTCGAAACGGTGGAGGAAGATTATTTTGACGTGAACGGAATTCCATCTGCTCGCCTGCTTTCAGTTCAAAAAGAGCGCAAAACCCGCAAAAATCCCGACCCCAAGGAAACTCGCAAACATCTGTTATATGCCTTTCGATTGCGCAAACGCTATTGGGCATTTGATTTCATCGCTGATGCAGCTGTGTTCGATGCCTATTTATCCATCTTTGAAGAGAGCATCAAAACTATTTCCTTTCCAGAAAAGGCAAAATAAGCTTAATTTGCACCAAGATCATTTCGAAATTAATTAAAAACATGCCATAATCTAGCTAACGAAGTAGTCCATCCACAAAACCAGGGATCCACATCCCGGAAAGGGTCTTGCGTGAACAAAAGACTGCTGATCTTTTTGTTTATTGTGGTATTACTGCTCACAGTTGCCCATCTGTTTTCAAACCAAATTTCACCTGAATTACACCTTGAATTTGACTTCAATGCGGAAGGAAATGTGCCAACCTGGTTTTCAACCATCTTGTTATTCTGCATTGCATCCAATTCGTTTCGCATTTATCAAATCGACACGGATAGACAGAATAAAGTGCGCATCAATCAGCTTTTTTGGGGTGTGATGAGTACCGCTTTCTTATTTCTCTCACTGGAGGAAGGTGCACAATTACATGAGATATTTGAGGATCAGCAGCTTACTAAATGGATCTTTGTGTATGCCCCATTTGTAATCCTGTTTATTTTCCTTACCTATTACTATCTGTACTGTGAGAGTTGTGACCAGCCTCTTAAACACTGGCTTTCCTGGGGATTATTGCTTTATATCAGTGGTGCATTTCTCTTTGAGTTGATCACCTACCTTCTTCATCCATTAACACCAATATTGCAGCAAGCCGAATATGTCATCGAAGAAAGTTTTGAAATGATGGGGGCTATCCTCATTCTTGTTGGAACACAACAATATTTGGAAAAGCAGAAAGAGTCACCATCCTGAGCTAGTTGTTGATTAGACATTGAGGATTATCTTCATATACTTCCTGCCAGGTATAACGGGCAGTACGTACAGAAAAATAGCTATGATCTTCAAGTAAAGTATAATCTGTTCCAAAACATTCATTTAGAACATTCCGAAATGTATTGACTGGTGTAATACTAGAATAGAATGCCGAGTAATTCCCATCGGGCAGATAGATTGCATAAAGAATTTTCATGCGGTCTTCTATGGTTCCAAATTCTTCAATTGAATGATCCCCCTGAATAACAATAATGGGAGGGGTCTTAGATTCTCGCAGAATCTTTTCAATCATGCTTTCCAAGCGCGAATTCATGAATTCAATTTGCTTGATATATCCCATATCACCATAGCTATCATTGATGGCTGAATAGTACTCACCACGATAATAAGCATCTTCCTGTTGAAATGTTCCATCTTCATCGAACACGTAAGGTCCATGTGGTGTCTCGACGTGGGCAAACACGAATTTCGGACCGGGTAGCTGAATCACATCATTCTCTAACGTATCCATAATGAATTTTTGACGCAGATAATGTTCCAAAACAGGGGTACTGGTCAATGAGGAGAAGGCTGCTTGTGTGGTACTGTTGAATTCCATCACAGCCCGGAACATACTGTTCATCAGTAGCACATTTTCAAACGGACGTAAATACGGGGAAAAAATATTGAATTGAAAAGAATAGAAAATATCTGCATCGCTATAATCCCAATGTACATTTTCAAAAGTAACAACTTTATAACCATTCCGTTCCAGCTCAGTTCGGAGGGTATTATGCACGATATAATCATCCAAACCTCCGTCATAATACTGGTTGGTGCTGGCATATTCAGGAATGTAATCCATCTGCATGGCAGCAGAAAGAGAAAGCACCGTATGAGCATAATTGCTGAGAGCACAATCAGCCACGTAGAAACCCTTATCTTCCAACCATTGGATAAACATGCTATTATCAAAACCGTATTCATCCATTAGGTAATCTGCCCTGCCATAGGCATCTGCGATGATATAGTAAATGTCTGGTTCTTGACTATTCGCTGGCTGAATTATCTTTTCTATTGAAGTTTCGCGATTCACCTGTGATATCGAGCGTTGCATCCATAATATATTCACCACATTCGCTAAAGGGAGAATTAGTAGTACAGTTCCGAAGAGGTTGAACATCTGAGTAAATCTTTCAGTGTTTTCATTATTCAATTTACTCAATTTAAAGCTCACAAGAATCATCAACATTAGAAATACAGGTAATAAAATGCGGTGCCGCGCCAGTGAAAAACCGAAGACTGTGATCGTTTTTAATGCTCCATAAACCAACCCATAACTGAAGAAGAAAAAGAACAATGTAGAGTTAATCAAGGCAGCATGGTGCACTTTATGGATACACCAATAGAACACCAAGAAAAGACACAACGTTAAGAAAAAAACTGCTAGGAGAGGGCGCAAAATATCTTGGGGGAATACCTCGGCGATATTCTGACTGAACAGCGCTACCACAAAATAGGCGGGAATCAGTAAAACATGAAATGGAATCTTCTTGAACATAAGAACTCTTTTTTTACGGTTTTGTCATTGAAACGCATCGAAAGCATATATTTTGTAGATTATAATGGCTACTTAACAATTCGTTAAAAAAACATTAAATATTTTTCTGGAGGTTAAATCATGGGATATCTTGATCCAGGTTTCTTTGGACTACTTTCACAGATTGGAACTGCTTTATTACTGGTAGTCATTTCGGCATTTACTTTTTTTTCGAAACCAATAAAGAAGTTTTTTAATAGATTATCAAAAAAAGAAGAAAAAGAACAACCCTCTGAAAAAGAAGAATAATCAGGAAAAAATGACCGACCATCTGAGTGCCATGCGCGATCCGGTAGGTGTTACCTTTATTGAAGACGATCAGGTAAAGCGGGGCATCCGCAAGGAATTCGCTCCTTATTTTCAAGAATTGCTCAAATCCAAATCGATCCAAGATATGCTTGGGAAAAGCATCATCCCTGCATCTATAGCCAAAGAGCCATTACCTGATTTTGCGCTGACACTCGATCATCCCTTGATCCACCCTCGTAATTATGCTTATGAATGGTCACTGATGATGTTGCGGGATGCGGCTCTGCTCACCCTTGACATTTGTTTAACTCTAAACCGAGAAGGAAATATTTTAAAAGATGCCAATCCCTGGAACATCCTGTTCCAGGGGACCAATCCATTGTTAGTTGACTTCACTTCCATCATGCCCAATGAAGAAGATTTGCTGTGGGTTGCCTACGACCAGTTCATGCGCACCTTTTTATTTCCCATGATCATGGGAGCCTATTTCGGTGGACGTGCTGCACGCGCAATGTTACTTGCCAATCAAAATGGGATTTCTCCACAAGAGATTGCATATGCCTTACCATATAAGGCTCGCCTGAAATATCCATGGCTTCGAAAACGGGTTTATTTCCCTATCCGCGTTCTGAATCTGATGCACAAGACTGGGCAGGACAAAGAAATCTCTCACTACACTAAAACCCTACGTTATAGTCCATCACAACGGGAAGATTTCTTGCTGAAATTGAGAAAAGATGTCCAATCCATTTCATTGAAAAACAATGGTTCCATGTGGTCCAAATACTATCAGGATATGAATGAATTCTTCAACTCTTCTCAATATCAAATTAAACAAAAGAAGATATCCGAACTGATTGCCCAATGCCATCCTGAAAGTGTGGTTGATATGGGGTGTAACGCGGGCGGTTATTCCATTATTGCTGCGCTACAAGGTGCCAGTGTAGTGGCATTTGACACTGATGAAGATTCCATCAGTTTACTTTATCGTCTGGCAAAAGAAAAGCAACTTAACATTCTTCCACTCATTGGTGATGTGCTCTACCCCTCACCCGCTGCAGGTTGGCGAGCTTTGGAGTTCCCAAGCATGCCCGAACGTTTTCGCTCTGAACTGGGGCTAGCTCTGGCTCTGGAACATCATCTCGCCATCTCCCAAAACCAAACTTTTGATCGGATTATAGAAATCCTGGATGATTACTGCCAAAAGTGGTTGATCACAGAATTCGTACCCATCTCTGATCCGCGTGTTCAGGAATTACTGCTTACCAACCGACGCGACATGAGTTGGTATACTCTGGAAAATTTTCTGCAAGCTTTGAAGAAAAAGTATAAAAAAGTAGCAACCTATCCTTCTCACCCTGACGGTAGGGTATTATGTTTTTGTGAGAAACAATAAATTCCCTTGAAAATGCTTCGATTGATCAATATTAGTAAAGTCTAAAACCATTTTTTCTTATTCATGATTTCGATTCTCAACGAAGGTACTTTTTAATGTTCTCTGCTATATGCATTTTGTCTATTTGCTAATTACATATAGCGTGTTATCATAGATGGAAAGGTAAAATGCCAGATAGGGACCATTGCAAACACAGTATGGGTAGAGGGCGTGGATTGCGGTTGCATCTGATCGACCCCATCATCTTATTGACTCTCTATAAACAACCGACTCACGGATATTCCCTAATAGAAGAATTGGCACGTTATGGAATGCCACAGTTGGATATCAGCATCCTGTATCGCGCATTGCATCAGATGGAAGAAATGGGGTGGGTCACATCCACCCAACAGGAAGCTAACAGCCAAGGTCCACCCCGCCGTGTTTATCAAATCACGTCTTTGGGAGAGAGCGTTCTGGCAAATATCATCTCCGATTTGGAAAAACGAACTGCCCATATGGAGAAGATCATTGCCGAATACAGATCAGGTGCGCATTCATATCAACGAACAAAGTAAAAATAGAATGGTGATAAATAAATACATCACCAAGAATAACGTCAAGTAGTGTTATTTATCAAAACATTAAATTAAAGCGGAGAAAAATATGAGAATTGCAATTTCATCAGAGGACAACAAGGGTTTAGAAAGTACGGTCAGTGGGCATTTCGGTCATTGTCCATTTTTCACCATCGTCAATGTTGACGAAAAAACGATACGTGACGTTCAAGCGTTGGAAAATCCTTTTGCACAGGGACATCAACCCTTTGAGATCCCTGCCTTTCTACAATCACAGGGAGTTCAGGTCATTATGAGTGGAGGCATGGGGGGACGCGCGATCGATTTTTTCAAGCAGAAAGGTATCGAGGTGATCACCGGTTGTACAGGAAAGGTAAAAGAATCCATTGAAAATTACCTAACAGGGAACACCACTGATGCCGTTCCATGCAAGGAATCCACTGAGCATCACCATCACGATTAATGTGGCATTGATCATAAATAATTGGAGCAAATGGGAGGGGTTGTACTGGATTGACTGACCTATGTAGATAGAAATCCTTTCATCAAGGACAACACCCTCTCTTCCCACGCCTCATACCAGACAATAAAACCCATTGCAAAACCAGTTAAACAATTCCAATCCGGCACGGCAATTCTAAAGTATGGCAAAAGTATGGCATAATCTTGAACATTATCTACCCCAACATTATCTACCCCTATAATATTCTTTTCTAAAGAAAGAAAAAAATCAAAAGATAACCGTGAAATATATTAAGCCATGAACGTTCTTTCTGTTTTCATCCCGCAAGCCATGCAATCTGATTATAGCAAACTGCTGCGATCTGCCTTATTGGAGGGGATCGACATTCACGAAGGATCTCTTCCAATGAAGGAATACGATGTTTTAGTCGAGGGAAAACCTTCAACAGCCATGATCACCAACCATCCGAGATTGCAGAGCGTGATCATTCCTTATGCCGGGATTCCAGAAGAGACCCGCACCCTTTTACTTCGCTTCCCCGCTATCCACGTTTATAATCTGCATCACAATGCCAGGGCAGTAGCAGAATACACACTGGCATTGCTATTGGCTGCTGTAAAGCACATTATTCCATTGCACAATACATTGACCCGGGGAGATTGGTCTCTTCGATACCTGCCTTCGACCAGTGGGATGTTATATGGAAGGCAGGTATTGATCTTAGGTTACGGTACCATCGGGCAGAACATTGCACGCTTATTGGAGCCATCCGGAGTGCATATTTCAGCAATCAGGAAGAGCATTTCTTCTGTTGAAAATGATGGTCCAGTACATATCCATCCTTTACAAGATCTACCCACTCTCCTTCCAAAAACTGATTTCCTGATCGTTACCCTACCACTTACACCAGAAACCAGGGGGTTGATCTCCACCAATGAATTTGCGCTACTATCCAACCGATCAATCGTGGTGAATGTAGGACGTGGCGAAGTCATAGATCAGCATGCCCTATATGCAGCACTACGCAGTAAAAGGATCGCAGGAGCTGCTATTGATGTATGGTACAACTACCCCGAGAGTGTTGAAGATCGGTTACACACTTTTCCGGCGGATGAGCCTTTCCACGAACTGGACAACATTATCATGAGCCCCCACAAAGCCGGTGGTCTGGCGGTTGATGATGTGGAACGTGAACGGGGGATGGCATTAGCCGACTTGCTCAATGCCATCAAACAAAACACTCCTCCTCCATCGATCAATCTACAATGGGGGTACTGATAACCCTCATCCGTATATAATTAACTATAATAGGTATCTATGTTATGATGGTTAACAAGCATCAAGATATAGCGATTTGGTGGATCAGGCGCGATCTGCGATTGCATGACAATCAGGCTTTAACCGTTGCGCTAAGCAATCATGAAACGATCATGCCGGTTTTTATTCTGGATGATCAGCTTCTTCGCAATTCCAATCCACGCCGTACCGATTTTCTCATCGAAAACCTGAAAGCAATGGATAAAGGACTCCGTGATAAAGGCAGTCGTTTGATCGTGATGCGTGGTGAACCATCGATATGTCTGCAGAAAGTCTTTCATGAGCATAATGTCACTGCCATCTATGCCGAAGCAGATCACACTCCCTATGCCATGGTACGGGATGAAAAAACAGCCAATCAACTACCTTTGACGCTAACAGCGGGGGTAAGCATCCTCTCTCCTAATCAGATATATAAAAAAGATGGTAATCCCTACACGGTCTTCACACCCTTTGCCCGCAGGTGGAAAGAACAGGTTGAGCTTGTAGAGATCTTTCATGAACCTCTCCGATTACCATTTCCAACAGCCAACCTAGTTTCGGAAACGTTTCCCGATTCTTCATCTTCAAAATTATTTCCGGCGGGTGAAATAGCTGCCCAAGAACGGCTCTCCCATTTTCTGAATAATTGCATTGTTCATTACCACAAAGAACGCGACCTGCTCACCCAAGATGGCACTTCCATGTTATCCCCCTATCTCCATTTTGGAATCCTTTCCATCCGTGATGTTTTTCAGCAAGCATTCTTGCTTCAACAAGCAAAACAAGATACGGATCAGCATGCCGGGATTGATAGCTGGATCAACGAACTGATCTGGCGCGAATTTTTCATGATGATCCTCGCGAAATTCCCGCATGTGCTACACCATCCTTTCCGGTTGGATTACGAACAAATTCCATGGACGGATAATGAAGAGCATTTCAAAGCCTGGCAGGAAGGAAGAACCGGTTATCCATTAGTAGATGCCGGAATGCGCCAGCTACAAGAAACCGGTTGGATGCATAATCGCGCGCGCATGGTGGTCGCTTCCTTTTTATGCAAAGATCTACTCATCAATTGGCAATGGGGAGAAAAGTGGTTCATGCAAAATCTGCTGGATGCGGATGTGGCTGCCAATAACGGTGGCTGGCAGTGGTCCGCCGGAACCGGCACCGACGCCGCACCTTACTTTCGCATTTTCAACCCTGTCAGTCAAAGTAAGAAATTCGATGCTCAAGGCACCTATATTTACCGCTGGGTTGACGAACTTGCCAACGTACCGCTGAAATACATCCATACTCCGTGGAATATGCCCCTTGATATTCAGAACACATCAAACTGCCGGATCGGGCTGGAGTATTCTAAGCGAATTGTTGATCATACCCAAGCTCGCGAACGTACACTGCAAGCCTACAAGCAAGCAAAATCTATAAATAATGATTAACAATCCATAAAATCCGCTGCCTTCATTTTGGGTTTGGCATTATGATAGACGAGATCATCCGCCCATGCCATCCAGCGTTGATGCGGTCCCTTGATTGAAGCAAATTTAGACATAGTTTTATGAAAGAGGGTTGGCGGTTTTGTCCAAGGACATACAGACATGCACATACCACAATCGGTCTGATTCACAGCCCAGTAGGAGTAACACTTTTTTTCGTCCAATTTCCATTTCATTACACCATTGAACTCCTGTTTTGGACCATGAGGAATAGCTTTGGAAGGGCAGTAACGGGCACATAATTCACATTGCTCGCAAAATGATTGCACTCCGATATCGACCGGAACATCGTAAGCTATTGGCATATCGGTCGTGATCACCGCCAGTCTCAATCCCAATCCAAATTCTTTTGTCAATAGATAACCTGCTCTTGAAAGCTCCCCCAGACCACAGTCTACAGCAATGGGGACCGGTAAAACTTGGTAATTCCCAAAGTGATGTGCACGGGCAGAGTAACCCCATTGGCGCAGCATTGCAGCCAATTGGATAGAAACCCATGCAGTGGAAGTATATCCTCGGGCTGTTGCCAATAGTTCGGGGAAATGCGGGCTATACTGCATCAGATCGTAATCCATATGGATCCCAATGGTGATAGCACTGGTATGGGTACTCAAATCGATGGCAGTTCCACGCACATTAAATCCGGGTTGATCCCCATTGGTACTACCAACGTGAGAATAAACCCATTCCTGTTTGAGAGCAGCTATCCCGATCAAGTCAGCCCCTAAGAATTTTCCAATTCGTTTGATCTTTTCACTGGCGCGCGTGGGATCCATTTTTGTTTTTCGAAGTGCCGGATCACCTTCCACGAATCTCTCCATGCTAACCATACGCAATGCCCAGAATTGGGCAGCGAACATAGGAGCATCATTCTTGCCAGTAGCACCTAAATTCAATTTGGCGTCTTGCAGCTCATAGAATTTTCGCAGATCAGAGTGAGACGAGAAATATTCATTAAAAAGGGCAGATTGTTCACCATAATAACGATACAGATCATGCACTGCAAAAGTGGTATCCCTTTCATCAAAACGTTTAATCTCTCCGACAATATCATTAGCATATGTTGGAAGTGCGATTTTCTTTCTCATCATTGAATCCTTCATAAAAGAATCATTCTGGCATCCAGGGCAATTGCCCCTTTTTCACTTCTTAGGACTTTAAGCGGATTGATCTCAATCTCCTGGATTTGTGTGAAATCGACCGCCATTTGCCCAAGCGCATGAATAACGGATGCCACTGCATCTACATCATACATGGTTCCGCGAAGACCTCTCAAAACTTTGCCAGCCACTGTTTCGTCGATCATGCGATGGATTTCATCCATATCAAGCGGTGCGATCCGGAAACTTACATCGTGAAACGCTTCGACGTAGATACCACCCATTCCGAACATCAACATCGGTCCAAAATTAGTATCTCGTTTCATTCCGATGATGACCTCTTCTCCTTCTAAATACATTTTCTCGACCAACACTCCTTCAAGTTTTGCCTCAGGACATTTGTCCTTTACTTCTGCTAACAGCGATCGATAGGCACTATCCAAATGCATTTGATCACGAATATCAAGGCGAATTCCACCGGCATCAGATTTATGCAGAATATCATTCGAAACAATCTTGAGTACTACAGGATAACCCAGTTTTTCGGCTGCTGCTTGGGTATCCAACAAATTGTGGGTATGCATTCCAGCCACTGTGCGGATCCCGTAAAGATCCAGCAGTGGGCGTGTTTCCGCTTCTCCCAGGAATTTCTTGTCGTCCTTTCGGCTGAAATATTCGATCGCTTTCTTTTTTTTGGTTCCGGATTGCATTTCTTTTTGACCACTAGGTTGTTCTCTATATAACCGATAATCCAGCATTGCACTTAGAATTTTTCCAATATCTTCTGGAAAATCCACGACCGGAATACGGTTTTGGTGCAGCAACAACTTCGCCTCATCGATGCTATGTTTTCCTACCATACAGGCAATTACTGTACGATGGCTTTTTTCCGTTTCCCGAATAAAAGCTTCGGCTACTGCTACTGGATGCACCAGTGCCTGAGGCACCAAGACTGGCAACAACGTTCCGGTATCACTTTTTTCAATGGCTACGCGCAGTGCAAATGCATATTCTTCTTCGTTAGCCCCCCCCAACATATCGATGGGGTTCATGGTCTGGGCAGCCGGGTTAAGCCCAGTTTTCAACTGTTGCTGTGTTTCTTCAGTGAGATCAGCAAGTTTAAACCCATGCACATCCAGACCATCTGATAAAAGAGCTGCAGGGCCACCCGCATTGGTAAAAATCACCGCTTGATTATTCTCAGGTAATGGTTGGAAATCGAACGCCATAGCGACCTGTAGCAATGAACGTAGGGAATCAACCTCAATGACCCCAGACTGGTGAAAGGCGGTAGAGTAAGCAGTCTGCGATCCAGCCAGTGAACCCGTATGAGAAGATACGGCTTTTGCACCTGATTCACTTTTTCCGGCTTTTAATAATACGATCGGTTTTTGACGGGTCACACGACTGGCAACTCGCATAAAACGCCCACCATCCCGAATCGATTCTACATAGGCTGCAATCACCTTCGTTTCCGGATCATTTGCCAGATATTCGATCATGTCAGTTTCTGTCACATCCATCTCATTCCCTAAACTGATCAAATGAGAAAAGCCGATCCCTTCATTGAGAATATGATCAACCACTCCCCCACATACCGCTCCAGACTGGGAAACAAACGCAATACCGCCTTTAGCGGGCATGCCTTTGATAAAGGTCGTATTCAGCCCGGAATAAGTATTCACATTTCCGACACAATTAGGTCCGATGATGCGAATGCCCATTTCATGGGCAGCGATCTCCATCTGTTCTTCCCTTTTTTTGCCCTCTTCACCCAATTCTTTAAACCCACCAGAAATGATGATGCAAGCCTTTACTCCTTTCGCCCCGCAAGCGCGCAGTACATCCAGAATCATTTCTGCTGGCAAAATAATCACTGCCAAATCCACATCTTCGGGGACATCATTAACACTCTTATAACATGGATAACCCAGGATCTCAGCAGATTTTGGATTGATTGGGAATATTTTTCCTTCGTAGCCATATTGACTGAGGTTTTTCAGGATTCCATAGCTTAATTTATCAGGATTAGCAGAAGCACCAATCACAGCTACGCTGCTGGGCTCGAAGAAAAAAGACAGATTATCTTGCATTCACATCCTCCCGGTTTGATTACCATCAATTTAACCATAAGATATTGTAATGGATCAGTTTCATTAGAAACGACTGTTGAGAGATATATCATACTTGCATGCATCTTAAAATGGCTATAATTATTTTCTAATAGCAAGATCAGTAAGTGAAATCTTTCCGGACTTAATATTTACATCAGTGGAATAAGTATAGTTGTTTATTCTAAACTAAGAGAGACAGCTCATGACAAACATATTTCAAAAAAATTTTCACTTTGTATTCCTAAGTATTTATTTCCCTTTATTTCTATACGTTAACAACATCGAGCAAATTGACATCATATTTATCTTTCGCTCCCTGGTAATTTCTGCTTGTCTGTCAGTCATTTTTTTTGTGATACTTCGATTGATTACAAAAGACAATAATTTTTCGGCGGTAGTAACTTCTTTGGCAATTTTCCTGTTTTTCATATACGGAAGTGTCTATCAATATTTCGAACAATTGGAATCATTCATCAGAATTTTAGGACGGCATCGTTTTCTCACTCCTCTCTTTATAATTTCTTTCATAATCATCATTCTCTTTTTAAAGAAACAAAAAGGCAAAGTCAAAGAATCAATATTTTTACTTAATCTGTTTTCATTATTCTTGATAATTCCTCTTTTATTTAATATATGTCAGTACAATATCAAATTACACAGAACGCAAACGATCTCTGGTACTGAATTGCCAATCGATAGACAAGATGGATATATTACCAATCCAGATATTTATTACATAATTTTAGACACATATGCCAGGAATGATGCACTAAACAAAATAGGCATCGATAATAATGTTTTTTTACAGACACTTACCGATAAGGGATTTTATATCGCAAATTGTAGTAATAGTAATTATTTCTTCACAAGCCTTTCTCTTACCTCCTCCTTAAATTTTGAATATATTAAAGACATAGATACTATTTTCACTCCTGAAAATACGGATGAGACACTATTAGATTATTATCTGAAGAATAATAAAGTCAGGGCTATGCTGGAGGATTCTGGATACACTACCATTGCATTTGAAACCGGTTATTATTGGAGCAGCTGGAAAACAGCAGATATCTATTTGCAACCAGATCGAACAAATGTTGATATGATCGTTGGAAGCAAAATAAATGAATTCGAATCAATGCTGATCCGCTCAACAGGATTTCTGTCAATTCTAGATTCATCATCGAAATTTATTGAAAACCATTTTCAAGATATACACTTCCCTTACTCAAACCATATCAACAGGGAATTATTTATCCTGGAATCATTAAAAGAAATCCCCAAATGGGATTCTCCCAAATTCGTGTTTGCTCATATACTAATCCCCCATTATCCTTACGTATTCAGTTCAGAAGGAGATATCCTTACCGACCCTGGTTACTGGGATAATCCCATAGATAGAGGAACCCCAATAAACGAAGAGTATTTTCTATCCGGTTATTCGAATCAGGTTACTTTTATCAACAATAAAATCATCTCAATAGTCGATAAAATTCTAGAGGATTCTAAGAATGAACCAATCATCATAATCCAGGGGGATACGGGAATCAAAGAACCTTATCGTCAGGCAATTCTCAACGCCTATTACTTCCCCGATGGAAACTATTCATCTTTATATTCGACCATTAGTCCGGTTAATACTTTCCGTGTTGTTTTTAATCAATACTTTGCAGCAGATTATCCATATTTAGTTGATGAAACATATTACTCTACCTATGAATTTCCTTACGACACAACATTAATGAATCATTCATATACGGAACAATGCACTAAATAATTGATTATCAATGAGTTTAAGATTATGCAACCTTTTTTCTGCAAATTCGAATTTAAAAAGGCTAATTGAATTGTTCCTGTTTTATGAAATCCTTCAAAGAAATCTCCAACATAACAATTTCTCAATCGATTCATCTCACACTCCAGCCTCTATTTTGCAGATGACTAATGACTGGTTATTTTCCATGCTTTATGTTAAACTTGGGCACGGTTAGTTAGTTGACAAACGTTAACTACCTTTCCGCTCCTGGCATAACCTGCGGTAATGAACGGGAGCATACCCATGGAAAGGAGGAATCCTTATGCACACCTATGAATTGATGGTTATCATTCACCCAGATCTGGATGATGAAGCCGTGAATCAAGCTATGGATAAGATCAAAAACTGGATTGAAACTGGCAAGGGAAAGATCACGGAAATACAGGAATGGGGAAAACGACGGCTTGCATATCCAATTCAGAAACAATATGAGGGATTGTATTATCTACTCAACCTTGAATTGGATCCTGCCAATAATGCTGAACTTGAACGTAACATCCGCATTCTGGAACCGGTCATGCGTTATATGCTGATCGCTAAATAACAGAAATTGGAGTTTTGTATGAGTCGCAGTCTTAACAAGGTCATGATTATTGGTAATTTGGGTAGAGATCCTGAAATGCGTTATACACCTTCAGGAAAACCAGTAACCACTTTTTCAGTTGCAACCAATCACGTATGGATTGATACCAGTGGACAAAAACATTCGGAAACAGAATGGTTCAATGTGGTCTGTTGGAACAATCTGGCTGAAATTTGCAAAGATCATCTTTTCAAAGGAGATCGTGTTTACGTCGAAGGCAGATTGCAGACGCGCCGCTGGGAAGACACCGATGGCAATCAGCGCACTAGTGTTGAGATCGTTGCAGCTGAAATGATGATCCTGGGAGAACGAAACTCATGTGATGAAAATGGTGATGAGGATCTATCGAACATACAAGAATTTTGAAAAACAATCTTTTTAGAAAGGAAAACAACCCATGAGTGAAGATAGACGAGATTCATCTGGGGAAGAACAGGAAGAACGGTTTCAAGGTCGTGGTTCGCGGCGTTATATTGCCCGTCCGAAATTTTGCCAGTTCTGTTCAGATAAAACCCAGGAAATCGATTACAAGAACGTCGAATTATTAAAACGCTACATCACCGAAGAAGGGAAAATTCGTCCTCGGCGACAGACGGGCACCTGCGCAAAACATCAGCGCGCTTTAGCTACCGAAATAAAAAGGTCCAGACACGTTGCATTGCTGCCCTTCATTGGCGGCACCTGGCAAAAGAACAATCGTTAATATAACGGAGAGTCATCATGTCAAGCAAAATGAAACCACGGGAGAAAGAGACCAAGCCCCACATTGAAAATACCAAAGAAAGTAGGAATTCGAAACGGCTAGTGATCGGATTCATTATTTTCGCAGTGATCGTGGTCGGATTGATCGGATATGCATTTTTGTATGACCGCGTTCTGAAATACAATAAACCCGTGGCTGCCGTAGGTGACCGCGAGATAGATGGAAAAGAATTCAGTGAGCGGGTAAAGCTGGAGAGAAATTCTTATGTTCTCCAATATAATATGATCGCTGCACAAATGGTTCTGGTAGGAGATAATTCAGATTATGTTAGCTACTATAAAGAACAGTTGACCCAATTGCTTTCCATCCTGGATGACACCGAGTATTTCGGTGAATATGTGCTGGACAATATGATCGATGAACAAATAGCCAGCATCGAAGCTGAGAAAATGGGCATCACTGTGACTGATCAAGAAGTGGAAGATATGATGCAGGAGCTATTTGAATACTACCCCAATGGAACCGCAACACCCACTGTGACCTATGCTTTAGAGCCAACTTCTACTTTAACCAGTCTACAAAAGACCATGGTAGCAGTTGCACCAGTGATAGAAACCCCTATCCTTCCAACCACAACACTAGAAGGAACTCTCCAGACTGTCGAAAGCACCGCTACTCAAACACCCCTACCTACCGCAACCGCGATAGAACCAGCTCCCACAAGTGAGGAGTTAGCTAGTACCGCTACCCCTTATCCCACCGCAACTGTGTACACAGAAGATATTTACGAACAGAATTACCAGAGTTACCTCACTAATCTTGAAGGGATCGGCGTAAGTGAATCCGTTTTGCGTAATTACCTCCGCAACTACATGCTCACTCAAAAAATCTACGACGCAATTATCGCTGACATTCCTCGCAAACAAGATCAAGTTTGGGCACGTCATATCTTGGTTGAAACACAAGATGAAGCGATTGCCATATTGAACCGCCTAGCTGGTGGGGAAGATTGGAATGCCGTATGTAGTGAAGTCACCCTTGATCAATCTGGTCAGGAAAACTGTGGTGACCTTGGTTGGTTCCCACAGGGTCAGATGGTTGAAGCGTTCGAAACGGAAGCCTTCCGTCTTAATATTGGAGAGATCAGTAATCCGGTAGAATCATCTTTTGGATGGCATGTTATTCAGATCCTCGGTCACGAAGAACGTGATATTGAAAGTGACTACGATTACCAGCGCTTGCAAAGCAACTACTACAGTCTCTGGTTCCAGGAAATTAAAGATAGTCTTACCATAACCAAAAGCTCCAATTGGTTGGATCATGTTCCATCTGAACCATCCGTTGCTTACAATATGAGAGTTTCAAATTAGAAAAAAGAAAAGGAGCTGTGAGCTCCTTTTTTATTCTGTTTTTATTCGACCATCTCTTCGGTCACTTCTTCGAGTTGCAGACTGATAACCTGGCTAGCAGAATCTCGACCCATAGTCACCCCATAAATCACATTAGCGAGTTGAACGGTATTGCGATTGTGTGTGATGACAATGAATTGGGTACGATCGCTCAGTTCCTGCATCAATTGTCCCAATCGCACCACATTTGATTCATCCAGCATAGCATCCACTTCATCTAACACACAAAATGGGGTAGGAGAAATTTTTAATAGGGAAAAGATAAGAGCAATAGCCGTTAAACTGCGTTCACCTCCTGACAACAATGCCAGCTCTTGTTTTCGTTTGCCAGGCAGGGTCGCTTCGATCTCTATTCCCGTTTCGGTAATATTCTCTTCGTCTTCAATGACCAGTTTTGCAGATCCCCCACCAAATAATTGTTTGAAAATCTTCGAAAATTCCTCGTTCACAGCTTTAAATGTTTCATTAAACTTGATCTTGATAATATCTTCCAATTCAACCACGACCTTACGCAAGTCTTTTTCTGCTTGTTCGAGGTCCGCGATCTGAGAGGTTAGGAAAGTATAGCGTTCGCTCTCTTCGTTGTATTCTTTTTCCGCTTCTGGATTTACAGAACCCATGCGCCGGATAGCAGTTTTCAAGGTTTTGATCTGATCTTCAAGATCATCAGACACCTGTGTGATCTTTGGTAAATTGGCTACCATCCCATCAATGGGCAATGGTCTTGGTCCACTCACCTCAGGTTGATAATCGTATGAAACTAATCCAAAATCATCCGAGATACGCTCCTTCAGATTATCCATCTGATTCTTGACCTTATCCACTCGCATTTCCAGTTGAATAAAATGCCGTTCGATGATACTCTGGTTCTTACGTAAATTTTCTATTGTAGCGAGGCGATGATCGATCTCAATATTGATCATATTGATAGTTTCTTCGATCGGTTTTATTTTTCCCCGAAGACTCTCAATTTGAACAGTGAGAACATTTACCCGATCTGAATTATCATCATAATGCACCACCAGTTCGGAATGCTGCTTCTCAAGTTGTGCAAGTTTGATTTTGATCTCATTACATTGGCTTTTCAAACCTACAATCAAGTGTTCTGAATCTTGTAAACGATTCTTCGCTCCTACAAAGCTCTCCTGGATTACCGCATATTCAGTTTTCTTCCGATAGAAATCCTGATTCAAATCATCCATTGAATTGGATGTTTCTTGAAACCGTAACTGTTCGAGTTCGATCTGTAAGCTTTCAGCTTGGTTTTGCGCCTCTCTCAATGTCTGCTTTATCGCATTCTTGGCATCAATAGCTTCTTGAATATCAACCAGCAGTTTTGCTACCAATTCTTTATTTAGGCGAACATCTTGGGTAGCATTGGAATATTTATTCTGTATATTGCGCAATCCGGAGAGGATTGTTTTTTCTTCTTTTTCGAAATCGGCAATTTTTGTTTTTGATGAATAAATCTGTTCATTTAGGGTTTGTTCGGTATTTCTGAGCTTTTGTTCACCTTTTTCATAAACACCAATTTCCTCCAGCAAATCTTTCATCGTACGATGCAATTCTTGAATTTCTTTTTCACGTTTAAAGATAAATTCGCTGGTCGTGCCGCCCACTGAAATGATGCCATTTCCGTAAAATATTCCACCATCTTTGAGTACGATTTTTTGTTGGCTACTCAATTTTAACAGCGCACCTTCCAGCTCCTTTTCGTTTTCAAGCACAAATGTATCTGCAAACAATACGTTTAGAATAGGTTCATACTCGGCAGTAGCATGCACAAATTCGAGAATTGGATGGCAACCTGTTAAAGAAACCAACCTCTTCATCCCATCTGCTTTTATCAGAGCCTTAGGTAAAAGGATCGAATGTGCTTCACCACCTTCTTGAATCAGGGATAAGATGGAACTCAATTGCATAGATTGATCAAGCACTAAACCCTCAGCGGCATCGCCCAGCAAGGCTGCTACTGCTTTTTCATAACCATTCTCCACCCGTATGCACGAAAGTAGTAGTTCAAAGTTACCCTGTAGGCGTTTCTGTTGTGCAACCTGCAATATCTTTTTGGTGCCAGTTTTGAATCCTTCTAAATTCTTTTTAGCACTTTCCAACACATTCAACTGTGTTTCACGAGCAGCGAGATCATTACGGGTCTTCTGTAATTTTTGTGATATATGTGTGATTTCTTTTTCCAATTCCAATTTTTGCGAAAGCAAAATTTGGTAGGCATTATTTTCCTGCTCCCTCAGCCTAACCTGCTCATCATAGAATGACTGGAATTGATTAACCTCGCTGTTTAACTCCTGAAGCTTTTCTTCTTGAATTTTGATGGTTTCATCAAGTTCCGTTCGCCGTTTGACCAGGATATCAATACGTGAATCAAGATCGCTGCTTTTCGCTTGACTACCCACGATGAGTTTATCGAATTCTAATTTATTGCTCTGCTTGGTTTCAATTTGATTATGAATTTCCTGCAGTTCTGATTTTTTCTGGTTGAGAGATTTCTCAAGTTCTTCCAGTTCTATTCTCGTTTTGCTCAAGTTGTTTTCATATTCATTAAATTGCCTATCTATCTCGTCTTTTTGTTCCAGACGAGTAGACAATTCTTCTTCCGAATATGCCAGTGAAGACTTTAAAGAGTCTCGCTGTTCTTCATATCCCTTGAATCTCTCTTCAATGATTGCCAGATCACGATTGACCTTTTCTTTTTCATCCTGCAGTTCCGATAATTGCTCGTTCAAGACAGATAATTCTTCACGTTTCTCCTGTAATATCTGTCTGCTTGCAGAAATTGCTTCATCACCAACCGCCACTTCATTTCGGATAGAATTTAACTCATCCTCTTTTTTAGTTTTAGCATCCATCGAATTCCTATAGTCTTGCTGCAGGATATTCCAGCGATAACCGTACCAATCTTTCAGTAGTAACTGCAGGTCAGCGTTGATGCGATTATATTCTTTGGCACGTTCCACCTGCTTTTCAAGACGTAACATACGAGGATGGATCTCATGTAAAATATCTCGAACACGATCCATATTGTCTACGGTTTTATCCAGCTTACGAATTGCTTCCTCACGTCTGGCACGATAAAGACGAATGCCTGCTGCCTCTTCAAAAAATAAGCGACGGTCCTGCGGTTTCAAAGACAGTGCCGAATCCACTAAACCCTGCCCGATGATAGTGTAAGTTCTCTCAGCCAAACCGGAATTCGCCAGTAATTCTTGAATATCTCGCAAACGCACTTTTTTTTCATTGATTAGATATTCATTTTCACCACTGCGGTACGCCCTGCGGGTGATACTGACTTGATCAAAATCGATCGGAAGCCAGCCGTCTTCATTATTGAATCGGATGGTGGCAGAAGCCATGGACATTTTAGAACGCTGGGTAGATCCAGAATAGATCATATCCTCGGTTTTTTTACCGCGTAATATGCTATAAGCCTGTTCTCCGAGCACCCAGCGGATCGAATCTGCTATATTCGATTTTCCCGAACCGTTAGGTCCCACAACTGCTGTAATCTTATCGGGGAACAGGAACGCGGTTTTTAATGCAAAAGTTTTATAGCCATGCAATTCAAGAGCTTCCAATTTCTGATTCATAAACGAGTCTATTCCTGGTGAATTCTTTCTAGTGCTTGTTTGGCTGCATCTTTCTCGGCAGCCTGTTTACTTCGCCCATTTCCTTTTGCATAAGCCTTTTTATTAATGAACACTTCTACTTCAAACAATTTGGAATGGTCTGGTCCGGAGGCTTTAAGGGTGACATATTTTGGTGGAGGATATCCCAACGATTGTGACCATTCCTGCAACTTCGATTTTGGGTCTTCGTTTTTATGTTGCTCCATTATATCTTCCACCGCTTCATCCAAAAGTGGATTAATAAATTTACGGATGGATGGCAGCCCCTGATCGATATACATTGCCCCTACGAATGCTTCAAAGGCATCACAAAGCAGGCTGCTACGAGTACGCCCACCAGTTTTGATTTCCCCTCGTCCAAGACGCAATGCGTCACCCAATTTGATGATACGGGCAAAATCAGCCAATTCTTCCGTCTGTACTAGGGCAGAACGCATCTGCGTCAAGTCACCTTCCGGCATTTCCGGATAGCGATCATAAAGCCACTCTCCTACCAAAAAATCCAACACTGCATCTCCTAAAAATTCCAGTCGCTCATTATCTTCTAGCGCCTCGGGGTTTTCATTCAAATAAGAACGATGTGTTAGGGCACGTATTAGTAAAAGAATATTGTTAAATTTAATCGCTAAACGACTTTCCAGACTCTGCGGTGACTCTGGAATAAAATCTGATGATTCTTTCAAGATTCCTCCATGAAAGTAGATAGCATAAGCATGTATTCTTATTTTACTATCTCACATACACTATTGCTAATACCAAACCCCCTGCTATAATTTATCGCATGGAAATTCCGTTCTTAAAACAAGCTGCCAGTAAATATATCATCGAGACCGACGTTTTTGAAGGTCCCTTGGATCTCCTTCTTCAATTGATTGAGAAGGAAGAATTGGATATCACTCAATTATCACTAGCCAAAGTTACCGACCAATATCTGGAACATCTGCGCCTGATCCGCGACCATGATCCACTTGAAGTATCCGCCTTTTTAGTAATCGCGGCTCAGTTGGTGCTTATCAAATCTCGAATATTGCTTCCTGTTGAGTCAGATGAAACCGGGGAACTTGAGATCGAAGGCGGAGAAGAACTTGTCCGCCAGCTTATCGAATACAAGAAATTTAAAAATATCGGACTCTGGCTACACGAAAGAGAAGAACTTAACTACCGCAATTATTTTCGGACAGCTCCACCGCCACGGCTACAGGAGATACTAGATCTATCCAATATTACCGCAACAGATTTAGCAGCTTTTTATAACGATCTGATCATTACCCAGGAAGAATTCAGACCGATCGATGAGATCGTCACCATATCCCAATTGACTTTAAAAAAACGCATTAACAAAATCATCAACCAATTCAAAACCATTTCTCATGCAAAATTTTCTTCACTGATCGATCAGAATACCAAATTAGAAATCATCGTCACTTTTTTAGCATTATTAGAACTGATCAAAAACCATTTATTAGAAGCTTCCCAACCGGATATCTTTGGGGAAATCGACCTCGAACCGATCGGGGATATGAATCAAGAGATCGAAACCGAGTTCTAAACATGGTAAACCATCATGAGTAAATCTGACCTGACCCCCATCCGACAACAATATCTGGATATCAAACGGCAATACCCAGATTGTATTTTGTTCTTCCGCTTGGGAGATTTTTATGAAACTTTCGACCATGATGCTGAGATAGCATCGCAAGAACTGGATCTAGTGTTAACTTCCCGTAGTGTGGCAAAAGGAAATCGCATACCCATGGCGGGTATTCCATACCATGCTGCTGAAAATTATATTGCCCGTCTTATCAACAAAGGTTATCACGTCGCTATCTGTGAACAAATCGGGGAGCAACCTAAACGTGGTCTTTTTCCGCGAGAAGTTGTACGGGTTATTACCCCAGGCACCCTGGTAGAATCATCTTTCCTCAAAGCAGAAAAGAACAACTATCTGGCCGCACTTTCGATCTCTCCCAATCACGTAGGACTGGCATATGTTGATATCACCACTGGTGAATTCTTCTGTACCGAATTGGCAGATGGTCAGACTAATCTCCTATATTCCGAGCTAGCACGTATCAGTCCAGCAGAGTTACTATTACCCAAAAGTTTCCAAGATGCCCGTCTTGAGCGTTACCACCGCACCGCACGCGAAGATTGGTTTTTTGCAACCAATCGGACACAGGAAGCGCTACAGAGCTGGTTGCATGTTGCCACTCTAGACGGTTTTGGATTGAAAAACCAGAGAGATGCAATATCGGCAGCAGGTGCTATTCTCCAATATCTGGAGGAAACCGACCCGCAATCTTTGAAAACACTACAAGTTATCAAGCCTTACCACACTCAGGACTACATGATCCTCGATCCTGAAACCCGCCATAATCTCGAATTGGTCGAGACCATCCGGGATGGGCGAGAAGAAGGATCACTCCTTTCAGTTATCGATTATACGGTCAACCCGTTAGGAAAACGCTTGCTGCGTTCGTGGTTGAACAAACCTTTGATCGATGTCCAACATATCCAAGAACGTCTGGAGCATGTAGAAGTATTTGTGGCAGATGGATTACTGCGCCAGGAACTCAAGGGTAGTCTGAAGAAAATTTCTGACCTAGAACGTATTGCAGCTCGCATTGTCTCAGGACATGCCTTACCCCGCGACTTGGTAGCATTACGCAATTCTCTGGAATTACTCCCGCATATAAAAGAGACTCTGAAATTTAATAATCAGAAAATTACAGATGAAATTAATCTATGTTCAGATACCCTGGCATTATTAGCTCATGCTATCAACGATGATCCACCAGCTACCCTGCAAAATTCTGGCATCATCAAAAAAGATTATTCTGCAGAACTGGATAAGATATACAGTTCCTCCAAGAATGCCCGTCAATGGATAGCCAATCTTGAAAAAAGTGAAAAAGATCGAACAGGTATTAAATCTTTGAAAGTTAGTTACAACAAAGTTTTTGGATATTATATTGAGATATCCAACAGCTATCTCGACCAGGTTCCTGCTGAGTATATTCGCAAACAAACGTTGGTCAATGGGGAACGCTTTATTACCCCTGAAATGAAAGAATATGAATCCATTGTTCTGAATGCCGAAGAACGCATCCACCAGTTGGAAGTCGAGTTATTCAAAGAAGTCTGCCAGAAAATCGCCTATTCAGTCCAGGAGATCTTACAAACCGCCCAGATCCTTGCCACTCTGGATGCATTGCTCAGTCTGGCTGATGCGGCTGTTTTCAACAAATATTGCAAACCTGTCATCACTGATAGCAAAACCATCAAAATCAAGAATGGCAGGCACCCGGTTGTGGAACGCACACAGCTTTCCAGAGCATTCATTCCCAACGATGTGTCATTCAGTGAAAATGAATTTATCAAGATCATCACCGGTCCCAACATGAGTGGAAAAAGCACTTTTCTGCGCCAGACTGCTTTGATCGTGTTGTTAGCACAGATTGGAAGTTATGTGCCGGCAGATGAAGCATCCATTGGCATTGTGGATCGCATCTTCACCCGCATTGGAGCGCAGGATGAGATCTATGCCGGTCAATCAACTTTCATGGTAGAAATGACCGAAACGGCCAATATCCTGCATAACGCTTCCGGGCGCAGTCTGCTTGTTTTGGATGAGATCGGCAGGGGTACCAGTACCTATGACGGATTATCCATTGCCTGGGGAGTGCTGGAATACATCCACAATCATCCCAATTTGCATTCGCGCACTCTTTTTGCCACGCATTACCATGAACTGACCCAGTTGGGAGATACTCTCCCGAATGCGGCTAATTATAATGTGGCAGTTTCAGAGACCGACGGGAAAGTAGTGTTCTTATATAAGATCATCAAAGGTGGTACGGATCGTTCCTACGGCATCCATGTCGCACAATTAGCCGGACTACCACAAAGCATCATCACCCGTTCTTTCGAAATTCTAAAACAATTGGAAAATGATAATTCTCACACTCGTTCAGGGATCGGCGTTTCCGAACAGATGGCTCTCTTCCCAGAAACCAGTCCTATCATAGAAGAGCTTCGACAATTGGATTTAAACCAACTCTCCCCTATTGAAGCGCTCAACATTCTGTATGAGTGGCACCGGAAATTTACAAAAAGAGAGGAGTAAGCACTCCTCTCTTTCGTTTTTATTCGCCATTTTCCGATTCAGATGAATCCGTTTCCGTTTCCTCGATCATGGCTTTCTTGACATCCATGACCTCTTGAGGGGGTTCCTGGAATTCTTCTTCATCCTCAACTACCTCAGTTCGCACTCGTTTCTCCTGCTTACTGAAAAAGAGGATTAATAATCCGATACACAAGAAACCAGCAGCGATAATGCCCATCCACATGAGCGTTTGATATGTGATGGACTGGAGCACCACCAACAGCAGGATTCCAAACGCACCCTGCTCTGAAGTGAGGATATTGTTAATAAAGACTGCGGTAAATTGTTCTGCTCCGATCACCAGAACCAGGATCAACACCAATGAAAGCACTGCGGCGCTGGTGATCAATTTGCCCAACCAGGCACGCATTTCTTTCTTGTTTTTGTTTAAACTAGCTGCAATCCCGATCAGAAGGACCAGAAGCAGGATTGGCAGGATACGGAAAGTCCAGCGCATAATGCTATAGGAGAGCAAAGGATTCACCCAATTTGGATTAAGTCCAGCTTCTACATTGACTTGGTATTCTTGAGGAATCCTATAGATGAATTCTTCCACATATGTTCCAATCAGGGAGGTGACCTTACTTCGCTGTGAAGCTGGTGGATTGCATAAAGGCAGATTGGCAATACTGAGATCTCCGGAATTTAATGTGGCAAGCTGTGTTTCATTACAAGGGGCAGAGGAATTAAGAATGCTGTTTACCAGATCTTCTTTATTAGTCAAAACATCATCTTTTATGCTAGTCAATGAAATATTCACGATTCCAAAAGGCTGTTTGAAATTCAAGAACTCTAGTAATTGGGCAGCTACATCTTGCATGGTGATTGATAACCATTCATTGGTAATGAAAGGTTTAATGGCAGAATTTAATACTTCCGCATCGGAAAATACTGGGGGTAACACTTCGTTCTGAACAGTCAAACTTAATTGCTGGGCAATATAATCTGAAAACGTTGATCTACCAGCTTCAAGCAGTTTTTGATTCGACATCATGGCATTATAGGTGTTCGGCTGCATAATGACAAATTCAAGCGGGATAGATAAAAGTGTAGGGAAAAATGCCATCAGAAATAGTAAGGAAAGTACAAAAGCCAGAAATTTATACCCAAATGAATTCTTTTGGATCATTATTTACTCCTTCTTTTACAGGTTTGCATCGTACTCTTTCAGAAAGTGTCAACTGGTTTATTCCACTACGTTCAACTTTGATCATTCACTTTCCGTATCAGTATTTCAATTCTAACAATTAATTGTATCCGTGTCGTATACATAGTAGTTCAATGATTTATTAATATTTACGAAATTAATAATGAAACAGTTTCCCTTTTAATCACCAATCCTTCACGCCATTCAGAAAGTCCTTCCCGCTGACCACCTTCTTACCAGGAACCTGAACCTGAGTCAGGCATAGGGCATCGGTCTTCGTCCCGATTATAGGATATCTGGCATGAATTCCCCGATCTCCCGGCGCCAAATACACATCTTTCAATATCTCTACTTTCCATATTTTCAATTGGGAATCCTTCCATGGAATGTAGGTTCCCGGCCATGGATTGAAGGCTCGTACTTTTCTCTCAAGTACTACTGCGTTAAGGTTGAGATCAAGGAAGCCATCTTCTTTTTTTATCAAGGATGTATAAGTTGCTTGAGTATTGTCTTGCGGGATTGGTTTCAGATCTCCTCGTAAATACGCCGGTAACACTTCTATTAGCAAATCACGACCAAGCTCACTAAGCCTGTTAGACAAGGTCTCTCCAGTATCTTCTCTGAGCACTGGTAAATCCCGTTGAATCAGGATCGCCCCAGTATCCATTCCCTCATCCATCTGCATGATGGTTACTCCCGTCTTTTCATCACCCGCCAGGATCGCACCCTGGATAGGGGATGCACCCCGCCAGCGCGGCAGCAATGACGCATGGACGTTGATACAACCATATTTGGGCATTTCTAGCACGTTTGGTGGCAAAATCTGCCCATAAGCTGCCACTACAAATAGATCGGCACAATAGTTCCGCAGTGTCTCCAATATATCGGCGTCTTTTCGTAAGCGTTTAGGCTCTAGCACCGGGATGTCATCTTGTAATGCTTTTTCTTTCACCGGAGAAGCTTCCATTTTCTTTCCACGCCCTACCGGTTTATCTGGTTGGGTAACAACTGCAACAACTGTCGAGATTTCAATCAAAGCTTCAATAATTGAAACTGAAAAAAGCGGAGTTCCCATGAAGACAACTTTCGTGTTTTTCAAGTCAAACCTTTCCAGAAAAATATCTTATTTTCAGATTTCAGATTTTAATTATTTCTCTTTTTTCTCTGCATTACGAGAAGGGAAAAAGATGTGGCTGATTATGCTCCACAGTAGCAATCCGCTAAAGAGACCAAACAAGAGCAAGGCGATGTAGTACAGAATTTTCTTTTCATTTTCCAATTTAATGCGGTTGTTTGAAAAAAGCACATCGCTCAGCGTCTTGATGAAATCATCATTCGGTTTTACTTTGATGAACTTATCCCTCAGTTCACTTTCCAGTTCTTCAGAAAATTCTCCTTCTCTCTTTCCCATCTTGCTTACTCCTGTTTTCCATCCTTATCCATGCGGTCTCGCAACTGCAACAGGGTGCGATGATACAAACTTTTGATCGCCCCTTCGCTCTTGCCCATGATCTCCGCAATTTCTACATTTGTCAAATCATCCACAAATTTCAAGATCAACAGCATCTGTCGATCGGCCGGGAGGGTACGTACATACACCATCAAACCGCTGATCTCCTGATTACGGATCGTAGAAGACTCTGGCAGTTCGTATCCCGGCACCTGCAATGGAGCGTCTTCAATGGATATTTCCTGCTTCCGACTGCGATCGCGGTGCCAGTTTGCTACCAGGTTATGAGCGATCCGATACAACCAGGCTGAAAAAGGAACTCCCTTGTCCTCGTATTTTTGAATGTGCCCTAACGCTCGCTGAAAAACCCTGGCAGTAATATCTTCTGCATCATGCTGATTGCCAGTCCGGTAGTAGACATAGTTATAAATTCGCTGTACATTTTCCTGATACAGCGCCGAAAAAGCATCGAGGTCACCATCGATCGCTTTTTTCAGAACATCTTCCATGGAAATATCTTGCTTTTCGTTATTTGACATATAATTTGAATTGTTTGTTTAATCTTATCATCAATGGTGTTAAAACCACTGATAACTTGAATCGTTACAAGCGAAGGAGGCCTTTATGATTCATCAAACCTGGGAATGGATAACATCTGACCAAGCAAAAATGTTCGCACAAAAATGGATGCCGGAAAAACCGGCAAAGGCATCTATTATCTTGATCCACGGTTTTGGCGAACACAGCAGTCGATATGCGCATATGGCGGAATTTTACTGTGACCATCAAATCCAAGTTTTTGCATTTGACCTGCGCGGTCACGGTAGATCAGCTGGACCACGAGGACATATTCCCACACAGACCACTTTCTGGGATGATATCGATGAATTTAAGAAAAACATCAAAGTAGCATTGGACGATAAACCCGTATTCCTCTACGGTCACAGTATGGGGGGAATGATCGTGCTATCTTATGTTTTGAAAAGAGGATCAACATTCAACGGTATCATTACCACATCCCCCTTGATTGACACCGCCACTCCCATGAGTGACTCAACCAAAAAGCTGGCAAAGTTCATGGATAAAATTCTGCCCCGCCTCGCGATCGATAGCGGTCTGGACCGCAATTTCCTTTCCCGCGATAAAAGCGTGGTGGACGCCTACAATGCCGATCCTCTTGTATTCGGGAAAGCGTCAACCCGTCTGGGTGTCTTCATGGCAGACACGGGTGCCTATATTAGGGAACATGCAGCCGAATTCAAAGAACCTTTGTTAATGATGATCGGTTCTGAGGAAAGGATCGTCAGCAAAGCAGAAGTAGATGCATTTATGAAGTCGGTTCCCAATGGAACCTATAAAATTTGGGATGGGCTCTATCATGAAGTGCATAACGAACCCGAGAAAGACCAGGTTTTCAAATTTACCCTGGATTGGATCAAAAATCACATGAAATCATAATGGTGATAGATTTCTGGAATTCTTTTATAATCCTACCTTGACCCAGAAACCTGGAGACCGTAGAATAATGATTGTCATGGTATTGCTACCCATATTACTTGTGTTTGATTAATCAGAGATTGAAAAAACGCTTGTCTCTTTCTCTAAGGACAAGTGTTTTTTTATAAGTTACAGGAAGGATTCTATTTATGAATGTAAATAAATATGATTATCTATTTCGTGAAGAATTAGGACAGATCGACCCTGAAGTGCAGCATCTGATCAAACTGGAAGAAGAACGCCAAATCAAGAAGTTGATCTTTATTCCGAGCGAAAGTTCAGCACCTGCCAGTGTGCGCTATAGCCTCTCCTCTGTGTTGCAAAATTTATATGCAGAAGGGTATCCACCGGATTATATGCGCACTCAAAACCAAAACCAAATCTTGGATTTCGATGAACAGCTGGCACTCTATCGTCGTTACTCAGACCCCCGTTATTATAAGGGCGTCGAATTCGCTGATGTACTTGAATCCCTTGCCCGCCGGCGTTGTGCTGAGTTATTCTGCCCCGAGTCGATGGATCCGCAGGATTTCTATGTGAATGTACAACCGCTTTCCGGAGCGCCTGCCAACAATGCAGTCTATCAAGCACTGATCAATCCCGGTGATACCATCATGGGGATGGACCTATTCCATGGGGGACACCTGTCACACGGTTCCCCGGTAAACCGTTCAGGGAAACTCTACAATGCAGTTCATTATTCTGTTGACCCAGAAACTGAAAAAATCAATTTTCAGACTGTACGTGAGCTGGCTCAGCAACACCAACCCAAGATCATCATCTGTGGTTATTCTTCCTACCCCTGGATTCCGAATTGGCAGGAATTTCGCAAGATCGCAGATGAAATAGGGGCTTATCTGTTTGCGGATATTTCCCATATTGCAGGGATGATCGCTGCCAAAGTAATCACCTCCCCATTTGGCATTGCAGATGTGATCACTTTTACAACGCACAAGACCCTATGTGGTCCACGTGGTGCCTGTATTGTCACTAAAGATGCAGCTCTTGCCAAGAAGATTGATAAGGCGGTCTTTCCAGGCGAACAGGGTGGTCCTCATGTGCAGATTTTTGCTGCCATGGCGACCGCCTTCAAGATTGCCAAAACAGAAAAATTCAATGCTTTACAGCAACAAATCATATTGAACTGCCAAGCACTGGGAGACCAACTAAAAAAACGGGGCTTGCGCCTTGCCTTTGGTGGTACCGATTCCCATCTTCTTAATATTGACTGCAAAACGGTGACCGGCGAGGATGGAGCTACCCTATCCGGTGATATCGCCGCCCGTATTTTGGATATTGCAGGTATCGTGGCAAACCGCAATACCATCCCCGGTGACAAATCTGCTTTCAAAGCAGGGGGAGTGCGCATGGGCACACCCTGGGTGAGTCAACGTGGTCTTCGTGAAGACGACCTGCGGGAAGTCGCCAATATCATTGCCGATCTTTTTAATGCCATCGAACCGTATTATCTCCCGGGTGGTAAGAGCGATAGCTTGCGTGCCAAGATTTCTTTTTCCACTCTAGAAGATGCAAAAATGCGCATTCGCAGTCTAGCAGAAAAAGCAGGTAGTGATCTCTCAATCGAAGACCATCCCTACCCCTTCTTCTATTATCTGGATGATTACAACACTACCCAAGAAAAAGAACTTTATTTTTCAATCAATGGCACCCAGGTACGCCAATTCCTTGACTATGTTCTAATAGAAAACCTTGAACAGCTAAAGATGAATGAGATCATGCCAGCATCGCTGTTCATTGATGGAGAACGATATCAGTTTTCACTCGCAAATTGCGGCATAGAGAATGGTTATCAAATCATAATACCTTCAAAATCGGCTGGGTTAGTGATCAATTGGCTACGTGATCTCTCGGATGGATTCATCAAATTTGATGAGGATTTAATGAAGAAATTACCCGGTCCAATTATCATCAAGGAAACCAAACCGGAAAAAGGATTAAAATCGGCTGACGTCATCTCTGCCAAACAAAAGCCATTTTTTATTGGAAAAACGGAGCAGGTTGAAAATGTAGCTGCACTTCCTCTTTTTGAATGGAAAGGTGAAGAAACTGAAGAATTGAAACATACCTGCCTCTACCAAGAACACCTGAACCTAGGTGCCAAGTTGGTGCCATTCGCTGGTTGGGAAATGCCAGTATGGTATTCATCGGTAGTAGATGAACACAAAGCTGTACGCAGTGCTGCCGGATTGTTCGATGTATCTCATATGGGAGTATTTCTTGCTGAAGGAGATGCAGCTGCAGTTTTTCTGGATAGTGTTTGCGCAAACGATATCGGTTCATTGGAAATCGGAGAATCATGTTATACCCATTTTCTTGATCCAGATGCCAATGTAATTGATGACACTATTGTCTACCATTATGCACGACATGAATACCTGGTAGTTGTCAATGCTTCTAATGAACAAAAAGACTGGAACTGGTTTCAAGCAGTTAGAAAAGGGGATGTGCGAATAGACCGTGAAAATCCGTCTGCGTCCGCCTATGGCAGAGACGTAGTACTGCACAATCTGAAAGATCCCGCCGAAGGAAAAGGTATGCGTGTGGATATCGCTCTACAAGGACCTAAATCACGCCAGATTTTATGCAGCCTAGGATGGGATAAAGAAACAGTCAAGCATATTAACGCTTTAAAACGAACCAAATTATGTGTAGGAATGTTGCATAATAATAGTGTCATTATCTCCCGAACTGGTTATACCGGGGAAAAGATGGCATTTGAACTATTTATCCATCCTGACCAGGCTCCCAAGATCTGGAATGAACTGCTGGAGAAAGGCAAAAAGCTGGGGTTACTTCCTTGCGGATTAGGAGCACGTGACTCGTTAAGAACGGAAGCCGGATTACCGCTGTATGGTCACGAAATGGGCGGGATGCTGAATTTGGGAGTAAATGAAGCCGGGTTCTCCTTGTTTGTTAAAGTTTATAAACCCTGGTTCATCGGGCGGGACGCGTACCTGGCATCAGAAATGAAGAGGAACGGTGTAGTGGTACGCTTTCGATTTGATCAGCAACGCGTCAAAATGGCACATCTGGGCGACTCGGTATTGGATGAACGCGGAAAAGTTATTGGTACTGTGACTAGTTGTGCAATTGACCAGGAAGAATTCCTGACAGGACAGGCTTTTGTGGAAAACAAATACGCGACCGAGGGAACCAAGATATTAATCTATCAGAATAAAGAAAATCTTGAATCTGTTGATCTTCATAATTTATGCAGGGGAGATAGGGTTTCCCTGCCTTCCATTGCCACCATAGTCAGCCGTTTTATGAAATAAACCAGAGGAGGAAGATTCCATGGCAACATCTTGGGATAATCGTTTTGCACAGAGAACGCAAAGAATGAAAGGGTCCGTAATCCGTGAATTATTGAAATTTACGGAAGAACCAAATGTCATTTCGTTTGCAGGCGGAATGCCCGCACCAGATGCTTTTCCAATCAAGGAATTCACAGCAGCCTGCAATCGCATCTTGACCGAACAGGGGGATATGGCACTGCAATACGGTTCCACAGATGGATATTATCCACTGCGCGAAATGATCATGCACCAATCCAGTCGCTATGGCATTGAGATCACTCCAGAAAATATCCTAATCACTTCCGGCTCTCAGCAGGGTCTCGATTTACTGGGCAAGATATTCATCAATCCCGGGGACCGCATTGTGGTGGAAGATCCAACCTATGTGGGCGCGCTTCAAGCCTGGAATGCCTATGGTGCGGAGTTTATCCCAGTACCCTTCGATGAAGAGGGTATGATCACTTCCGAATTAGAAAAAACCCTGCGTATCAGCCCGAAATTTATTTATATACTGCCCAATTTCCAAAATCCCACCGGTGTCACCCTTTCGTTTGAACGTCGGTTGCAACTGATCGAATTATCCGAAAAATATGGAGTCCCGATCATCGAAGATGATCCCTACGGACAATTACGTTTTGAAGGAGAACACCAACCTAGTATTGTGGTACTTGACAGCCAAACCAGAGCACAGGAACATTGTTATTCAGGCAATGTCATCTATCTGGGCACTTTTTCAAAAACACTTTCGCCTGGATTACGGTTAGCCTGGATCATTGCTCCCACTGAAGTCATCCATAAATTGATCAATGCCAAACAGGGTACAGATCTACATACCTCAACCTTCAATCAAATGATCGCGTATGAGGTTGGAAAAGATGGTTTTATCAACGAACATGTCAAGTTCATTCGCAAGATTTATTGCGAACGCCGGGATGTCATGCTGGACACTCTTGCAGAACATATGCCAGAGGGGGTTAGATGGACACATCCACAAGGTGGTCTTTTCTTGTGGCTGGCATTACCAGAATGCATTAATTCACGTGAATTACTAGAAGAAGCATTGAAATTTAAAGTCGCTTTTGTCCCGGGCGATTCATTCTACGCACAGGGTGGTCATTATAATACCATGCGCCTGAACTTTTCGAATCCTACTCCAGAGATGATCAACGAAGGCATCAGCCGTCTTGCAAAAGCTATCAAACAATTCATCGCAAAAAGCAAAGTGAATTGATCGTTAGGAGTGATTCCAGATCTTGAAGTCAGCGAGGACCGATCCACCAATGAATTCTCGCAAAATGGAATTATCAGGAATCAATTCCTGATCAATTGGGATAAACCAGTTTAGAAACGCCAACAATCGCTTTGCTTCGCGATATTCTTCGGTACCGAAAGGGATTTGGCGAAGCAGCGGTTCAGCGTAGGGATACAAAGCTGCCAGTTCATATACCAGTGCTGAATTAAAAATAGCATCCGCATTTTCCTGGTAAGGGAAGATATATTCCCGCTCCCCCCTCCTGACCGATTCCCACATTGAAATAGTACGCTGCGCGCTAAAACTACGTGCCCATGAATCTCGCACAACCCGACGCAACATGCGCGTATCGGTAGTGGAGATACGGTTAAAACGGTCCAGATTCAATTGAGTCAAACAGGAAATATAGATACGGAAAATCGACTGTGGTGGGAACTGAGGTAACAACGCTGGGTTTAAGCCATGAATACCTTCCATGATTATCACTTGTTCCCCAGTTAAGATAACAGTTTCCCCCGGTTCACTGATGCCATCATGAAAATTAAATTTAGGAAGCTGAACTGGAATACCCTTCATCAATGTCAATAAATCTTTTTCTAGTGCGTTGCGATTGATGGCTTCGAATGCTTCGAAATTCAGATTCCCATTTGTATCTTTGGGAGTTTTATCACGGTCAATAAAGTAATTATCCATTTCCAATGCAAAAGGTTTGATTCCGTGGGTAAGTAATTGAATAGCCAGACGTTTGGAAAAAGTGGTCTTCCCCGATGAGGAAGGACCTGATATCAACACCAGTTTCTTTTCCGGTTTGCTATTGGCTATCTGAGTGGCAATTTCGGAGATCTTCTGTTCATGCAAAGCTTCGGATACCAGAATAATCTCATGAATACCGCGATCGAGAATGGCATCATTGAGTGTTCCAACGCTACCTATACCCAAATTTGATAACCAATCACCATATTGGTGAAATATACCGCGCAATTTTGTGTACTGTGGCATGGGAAGTAGTTTAGTAGGGGTATTTCGACGAGGATACTGAAGAATGAATCCTTCTTCTACCGGGACTAATTCAAATACTTTTATGAAACCGGTTGACGGAACCATATAACCATGGTGATAATCACGATGTTGTTCGAGTTGATAAAGGACAAGGTCCGGTTTATTACGATATTTGAGAAGCTGTAGTTTATCGTCATAGCGTTTAGTTTTAAAATATGTACGTGCCTCATCCAATGAAACGACCTCACGTTTGATCGGCAGATCTTTCTGCACCAGATTACGCATACGTGCTTCCACTTGTTTCACTTGTTCTGTGGAAAGTGATTCAAGATCGCGCACACGACAAAAATATCCGCCACTCGGTACGGAATAGTCGACCGTTAACTCCATTTCGGGAAAAACATCCTCGAAAGACGCCTGCAATAGAAAGATCAGAGAACGCCGATAGATCTTTGAGCCATCAGAATCAGATATATTAACCGGTTTAACATAGGAATCTTTCTTAACCGGATAAGTCAGTTCACGCAATTCCCCATCGATCACCGCACCAACGATGGGTATCTGTTCCCATTCCGGCAATGCCTTCATGAATTCCCAGATAGGAGTATTACGCATTCCCTCATAGGTACGTCCATCCGGTAGATAGATTTCCACGGTTTCACGGGGATTCATTATTTGGATGATCTTTTGTACATTCATTTGTTTTCCGATATTCTATTGTAAAATTCAATCTTGATTATAATCACTAGGGTAACACAATGGAAAGCAACTTTTGGCGACTTATCATTAATGCTCCATCAGAAGGAGCCTGGAACATGGCAGTTGATGAAGCTATTCTAGAAGCAACTGCCAGCGCGTTGCAACCAACCACCTTGCGTCTATATGCCTGGAATCCAAATTGTTTATCCCTCGGTCAATCACAGACCATATCGGATGTAGACGAAACTCGCTTGCAAACTTTAGGGTGGGGATTAGTGCGACGCCCAACGGGTGGAAAAGCCATATTACATGCAGACGAACTAACCTACTGCATCTGCGCATCCAAAGATGATGACCATACAGCAGGCTCCGTCCTTGAAAGCTACCGCCATCTGTCACAAGGTTTGATAGCAGCGCTGAAAAATCTCGGTCTGGCAGTAAATTCTGAGCCACAGAAAACCGCATCAGAAAGGGACAATTCCAATCCTATTTGCTTTGAAGTTCCTTCTGATTATGAAATCAAGCTTGACAATAAAAAGATCATTGGAAGTGCTCAAGCACGCAAAGTCAATGGCGTGCTGCAACATGGAGCAATTCCTTTATACGGTGATATCAGCCGTATTACTCAAGTACTTGCTTTCGAGGATGACGAGAAAAGAAATCAGGCAGCCGTTCAACTTCGTGCAAGGGCTACCAATCTGGCTGCAGCCAGTACAAACAAAATTACCTGGAAGCAGGCTGCACAAGCGGTTGTTTGCGGATTTGGTAATGCACTGGGTGTAGAGATCAGGGTCGGTCATTTAAGCGATAGTGAAAGAGGGAGAGCCAAGCAACTGGTTGAAGAGAAATACGCCAACGATTCTTGGACAAGGCGTCTTTAAATCTCATGCAATTTTTCTTGAAATGGGTAGGCATCTTTTTCTTTTCTGTATTATTTATTTTGATCGTTTTCCGCCTGGGACTCCTAAATAAGACTCGTGTCAAGATCAAAACGGAACAAGTGATCCCGTCAAGATATAATGTAATTATTGTCTTTGGTGCAGGAGTCAACCCTAATGATCTTCCCACCAAAGTCCTGCAAGATCGCCTGGATAAGACCATCCATTTATTGAACCTTAATAACTTTGAAAAAGTATTGTTGAGTGGCGGAAAGACCACCCATCACAACGAAGCCAAAGCAATGAATACCTACCTGACCAATCGCGGAATTTCACCTAAACTATTGGTTATGGATGATGCGGGAATATCCACTTTCGATTCATTGAAACGTGCCAAGGATATCTATCAAATTTCCTCTGCTATCTTGGTAACCCAACGTTTTCATCTCCCACGTGCCATTGCCATTGCTTCATATCTCGAGATGGATACAATCGGGGTTCCTGCTGATACCAAGAAATTTCGCAAAGTCTCATTATTGTGGTGGAATTTCCGTGAGCTATTCGCCTGGGTGTGGACTTTTATCAAGTTAAAAACCAGATAGGTATATAACTTGCAACTATATGGATTAGAAAAATGATTGGAAGAAAACCATGAGCGCTATTTACGGAAAAGGCTTTTATATCTGGAAAATACCAAATTGCGAGGGTGGTAATCCAGTTACCATTGCGACGGTGGCGCAACAAGCTGGATTGCAGCATGTATTGATCAAGATCGCCAATGGCATCTATGACTATAACTATGACAGTACCACCAAAAAGGATCTGGTCGCACCAGTTTGTGAGGCTCTTCTGGCGAGGGGCATTCGTCCCTGGGGCTGGCATTACGTTTATGGTGATCTACCTAAAGATGAGGCAAAAGCAGCTATCCGTCAAATCACCCGTCTACCACTAGACGGTTATATTATCGATGCAGAGGGAGATTACAAGGACAAATACACGTCAGCCAAAACCTTCATGAACGAACTGCGTGCTGCTCTGCCAGATTTCCCGATTGCACTGAGCTCTTATCGTTACCCCAACTATCACCCCACTCTGCCATGGACAAACTTTCTTTCGAAATGTGATCTCAATATGCCGCAGGTTTACTGGGAACAGGCACATAATCCCGGAGAACAGCTAAACCGCAGCTTGAAAGAATTTCAGCTTATCTCACCTTTCCGTTCCATCATCCCTACCGGAGCAGCCTATGCTGCCAGTGGATGGATCCCTACCGTGTCGGATGTCAATGAATTCATGGATACGGCGTTATCTCTGGAGATGCCAGCTGCCAACTTCTGGAGTTGGGATTACTGCCGTGCTAAACTGCCAGCTATCTGGCAAGCTATTGCAGATTATCCATGGCCAGGTACTCCCGAACCGGAACTTGATATTTGTGAATTATTCATCCAGTATATGAGCCAGCGAGTGATCTCCAATATTTTGAGTCTCTATAATGACAATGCAGTCTTTGTGACCTCAAAAAAAACCATTCAAGGAAAATCAGCTCTCAACAGCTGGTATGCTGCTCTACTCACCACTCTCTACCCTTCTGCCACATTCACATTAGACTCATTCAGCGGGTCAGACAGCACAAAAAAATTGGTGTGGAAGATCTCCACAACCTCCATGTCCATTCAAATTGAAGATACCCTCGGATTACGGGATAAGAAGATCAGCTATCATTATTCTTCCATCCAGTATTAATAATCATGACCACCCGCTATGCGGGTGGCATGATCTAGCCCTATAAGGGCTTGTTACTTGCAGCATCTAAAAGTGCTGCTTTCTCTTCGTTCAAGCCTGGTGCTTCGATTCCTTAGCTACCCCTGAAGGGGTCTTCCACTTGCACAATTCCTTGATTATCTCTACGATATCCCCCTTCATCTTGTTATAGATTATCTTCCGCCTGTACTTCGGTGTAAATACGATGTGATACTTACACATCCATTTCGTGTGTGCTAAACTTTTATCCACGGATGTCACTCCTCCTTATTTTGATGGCTTGAACTTCCATCATTTTATCGGGAGTGACTCCCTTTTTCTATAAGTCCTTCTCTTCCACCCGCTTAGCGGGCGGTTTTTTGTTTCGGGCTTTCAGCCCTCAACTCGCTAAAGCGTTAATAAAAAGCCGAGGGTATTCCTCGGCTCTCTTTAATCCTTTTTTATTCTTCATCCCGATCATCGTCATCAGAATCGTCATCCAAAAGATCCAATTCATCCATGGTCGAATCATCCTCAAGATCAAGATCCGTGATATCCAGATCGGAGAGTTCATCAAATGATATTTCATCGGTAGGGATCTCAAGTGTTCTGACGTGGGCTGGTTCAATCGGTTCGTCATTAGCTATGGATTCGATCAAAGAGATACGATTTTCGGAGAAACCAGTGCCGGCAGGGATCAACTTTCCGATGATCACATTTTCTTTCAATCCATATAATGGATCCTTATCCGCCGAGATCGCAGCGCGTGATAGTTCTTTGATGGTGTGCTGGAATGAGGCAGCAGAGAGGAAGGAATCAGTGTTCAATGAGGCTTTGGTCACACCCAGCAATACATCAATGTAACGAGCAGGTTTTTTGCCCTGTGCAATGATTTCTTCATTGATAGCTTTAATCTCTAAACGATCTACCATTTCATTAGGCAGCAAATCAGTATCACCTGCGCTGATGATAGTCACCTTGCTCAACATTTTGCGGATAATCACCTCAAAGTGTTTGTCATTGATATTTTGCCCTTGGGCGCGGTAAACGTTTTGAATCTCTTCTAGCAAATAATGATAGGCTGCATCACGTCCTTTCAAACGCAAGAGTTCATGCGGATTGATCGAACCTTCGGTCAGGGGCTGACCTGCCTCCACCTCTTCACCATCTTTGACAATGATACGCAGGGTAGAGGGGATATCCATCTCCTCTTCCTCAACACTATCATAGCTCACCACAATAGTACGATCATCATCTAAACGTATTCGTCCTGCATGTTGCGCATTAATAGTCAGTTCTTCATTCTTTGCCAGTACATCACCAGCAGCTACTGTGGTCTCTTCCTTGGCAAGGATCTCCCACTCTTCCGGTACAGTATATTCATCACGAATCAACTCACTATAGGTAATGCGGATGCTATTTTGATCGCTGGCATTATTGGACGAGATAATAGCAACTTTTCCGGTAATAGGAGCAATGATAGCTTCTCCTTTCGGAGTTTTTCGTGCTTCAAAAAGCTCTTCAACTCTGGGGAGACCAGTGGTGATATCAGTTGCAGCAGCCACACCGCCCGTGTGGAAGGTACGCAGGGTCAACTGGGTACCTGGTTCACCGATGGACTGGGCAGCAATGATTCCCACCGCGGTTCCGGGCTCGACCATCTTGCCGCGACCAAGGTCAATACCATAGCATTTCGAACATATTCCATGTCGTAGTTCACAGGTCAAAGGAGAACGAACTTTCATTTCGGTAATTCCAGACGAAAGCATAGAATTAATCAGATCAATGGTCAATAATTCATCCCGGTCAGCTAAAATCTCACCTGTCACAGGATTCACTACTGCTTCCGCTAACAGGCGTCCTTTCAACCGTTCTTGAATGCTTTGTCCTGCAATATCGTCGGAGGTTCTGATCCACAATCCTTCTTGTGTTTCACAGTCGTCCGCATTGATAATAACATCTTGGGCAATATCAACTAAACGCCGGGTGAGATAACCAGCATCCGCTGTACGTAGAGCGGTATCTGCCAGCCCTTTACGAGCACCATGCGTAGAGATGAAATATTCCAGAGCAGTTAGCCCTTCACGGAAGTTCGATTGGATGGGCAAGCGGATAATTCTTCCCGCCGGGTCTGCCATCAAGCCACGCATCCCAGCCAGTTGTGAAATAGGTCCGAAACCACCCTTGGTAGCACCGGAGTTAGCCATGGTTGCCAGATTTCCACCCGGATCCAAGTGTTCTTTCACGGCATCTGCCACCTCTTTGGTGGTATCCTGCCAGACCTTGATTACCTGTTCATCCATCTCCAATTCGGTCAACAGCCCACGCCGGTAAGATTTCTGAATAGCTTCTACTTTCTCCAGAGATTCGGCCAGGATTTCTTCTTTCTTGGGTGGGATGGTAATGTCACCCACAGCCACTGTTGTGCCAGAAAGCATAGCATATTTAAATCCGATGTCTTTTACATCGTCAGCTATGCGCGTGGTGGTATCTTCTCCACACAGCTCATAGATATTTGCAATCAGATCTTTGATGGCACCCTTTTCCAGAGTGCGATTGGTAAACATTACTTCTTCCGGTAAGATCTTATTGAAAATAGCCCGCCCTACTGAAGTTTGAATGATGCGGGTTTCTGGTTCAATCAAACGTTTGCCATCTTCATCATACCAAGTGTTTGTCCTGATATGAATGGGGGTATGTATTTTTACCTGACCTAACTGGAATGCCAATTCTACTTCGTCGATGGATGCAAAAGTTATTAATTCTTCGGTCTTTTTCTTCTTATCAGGCTCCATAGTCAGATAGTAAACACCAAGCACCATATCCTTGGAAGGAGAAATGATTGGTTCACCATCTGCCGGTTTCAGCAGGTTCTTGGATGCCAGCATCAAGTTGCGTGCTTCCCAGACTGCTTTTTCCGAAAGTGGAACATGAACAGCCATCTGATCACCATCAAAGTCAGCATTGAACGCGGTGCACACCAGTGGGTGAAGTTGAATCGCGCTGCCTTCAACCAAAATGGGTTCAAACGCCTGAATGCCAAGGCGATGCAGGGTTGGAGCCCGATTCAACATGACCGGGCGATCTCTAATCACCTTTTCCAGTACTTCCCAAACTTCCGGACGATTACGCTCAATCAGACGCCGTGCACCCTTTACATTGGCTGCATATTCGCGCTTGACCAGACCAGCGATCACAAAGGGGCGGTATAACTCCAATGCCATATTTTTAGGCAGACCGCATTGATATAATTTCAATTTCGGTCCAACTACGATCACGGAACGCCCAGAGTAATCAACGCGTTTCCCCAGCAAATTACGGCGGAAGCGTCCTTTCTTGCCTTTAAGCATATCACTCAACGATTTCAATTCTCGCCTGCCGCGGCGGGATAAAGCCTTACCTCGTTGAGAATTGTCGATCAATGAATCAACCGCTTCCTGCAGCATGCGTTTTTCATTGCGGACAATCACATCCGGAGCACCCAACTCGAGCAATCTCTTCAAACGATTGTTACGGTTGATCACACGCCGATATAGATCATTGAGATCTGAGGTAGCAAACCGCCCACCATCTAACTGCACCATAGGTCGTAGATCAGGAGGGATGACTGGCAAGACCTTCAAGATCATCCATTCAGGTCGGTTATTTGAACGACGGAAAGCTTCCACGACCTTCAGTCGTTTGGTCGCCTTCTTACGTTTCTGTTTGCTTTTGGTGGTACGCACTTCGATCCATAATTCTTCAGCTAACTTCTCCATATCCAGACGACTGAGAATATCGTAAAAAGCCTCTGCACCCATATCAGCACGGAAGACCTGCCCATAATGGGAACGTAATTCACGATATTTATTCTCGCTGATAAAGGAGAGCGGTCGTAAACTTTCAATCTCATCACGACGTGCATCTACTTCGTGATCGATCTTAGTAGTCAGTTCTTCTTTCTGATCTAATAACTTCTGCAATGTTAGATCAGCTTCTGCTTTTACTTGCTCGATTAACAGATTGTTCTTTTCTTTTTCATTTTCAATCTCAATGGATACTTCGGCTTCGACAGATTCCAGCTTTTCCTGAACATGTTTTTGAATACTTGAGATCATCTTGGAAGTAACTTCCTCACCGGCATTGACAATGGTAACAGCCATGGTTTTCAATTTGATATCACCGCGGGTTTTCTTGCCAATCTTTTCTTGAATGGATTGTTCCAGGTCTTGACCTTCTTTGATGATCGGTGCCATCTTTTCCGCAATCATTTCATCTTTTTTGGAAGCTAGTTCAGCATTTCGAGCTTTGATCTCTTCCAATCGAGAACTCTTATCCGTTTCCACCGCTTCAATACGGCTGTTCAAATCATTGATCTGCTCAGTGAATTTCACACTTACTTCGTCTTCGATGCGATTCAGAGCTTTTTGTTTGGAATCCTCATCTACATAAGTGACAATATACTGTGCAAAGTAGAGTACGCGATCTAAATTTCTGCGGGAAATATTAAGTAATGAACCAAGATAAGAAGGCACACGCCGACTGTACCAGATATGGGCAACCGGAGTTGCCAATTCGATATGTCCCATCCGTTCACGACGAACAGAAGAGCGAGTTACCTCTACCCCACACTTATCGCAGACAATACCTTTATAGCGGGGGTTTTTATACTTTCCACAGTAACACTGATAATCGCGGGTAGGACCAAAAATCGCCTCACAAAACAACCCATCTTTTTCGGGTCGCAGGCGACGATAATTAATCGTTTCGGGTTTCGTTACTTCCCCATAAGACCAACTCTTGATTGTTTCGGGAGATGCAAGTCTTACTCGGAGCGCCATCAGACTTTTCGTTTCCACTTATTAGCCTCCTTAGATACATACCACTTGAGTTAAAAAATAATACGCTTGGATTTACCATTTATCAAAACAAACTTGCATTATAACATAAATTTCCCCGAAATACTCTTATTTCCTGTTTGCTTTTTTATTTCTTCTTACAGCTTGTCAATATTCTTATACGCACGGATTGCTATTATAAATGATAAGCATCCAAGAATTAGACTAATGAGAAAAGGAAAAATCAAATTCAATACACCAGATAGAATGGACTGAAGAACAACTGGTATAACAGCAGTAAGCATTCCCATTAAATAACCCACTGCACTGATTTCTGGGGCAAAACCATTTAATAGATAGTTACTTTTTGATCTTCTAATCACATCAAAAGCAGCCATGCCCACTACCCCAGCAATCATCCCCGGGATCAACAAAAGGAAACCCATATTCGTACTTTTCGTGATAAAAGCGATAATCATAAATCCTACTGTACTTAGGGAAAATGCAGCCAAGCAGCCTGGACTTAAATCTAAAATAATCAATTTCTTATGTAAAACTGGAAGCTGTTTTGTTAATTGCCAACATGCCAGATCATTGCGCAATCGTTTCACGGATAATCTTCCTAATTGAATACTCCAAAAAGCGATTGAAAAGACACGACTACCAAGATCAGGAATGAAAATCATAGCTATTGGAAAGATTGATGCCGTAATCCAATTGAATATAGATGCGAAATCTAAATTTCGGCTTATTTGTATTAATTCTTTCCAGATTAATGCACCATCTCCTTTAAGCTTCGGTATACGAGATGGCGAGTGGCTAACCCCCAACCTATGGCGAACCTTCAGTTCATCTGTATAAGACGTCAGCCCAAATTGGGACATTTTTTCGAGAGTTCCTATTCCTTTTGTTTCTTGCGCAGCACGGGCAAGGCTAAATGAACCTGAGACCCAATATAATATGCCAATAAGAGATACAGCCAAGCTCCAGTTTACAAGCATGGATAGAGGAAGATTATTTCTCCTAAAACTAGCTTGAACTAATGCTAATGCATTAAAGTTTAGATTCAAGCTTTGTTCGGTTGCATAATGCAAAAATAAAAACAATATGAGTAAAGCAATAATCATTACTGGCAATTTTAACCATCTTCGCTCAACACCTTTCTGAAGCCGCAGAACTCCAAAAAACCATTGTGCAGAAAATAAAGTTAATTGAACCGGTATCACATTGATCCAGGCACGAAAACCGTATCCGATGTAGCTGACCATTGAATTAGTTCCAAGTGAACCAGCCAGAGTAATTTCTGCGACTGAAAAACCAATAGTGATCGTTAACAACCAGATGAGCATTGCACTTTTCAGCCAAGGTAGAATAAACCATCGCATTACAACAATACTCCGATTAACGGGCATTTGACACAGCCACTCAGCATCCTGCTCCGAAAATGATATTGGACAATGTTTCAAAGATTGCCTTAACGCAAATAGATTCCATACCCCTAAAATCAAAATTTCCAAAAATGTAGCTGCAGAAACCGGATCATTTGCATTAATGATCTTCAATATAACAGCACCACTCTGTGCTAGAAATGTTAGCATCACAAACAACCAGACACTAAAAAATAATAAGAGATAGACAAAATATGCGTGATTATTGAACGAGTGATCATCCTTATCATAGGAAACTATCGATAACCAGTAAATGAATTCACTCTCTTCTTGTTTTGTGCGCAACCAATGAACAGCATTCATATCACTCTATCTCGATCAGCCCGTGATGAATCTTTAGCTTATTGTCTCCCAATTGGTTAATGAAGACTGAGTCATGAGAAGATAACAGAATAGTTTTTTCTTGCTCACGTAAAAGGCACAGTTCATTTATTAGCATTTCAACCCCTGTAGAATCAAGTGCTGACGTTGGTTCATCAAGTAGAATGACTGTAAATGGGCGAATAAGAGCAAGAGCTAAACCCATTTTCAGACGCATTCCGCGCGAATAATTGTGGGGGAAAAGGTTTCTTGCTTCCCATAAATCAAGTTTCTCTAATAAAGCCTTAGCACGTTGATCGAAGTCTTCTATAATTCCATTTGCCATGGCAACAAATTGCAAATGTTCCCAAGCAGTCAATTCAAGATAGAAGTGAGGAACATCCGGGACAAAAACAACCCGACGATGAAACTCAACTTCATTTTTATATAAATCAAATCCATCAACAGAAACCGCTCCACTGGTAGGTCTTATTAGACCTGACAAACATGACAAAAATGTAGTTTTCCCTGATCCATTTGGTCCACATAGGGTAGTGATCTTTCCCGTATCAAGTTCCAATGATACTGGAGCCAATGCTAGAAATGAATCATATTTTTTCGACAATTCAGAAATAATAAATTTTGATTTCATCTTCAATTTCAATCTTTTTGATGAATGATCCCAGTTTTTCTGTCACAAATCCGAACGGGGGATTCCAACTCAATTATTTTCTTCTACAGGTTTGGAATCATTTGAAAAATAGATTCGGAACTGGGTTCCTTTTCCAAGCTCACTTTCTACTGAAATATTTCCCCTATGTGCATCAATGATAAATTTGCTGATATATAATCCCATTCCAGCAGTTTTATTATTATCCTCTCCGTGCCCTTTTTGATGATAATATTTTTCAAAGATAAAAGGAATATCAATAGACGCGATACCCGGTCCGCTATCTTTAATAGTGATGCTGGTCCCATCATTCTCCTGAACGGCATGGATCTGCACCATTCCTTCCATGTCGGAGAATTTAATGGCATTGTGCAATAGATTAGAGAAAGCCTGGTTGAGCAAAATTTTATCCCCTTGCAAGGTTAAACCAGGATCAATATCAATCACCTGTACCTTCACTCTTTTCTGCGTTGCAAAGGACTCAAGCTGATTGATGACCGCCTGGATCATTTGTTTAATGTTCACTTCTTCACTGGAAATCTCTTCCCCATTTTCTATGCGGTCTTCTAACAGAATTCCTTCTACCAAAGAAGTAATGATCTCAAGTCCGTTCTTGATCTTGTCGAGATAATCTTGTTGAGGAGGGTTCAACTCGCCAACCATGGGTAACATCTTTGAATAACCTTGCATGATGGTAATGGGAGAACGCAGACCATGACTGAGCATGGTCACAAAATCACGAGTCATCTCTTCGCGTCTCTTTACTTGAGTGATATCTTTCATCAACAAAACCGATATCTGCCCGATATGTGGATTGGCATTGTTGAAGATCTCTATTTCATATTTTTCCCCACCAGGCATATTTTTTGTAAGAATTGCGTGTGCCTGGGAAAGATTGCGTTCAAGAAGATTGTAAATTTCATTTTCTTGCACACGTTTCGCAATGCTGGTATGTGATTCATTTGGATCAATTTTCAAAAAAGCTTCTCCCGTTTTGTTCCCATATATCAGCTTCTGATCCACAAAGATAAAAAGGGGGAAATTCAACTCATCAAAAAGTTGAGACAATATATTCTTTTCCATCAGCCACTGCTGTAGTTTATCAATTTCAATTAAATGATGGCTAAATTTTTTCAATTTCCCGGAGAAATCGTGTATGAATTCTTGCGAGAACTCCTGGGTACTTCGAAAAGCAGCCCAGAGAACAGCTTTGCGCTGTGCATCCATAGGGAACGTAGAAATAATCAGTGCCTGTGGAAAGGGTTTGCCTATAGCACGATTTAGCTGGTGAAAGCGGGCAGTATTCCCGATCACCAATTGTGATTGACCTTCGATCACATTCAATATCTGCTCATCCAGATAATCATACACTTGGCATTCTTCTACCTGTGTAGCCGTATAGGTTCGAGGAGATCGAGAAGAGAATTGGTTCTCTATCGCAACTTTTATGAAGAGCATATCTTCTTGTATAAACGGCTGCAAAGCCTGCTCAACCATACCCTTGAATAATTCTGGATCTGCATAGCTACCCCATAATTCCAAATAAATTTCGGTTTCCTGGTAACGTTTATCCAACCGTTGGAAAACCTCTTTTAATATAGTCAAAAAACGTTGTAAGGAAGTTGGTAATGCTTCTCGTGAAGACGGATGTCCGCTATTTGCACCATCATGCGAAAAGCGGTCTGTCAGCACAGCGATGGCGTTTTCCAACTTGATCCAGCGTAGCAAATAATAACCACCCACCAATAGTACAGTAACGATGGTACCTAGAAAAAAAGGTAAAAATGATTGAAAAAAATCCTCCAGAAAAGCCGAACGATCCAGAGATAGTTCCAGTCCCCAATTTTCCAATCCCATAGGGGTATATACAACAGCTACATTATTCTTTCCATCTGCAGATGGATTCCAGGGAACACGCAAATTCGCCATGGCATTGATGAAAGTGGTCTGTACCCCATTGGATTGGGTAGTGTCTAGTAATGTAGCCAACGCCAGAAAAGTGGGATTGTTCTTAACATCCATGCGGGCTATCACGACCCGTGTTATATCTTCAGATGTCCCATGTACGGGGTAAATAATACTGATATCAAAAGCAGATCCATCCAATGTTGTAGAAAACGCACCCTCGATAGAATCATTTTGCACGGAATTTTGGAAAGCCACCACTTCTCCATCGGATATTCGCATGTCACTTTCTTTGATCAGTGGATAAGCAAAAAGTAATTCTCCTTGCGTATTAAAAATATAGAAAGCATCCAAGTTTTGAACTGGCTGAAAAATCGGGCTGACCATCTCTCTCTGTTCAATGTAGCCACTTCCCAGGACCACATCTTGGGGAAGTTGATCGATACGAACAGCATTAGAAGTAAAAACAGATAGAACCGCCATATTGATATTCTCAATACTGTTGGACATTCTGGTTTTCCATTTTGACAAAGAACTCACGCGGGTGACATTCCACAAGATAGTCAGGACAAACAAGGTCAAATAAAACAAACCTAGCATGTGCATAAACATGGTTTTTGTCGTAGATTTCCCGCGTATCTTACTTTCGATGTTCCTCTGAGATGTTTGGTTACGATGCAGGTATTCCGAAAAAAAACCAGCTAAAAACAGCTCACTGATGCGTGAGATATAGAACACCCACCCGGTATGGAGACTGTTATCCAAGCGAACTGCCAATTCGCGAGCTGATCCTTCAGCAAATCTCTCCCCAAAAAATAAGGGAAAAGTAATTATGATCACCAATCCAAGCATGATCAGCGGATGGCTGTTATACCGTTTAAATTGAGTAGAGTTGGACGCCATCATGTGATTGAATAACAACGCAATTGAAATCATGAGCAATATATAAAAAATGGAATGCTCATAAAATCCGCTGAAAATAAGACCACCCAACGTTGCCAGAGAAATACTCAAGATGCGCTTACCGAATACGGCAGTTGCCATCCACGGAATCGCTTGTAAGATGATGAAATAGAAATCATTCCCACCTTGTGCTGCGTTGGGAAAAACATGGATGTTGAAAGGGAATATCTCAACTCGAAATAAAGATGAACAAATGAGTGTAAGGAAAATATAGAAGAGCCAGTTAAGGGGATTCTTCTCTACTACGCGAAATTCAGAATAATATTGAAATAACAAATAGACCAGGATTCCCCCCCATAAGCAGAATAAAAGCCAATCCCAAAGACCAACCGGGATTTTTATAACAAAGCTGGATGAGATCTGCTGTAAGAATGAATCCATTGTCTATTCATTATATACTTTACTCTATTTTATACCGTTATACCCGCTTTTCGATTATTGTTCTGCCAGTATTTATTGTAATAGAACGCATTCCTGTGTTGGTGAGGTGTTTGTTCTAACAGGGATAGCCAGTTAGAGTATTGTTCTTTTTCCATTGCGAAAGCACTTTTCGTAAACTTGAACCTGCTCTGTTCATCACTGGTTTTCAAATCGTCCACCATTTTTTGGAACTGTTTCTCCAAATCTGCAATAGCCGGTTCCAGCAGCATATGGCGTGTGGGAAAATCTCGTAAAACACTGCGATGAACGCGCTCATGCTGCCACCACAGACAATTTTCATCAAAATGGTGGTCTGGTTGTGGACCGATATCCGGCAATCCGGATGATAACCAAACCGGTTTGAAAACAGACAAACATGGTGCAGAGGTGCCGGTCGTCCAATGGATTATCCCATCTTTCCGGTATTGGGTGATCAGTGATGCCACCGATTGACTGTTACGGATCGGTCCGGGAGCAGCATGCATGCATACATTCCAGGCTGTCAATGTGCGATCCGGATAACTATCTTGCGGATGTAGTTGGTGAGAACGCAGTATCTGTTTCATTAGGGAAAGATCAATCTTGTCCCGATGTACTTCAAGCAAATCCATAACATAGCAACGCCGTTCACAACCCTGGCTGAATTTTGTGAAAAGAAAATCGGAATATGCCTGGGCAAAATTAAAACTACTGGTATTCTGACACCACTTATGCTCACATGCAAAAGCAATCAGATCATCCGAGACCATATCCCATTCGGTAGTAATGCTGGGAGCATTGGAAATAGCATAAAAATCGTTTATTTTTTTGGCTATCCACATCTTATCTACAGTTTCCAGCACGTAAGCTTCTTTCCCATCCGTAATGAGGAAACTATTGTGATAATACAGTCCATGCTCAGCACTACAATTCCCACTTTGCCCGTATTGTTCAAGTAAACTAGTGATGGTTTTCAGTGCTTCCAAAGCCGTACCAGAGCGCTCCAATGCCAGGCGCAGATAGTCCATACCGGTCAATCCAGGTTCTTTTTTAGCAGGTACTTTAGTGAAAATAGCTTCATTGCCAATCACCACACCATATTCGTTCGCTCCCATCTCTGCACCCCACATCCAATAGGGTTTAGAGAGCAATACCTGATAGGTATGATTCACCTGAGGTATCTCAATATAAGTACAGCGCAGTTTTTCTCCCGCCTGATAATCTTGCGCTGGGATTACAGTGAGATATTGCGCTTCATTGGGTTCACGATCTGAATTTTTTGCAAAAAATGCTTCCCCATGCCTGGTTGCATTCGAAAGTACTACACAGGTATCACACATGCTAACCCTCCTTAATATGAATATGAGACAATATTTCCTCCACCACTTGCGAGATGCTCTTATGATTGGTATCGATCATGATAGCATCTTGGGCTGCTTTGAGAGGTGCTAGTTTACGGGACGAATCGATCTTATCCCTTTCCTCCAGCGAACGTTGAATTTCTGCCAAATCAGTTTTCCTCCCACTTTGTTGCGTTTCGAGAAACCGTCGTTTTGCCCGTTCTTCAACGGAAGCGATCAAAAAAAATTTATAGGCGGCATCCGGTAGCACGACCGTGCCAATATCACGACCCACCATGACGATGTTTCCGTGCAATCCTATTTCGCGCTGCTTGGCAGTCAGGGCCTGGCGTACACGCTGGTAGGTTGAGACCAGCGAAACGTTATCCCGTACATGATCTTCCCTGATCGGCCAAGTAGCATCCACTCCATCCAGAAAAACATCATACTGGCGACCATCATCTTTACTAGGGGGGTAGATATCGATGCGAATATGTTCCGCTCTTTCGCTGACCAGATTCTCGTCATGCGGATCAATACCCGCTTCGAGCACTGCCAGGGTAACCGCCCGATACATGACCCCGGTATCGAGAAATTGAAATCCTAGTTTTTCCGCCAATTCCTTCCCAACCGTAGTTTTTCCGGAAGCAACCGGACCATCAATGGTGATTGCATTATTCAATTCTATAAAGCCTTTCTGAAAGCTTAAAATTTAAACCACAGAGCATAATCTACAAGTTCAAGGGAACCCCTGCGGTATATTAACCATTCTAATATTTCCTTAGGAAGAAATCCAGAATAATCAGCCTTAAAAACCTTAACATTGCTTAAAAGTTCCAAATCCTGTCCATAAAAACCGACAGGGGGGTTGATCTGTATATCATAGGTGATCATCACATCAAATTGACTACTGTTCAATATCGAAGCTGGTACCACTTCTTGCAGTTGATAATCTCGAAGCAACCAATTCATGCTCTGGGTGGATTCTCCTAGTGAGAGTCCGATACGCAGGTCAGCTGGAAAAATGCCGTGTGAAATTCGATATTCCTCAATCTCATTGAGCAAAGTATCCGCATTGTGCAGATAAAGGGCTTCACGAACCACTTCATATTCAGCACTACCGGATAGATTAGCTGCTCGACTGGCAGTACGCCACAGCCCCAGCAGCCCAATAAGTATAAATAATGCTTCCACCACTTGTCTGGCAGCATTTCCAGACCAGCCATAGCTGTATAGCAAGATGAATAACAAACATAACAAGATCGGCACGACCAATAATAGTAAGTTCTTCTGCACATCCAAGCCCAGCGAGATCAGATAAGATAAACGCAGGACTTGCAGAGCCAAATAGATAAAGACCACCAACCCGATCAGACAAGGAATGAGTAATTTTTTCCAGTTATGATAGGTATTTTGGGCAATGCGAAAGAACTCCGCGGTTGCCAACAACCACATTGGGACGCACACCCAGGCTGCCCGGTACAAAGAAAACTTTGGAAAGAGAAACACCAGCATTGCCAGCACCATCCAGACCATTGTGAATTGCTTCAGTATCGATTGCTTAGGATCTGTGTGAAAGATAGCAGCTATGCTCAATACCAGACCAAAAGCTGAATAAAACAAAAAGATTGCAAATCGCAATGGGGCAGGAAGCGTCAACATCAAGTTCCCCAGCCCAGCAGGTTTGAACAAAAGGGCTGCAGATTGAATGGGATTCAAAATTCCACCTATATTAGTAAATAAATGAGTGCTGATGATCAACCACACTGTCATAGAGAATAAGAGGATAGGTGAATTCGTTTTGATGGTTTGAAAAGGACAGGTGAATTTCCCCTGCTGTTCTGGTTCTTTATGAGACATTTGCCGAACCAGCTTTTCCATCAACCATACACCACCCAATAGTAATAGCGTTCCCCAAAACGAGGTACCACTTAGCATTCCAAAAATAAACACCAATAGGGCGATGAAATATTCCTGGCGCCATGCAAATGCCAGAGTGTACAGTGCAAACACCATGCCCAATATGAAAGCATCTGCACTGCGGGAGGTTTGGATCAAGATTGGGTCCAACGCCAAGCAAAAAGCCAATACCAATCCATTTTTTCTCTCCATTTTCTTTTCTAACAACAAAGGCAGCAGAACCAGCAAACTGCCCAGCAGTGCCGGTAAAAAACGGCTAGTAAGGTTATTATCCCCAAAGATAACAAAGATGATTCCAGTAAAGAAGGTATAAATAACCGCAGTACCCTCACAGCTTGCGCTTTGTATATCCAACGCACACAGAGCGCGCTGCGCTTCATTCTCAGCCAGGGGTGCTTGGTTAAGATTGACCAAACGCAATGTAAGGGCAATCAAAAAAATGATTCCATAAGCGAGCTGGAGAGTCGTGAATTTTTTTATTCTGTTCATCGGCAACCTTTTATGGATATCCGTAAAGCGTTGTGCCATTTTGCTGCAGGATCAGAGTTAGATTTTCATTAAATTTGATTTCCTCTACCGCATAAACGCTGCGTTCCATGTTCCCAATCACAATATATTGAACTCCATATTGATCCAATATTTTCTTGGCAGCAAACCAGTCACTGGTCTCATATAAGGTCTGTAAATCAACTTGCCGAGAACCCATTTCCTTCGCTCCTCCGCGCCATTGCATCTCGTGCCCCGGCCAACCCAGCACATTCGGGTAACCAGTATTGGTCGCAATGCGGGCATAGCCACTATAGCTGCCTCCCACAGCTTCTGCTATAACACCGTAGGGTAAAGCTACCAGTTTATCAATTACAGCAGCGTCCCCTGCATTGGACAAATCTAAATAGACACTGCCATCCAGGGTCCAATCGCGGGGATCGGTGTAAGTGATACGATCATGGTACACGTAAAAAGGATAGATACAGCAAATTGCTATTATGAAGATGGAAACGATCCTGAAAACAAAACCCTTAAGACCCCGTAATGAATTCCACAACACGATCAAAGCAAATGATCCAGCAATTGACCATACCATCCAAGCTTGGAAATAAAACTTGAAGATGGTGTTCATGCGATTCTGAAAAACATCCACTAAGAAGAAGAACTCCGGGAACAGACACAAACCGATTCCCAATAGAATCAAAAACTGCACAAAAGTATGAATGGGTACATTCCTATCATCAGTCAGTTCAACGGCACAAGTTTTGCGAAAGAGGTAGCGCACTACCAAATAAAGCATCACCAGAAGCAGAATCACCACGCTTGAATCTTGTAAGCGTCGGAAAAATGTTTCTGTTACCAAAGATGCTATATCATCCGCTCCATAGATGCCTACAAAAGCATATGCGCTCTGGACAGCGGTGGAAAGACGAGCTTGCACTCCACCGATCCAATTCTGCAATCCGGTCCAAATAGAAATGGATAATTGTTTGGATAAAGGGAAAAACAAGTTCAACAACCCCAATGTTAGCGCAAACCATAGCACATACCAAATGATCTTTCCATCCGCTGCCTTCTGTTGGCGATTGCTCCAACATAAATATATCAACAGAATCAGCAAGAATGGCAGGAACATGATCAAAAAATGAATCCCACGTGTTCTATAAATTAGACTGGGCAGGATACCACCTGCCTGAGATGCAAACCCGAGAAAGAAGGGTAAATAGATCAGCACACAAACCATGACCATCAGTACCATCTTCCAAATCACCGCCCACACTATCTGCCAGCTCCAACTGTGGCTATGGATGCTCTGCAGTAAAAAGACCAGTGCAAAAATCCCAATACTGGCGGGGAAATCCCAGGTATTCATAAAAAGCATTCCCCCTAAAATGCTTGCCGTACTCCACAGCTTTCCCTGTTTTATGAAATCTCTCCAGGAATTGGTCTTATACAACCAGTCAGAATCACCCAGAAATAGATTCAAGCCTACTCCGATACACAACAAAAAGAAGGGCATGGACAGAACATGAGGATGCAGGTCAGCCAGAAAAAAAGTAAATGCCGGGAACTCATCGATCACCTCCCGAAAGTTTCCAGCTGCGTCATAATCACTTATCACCCGTGAAGCCCGCCACCACCAGGTGCCCCCACTGCGCTGGGGCGTCCACCGGCTTGTGCCGGAGGGCGGCTGATTCAATTCCTGAATATCCAGCCACTTCCAGAAAGTTGATTGCGGTTCTCCCCGCGCATCCGTGCTCCAAAAAGCGCCGGAAGCATGCAGTATCTCCAATCCCCCTTCCGCATTGCTTACCACCAGGATAAAGAACGGTGCCAGCAATGCCAGGAAAAGAATACTCTTTTTTAGATAATGTGGATTCTTATGCCTATGCGCAGAATATACTTGCAGCAATTCATACAGCAGACCATAGGCAGCCACACAGATCAGCCCCACCCATGCCGCAATCCCCAGGTTGAAAGCCACGCTACCCGCCACACCACTGACACTTGCCAACAGCGCCACCATCAAATAACCGAAGTAGTAATAGGAGATGGAATAGTCTGAAAGCCAGGGATCACTGGGTGGAAACTGCGGGGAGCGTAAAATGGCATTGATAAAAGCTAGTTCCATCGGTTTTTCTGTGCCGGTCAGGTTGGGTGACATGGCACGCAACAGGGCAGTGATTACAAATGCTGCCAGAAAAAGCAGCTCCACCCCTACCATGAAACATTTATTCTCTGCCAATGCCTGCCGGATAAGGGCTCGTTTGCGGATAAGGATCACTCCATTGATCAGAATTACCAGCAACAGTGCGCTGATCGCACCAATGGTCGTATTGGGCAATAAACCCAAGGTATTTGTGATCCAATACAGGTATCCCCACAGCAATAGACCAAGGATTTTTGAGAAGGCGTACCCCTTCGTTCTCAACTTTGAAAACAGAAGCGCGGATATTGGATAATTGACCAACCCCAACAAGAGCATCCACAAATACCACAAGAGCATCTGCCTGTACATGGTTACTCCAATACTTTCAGGATAATTGTATCTTTATAGGAGAAAACTGTCTGCCAGTAGCTACCCTCATACTCCAAAAACTTTGCCAGCCCATCCTGTCCGTAAATGATCTGTTCCAACTGACCTACCACAATGTATTTCACGTCATATTTATGTAGAAAATTCAGAGTGGTGGTTATATCCGTTGTATTATAGAAATTCTCCACATCGCTAAGACGATCGGTCACATAATTGGAAGGCAAGACTTGTTTTTGCTGGCGCTGATGCCAATCCCAACCGATCACCGCCGGTAAGCCGGTATAGATGGAATAGCGATTTCCCCACTGGTACAGGGAGACATTGCCTTCCACAATCACCGGGGAGCCGGGGATATTTTCCTGCATCCAAATGATCGCCTGGTAATCCTGCTCCAGGTCCATGGTCACGCTATCCTGCCAGTATACGGAATTTTGCATGTAATCCATCCCATCCAGCGTCAGCGAAACATCATCCGAGATGCGGTCGGTTATTTTATCCATACTGGCTGCCAGCGGGTACATCAACCCGCACACCACCAACCCGATCGCAAACCCGCGCCATATCTTTTTCCAGACAGATAAACCACCCACCGGAACACGCGGGAGTAGGTCGACAAAACAAAAGGCTGCCGAGAGCCCCAGGAATGTCCAGGCTTGCAGATAGAATTTAAAGACAGTGTTCATCCTGCCCACATCACCGCTTAATACAATCACTTCCACCATCAGGATCATGGCAAATCCTGCCAGTTCAAAGAGCAAGATCACACGTTCACGCAATGGCAGAGAGTCATCCAACAATAGCAGCAAAACCCACACAAACAGAGGAACGATAATGATCGCAATAGAAACGCCCCGCACCAGCAGCAATATGATGACCGCCAACAACAAGAGAATGCCGATCCATATGAATGCTTGATATGGTTTCAACTTCTTCAGAAATGTTACAGGGGTAGTAGCCAGCCAATTGCGGGTTTTGATGACCAGCCAGGAAATAATGAAGAACAAGAAAATGCCCCAATGAATTATTAATGAGGAAATGGGAGTGTGCGTTCCCTGCCAGGCTTGCACACTGGTATACCCTGCCCCATAACTGCTATGATAGGGTAGATAAAAAAAATAAGAAGATGCGGCAAACAGCAAAACGGAAATCACACAGGAAATCCCCTGTTTATATGGCTGCGAAAATTGTAAAAATATAAAAGTATAAATTCGCTTGTGTTGGAAATGCTCATAGGTGATCGCTAAAATCCCGAGCAGCACATATACCGGATAATCCCAGGTATTGGTCACCGCCAACACCCCAACCAGTAGCCCCCCACCTAAAAGCTGGAACAGCCACTGCCAGCCGGGCTGCTGTTCATCTTTGCCTTGTTTTAAAACAATGGCAAGGAAAAAACCCAGTGCCATTAAGGTTAAAGGATAGGCATATAAATGCGCATGCGGATCGCCATACAGGAAGGTGAAATACGGGAATTCGGTGATGGCTTCTCCCGGAATGGCGCGGCTGGGAATCCAGTACCAATCCCCGGGATAATAAGTAAAATTCGCTCCCTTGATGACCAGGTAAATACCTTTGAACCATTGTGCAATGGTATAGAAGACACTACTACTCAATCCATTGTTGATAGCTACCTGCTTGAATCCGTTGAACAGCATCTGGATAGTACCCAAATTCCCGATCAGCAGTACCGCACCGGCAAAAACAAGCCCGCTCAGCAGCGGAGCAAATTGTTTTGTCTTTTCTTCCATTTTCGGTTTATGCATAGATTGGAAATTCCAACCGATCCCGAAGGCGGCGCTACCCGTGAAAGCGAAAAAGCTTGCCAGTGTGAAATTATAGGCAATGGAAGGGACGATGCCCAACCATTTGGTGAAGATGCCCACAATCAGAGAACCGAAATAATAATAATTGATATAACCACCCGCATACCACGGATCATAAGGGGGAAAGATCGTGCTCTTGATGATGGCGTTGAAATAGGCGAAATCCATCGGTTTTTCGCCGCCCTTGTACTCATGCCATAGATCCGGGTTACCCAGCCTGATCAATAGAAAGAAAATAAAGAATCCCAAAAAGATCAGTTCAGCCTGGAGGATATAATTCTTCTGTTCCTTGATCTCAGCGCAGATGGGGTCGCGTTCCTTCCAAAACAGCCAGCCATTGATACCCACTATCACAAAAAACACCAGGGTGATCAGCCAACGCTTCACCGGCACGGAAAGTGAGCCCAATATCCATACTAAGAAAGCCAGCAGCAATAATCCCAGCAACTTTGAAAAGGCGTATCCTCTATCTTTCAGTCCTTTAAAGATCAGGCGGGTGGTCGGGTAAACCACCACTCCCATCAAGAACAGCATCCCATACCAGAATGCCAATCCCAACCACTGGTTACGGTTCAAGATAGAGTCGCGGGAAAAAAGTTCATTCCAGGTGCCACCATTGGTTTGAATTTCCTCTTCCTTGGCACTTAAGGATAGGTCCCCCGGCATTTTACTGGCTTGTGCCGGGGTGAGATTGATCACTTTGCTAAGGTCTACACTGCCCAGAATCGCCCGCACATTTTCCATACTGAAATCAGCCGTTTTCTTGAAGATCAGCACTTTGGGATGATCATAGACGGTGAAAGCTTCTTCGGCGTACTGGGTGTTGATGGTATACCCAGCGATGCCGGGTTCGGACTGAAAAACCTGGATCAGTTCAAAACCAAGTTGACCGCTGAACATGCCCGGTTGGGCATCGCGGTAGCAATCTTGCAGGTCATGTTCAAGCGGGCAGCCCAGCAACGCTCGGTAATAGGTGATTGTCAACGGGAACCGTTCAGGGATCTGGGTGGTGCTGCCCCATTGGCGGTTAGATGTGATGTAAATATAGTCCGCCGCTTCCAGCGAGCTATAAAAGCGCTGCAATTTCGTTTCATTGTCATCGTAATACAATTCCAGGTTCAGGTCGGAATAATAAACGCCGCTGCCGGTATTAAAAGGATCCATACCGAACATATACAACGGCAGCCCATCATCCCAGGTGGATTCGTTCAAGCGTTTACTGCCGTAGATCGCAATATCCCCTCCCGGATGCATCAATTGCAGGTTGAGGGTGTATTTTTTACCCCCGGTCAAAACGAGCGGCTGGTCAAATTGCACCTGGTAGCTGCTGCCGCGGAAATCCTGTTTCTGGTTGAAATCAGCCACCAGCCTGCCCTGGGTGGATTCAACAATGGGATCATCCGTGGAACTCACGGTAACCAGGATCTGCTGTTCCTGCTGGGTAGCACCCCAATCCAGCATGCGGAAAAATTCCACCCCCTTCAGCAAACTGGTCTCAAAGGGAGTGAACTGCACACTATAACCATCCATAGTGGATAGAGCCGGTGCGCATTCAAAGATGGTCTGGGTTATGACATCAGAGTCAACAACTATACTGGAAATGATAAAACCGGATAACCGCAGTGCGGTAGCCTGCCCGGCAGGTTCGATCTGGAGGATGTATTCTTTTCCATTCTGTAGCGTCGTCACATTTCCAAAGGGGATGATCTGATCACTGATCTGCCCATATCCATCCCAGCTATCCAGGGTAATTTGGGTACTATCCAGCAGTGCCAGTGCATCGCCATCCTGTTCGTAGAGCTTCAGTGATATAACTTGGTCAATATATGATTCGCTGTAATTCTGGATCTTCTCGAGGGTGATGGATTGCAGCATACCGGATTGTTCCGTATTAAAGTGAAACAGCAATGGATCATCCGTGGTGATATCCACATAGTGGGGATAGGACAATGGTTGGCTGAAATCTTCATCCACGCCACTGACCAGCAAATTGATCGGTCCTTCTACATTCTTATAGATCCATTCGGTGGCAGCCACCCGCGTTACGGGTCTGGTATAGATCTCGGAGAAGCTAAACGCCCAGGCAGTGCTGCCTATCAGTACTGCTGCCAGCAGCAATCTTGCCATCATGATCTTGAAGACCTTTCGATTGGTTAGCAAGAACCTGACAACATTCTCGACCACCCAGGCAGCGCTGATCGCCAGCATCGGGTAGATGAAGAGCAAATAGCGCATGGTCGGGTTCCATACCAGGCTTTGCCAACCGCCATACAGTATGATCCACATCCATATTATGAAATACGGTTTCCAATCGCCCTTCAGGATCTTCCAGCCCATCCCCAACACCCCCAACAGGGCGGGAATGCCACTGGCAAGCCCGAATCCCCACATCAGCAGGTTCTGCCAGGCAAAACCCAGCGGTCGGCGTGCCCACTGCAGGGAGGGTGGATAATAGGTATCGCCAGAACTGAGCAAGGATAATTCACGCAGATTATCCAGCCATTTGGGATTTGGCAATATGCCAAAGAAACCGGGACCTTGAAAAGCATAGGGTTGGAAAACGCGAAATATGATGAAAAACGATAGCGCCGCAACCATGATTTTCCAAAAAGCCTGGCTGCGATTGGCTGGCGAACTCTTCAGATCGTTGTAATCGCGCAGGACGATCGCTAACGACAGCAATACCGCACTCACTGCTGCACTGATCTTGGACGCCGCCGCCAGACCGACTATCACACCAAAAAGAACATGATTCCAGAAGTCCTTTGAGCGCAACATGTCTTTTCCACGTTCTTGAAACACAGAATCCGCTTGAAATATGCAAATGACCACATAGATGGCTGCCGTGATGAAGAAATTGGTAAAGGTATCCACTGTAAAGAAGTGTGACTGCTGGATCGGAAGGGTTGCCAACCCATACAGCAGCGCACCTAACAATCCAATTTCGGATTTGTGGAATAAACGGCGTGCGATCAGGTACACCAGCACGATGATGCCCAGATCAAAAACTGCTGAAAATGCACGTCCCACCAGATAGACTTGCGAGTAACCACTTTGATCCAGCCATTCCGCCACGTAACGCACCAGGAAAATGGGGAATGTCCCATAGACATAAAAGGTATTTCCGGTATTGTGCGGATTCAGGGTAGAAGTGGCAGTATCAAAATATGCTTTCAAGGAATCTACAGGAGAGAGATTTGATTCGACCAGAGTCAAGAATCGTTCATCCGGATGGAGGTGATAATCATCATCCCAGTTCAATCCTCTGAATCGTAGAAATCCGCTTAAGAGGACGATCAACAGTAATAGCAGCCCTTGCATTAATGGGGATTGGAATTTCTTTTTCATTGCTTTATTCGTCCAGCCTATTTATTCACCCGTATCTCAATAAAATCCTTGCCGGGAATATCTGAATGATATTCGAAAATCGAATTGGCGGGGAACATTTTCTGCACCAAGGCAATATCCTGGTCATCTTCGGGTTTTAATATAAATAGATATGTGCCGGAGTCAGCGGTCGCTTCGGAAAAATCTTCCACCCATAAAGCATAATCTTTGCGGGGTAACCCGGCATTGATACCGACCAATCGTGTATCCACCCAGTATGGATAAGGTACGACAAAGGCATTGTCAATATTGCCACCCTCCGCACAAAAACGTTGGATCTCCTCTGCAATTTCCGTGGTATTCCACGCTTTCAGGTCAAATTGCTCCTTATATTCATGAAATACCAGATCGTAGTTCTGCAACCCGCATATGGCAGCCAGCAACACACACAAACCACCTACCGCATATTTCCAAATCTTCCCGGATTGCGCCTGTAGGATGATCTGCATGCTTCTCACCAGCCCATAGCCTGCCAGCACAAAGACCGGTACATACCCTCCCCCCGGTCGATTGAGACTGGGATTTTCGCTTGGAAACACCAGAGAAAGAATGGAGGATATCAATAATAACGGTATGGAGATTATGATTGCCTTTGCCAGCCAGTTCTTTTGTCTGACAGCTTTGACCAAACAGAAGATATTGCCGACGAAATAAAAAGCAGCGCTGACTACGTCCAAAGCGGGGCGATTAGGCACGGAATGCACCCAGATCTCTCCATTGTCATAAAAGAACATTGTCATGGCTTTCCATAAGTTTTGCAGGAAGATCAACAGTGGATTTCCCGGATAAGGTTGTTCGATGGGCAGCAGGCGGGTCGCCGCCCGGTAGCTGAACAAGGCAGGATTTTCAATCCAGTAGCGGAAAAGCGGTAAGAAAACAAAGAAAGCTGCCACCGCCACCAGCAAGAACATCCACACCAGTTGTTGCCGTTCCGGTTTGGTTTTCAGTTCAAAGAAATAGATCAAGAAGAACACGCTCACCACTATGGGCAGAAAGCGGGTAGAACTGTAGCCATTCAACCCCACACCCAACAGTAGACCTGCCAGCAAGAAGTCATTGCGGTTGCGAGTGCGCAATCCTTTGATCAGGTAATACAGGGTCGCTGCCGTGAAGAGCGGATAAAAAGCATAGCGTAACGCCACCCGCGAGATGACATTAGGCCAGTACCCCACCCCTGTAAAGAACAGCGCCGCTAACCCAACCCATTTGCCACCCAGTTCTTTTCCGGTCAAATAGATAAAAGGCAGTGTCAACAGCCCAGCCAGTACAGTTCCTATTTTCAAACTTAAAAATGAGATTCCGGTATTGAAAATCTTGATGATGAGGGCGGTCAGATAGAATTGCAGTGGTTCGCGACCGGTGTTGCGTGTGAAGAAAATAGATGTTTTCCCATCCAGCACATCTGCCACATCCAGTAATTTTTCGGCATGGTCGCTGAACATCTGCGATGGTACAGCCTGTAATTCATAAACACGAAAGAAGATGCTCAGCAGGGCGATCAGGACTACCAGTATTAAAAAGGGGGTAGCTTTGAATTTGGTTTTATGAACCGCTTGGGGTTTTTCCCACACTGCCAGGACAAAAAAGATGATGCCTGCCAACCACAGGCTCACATTCAACAAAGTGAAACGATTATCCTGAAAGAACCAAAAAGCGGCTGCCAGCAGGATAGTAGCGGGGAACAGAAAACCAATCCGCACCTCCTGCGAGACCTGCCATGTTTGTACTTTTTCCGAAAGAGGAGAAAAAGTGTCTTTATTCTTCCAGAAGAAGAGCACCATGCCAGTGACTGCCGCAAAATATAGAAAGACGCCCATGCCAACTAATCTGCGAACCGGTTCCAGAAAATACTGCCCGCTCATTGCCAGCAGCAACGCCAGTATGATCAAATAAGCATGAGAGACTGCCTGGTTCTTTTCACTGCTTTGCAGACAGCTCTTTTCGGGTTCTTCGGGTTTTTCTACACCCTGAAGATAAATGCTATATTGTTCAGGATTACCTTGAAAAATTGACCGCAAATAATCCAGGAGACTGGGTTCTTTTCCCTGCATTTAATCCTTTCTGGTTATATAGAACGTATAACTCCCCATGGGATGCAACATATCCTGTTCATATTGGTTTCTCAATCGCTTTTCCGGGATAAAGGGATTGCTGTGCAGAGGTAAAAGGATCCACTTTCCAAACAATTTTTTATTGATCAGAGATGGCAATCCCCAGTAGTGTCCCCATTCCAGGGTATGCAAATTGCGCGGAGAAAAATAATGCCACCAGCGTTCGATCGCAAATCCATTCTGCGATAATCGCTTTCCCCACACTGCATAAGGGTCGGCATGATGATGGCGCGAGATGGCATTAAAAAAAGAGCGATAGCTTTTTGCCAAACTATGCAAACCCATCTTGTCCAGAAAATTGCTCACCGACAGATTCTTCAATAGATTATCGTTCGGCACACAGAAAATAAATTTTCCGCCAGTCTTCAATACGCGATTTATCTCAGGGATAACAGCATCCAATTCAGGGATATGTTCCAGTACTGAATTACTGATGACGGTTGCGAAATAAGCGTCCGGGAATGGAATGCCTGCCCCACCGGCACACAACAGGTATTCATAAGCCTGCTGGTTGGCAGGTTCCTGCAATATTTGAAATGATGGATCAAACCCGATATCGATCTTTTTATCGAAAGTGATCTCCGCGAAAATGCCATCCCCGCAGCCCACATCCAGCACCGGCGCTTTCAATTCGATATCTTTGTAAAAACGCCCTTCCACGGCTCTTAAAAATGCCCGGAAGGAGGGCAAACGGATCAAATTTTCCCACAGATAATCCTTTTCCTGGGCTTTATCAGTATTTTTTCTCATGTTGTCTAATTTCATCCACGATCTCTTGAAAAAGATGTTCGTATTCTATCGCAATTGTCTCGGGGGCATACATTTCACGGATAGCTTGCGGATCAGAGCGATATTTGAAAGGATGATTGGCAATTTCGATCACTGCCTCCGCCAATGCCTGTGCATCTCCAATCGGGGTCACTTTTCCCATACCATGCCGGAGAACCGGTTGTCGCACACCAGGTAGTGCTGAGGCAATGCTGGGGGCACCATTCAGCATGGCTTCGATTTGCACCAGCCCAAACGCCTCAGTAGAATTCAAACTGGGAATGACCAGCATATCAATGTTGGGATAAAAAGCTGCCATATCTGTCGGACATAAAGAGCCTAAAAATGTCCAGGCACCCGCCTGCTCCAGTGTCCGAATAGCTGGTTCCAATCGTTCAAAATAGGCTTCCTCACCCATGATGTGTTCATATGGACCCGCGAACCACACCTGTGCATCAGGCAACGCTTGTCTGATACATCCCATGGCATTGAGCAGCACTTCCACTCCCTTTTCTGAGGCAAAACGGGCTGCCATACCGATGACTGGATGATGGTTGAGCGGGTTATGAACGCGGGCAAACTGCAAAACTGCCTCTTGCTGCACTTCAGGCAGTTCGACGGGTGGGGAAATGATATGCAATTTATGCTTGAAACGACGCAAATAAGGGGAATGATCCGCATAATCTTGGGTATAGGTCACAATGCGATTGGTGAACAGCGCTGCCAGATTATTCATGAAATGGACACCCTGATTCGCCAGCCAGCTCATGATACCCCACGGCATGTGCAGATCACAATGATAGGTGATCACAGTCGGTTTTTTCCAGATGCGCCCACGCAGTGCAATGCCAGCCGCATCAATTTGCGGTAAATGCAGGTGAATGACATCATGCTCTTTCACCAATTTGGTTGCCACTCTTCCTAGGGAAGGCATGACCACCCCTTTACTGATACGCAGCAGTACCGGCAGCCGCACCACATGCACGCCATCCATCATTTCATCACGTGCTAACGATTTATCGAACTGGGAAGTTAGAACGGTGACTGTATGCCCGCGCTTTGCCAGTGCTTTCGCCAGGCGTTCGGCATAGATGGTCAATCCGCTGGTATGGGGGCGGTAATAAGTCAATTCGATCAGGATCTTCATAAGGCAGTTTAATCATCCATGCGGGTGACCCACTCGATCAGACGGGAGATACCCTCCTCCACGCTTACCTCGGGCAACCAGTTCAGCATATCTTGCGCTTTACGTATATCCGAAACATAGATCTTCTGATCACCCGGGCGCCAAGTGGAGGATGTAGTGGGCACTGCTTTTCCAAGACTTGCTTCCAGCAGAGGCGCGAATTCCTTCCAAACAGAAATGGTATTACCTTGCCCGCCACCTATGTTGAAGATCTCACCGGCAGCATGATCAATGTGCTTGACGGCACTATCATAGGCATTGAGCAAATCTTCCACGAACAACACATCGCGCACCTGTTTGCCGTCCCCATAAATGGTGATAGGTCGATCGTGTGTGGCCGCGATCACAAACCATGCCAGCCAGCCCTGGTCTTCCACTCCGAATTGGCGCGGACCATAAATGCAACTCTGGCGGAAGACAACAGAACGTATTCCATAGATACGTTGATAATCACGCATGTATTGATCCCCACAACCCTTGGAACAACCATAAGGCGAGTGAAAATCCAGTGGATATTTTTCATTGATGCCCAGCGGGTAATCAACATAAGCATAGCGAGTGGCATCTTCGCGCACTGCCACATCTTCCATCCCTCCATAAACCTTGTTGGTGGAGGAGTACAACACAATGGGAAGTTCACCACTTTTTCTGGCTGCTTCCAGCAGGTTGAATGTTCCAGAGGCGTTGATCTCAAAATCTTCCCGCGGTTCTGTTACCGAGGTGGTCACTGCCACTTGTGCTGCCAGATGAACAATCACCTGTATCCCCTTAGCAGCCTGATCAAGAGCAGCACTATCACGCACATCCCCTTTGATCAATTGAAAAGATTTCTCACCGAATTCTTTCCGCAGCCAGGCAATGTTCTTTTCTGCACCCTGGCGAGACAAGTTATCAAAAATGGTAACATTTTCACCTCTTGCCAATAGACGATGAACATAATTGGAGCCGATGAAACCTGCTCCTCCGGTAATGAGGTATTTATTCACCTTTTTCGCTCCTTCGAACACGCAAACGGTCGAGAACTTTTACAACCAGTGCGCGTAAAGAATTCCCTTGAATTGTAAGGCTGACCAGTCCAAGCACGCCAATCGTCAGCAACTGTACCACATGCATTACGATCGCATAGCTCAATGCCACTTCGTTTTCAATATGGAATACCGCCAGCGCTGCTACCAGCGTCCCTTCAAATACCCCCAAACCAGCTGGGGCAGATGGTAGGGCGATGCCAAAAGCCAAGATGGATTGGATAAATATCGCCCACCACAGCGGTATCTCACCCACAAAACTCGCCAGCAGCAAATAAGACACGGCAATCCACAAACTCCAGCAGATCAGGATCCAGAATACTGCTCGCAAGAAATAGGCTGGTTTTTGGATGATATCAGCTCCATTCAAGATGGCTTTTAAATTCTTGGAGATATATTTGCGGAAGAACTCAGACTTCCCTTCGCGAACATCACACCATTCTTCAACTTTTTTTCTTCTCTTGATCGCCCAGAATAGCAAGATGAACACCACCAGCACTACCGCCAGGATAGTGATCGCCACAGGAACGATCCAATCCAGTGCGACTGCCCGCCCTATGGTAGTCAGAAACAACAGGGCAGTTACACACAGGTCAATAGCTCTTTCGATCACGACAGAGGATAAGGCTTGAAAGAAATTCATTTCAACGACGCTGTTCACCAGCACTGCTCGCCCGATCTCCCCGGAACGGGGAATGACCTGGTTCAATAGGTAACCTTCATTAACAATAAAAAAGGAGTCCCGCAGGCTGATTTTCTTGTCCAGCAGTTCTCGCCAAGCAGCTGAACGCGCTAAACTTGCCAGTGTCATCAAACAAAACGCAATAAACACATATAAGAAATTCGTTTGTCTCAAGGCAGCCACGAAAGTCTGAAAGTCTACCAAACGTATCAAGACGAAAACAATGATAGCGCTGATTAGCACACCTGGCAGCCAGCTTTTCCATGATCGTTTGCTGTTTACGGAAGACATTTTATTCATCCTCCAATTTCAGAATCGCCATGAAGGCTTCCTGTGGGATCTCCACGTTACCGATCATTTTCATACGTTTTTTCCCCTTTTTCTGTTTTTCCAATAGTTTCTTCTTGCGGGTCACATCACCGCCATAGCATTTTGCCAGAACATCTTTGCGCATGGCTTTCACATTGGCACGTGAAATGATCCTTCCATCTGCCGATGCTTGAATTGCCACTTCAAATAGCTGGCGTGGAATCAATGCTTTCAGTTTTGTCACCAGCCGCTGACCCTGATGATAGGCAGCCTCACGATTGACGATACTTGCCAGAGCATCCACCGGTTCTCCTCCGATCAATACTTCTAGCTTTACCAGATTGCTGGCACGGTACTCTTTAAAGGAATAATCCATGGATGCGTACCCTCGTGTTTTTGATTTCAATTCATCAAAGAAATCAATGATCATTTCTGCCAGTGGGATTTCAAAGTTAAGCTGAACACGGTTAGGGGATGGGTATTCCTGAGAAACAAAGAAACCCTGTCTGCGTTTTACCAATTCCATGACTGCACCATAAAAATCAGTGGGGGTAAATATAGAAAGATTCATCCAGGGTTCCTGGATCTCTTCAATGGTAGATTCCTCTGGCAGCAACGCCGGTGAGTCGATCTCGATTTCTTCGCCGTTTCTTAACACTACTTTATATTCCACAGTAGGAGCAGTCAGCACAATATCCAGATCATATTCGCGCTCCAACCTTTCCTGGATGATCTCCATATGGAACAAACCCAAAAATCCACAGCGAAAACCAAAATTCAGTGCCTGGGAGGTTTCAGGAGTATAAGTGAGTGATGCATCATTTAGCTGAAGTTTTGCCAGGGCTTCTTTGAGATCATCATAATCCTCACCCTCTACGGGATAAATCCCGGCAAAAACCATCGGTTTGGGGTGAATATAGCCAGCCATAGCATGATTAGCCGGATTATTTTTGTCGGTCAGGGTGTCACCTACCCGGCATTCCTTGACAGTTTTTAGACCGGTGGCAATATATCCCACATCCCCGGCGCTCAATATATCAATCGGGCACATATTGGGTGAAAAAACTCCGATCTCGATGGGTTTTACTTCTACCCCATTGGACATCAATTTGAAATCCCCCTGCATATCTGCTTTACCCGCGAAGACCCTGACATAGGCAATCACACCTTTGTAAGAATCATAATGGGAATCAAAGATGAGTGCTTTTAACGGAGCAGTCTCATCCCCTTTAGGAGGAGGGATGCGCTCAATAATGGCATTCAGCACTTGATCGACATTCAATCCTGTTTTTGCCGAAATTCGGATCACATCGTCAGGATCACAACCCAACAAATTACCAATATCTTCCGCTACTTCATCAGCATGTGCAGAAAGCAGGTCAATTTTGTTCAAGACCGGAATAATTACCAGATCAGATTCGATCGCCAGATAAAGATTCGCCAAAGTCTGGGCTTCGATCCCCTGGGTAGCATCAATCACCAGTACCGCTCCCTCACAGGCAACCAGAGAGCGGCTCACCTCGTAGGAGAAATCCACATGTCCGGGTGTGTCGATCAGATTGAGTTCATAGGTATTACCATCTTTTTTATGTTCCATCCGCACTGCGGATGCTTTGATAGTGACACCTTTTTCTCTTTCAAGATCCATATTATCCAGCACCTGGTTTACCATATCCCGTTCTGAGATAAGCCCGGTCATCTGCAACAGACGATCTGCCAGGGTAGATTTTCCATGATCAACATGGGCGATGATACAAAAATTGCGTTTTTGTGTTAATTGCATGGCAACTGACTAGTATAATCTATTTTCATTTTCGAATCCGAACAGCGCTTTTAACTTTGATTAATTGTATCGAATAACTGCTTGATTAATGATGCAGAAGAACTAACTCCTGGCTGTAATTTAAAATGAGCCAGAAACTCAATATTCCCCTTAGGTCCTTTAATGGGAGAACCAATTAAACCATGCAAGAACAAACCATGGTCATGGGCAACTTCCGCTACTGCATCAACCACCGAGCGGTGCACCGTTTGATCTCTTATCACTCCCTTTCCTCGAGCAGCTTCTTCCCGTCCCGCTTCAAACTGCGGTTTGATCAACACGACCAATCCCAATCCATCCGCCTTCATCAACGTCAATAAATTAGGAAAGACAGCCCGTAGCGAAATAAAGGAAACATCTACTACCACCAGTTCCATTTTTTCAGGCAGACCTGCCAGATCACGGATGTTGGTTCTTTCCATTACCACCACCCGTTCATCATTACGCAATTTCCAGTGCAATTGCCCATACCCCACATCCATGGCATAGACTTTTTTCACCCCATGCTGCAGGAGACAGTCCGTGAATCCTCCAGTGGATGCTCCGATATCCGCAGCGATAATTCCTTGTAGTGCAGAAAGATCAAATGCCTGCAAAGCAGCTTCCAATTTCTCTCCTCCTCTTGAGACAAATGGAGGTTGCGCTTTCAATTGGAAGACTTCTTCTCCTATAAACGTCTCGGAAGGCTTGATGACCATTCTGCCATTCACTAGCACTTCACCTGCTATGATCAAACGTTGTGCCTGGCTACGGCTTTCAGCCAAACCCTTCTCCACCAACAGAACATCAAGCCTTTGTTTTTTCATACTTTCATTTTACATCACCTATTTTTTTGAGAATTGTTTCATGTTATTATTCGATTATGTTAAAAGCAATTATCAAAAGTATGCGCCCCAAACAGTGGGTTAAAAACGTTTTTGTGCTGGCGGCTTTGGTTTTTGATCGCCAGTTAACAAATGGGCAAGCACTTATAAAGACACTGGTGGGAGTTTTGCTTTTCAGTATATTCTCCGGTTCTATCTATTTGATCAATGATGTCTTTGATAAAAAGGCTGATCAAAATCATCCTAAGAAAAAAGATCGTCCTATTGCTTCGGGAAAATTACCGGTCAGCCTTGCCATCACTATTTCGATAATTCTTATTGTGTTTTCTTTATATTTTGCTTTCCGATTAACCACCGCATTTGGGATCATCAGCGCTGTTTATTTCCTCATGAACCTGGCGTACTCCTTCAAACTAAAACATATTCCATTGATTGATGTAATGGTGATTGCCACCGGTTTTGTATTAAGGGTAGCTGCTGGTGTTTCTCTGATCCAGGTGGAGCGTTTTTCACCATGGTTATATGTGGTTACCACACTGCTGGCACTTTTCATCGGCTTCGGTAAAAGGCGGGCAGAGATCGCCTGTTTGAATGAAAACGCTACCTTCCATAGAAAAGTATTGGACGGTTATTCATTGGAGTTCCTGGATCAATTGATCACCATTGTTTCCAGCACCACCCTGATTGCATATAGCCTGTATACTTTTTCAGCACCCAACCTACCGCAAAACAATGCCATGATGCTCACCATCCCTTTTGTCTTATATGGACTTTTCCGCTATTTATTCCTGGTCAAAGTACAGCAATCTGGAGGCGCGCCTGAAGAACTGGTGCTTTCCGATCGCCCACTGCAGATCTGTATCTTTTTATGGGGCATCGCAGTATTGGTTATTTTCTACTGGTCTACGATCATCAGCCTGTTCTGATCAACATGCCTGCCATTCTTGTACATACGGTTGGAAAATCCATCCTATTTGGGGAACATGCGGTAGTTTATGGGCAGCCTGCTATTGCCATTCCGGTCACCAACCTGCGCACCAAGGTCACCTTGACACCGGATCTGAAAACGCAAACTCCCAGTTACTATTATGATGCACCCGACATTGGTATTCATGGCACTCTGGACGATCTCCCACATGATCACATTCTGGTAGAAGCACTACGAATTTTCAAGGAATCCTTTTCGATCAAGAGCATCCCTTCATTTAAATTACATGTGTCTTCATCCATCCCGGTTGCCGCCGGGTTGGGGTCCAGTGCCTCTATCTCGGTGGGGATTGTGCGGGCAATTGCCCAGCATCTTGGTCTAAAACTACCAGTCGAAAAGGTCAACGCCCTGGCTTACCAGCTTGAAAAATTGCACCACGGCAATCCATCCGGCATCGATAACACAGTGATCAGTTATGAAAAACCGTTGTATTACATCCGCAACCACGCACCTCTATTTTTAGAACCAAGAGAACCTTTTTATTTCCTGCTGATCAACAGTACTATCCATTCACTTACCTCACAGGTGGTGGATGAGGTACGCCGCGCTTGGGAAGTAAATCCAACTCACTTCGGCGCGATCTTTCAGGATATCGGAGATCTGACCGATCAAGCGCGCCAGGCTATTACAAAGGGCGATCAGGTCATGCTAGGGCAGCTTATAACAGAGAACCATCACTTGCTGCAAAAAATGGGGGTTTCTCTTGTTCAATTGGATGAAATTGTTGCTCTCTGCAACGATAATGGAGCACTGGGAGCCAAACTATGTGGCGCTGGCAGAGGGGGGAATGTGATAGCATTGGTGAAAGCGGATTCTATTCCCCCGGTACTGCAGGCGCTTCAATCTGCCGGTTGGACAGAAATTTACCAAACGAGCATCTCAAAAAAATGGTCACATTCATAAAACTGGGTGGTTCACTAATCACAGAGAAGAGTAAAGCCTTCACTGCCAGAAGGGAGATGATCTCCCGCTTGGCGGCGGAGATAAAACAGGCTTTACAGGAAGTTCCCGATCTGCGAATCGTGCTCGGGCACGGTTCCGGTTCATTTGGACACACCGCAGCCAAACAGTATAACACCCACCTGGGGGTGCACACCGCACATGAATGGCATGGTTTTATAAAAGTGCGTCGTCAAGCAGATGCCCTTCATCGCCTGGTGATGGACGAATTATGGGATGCCGGGCTAGAAGCTATCAGTTTTCCGCCCTCCGCATCGGTAGTTGCCAGCGATCACCACTCCTTCAAAATGGAAATAAATCCTCTTCAACAAGCACTTGAACACCATCTTATACCGGTCGTTTTCGGTGATGTAGTTTTCGATCAAAGAATAGGGGGCACCATTCTTTCCACAGAAGAAATCCTTAGCTATCTTTGTAATGTAATCTCCTTTGAACAGATCATCATTGCCGGTATTGAACAGGGTGTGTGGAAAGATGCGAGAAACCCGCGGGAAGTTTATACTGTAATAACCCCCAGCTTATTGGCAGAATTAGGGGATGATCTAGGTGGATCCAAAGCTCCAGATGTAACCGGCGGCATGCGATCCAAAGTTGAGATTCTATTTTCAATTCTAGCATCCTATCCCGGTATCGAGATACAGATCATATCCGGTTTGATCGAAGGCAATTTGCTTCGCGCCTTGCGTGGTGAGCAGGTTGGCACACACTTAAAACAGGCATAACTCTTCCCTTTTATAGTAAAATCCAATCTCAATTGAGGAGTTCACATGGCAGATAAAGTCTATTTAACCGCTGATGGTGTAAAAAAGCTTGAAGAAGAATTGGAAGAATTGAAAGGTCCTGCAAGGACCGAACTATCAAAACGGTTAAAAGCAGCTATTGAACAAGGAGATCTCTCTGAAAATGCTGATTATAGCAAAGCAAAAGAAGACCAGGGATTCCTGGAAGGTAGAATTCAAGAGATCGAAAACATGTTGAAGAACTATATTGTGATAGATGAGCGCCAGCGCAGCAATGGAACAGTCGAGATTGGCGCCACCATCACCATCCAGGAAGGCAGAGACGAACCCGAAACATATTACCTGGTCGGTCCTGCAGAAGCAGATCCTGCGCAAGGCAAGATATCATTTCAATCTCCTATCGGCAGTGCATTGTTGGATCATAAAATTGGGGATGAGGTGAGGGTTTCAGCGCCCGGCGGTGATATGGTTTTCAAGATAATTGATATTAAATAAAAAAACTGCTCCGTCTGGAGCAGTTTTTCTTTCTTCTAATATTTATTCCAAACTGAGATCTCCAATGTCAGACGTGAGAAATGACTGTTTTCAGGCATTGCATCGCGAGCATAAACCATATCCACCACCCGCGCTTCCAATTGTAAGGTAGCAGTTTCCATCATAAAATGCTGTCCGGGTTCAACCAAGAGGGTTTCACCCTTGGCAGCCAAGCGCTGGCGTGTTGCTGCATCGTTAAAGGAATGGGCACTCATTAATACTTTGGTAACAGTCTGGATATCATTCTTATCAAATAACCATACTTCCAAAGCATTCACCTTCTTGGGATCACCCACACCGATTGTCTCCGTGATCCCGACCCCACATTCACCCAAAAACTCACCTGAAGGGGAATCAATGCTGAAAGAATCATCATACAGATCGTCACCCAATCGGTAGGTTGTCATAAATTGTGCCAGAGCAGGTTCCTTATTACTCACACCTTCGTTTTCTGTTAAGGGAAGTTCACCTTCATCTGTTACAAAACCTTCGTGAGCAACCCGTTTTTGTTTAGGTCGTTGATTCAAGTTGATCTTTCCACGTTTCAATAAAATATAAAAAGCCGCGCCTGCCACTCCTGCGACACCCAGAATGGTCAAGAGAACTCCCAGAAAACCCCTTTTTTGAGTACCATCTTGTTGTTCTTTATCCAAAGCCTGCGCTTGTTCAGCCAAATCAGTGTTATCCGGATTGGTTGAAGGAGCGGTTGTAGATGCAGTGAATTTCAATGCCTTGAAATTATCGATCTCCTCCCCGGAAGTAAATTTACATAATTCAGGAGTGAGCATGTTTACATAAGCTTCAGCGTCATCTCCTAATGCGTTCAATCTTTTATTGACAAGGTCTTCATCGTGATTGCGTACATAGGAGTCTATCGTCATACACAGGTAATCGCGTTTGTATTCATTTTGAAGTTGGGAAGGAGAAGCATCCACCCACTCCACCGGCCACAATCCCCAACCTAATACTACCAACCCCAATATCAATCCGACCACTAAGGCGATTATTGGTACAACATACGATTTGCTAAAAATTTTCCGTAAAGTATTCATGGTATCTTCTCCCGTCAGATCATTCCATTTAACTATTATCGCTTAAATTTATAGCAAGTTTTATGCCATTTCCTCTTTGTTCTCAGCTATTTCTATTGAGAATGTATTTCCGCAATCAACACAGATCAGTTCCTTGGTATTTTTAACTGTCAACAATCCTTTACATGCTGGGCAAGGCGTAGCGACTGGGCGCTTCCAGGACGTGAAATCACAATTGGGATAATGTTCACATCCATAAAATACCCGTCCGCGACGGGTCTTGCGCATTACGATCTCCCCACCATCCTTCGGGCAGGTCACCCCGATCTTCTCCAGATATGGTTCTGTATATTTACATTCAGGGAAATTACTACAACTGATGAATTTTCCAAAGCGTCCCCAGCGGATGATCAGCTCGTGCCCACAAGTAGGACAGTCTCTGCCTACTTTCTCTGGTTCTGTGTTGACTTCAGGCATATCTGCCTTGGCATGCTCCAATCTCGGTTCAAAAGTACCATAGAAATTCTTCAAGACCGCTACCCAATCTTGTTTTCCATTGGCGATATCATCCAGGTCATGCTCCATCTCTGCAGTGAAGTTGACCTCCAGCACGTCCGGGAAGTATTCCACCAACAAGTCGTTTACCGTAAAAGCGATCTCAGTGGGTTTCAATTTACTACCTTCTCGCTCGACATATCCCCTGGCTTGAATAGTCGAAATGATAGGCGCATAGGTAGAAGGGCGCCCAATCCCAAATTTTTCCAGTGCCTGAATGAGGGTTGCTTCGGAATAACGCGGTGGTGGTTGGGTAAAATGCTGCTGCGGATTAAGGCTCACCAGATCCTGTTTTTGTCCTTCGAAAATATCATCCGGGATATGAATATTACGTTCCGCTTCTTTGGCATCCTCATCCTTGGCATCTTCATATAGGGTCAAGAAACCGGGGAACTTCACCCTTGAACCGGAAGCGCGCAGCAAGTAGGCGTGTTGTTTTCCTGTTCCGTCAATCTGGATAGAAACTGTATCATAGACTGCATTCTCCATCTGGGAGGCTACAAAACGCTTCCAAATGAGCTGGTATAGTTTATATTGATCCCTGCTAAGAAACGCTTTGACCTTTTCAGGAGTACGGTTAACTGAAGTAGGGCGAATGGCTTCATGCGCTTCCTGGGCGACCGCTGCTCTGGTACGATACATGCGCGGGCTGGTTGGCATGAAAGATTCTCCGAATTGCTTGAGGATATATTGGCGGACTTCACTGATCGCCACCGGAGAAACATTGGTGGAATCCGTTCTCATATAGGTGATCAAACCTGTCTGCCCGCCCCCGTCCAAAGAAATTCCCTCATATAACTGCTGGGCGATCATCATGGTGCGGCGTGCACGAAAATTTAATTGGCGAGCTGCTTGCTGCTGTAAGGTGCTGGTGATGAAAGGTGCGGAGGGATTGCGTTTCCTTTCCCCTTTCTTTATTTTTCCGATGACAAAAGCAGCTTTTTCAAGATCATTCAGAATAGCATCTACCGTTTCTTTGCTTGTAAGACCTGGCTCGTTGCCATCCACTTGATTTAGCTGGGCAGTGTAAGTTTCCTTTAGCCCTGCCGGTTTAAATTCTGCATCCACCGACCAATATTCCTCGGGCACAAAGGCATCAATCTCTCGTTCGCGTTCGACGATCAAGCGAGTTGCCACTGACTGAACACGACCGGCAGAAAGCCGCCCGCGAACTTTTTGCCATAACAGCGGTGTGAGATTATAACCAACCAAACGATCCAGCACCCGACGAGCTTGTTGGGCATTAACCAGATCCATATCAATATCTTTAGGGTTGGCAAACGATTCCTGGATGGCAGGCTTGGTGATCTCATGAAAGACCACCCTGTGGAGTCGCTCAGGATCAATCTCAGCCGATTCTTTTAAATGCCACGCAATCGCTTCCCCTTCGCGATCAGGATCTGTAGCAATATAGATATCTTCAGCTTTTTGGGCATCTTTCTTCAATTCTTTCACAATGGGTCGTTTTTCATTGGGAACCCGATATTTAGGAGTGAAATCATTCTCCACATCTACCGAGAGTTGTGAGCGCAACAGATCACGCACATGCCCCACGGAAGCCTTAACCTTATAATCCTTGCCAAGATAATTTCCGATGGTCTTGGCTTTGGCAGGTGACTCGACGATAACCAGTTTCCCCGAACGGATATCTTGCTTCTCTTTTTTAGGTGGTTCAATTCCCTCATGGCTTTCGGTTTTACCAATCCGTACCATTTTAGTGCCGCAAACACCACATTTCCCGCTGGTAATGGGGGTACCCCGCTTATTAAATCCCGGTATGGGATCCTGCATTTCTCTTTTTTCTTTGCACTTTACACAATATGCTTCCAAGGGATCGCTCCTATAAGTATCGTTCTAGTTCTTTTTGCTTCAACTCACTGACGATCTGGCGCACTTTTTGCGATTCTCCTTTTTTACATACCAACAGAGCATCAGGGGTATCGATGACAATAGTATCTTCCAGTCCGGCGATCACCACAATCTTCTTGGGATCTTCCGTTTTGATCAAGCAGTTCTTGTTTTCCAACTGGATGGAAATGCTCGAAAGATCCACATTGCCATTTTCATCAGCCTTCATGATTTCAAAAAGAGAATCCCAACTTCCCACATCACTCCAACCCAGATCTTGTGCAGGGAGTACTACCACTTTTTGAGCGTGTTCCATAATACCATAATCAATTGTCTGAGGCGCAATCTTTTGCCATGTTTCCAACAGTAGTGCCTGGTAGTCAGCATGTCCATAACGTTGCCCTAACAGATCAAGGCTCTCATATAATACCGGCATCTGCCGGTTGAATTCTTGCAAGATGGCGTTCGTCTTCCAGATAAACATACCAGAATTCCAGTAATATTCGCCGGAACGTAAGTATTCTTCGGCATGTAGTTGATCTGGTTTTTCTACAAAAGAGCGTACCTGAAATGCGGGGAATGGATACTCTTCCAATCTTTCGCCTTGATGAATATATCCATAGCCGGTTGATGGGAATGTTGGTTGAATACCAAGTGTCACCAGACGGTCATCAGCTGCCACCTGATATGCCTGTTCCAATAAATGTATAAACTGGGGTTCATTCTCAATGACGTGATCAGATGTTAACACCGCCATGGTCGGATCAGGATGGAGGTGCTGCAAAACTTCCGCCGCATAACCCACTACTGAAGCCGTTCCGCGTGGGTGGGGTTCGATAAGATAATTTTCTTCAGGAATTACATTCACCTGTTCCCGTAATGCATTCACCTGCTCAGCTACTGTGACAATATATATATGCTCGGGGGCAAACAAAGAACTCAATCGATCAACGGCAAGCTTAAAAAATGTTTTCTCTCCAAAGAGCTGCAATAATTGTTTAGGTTTGGTGTGGCGTGAAAGCGGCCACAAGCGTGTCCCCCCGCCACCAGCCATGATTACAGCATAATAGTCACTAATCATACTAGCTATACTCCTGTTTAACTTCATAAATAGCGGAATAAGTCATATTACCAATATTCTTGACATATCCCTTTAATTCCAAGAACATCAGGGTAGAAGAAATGCGTTCAACCGGTAGACCACTGATTGCTTGCAGATCATCAATCTGCATAGATTCCTTTTGCAACATTTTTAAAATCAATAATTCGGTTTCATCCGTAGGAACTTCTTTTTGTATCTTACTCTGATATTGTACATTTTCCAAATCTAATATTTCAAATATATCCTTGAAGGCAATCAATGGATAAGCGCCATCGAAGATCAACTTATTGGTTCCTTTGCTTTGAGGAGCATAAATGGAACCGGGAACTGCAAAAACCTCCCTACCCTGGTCAGCTGCAAATGAAGCCGTGATCAAAGCACCGCTACGCAAGCCCGCCTCCACAACGATCGTGGCAAGCGAGAGCCCTGAAATGATGCGATTGCGCGGAGGGAAATTGATTCCTTCGGGTTGGGTACCCGGGGCATAATCACTGATAAGAGCACCGTTTTGGATGACAGATTGAGCTAACTGTAAATTTTCTTGAGGATAGATCACATCCACACCGCTACCCATGACAGCCAGCGTTCTCCCCCCTGCATCGAGTACCGAGCGATGTGCTTCCGAGTCAGTCCCACGCGCCAGTCCGCTGACCAGGGTGACACTGTTCTGTGCAGCGATTTCACCTAATTCCTTCACAATATTCTTGCCATAAGCAGTCATCTTGCGCGTACCGACCACGGCAATAGAACGCCAATCATCCTCCATCAATTTCCCTTTAATATAAAGAATGGGAGGTGCGTTATTTATTTTGCGTAGATTTTCGGGGTAATCTTTCTCTTCAATGGTGACAACTTCAATCCCTTTAGCAAGGGCATCTGCATAAATTTCATCCAGATTGTTTTCGCGGCGGAATTTCAACAGATTGATCAAAGCTTTCTCACCGATACCGGACTTCCGCAATTCCGGTTCAGATGCGTTCCAGGCTTCTTCAGCACTCGAAAATATATTCAACAATCGTTGAAAACGAACAGCGCCAATTCCTTTTACATGGTTAAATCCCACCCAATATTTCTTCGCATCCATGTTAATTCCATTCTTGTAAACGAACGACGATGATCCTCTCTCTATTCTTGACCTTCAAAATGGTTTGTTTGATGAAAGGAATAAGGAGTTCCCTGTCACCATTCAAAACAACCAATACATCGTTTGCACCAGTTTCAATAATCTCTGATACTGATCCCAATTCTATCTCTTCTTCTGTGATAACCCGCATTCCCAAAAGATCATGCTGATAATATTCGTTCGCCGTAAGGGATGGGAGCTTCTCATTTTTTTTATACACCAGTTGATTGCGCAACAATCCCACTTGGTCGCAGTCATTCAGATCCTTGAATTTCAATAAAAAGTGTTGCTGGTGTGTACGCACCGATTCGATTTGATAAGCAGTTTTACGATCACCGACATAAACTTCAAGATCTTTTTTAACTCGCTCAGGGAACTCTGTAATAATCTCAAACAGCATTTCCCCTCGCACGCCATGTGGGTGACGGATCTTCCCGACAACTAAAAACAATGGCTCTCCTTGTTCAGGTGAGCCATTATTGTTATTCTTTTTATGAGATAAAGCTTGTGTCATTAGGGTTCAATGACATCCAGGGATGCCCGTTTTCCTTCACGAGCAGCCGCGACCCGCAGCAGAGTTCTGATCGAATTTGCGACACGTCCGCCTTTTCCGATGATGCGTCCCATATCTTCTTTAGCAACGGTCAACTCAATTCGGATATGGTCTCCCTCTTCCGTCTCGACCACTTTAACCTGTGTGGGATCTTCAACCAATGACTTCGCGATGTATTCGACTAATTCTTTCACGTCAACTCCTTTGATAGAAAGATGTGCTTTCTAATCTTTTCTGGTCTGTTGTTTTACTTTGCGATCCTCATAAAATTTCCTGGCTTCAGTCAAGACAGCCTCTTCAGATTCCCCTTTTTTCACACGTTCGTATCGATCAGTTAAACCAACAGTTTTGAATAATTGAGCCAAAGATTCGCTAGGTTGTGCACCCTGCTTGAGCCAGTAATACACGCGTTCTTCTTTGACATCGAAAGTGAAGGGCTCTGTGCGGGGATTATAGAACCCGATTATTTCAAGAAAACGACCATCGCGGGGCGCTTCTTTATCAGCTACAACGATACGGTAGCTTGGTTGATTTTTCAAACCAGTTCTGCGTAAACGAATTTTTACCATGTACTAACTCCTGCAATCTCCTGTTTATTTCCAATGTAGAGGTAGTTGACTGCGAGGGGCGCGAAAGGAGGCGCATTCCAAGTCATTCCTCATTACTTTATTTAAGCGTGTATATTATAAACGGGTTTTTAATTTTCTACATATCGAACTGATCATAAAATCGTAACCAAATGGAACTATGAAGGTTATAATCTATGGAAGTTATTTGACCCCGAAAGGAGTGGACATGGCAAAAGTAGTCGTTGTTACCGATAGCACTGCATACATCCCTGAAAAATTTCTAAAGGAACTGGGTATTCAGGTCATTCCCCTGCACGTAGTATGGGGAGATAAGGTCTACAAAGATAATGTAGATCTCAAGTCAGACGATTTCTATCCCATGTTAAAAACCGCCAAAGAATTACCGACCACTTCACAACCCTCACCACAGGAGTTTATGGACCTCTACAAAACCATTCTCGACAAAGACGACAAGGTCGTTAGCATTCATATATCTTCAGGAATCTCCGGGACTATCAATTCAGCTAACCAAGCCAAGGAAATATTGGATTCGAAAGATATTGCAATCGTTGATTCTAAATCATCTGGTATGGCTTTAGGGTTCATCGCTATGGTTACAGCCCGCCTGGCAAAGAAAAACGCCAGTTTTGAGGAATGTGTAACCCTTGCTGAAAAAGCGGTGCAAAATGTTGGCGTTTATTTCATGGTCAACACCCTGGAATATTTGCATAAAGGAGGACGCATCGGTGGTGCATCCGCATTGCTTGGTTCAGCGTTGGATCTCAAACCGATCCTTCATTTTGATGAAGAAGGAAAAATCGGATCCTACGACAAGGTGCGCACCAAGAAGAAAGCCATTCGCCGCATTATTGAAATCAGCGAAGAAAAGATCGGTACACAAAAACCCATTCACTTCTGCATTCTCCAGGTTGAAGCCGAAGAAGATGCTCAGTTTGTAAAGTCGGAACTTGAGAATCACTATCAAAATGGTGAGATCGAAGAGATCATGATCGCCGGACTCAGCCCTGTAATCGGTACACATACCGGTCCTGGTGTGATCGCCATTTCTTATCTGGCAGGATTATAAATAGCATTATCTTTGTCAATGAAAGCCATCACAAACGATGGCTTTTTTTCTTTTACACCAATTTGGTAAAATAGAAGACATCCATGGAGTGATTATGCCAAACCATAAATCATATGCATACCAAAAGCCAACTTTCAATCTTCCAAAACAATCTGTGAATCTCCAACGTTGGGCAGTGATCGCCTGTGATCAATTCACCAGCCAACCAGCCTATTGGGAAGAAGTTGAAACGCTTGTTGGTGATGCTCCCTCAACCTATCGCATGATCCTTCCAGAAGCCTACCTGGATACCCCGCGTGGAGAAGAGCACGCCCGGCAAACCTATGAGTATATGCGTTCCTACATGGTGCAGGGTATCTTTGATGAATATAGCGGTTATGTTTATATCGAAAGAAAACTGGGGTCTAAAACCCGGCGTGGATTATTGCTGAACTTGGACCTTGAGCAATATGATTTCAACAAAGGTTCCACCACGCTCATCCGTGCTACCGAAGGCACCATTCTTGATCGTCTACCACCGCGCATCAAGATCAGGGAAGAAGCTTTGCTTGAGATCCCCCATATTATGGTATTGATCGATGATCGGGAGGATAAATTATTCGCTTTTTTGAAAGAACACAACGACGCTTATAAGAAAATATACGATTTCGAATTGATGCAGAACAGCGGCGCTTTGAAAGGTTTTCTGGTCGACCAGCAGGGGGAAGGAAAGATCAAGGAAGTCTTCGCAAATCTGTGCGATCCACATGATTTCAAACAAAGATATAATCTCTCCAAAGATCTCCCACTGCTGTTATTCGCTGTAGGAGATGGCAACCACTCCCTGGCAACCGCCAAATCGATCTGGGATAAGATCAAGAACCAAGTGCCCCCTGATCATCCTGCGCGATTTGCACTGGTCGAGGTGATCAATATTCACGACGAAAGCCTTGTTTTCGAACCGATCCATCGTGCCCTATTTAATTGCACGGCAGATATTGTTGATGAAATGCGGACCTATTTTGGAAATTCAATAGATGAAGAAAAAACTTCCTCATTTATGGAACTGCAAAACAGGATCCACAATGAAACTAACATCCAGCAGGTTGGGCTTATCCAACCACAAGGATACATGTTGGTCAAATTCCTCGAACCGACCACCAATCTGGTAGTTGGAACCCTGCAGCAATTCTTGGACGATCACTGTAAAACACATCCGCAAGCCAATCTGGACTATGTGCATGGGGATGAAGTTGTGCATGAATTGGGTTCCAAACCTGGGAATATTGGCTTTCTACTGCCTGCCATGCAAAAAAATGATCTGTTCCGCACGGTTATATTGGATGGCTCTTTACCCAGAAAGACATTTTCAATGGGTGACGCACGTGAAAAAAGGTTCTATTTAGAATGTCGAGAAATTCAATAAAAAACATCCCCGTTCTGATCTGTATCCTGGGTATCGGATTGTCTGCCTGTTCCGGCAATTCGATAGCGGCTACACCCACAGTAACTATTCAAGTGGAAACTGCCACCTTTACTCTTGAACCAACCATCACGCCCACACCGCTGCCTCCCACCGCTACACCCATACCTTATACCAATATCAGTTCTCCGTTACAGAATATCTCACTGGATGAATTGAATTCGGTCAACACCAATCCTTTCGATCCCCCCCCATTGGGTTTTGATGAACCGCATCAGGGCATCGATTACAGCTATTATCGTTTTGAGAATGAGCTGATGACTGATTCTGACGGTATCGAAGGATTGGAAATTCTATCTGTTCTGGACGGTAGCGTGACATCGGTCATCAACGATCGTATGCCCTACGGTAATGCCATCATCATTGAAACCCCCCTTAATCTGCTCCCCCCACAATGGTTAGCAGCCTTGCAGATCCCTGAAATCGCAGCTACACTGGTTCCCGACCCTCGTCATAATTGCCCTGACTTGGTGGACGATCCTTCCTGGGATAATACCAGCCGCTCCCTTTATTTCGTGTATGGTCATCTTCTCAATCCGCCTCAATTTTTCGTTGGAGATACTGTCAAGAGCGGTGAGGTCATCGGTCAGGTTGGTAATACGGGTAATTCCAGCAACGCTCATCTTCACCTGGAACTTCGTTTGGGACCGGGAGGAGCCAGTTTTGACAGCATGGCAAAGTACGACACACGTGCCAGCATAGAGGAGATGGCAAATTATTGCACCTGGCGCATCAGCAATCGCTTTGAATTACTCGATCCGGCTACTATTCTACAATTCCGCCCGTGAGTGACATATGGAGACATTGTTTGACCAAATCAAGGGTTTTTGCCTGTCGCATGGATTTGATCTGGTTGCCGGCATCAGACCCAGCAATTATCAGCATTTCGATATCTTTCAAAGATGGGTGCAATCCGGCAAGAATGCAGATATGCATTATCTTTCATCTGAACGGTCAATGCGCCTACGCCGATCGCCTTATGAGATCATGCCAACCTGCCGTACCATCCTGGTGCTGGTGAAAAGGTATTCGCCTGCTGTTGAACAAAGCAGTAAAGAGCTCGCGCTCGCTTCTTATGCTTTTGGGGATGATTACCATTTTACTATTCCTCCCTTATTAGAAAAGATAGTTAAATTCATCCGCGAACAGGGTAAATCCAATCTGGTCGCCAAGGCGTTTACCGATACTGCTGCAGTTCTGGAAAGAGAGCTGGCATGCCAGGCAGGGTTGGGATGGATTGGCAAGAACAGTTGTCTAATCAACCCTGAGATCGGTTCTTTTTTTCTGCTGTCAGAAATATTCCTGGATATTGATGTACTGGATGAAGCCATCATGCCATCCCCGCTGCCCGACCGCTGCGGAACCTGCCAGCGTTGCATTGAAAACTGCCCCACCCAATGTATCCAAGAGGATCGCACACTAGATGCCTCTCGCTGCATCTCATATCTGACCATCGAAAACAAGGGACCGATCCCACACGAACTACGTTCAAAAATTGGGAATCATTTCTTTGGCTGCGATGTGTGCCAACAGGTTTGCCCCTGGAATCAAAGCCATCTTGACCCTGCAGTAGATATACAAATTCCTATCTCCATCCAAGAGATCCGATCCAGGGTTTTAGATGAAAATGAATTTCTCCGGTTTTTCAAGAATTCAGCGCTCAAGCGCCCAAGCCGTGCTGGGATTTATCGCAACTTGGCAGTGACATTGGGAAACATCCGGGATGAATCAGATCTCAAATTATTGAATCAGTTACTGTGTGATGGCGATCCACTGGTACGCAACCACGCTGCTTGGGCACTTGGTCAATTTGACCTTCCTAAAAGTACTGCAATGCTGAATTCTGCCCTAGAGCACGAATCCAACCCAGAAGTGCGATCAGTAATAAACTCTGTACTGGAATCATGACCACCCGCATAGCGGGTGGCATGATCTAGCCCTATAAGGGAGTGACTCCCTTTTTTTATAAGTTCTCCACCCGCTCAGCGGGCGGTTTTTTGTTTCGGACGTTCCGTCCTCAACTTGCTAAAGCGTTAATAAAAAAAGCCCGAAATTCGGGCTTTTTGGTTTATTGCGCTGCCAGAGTGCTGGTCGGTGCAAAAGTGGGGGTGGGTGTGACCAGATTTACCCGGATGGTAAGCTGGACTCCAATCGGAATATTATCTTGATCCTCAATCACATCCGCATTGAGTTTGAGAATATCATCTACGGTAGAGTTAAATTGACTGGCAATGGAAGCCAACGAGTCACCGGACTGAACGGTATAGGTGATCTTGGTACCGGAAGCCAGATCAGATGGAACATTGGTTGGGGTTGGCAGTGATTGCCCCGGAGACGGGATCAAGATCTTTTGTCCGGGAATAATGGGACACTCCCCATTTTCAAAATTGTTGATCGCCAACAAAGTCAAGAAATCAACCTGGAAATTTTCTGCGATACCCCAGCAACTGTCATTTTCCTGAACCTCATATTCAAAAGGTCCTGCAGGTGTGACAGTGATGGTCGGCTCCGGTGTAGGTGTTTCGGTTGGGATCAAACTTGGGGTCGGCGACATGATAGGGGTCGGTGGAAGTGTAGTGGTCGGGGTCGGTTTCTTGGAGAAAATGGACATGGAAAAACCACCACCCGTGAGCCATAAAACGATCATCACGATCCCTAAGATCACCAGAATTATCGCCAGCACTGTCAGGATCATCAGTAATGAGCGTTTCTTCCCGTTACTGCCACCCATGAGGTTCTGTGTATTTTTTCTATCTAGCATATTTTCCTGTTTCTTTCTTCTTTCTCAAGAATGAGTACTTTATTGTACCTGATTTTATCAAGCCCAATTTTATTTACCGCCGAATAGAAAATTCTTCCATATCTGCCAATTTTGTGCACTGGAAGGTACAGGAGTGGGGGTTTTCAAGATAACGGAAGATTTTACACTGGGAGAAATTGGCACAATTACCACATCACCAGGCAGTGCCATATGCGCGTCACCTCTCGCCCAGTCTTCAACTGCATTATCACTTGATGCATAGGCAATCTGGGTACGTAGCGCGATCTCCGTATTTTGCAAGGCATATACTTCTGTCGCGATCGCATCACGCTGACTTGAAAGATGAAAGTATTCCGATAAACGATCGTTCAACCCCAGCAGCATAAAGAAAAATAAAGCAATCAGGAGTATGCTGATGACCTTTTGATTTTTTTGGGGGTCACGGTTCATAATCCAATGATACCCTAGAGGGATTAATTGTCAATAAAAAAACCCTACCCTGCCGTACCGTAGAGTTTTATGCCGAAGGTGGGATTTGAACCCACATGAGCGTAATGCTCACTACGCCCTGAACGTAGCGCGTCTGCCAATTCCGCCACTCCGGCATTTAGAGTGTGTGAGTATTCTATCAAATGTACATTTTTTGTCAACCCGAAAAAAAATTATCTTATATTCCCATGCTATAATCGTTCAAAATAATGGATACATTAGTGGATCAATTATTTAATTTCATCGATTTCACGATCTCTCCTTTGGGATTAATCATCCAATCCCTTATGATCACCCTCATCATCCTGACCACATTATCTTTGCTGAATGCGGCGCGTATGCAAATTGAAGAGCATGATCTGCACCGTGCACGATCGTCTCTTTATTGCGTTTTGGGCTTGCAAGTTATAATGGTCGTTCTTCATCTCTCCTTCAGTCTAGAATGGTGGCAGATCCCTGCTCTCATCCTTCCTGCTTTCCGAGATGTTGTCTGGACGATCAACCTGATTTTGATAGGCTGGTTATGGTTCAAACCCTCGCAGCAATCTCAGTTTTCTATCTTCAAGATGACCCTCTTGCTGAGTACACTTGTTTTATTTTTACTGCAAGCATTTCAGATCATTGAATTTGTCTTTTCACCACTTGAAATCTCGGTGCCATATGACCTGATATGGAAAATTTTCGAATTTCTGGTAAGTTTGTTTCTTTTCGTCAGCTATATTACCCACACCAATCATTTCACTTGGAGTAGTATCCTGTTCGTCACATTGCACATAATCGGGTTGAGCATCAATAATATACTGGCAATCTCTCCATTGTTTATAAAGGAAATTACTCAGATGATTGCCTTTCTGCTCATCCCACAATTATTCATAGCGCTTTCCTTCAACTCACAGGTTCTGGAAAAGAAACAGCAGAGTATACCGGTGCTGCTTTCAGAAAATGTGGCAGTTGTGCCCTCCTTTCAACTCATCAACGCCTGGCTGCACACTGTCCTAGAAAATAATGGCAAGATGCTGCCCTATACTCTATGCAAAGCATTAGCAAGAACATTCTTTGCGGACGAGTGTTTCATCATAGAAACTGACAGCACCAATCCCATCATCAAGCTACTGTGTGGATCTGCCCTGAAACCTCACAAGCAGATCCTTCCGAGCGCCATCCAAAACGAACATGAAATCGTCATCCAGCAGCGCTCTGTTCTCTACCACAATGCCGATTCCTATCCCCTGTGGATCAAAGAATTGCTTAATAGAATGCACCTCCCCAGAGTGCAGAGTGTCTGGTACATCCCATTACCGATCAACCGACATCCTACTCTTTTGTTCCTGACCTCCCGAAAATTCTTGTGGAACCAGGAACATATCGAGATGAGCAAATATATCCTCCCATATCTGGTACAAATCTTGCAAAATCATTTTCAAGACGATCAGATAGTCGCAAAGAAAGAGGATCAGAGTGCAATTTCATCCAATCCATTCCTGGATCTGATGAAGTCCGAAATTGATTACCGTAACGATCCCCAGCACATCGAAGAAGAACTCAAACTGGCACTTGAAGAATATAATCGTATCCGTAAGATCCTTGAAGAACGAGGAATAGGACAATCATTGTGAATAAATACAATTCGCATCTATTGATAACGATTTTTTTTGCGCTGTGTATTGTTTTATTTTCAAGTGGTTGTTCGGCAACCCGGGCATTGTTTGGTTTTGGGAGTGAAGCTACTCCTGAGGTACGTTTGCTGGCAGATTTAAGTACAGACAAGGGACTGGAACCTACGCCTTTTCAACCATATGCCTATACCCCCACCGTAGAAGCGACCGCACCGATCATCACTGATTCGCTGGTACCCAACGATGGCGTTTACAAACCTGCCGGTCAGGTCAACATCTTGCTGCTTGGTTCAGATTGGCGTCCAGATAGCGGATACCGCACTGACGTTATCATGCTGATCTCCATCTATACCAAAGAAGAAAAGGTCAGTATTGTCTCTTTCCCACGGGATCTGTGGGTAACCATCCCGGGTGTTGGAGAACAGCGTATCAACACCGCGCAGGCTTATGGCGGTTTCCCACTCACCCAGAAGACCTTTGAATACAATTTTGGTACCAGCGTGGATCATTATATGATGACCAATTTCAACGGTTTTCTCAGCATCATCGATACGCTGGGAGGCATTGAGATCAATGCTGCCTCCAATTTATCTGACAGTTGCGATCTTTCTTATTCAGCGGAAAAATATTGTTCTGTCGGACCTGGTACCGTCAGTCTCGACAGCGAACTGGCATTATGGTATGTTCGGTCACGATACACCTCCAATGATTTCGATCGCACCCGCCGCGCCCAAGAAGTTATCATGGGCATCTTAAGGAAAATTATCAGCATGGATGGGGTAGCCAATGCTGGGGAGATATACAATACCCTTTCCAGCAGCGTGGTCACCGACCTGACATTAGGAGATATCGTCCCACTTATCAGTCTGACAGCCAAGATCATCAACGATCCCGGGCGTATTACCACCTACGCCATCGGTCAAGGTCAGGTTACTTCCTACGTTATGCCATCCAGTGGCGCAAATGTATTGCTTCCAAATTACAGTGCTATCTGGTCCATCTTAAAAACTGCTTTATTCACTCCCTGATCCTTGACGAAATATCCATAACTGGATAAACTATTTATATCTATACGCAATATGGAGGGCGTGATGTCATCAGACCCAAATAACATGCTTCATATCGACAAAGAAACTTCCTTACAGCCAACTATCCAAGCCTGGTTGGTATACCTGCGAGATCAAAATAAATCCATTTATACCGTCAAGGCATTTGAAGGAGATCTGAAATTGCTTTCCGGCTTTTTACCTGCCGATAAAGCAATAGGAGCCATCACTACCCATGACTTGCAACATTTTTTAGAATGGGTCAACAACGGGCGTGGAAAGAACATCCCCTGTTCCCCTAAAAGCTTGAGCCGTCGCATCACCACCGTTAAATCTTTTTTCAACTGGTTGTTCACTAACGGTCGCATCCCTAATGATCCGGCAGAAAAGATATTGCAAAAGAGCGTCATCAGCCCTCTTCCCGAAGTGTTGAACGAAGATGAGCAGATCTTGGCACTGGCAGCCGCCGCAGAACTGATGGAACAGGATAAACCCGATACCCGTCCCTATACACTTTTCAAACTGTTGCTGGAAACAGGCATTAAAAAAAGTGAATGTTTGAACATCAAATTACAGCATATCGACGAGAGCGATCCTGCCAATCCTTTCCTATTTGTGCGCTATCCCGAAGCCAAAGATCGCAACAAGGAACGCAAAATCCCGCTTTCGGCTGCCTGGTTGCAGCATTACAAACGCTACCTGGCACAGTACCAGCCCACCGACCTGGTGTTCCCTTGGTCACCTCGCCGGTTGGAATATATATTGGAAGACATCAGTAAGGTTGCCAATTTGGATAAACACATTTCTTTCAGTATGTGTCGTTGGACCTGTGCCCTGAACGATTTTCATAAGGGAGTCGATCACGACCTGATCCGCCAGCGCCTGGGTATCTCAAAGATCCAATGGCGCGAGATCTCAATGAAATTGAATCAACTGGCACGTGTCACGCAGGCAACTATCTAAAATTTCACCTGAAGATGGAGCAAATGATGGGTATCCGGCTGTATGCGGGTAAAATGTGCCGGTTGAAAACCTGCCACCCACACGATGGTGTTTCCATTTTCTACCACCAACCAATGTTCCCGTACCTTTACGGGAATCTTTTTATTGATGAACAGGTCCGACAATTTAACACTCTTACCCGGCATGCCCAACGGTTGAAAGCGATCTCCAGCCTGGTAAGCACGAACTTTTAGGGTATTCGTTTGTAACGCTTCCAGATCAAAATAAGCATCCCATAAGAATCCATCGGCTGCCTGTGGAGACTGATAAGCTGTAAGAGGTAATACTTTTACCAATAGTTCTGCTCCATCCTGTAATGGATAGCTTTTCATTTCTTCTACCCTGATGTTAAATGGCTGTTGGCACTGCGGATAAACGCGGGGCGAAGGGAGAACTGCCAGGCGGCTCAAATAAAGTTTGTCGCGGTCAATAAATGCATGCAACCCAGCGGGTAGGCTGATATGCATGGCACGATTGGGTTGCTGTGTGAAACGCAGCAGCCGTAGCACTGTGACATGCTCGATCTGGGTTGCAGCCGGCATCAGTTTCTGCAATCCCCGCCGAATAAGCATTTTTTGTGCACCGGTCTTTAGCAAAGCGAACTTTTCAAGGGAAAAGGATAAGCAACCCTCATCCTCACTTGTGTGTAATACATCATATAGGTTTTGATACTGTTCTTCCAGGAAATCCCAATCATCTTTTACGATCTGTGCCAGATTGAAAAGGTTCTGTTTGATGGACGGGTTATAACTTTGCAGATCGGGGATCAGGCTATGGCGGATGCGATTGCGAAAGTAATCCTGATCTTCGTTGCTCTCATCCACCAGCGACTGCAGCCCATGCTGCTGGCAATATTCTTCTATTTGCGTTCGCCAGATTCCCAGTAAGGGACGCACCAGCGGGATGGTCGGATGGAACGCACTGATCGCACATGCATCCATGCCGGTCAATCCACGCGTACCGCTGCCGCGCAAAATATGCATTAAAACGGTTTCCACCTGATCATCGGCTGTGTGGGCGGTCAGCACCGCCTGTGCCTGAACTGTTTGAGCTATATCGAATAGAAAATCATAGCGCGCTTGCCGGGCAGCGTCTTCCAGGGAGAGTTTCTGTTGTTCTGCCATGCGATGAATATCTGCTTTGCCGCTATAAAAAGAAACACCAAGTTGTTCTGCCATGTGTTGTACAAAACGGCAATCCTGTGCAGAACCAGGGCGCAACTGATGGTCGAAGCTTGCCAGGGTTACATTGAATTGCTGTTCGGCAAGCATATGTGCCAGTGCGCTGGAATCTGGGCCACCGGAAACCGCCACCAACAGCACACTTTGCCTGGAAAAACCGGCCTGCTGCAGCGTTTGCGCGCACATTATATCAATCTTAGTCTTCACAATGCGATTATAGCATCGCACATTGGGGTTTACAGGCTACCCTTCCTGCCAAATTGCTTCTCGAGGATATCCACCGATAAATGGATCATGGTAGGTCTGCCATGGGGACAGGTGCGCGGGTTCTGGCAGGCCTCTAACTGCTGCACCAGCCCTTGCTGCTCTTCCATGGAAAGTACCATGCCTCCTTTAACTGCCACACCCTTGCAGATGGAACGCACCAGTATCTCTTCTTTCTGCCTGGTCACCGCATTTCTGCTCTCTTCTCCCACTTCATGCAGGGCATCCTGCATGATCTTCAATGAAAAATTGTGCGCCATGAAATTGGGCACCGCCCGGATGCGGTAACTGCCCGGACCGAATGATTCCACTTGAAAACCCATCTCATTGAAGCTCACCAGCAGATCTACAAAGATCTCCACTTCTTTGGGATTGGGAGTGAACAATATGGGTTCCAGCAGCAGTTGGGCATCTACCGTCTGGTGGCTTTTATCCAACAATTGTTCATATAAAATACGTTCATGGGCAGCATGTTGATCGATCAGATATAAGCCATCCGGACCTTCTGCCACGATATAGGTGCCGCCCACCTGCCCGATCACACGCAGCAGAGGCATCTGCCCGCTGAAGCCCAGATCGGGTTGGGGCGAAGGAATAGGAGTAGTCTGCCCTACCTGGAACGGAACAGGAGCAGGAAAAGATTCTGCAGCGGTTGGCAGTGGAGGAGAAAAATGCCGGAAATCTTGCGCCTGCTCATTGGAATTAACCCACAGGGAAGAGCTGAAGGTAGGTGCCGGGGAAGACGCCAGCAGCGCCAGGCGCACCGCGCGCACCAGCTTACCGGTGACCGCACGGGCATCCGCAAAGCGCACTTCCGCTTTGGCAGGATGGATGTTGATATCCACCTCTTGCGGCGGCACTTCCAAGAAGACCACCGCAATCGGGAACCTGCCCACCATCAGATAAGAATGATATGCATTCACCAGAGCGGAGGTCATAGCCACATCCTGGATCAAGCGTCCATTGACAAAGAAATGGATATCGCGCCGGTTGGAGCGGGTAATGCCCACCGGACTGCAGAATCCCTCAATGTGATAACTCGCTTCTTCAAGGTCAAGTTCCAGCATCTGCCGTGCGCTATCCAGATCATAGACCGCCGCCAGGATCTCACGCCGGTTGCCATTCCCGGAGGTTTGCAGGGTGGTACGTCCTTCCACTTCCAGCGCGAAACGGATGTGGGGGTAAGCCAGGGCATACAGCGTCACCAATTCTGCAATGCGGCTACGCTCGGTGCGCTCGGATTTCAAGAATTTCAAGCGGGCAGGCACATTGGCAAAAAGCTCACGCACTTCAAAACGAGAACCCTGCGGGAAAGCTTTCTTAATCGTTTTTTTAAGCTTGCCACCATCGCATACCAGTTCGCTACCTTCATTTTCATCACGAGCACGCGTCTGGACACGCAGGTGGGATATCGCTCCAATGGACGCCAGTGCTTCTCCGCGGAATCCCAGAGAATGGATGCGCTGCAGGTCATCAATCGAATCGATCTTGCTGGTGGCAAAGCGGGTAACCGCCAACGCCACCTCTTGCGCCGGAATGCCACTACCATCATCGCTGATCTCGATCAGTTCCTTGCCACCACCTGCGACACGAATGGAAATGGTCTGCGCACCGGCATCAATGGCATTTTCCAGCAGTTCTTTGACCACCGACGCCGGATTTTCCACCACCTCTCCGGCAGCGATCTTATTGGTAACGGATTCCGGTAATATTTTTATGGGCAAATTTCACCTCTTCTGGAATTATATCCCAGGGCTTTGCAGATTTTTCGGTATACTTACCTGCATGACAACAAACTTCGAGATATTACTGGTCGATGTCGACCGCACACTTTATCCCTTTGAATGCAATGTATGGGATGCCATCGGGGAACGCATTCATGATTTTATCCATATTAAATTGGGCTTATCCGAAGAAGATGCACGCCAACTGCGCCTCTCTCTGCGGGAGAAATATCCTACAACCTGGCAGGGATTGCATGAGGAATATGATATCGATAAAGACGAATACCTGCGCTTCATTCATGAAGTTGATCTCGCTTCCCTCCTTCCTCCCAATCCTGTACTGCCAGTCCTTTTTGCTGCCCTTCCACAAAAGAAGGTCATCTTCACCAATTCTACCCGTTACCATGCTGGTCGGGTGCTGGATTATTTCTCCATCAAACCTTACTTTTCAGACATCATTGATGTCACCATGATCAACCCCTATACCAAATTCGAGCGGGAAGCTTTCCCGCTGGCACTGGAATATTTGGGTAATCCCACTCCAGGAAGCTGCGTGATGATCGATGATGAAGAAACCATCATCGACAACGCAATTGCCAGTGGTATGCAGGGGGTGCTGGTGAACAGTGCTCCCCAGCAAAACGGACACCAGCATATGCAGATCTCATCCATCAACTTCCTGGCTGATGCGCTTGCCCAATTATCAGAATAATGTCCGAATTAGCCTAAGTTACCCACACGTGAGTAAAATTGAATGTATCTTCGTATAAGGCGAGGTAGTCCTATGAACAGGTTTTTACGGAATTTGATCATCTTTTTTGTTGCAGTCACCCTGCTAACCGTCACATTTTATGCCGGTCTATGGGTAGGAGGAAATTTCGGAAGTCTTACCACCACGACAACCACCCCTACCAATTACCTGACCAGCAGCGATCCTGCACTGGGAGAGCTGTTCGCACCCTTCTTCGAGGTGTGGGATATCATTCACGAGCAATATGTGGATCAACCACTGGATGATGTAACTCTCATGCAGAGTGCCATTGGTGGATTGATGAGCGGGTTGGGAGATCAACATTCCTCTTATATGGATCCCGAAACTTACCAACAAGCCAGTGCTCCTCTGCAGGGTGGTTATACCGGCATTGGTGCCTGGGTGGATACCTCGGGTGAAAACCTGGTCATCATCGCCCCCATGCCCGATTCCCCCGCTGAAGCAGCCGGCATTCTAGCCGGGGATGTGGTAATTGGCATTGACGGCAAAGATGTCACCGATACAGCGCCGGACGTGGTGCTACAAAGCATTCTCGGTCCTGCCGATACGGTGGTCACCCTCACCATTTCCCGTGAAGGATTGGAACAACCGCTGGATATCTCCATCACGCGGGCTGAGATACAACTACCGGTGGTGGAATACAGGATGCTGGATAACAACATCGCTTACATCGACCTGTACCAGTTCAGTGTCAACGCCGGTGAAGAAGTACGAAAAGCGCTGAAAGAACTACTGCCGCAGAACCCGGTAGGTATCATCCTGGACTTACGCAACAACAGTGGTGGTTATCTGGATGCCGCTTTTGACGTGACATCGCTTTTCATTGAAGACGGTCCCATCATGGTCGAGGAATACGGGGATGGCACCACCTACACCTATGATGCCCTGGGGGACGCAATCGCTCAAGATATCCCGCTGGTGGTGCTGGTGAATGAAGGAACCGCTTCAGCTTCCGAGATCACCGCCGGTGCCATCCAAGATCACGGCAGAGGCACCCTGGTGGGAATGACCACCTACGGGAAAGGCTCCGTGCAAAACTGGATCGAACTGGACGGCGATAATGGTGCCATCCGCGTGACCATAGCCCGCTGGCTCACCCCTGACAGCCGACAGATCAACGATGTAGGGCTGACCCCTGATGTACAGGTGGATTACACCCAAGAAGATTTCGATGCCGGTTTGGATCCGCAATTGGACAAAGCGGTCGAGATCATGCTGGCAATCAGCATTGATGCTTCATAAGCTTCATTTAATGGATTAATTGACAGATACCTGTGTGAAGTGTATAATGAACGACCGTTTGACAAAATAAACGGGAGTAGACCCAATGGAATCAAGTATTGTTACCGACATCACCAGTTCAGCAAACCTGGAAAGGAAAATGCACCTAAAGGGCAAGGTACTCAAGACCAGTACCGCCGGGGCTATTGTTGATATCGGTGTCGAACAAGCTGCGCTACTCCACGTTTCGCAGATCATCACTCCCGATAATCAACCCCTCAAACGCGTTTCAGATGTGCTTGCCGAAGGTCAAGAAGTGGATGTGTGGGTGCGCAGTGTGCGCAGCGATCGCATTGAAGTAACCATGCGTGCACCCTTCGACCTGGAATGGCGCGATCTGGAAAAAGACAAAGTTGTAAAAGGTAAAGTGGTCGAGTTGGAAAAGTTCGGTGCCTATGTTGACATTGGCGCCGAGAAACCCGGACTAGTGCACATCAGTGAATTGACCCATGGTTACGTCAAATCTGCTGCTGATGTGGTCAGCGTAGGTGATGAGGTAGAAGTGAAAATCCTCGATTTCAACCGCCGCAAACGCCAGATCAAACTGAGCATGCGCGCCATGGAGCCCGAGATGGATACCATCGAAGGGGTCACCATCACACCCGCCCGCAAACCACGCAAATCCAACAAGAAGAGCAAAGGCGGAGCAGAAAACAAAGAAACTACCGCACCGGTAGTCGCCGAACCCACCGCCATGGAGATCGCCCTGCGGGCAGCCATGGAAAAATCAGAAAGCGAAAGCGCTCCAGCTTCCAGCAAGTCCAAAAAGAGCAAAGGTATTTCCAACGAACAGGAAGACCTGCTCAAACGAACGCTCAAGAATCGCTAGCAGAAAAGTCAATTTGAAAATACAGAGTCCCTCTGTATTTTCTTTTTAAGGATAGGCATGACAGTGTATAGATATTCCATGCTATGATTAATGAGAACGAGAAAATGAAACCATTTTATGTGCTGCAAATAACCCAACATATGCCGCACTCTTCGGGAGGGTTCTTGAAACAACCCTCCCTTCTTCTTTAATCACCGGAGCAAACAGGATATGGACAAACAAGACAATCACACCAAATTCATCTTTTTCACGGGCGGCGTGGTCAGCTCGGTCGGCAAGGGATTGACGGCAGCAGCTCTGGGGCGTTGCCTGAAAGAGCGCGGGTTCAAGATCGGCGTGCAAAAGCTGGATCCTTATCTGAACGTGGACCCTGGCACCATGAGCCCTTACCAGCACGGGGAAGTGTTCGTGCTAGATGACGGTGCAGAGACCGACCTCGACCTGGGGCATTACGAGCGCTTCATCGATGTCCGTCTTAATAGAAATAGCAATGTCACCACCGGTCAGGTATATGCAGAGGTGATCAGCCGCGAGCGCCAAGGCGATTACCTGGGCGGCACCATTCAGGTTATCCCGCACATCACCAACGAGATCAAGCGCCGCATCATGAAGCTGGCAAATTCCTGTGATGCGGATTACATCTTGATCGAAGTGGGTGGCACGGTCGGCGATATCGAAAGCCAGCCCTATCTGGAAGCCATCCGCCAACTGCGCAACGAGATCGGCAGAGATCACACCTTTCACATTCATGTGACCTGGCTGCCCTACATCGGCGCCACCGATGAGTTGAAGACCAAACCCACCCAGCACTCGGTGCGCGAACTGCGCTCGATGGGCATCACCCCCAACATGATCATCGCACGCGCCGACCACCCCATCGAAGAAGCCCTGTGCGAGAAGATCGCTCTATTCTGCGACGTGGAAAAACGCGCTGTGGTACCTATGCAGACCCTGGATTCCTATTATGAGGTTCCCAGCGTGCTGGAAAAATACCACGTGGCAGAATATCTGCTGCAGTATTTCAACCAGGCTGCCCAGAAAGAGCCGCAGTGGCAGCAGTGGAACGCCCTGGTGGATGCCATTCACCATCCTGAGCGCGAAGTGACCATCGCCATTGTGGGCAAATACGTGGAACTGCACGACGCTTATATCAGCGTGCGCGAAGCCATCAACCATGCCGCTCTGGCACATCAAACCAGGTTGCACATCCTGTGGATCCATTCGTGCGAACTGGAGAACAAGCAGCGCTGGGACGATCTGCAGAAAGCCGCCGGCATCGTGGTGCCGGGAGGTTTCGGGCAGCGCGGCATCGAAGGCAAGATCATGGCAGCACGCTACGCACGTGAGAATAAGGTTCCCTACCTGGGGCTGTGCCTGGGTATGCAATTGATGGTGGTGGAGTTCACCCGTTTCGCGCTGCAGGACGAAAAGGCCAACTCCAGCGAGTTCGACGAAAAAACGCCCCTACCCGTCATCGACCTGATGCCGGACCAGAAGACCATCACCGATAAAGGCGGCACTATGCGCCTGGGCTTGTATCCGTGCAACCTGGTACCCGGTACGCAGGCTGCGCGCGCTTACCAGCTTCAGCAGGTCGAAGAACGCCACCGCCACCGCTATGAATTCAACAACGCCTACCGTGAGCGTCTTTCCGAAAAGGGGCTGGTATTCTCGGGGCTCTCCCCCGACGAACGGCTGGTGGAGATCGCCGAGATCAAGGAGCATCCCTTCATGCTCGGCACCCAGTTCCATCCCGAATTCCTGTCGCGCCCCAACCGCCCGCACCCGCTGTTTGAGGCCTTCATCAACGCTGCTCTGCAGGATAAGTAACATGTATTGAGCAGCTCCCACAAAAATGGGACCGCGCCAGGGTTTCGTATTATACTTATGACTTGGTAATCAAACCTAATATAGAATAAAGGATAAAAGATGGACGCTTATATCGAATCTATCACTGCCCAAGAGATCTTGGATTCTCGCGGGAACCCCACTGTGGAAGTGGAAGTAGTACTGGACGATGGAAGCTGGGGACGCGCTGCCGTTCCATCCGGCGCCTCCACCGGCGTGCACGAAGCGCTCGAACTGCGCGACGGCGACAAGAGCCGCTACAACGGCAAGGGCGTCACCAAAGCCGTGGATAACGTCAACGATATCATCCAGGATAATCTGCTGGGTTGGGATGCTACCGAGCAGCGCGCCATTGACGCTGCCCTGCTCGAGCTGGACGGCACCCCCAACAAGGCCAAACTGGGCGCCAATGCCATTTTGGGTACCAGCCTGGCGGTCGCCAAAGCGGCTGCCAACTATGTGGGGATGCCCCTGTACCGCTATATCGGCGGCGTATATGCCCATGTGCTGCCCGTGCCGATGATGAACATCCTGAACGGCGGCGCACACACCGGCTGGCAATCCACCGACGCGCAGGAATTCATGGTCATGCCGCTCGGCGCACCCTCCTTCTCGGAATGTTTGCGCTGGGGTGCCGAGATCTACCACACGCTTAAATCCGTACTCAAAGAGCACGGCTACACCACCCTGGTAGGCGATGAGGGCGGCTATGCTCCTCAACTGAAAGCCAATGTGGAAGCGGTGGAAGTGATCCTGGAAGCCATCGAAAAAGCCGGCTTCAAAGCCGGTACGGATGTTGCTATTGCGCTCGACCCGGCGGCTTCCGAGTTTTATGATGAAAAGGAAAAGGTCTACAACCTGCGCCGCGAAGGCAAAAAACTGGATCCCGCGCAGATGGTGGATTTCTGGATAAATTGGGTGGAGCAGTTCCCGATCGTGTCGCTGGAAGACGGCTTAGCCCAGGACGACTGGGAAGGCTGGAAACTGCTGACCGAAAAGAAGGGCGATAAGCTGCAGATCGTGGGCGATGACCTGCTGGTCACCAACCCCGTGCGCGTCAAGCGCGCCATCGAAGAGAAATCCTGCAACTCGCTGCTGGTGAAGGTCAATCAGATCGGTTCGCTGACCGAGACCATCGAAGCGGTGACGCTGTGCCAGCGCGCCGGCTGGACGGCGGTCACTTCGCACCGTTCGGGTGAGACTGAAGACTCCACCATCGCCGATCTGGCAGTGGCGCTCAACACCGGGCAGATCAAGACCGGTGCACCCGCCCGCTCCGACCGTGTGGCGAAGTACAACCAGCTGCTGCGCATCGAAGCGGACCTGGGCGACAGCGGCACTTTCGCCGGCTGGGATGCGCTCAAGACCAAGCGCTAGAATTTTTGAAGAGATGAACGAGGAGAGCGATGGCTCTCCTCGTTTTGGTTTTGTTGACAAAACTTGACAAAAGTTGACAGCAAATCAGGTGCAAGTGGATTCGTTTCAAAGGAACGAATAGGGAAGGAAGAGATTTGATCCTTGGATCGAAGGAACATTGTTCTCTTTATAATCTTTAAAAAGCTTTATATAACATAAGTAGGGTGGGTTGGATTCTCAACCCACCAGCAGTGTTCAATATCATTGGTGCGTTGGGAACGCACCAGACCTCTACTTCTCAACCAAGAACACTATGGTAGTGGGTTCCAAAACCATCAATTCATTCCTCGATCAACATAATGATGCTTTTTCAACGTATTTTACCTTCCTGATCTTTATCACCGTCATTGCTTTGCGATCTACGAACGAATTTCTCTTCCCGATGGTGAGATCCATCGGTCGCTGCGCTCCCTCTGGATGACGTGGAGAATTAGTCGATATAATGGGTCCCCAACCCAGCAACCCACTGCACAGCCGACCTAACGGTGCACTTCCAACACACCCTATATTTCCAGTGCACCGGTGGGGCAACTTTTGACGCACGCATTGCATAGAATACATTCCGTACCATTCAAGCGCTTGCGGCTGTTATCGAGCATATCTACATCCATAGGGCACACCCGCCGGCACTTGCCGCACACGATGCATTTGTCTTCATGCACTTTGACGCGAATCAAAGAAAAATAACTGGCAGGTTTCAGGAATATGGTGATGGGGCAGATATATTTGCAAAAGGCGCGATTGTCTTTGAAGGCAACTGCCAGCGCAATACCCACCATATAATAAAGAATGTTGCCGATGATGAAACTCCATAACATGATGTTTTCCATATTGGCAACTTTGAAGATGAATAGAGCACTCGCGAACAACAGAGACAGGGTAAAAACAATATAGCGGATAAATCCCAATTGGGACTTTCTGGGTTCTTCAGGAATCTTATAGGGCAGTAAATCCAGGATCATGGCGGTCCAGCAGGCATAGCCGCACCAGCCCCTGCCGAATAGCAGTGGCCCGAAGATCTTTGCCACCGCATAATGGATGACCGCCGCCTGGAACACTCCCGAGAACAGGTAGAACCAAAAGCCTTCGATCTGCATGTTTTCGCGACTGAAGATGCCCAGATAGATCAGCATATAGCTGCCCACCGCAAACTGCACCACCATACGCGCGTGGGGATATTGCCGGATATAGAGCACCAGCCCCAATGCGATGAAAAAGCCAATGTAGGAAAAATTATATAAATAGAAGATGGAACCACTGATCTGCCATAATGAAAACGCCACTATTTCGAAGAACAGGAACAGGATAAGTGGAAGACGGTAGGTTTTGATTTTATCCAGCATACATACTCCCTATAAAAATCTAGCAGTATCATAACATGCCTATTGAAAACCTGGATTAAGGGGTGATTAACGTGGAGTGATACCGTTCATCAAATCCCAGCAGTATAATTATGGAAATCCATTGCACCGGAGAACTTGCCATGCCCACAACCGTCACTGACCCATACGATATTCTGCAAGCCAGCATCCTCAGCCGCCCACGCATGATGGGCAGCGCGGGGGAAGCAGAAACGATCCGCTTCCTGAAAGATTTCCTGAAAAAGCACAACTTGCATCCTTCCACAGAGGAATTCACCTGGTCAACCGCTTTCGTCAGCGGCAGGAAATACCTGTACCTGCTGCTGGGCGTGTTGGCGATCTTATTCAATATCAGCCTGCGATTAGCACAACCCCTGAACGGCATACTTACCATTGTGTTGGTGGTGGTTGCCATCAGTGTGCTCGTGTTCGGGATGAAGGGATTGCTGCATGACAAGTTCAAAGGGTTGGGGAAAAGTTTTCAGGGGGAAAACGTGCTGTGCGATGTTCCTTCGCGCAATAATGAAAAAGACGCCCCACTGATCTATTTCACCGCGCATTATGACAGCATCAGCTCCAACCATCCCAAATTGAATACTATCTCCATGATGGCACTGCTGCTGGGATTCATACTGAGTGTGTTGCTCACACTCACTTCTGTGATTCTCAACCTGAGCGACTATGCCAATGCAGCCTGGAACGGGCAACCTACCATTCACGTCATCAATCTGACGCTGCTGATCTTCAGTGCAGTAGTAGTCAGTCTGTCAATTTTCTCCCAGTTCATCGAACGCACCAACAGCAGCCCCGGTGCGTGTGACAACGGCAGCGGTTCTGCCATTTTGCTGAGTCTGGCAGCACATTTCCAGCAACAGCCCCCGGCGCACACACGGCTCAAGTTCATCTGGTGCGGTGCCGAGGAATGGGGACTCTATGGTTCGAAGGGGTACGTGAAAGCGCATCAAGAAGAGATCGCTGCCGGGTGCGAGCGCAGTTGTGTGATCAATGTGGACATGGTCGGGTCGGAGCTGGCTTACCTGCAGAAATCCGGGTTCATCTTCCAGAAACCGCTGAACAAACAATTGAACGTCCTGATCGCACAATGTGCCGAAGAGGCAGATATTGCGGCACGCCCTTTCAACTCCGTCATAGGGGGCAACAGCGATCATGCTTCTTTCCAAAAGGAGAAGGTGGAAGTGTGCTTCTTCCTGTCGAACAAGGATACCAAGATCATCCACAGCCCGCAGGATACGATCGAGAAGGTCAAGCCAGAGAAGATGGCGGATGCGGTGGAGTTGATCAAGCGGATGGTAACAAAACTGGACAAGCAATTTCTTTAGAGAATGATGGTGGGGATCTGGAAATCATCCAGCCTAAGATCTGGCGGCAATGGAATGCCGCCCTACGGCTGTTTGACAAAATTGGCAGTTGTGACTTGCTGGTTGGGGAGATTTAGATGGAGAGAGATGTTTCGCGTGCGCTCAACATGACGTTGGGACGGGGAAAAGGTTGTGGTTTGGGCAGATGTGTAATGGAACGGTGGGTTGGGAACCCACCCTTGCTGAAAGATCCTTCCCTCCGGTACTAGGATGACGTTGGGAGGAGAATTAGGGTTAGTAGAAATGGTTTTTGTTGACGCGAACGGGGTGAGAAAGAAGTTTGATCATCTATCAGGTTTTGGTATGAGGTTAGGATTAAGTTAACGGCTCTGGCTTAGTCTACTGATAGATGGTGCTCTGAAAGATCTTTCGCATACGTTAAGAATGGCATTTATTTCGGTGATAATTTATTCCTTACAATCCCTGTTTAAAATTTTATTCATTTTTTTCACGTCATCCTGAGGAAACAAAGTGACCGGAGGATCTGTTCAAAAACAGGTCAGTACATTAATAAATCGCAAGGAACTTTTCTTATTCATTAGTTTGACTATGGTATTTATTGATCCTCAAACCAATCTTGTGCAAGGTCAATCCATTGTGGATTGATTGAATGAATCAATCAATCCACAATGCAATTTTCTTTCTTCTTACCCACCCTTTTATCTGCTTTTCACGTTGAATGGCAAAATATACAATCACAGAACTCTTCAAAACAGATCAGTCTGTGAATTTTATGGCGTTTGGTAAATCCCGGAAGAAGTTCGTGCTTGTGTTCATAAATATGTCTTTCAAGGTTATTCGTTACTCCCACATACAAGGTATTAGGAAGATTGGTCATGATATAAACACAATATTTCTTCATGAAAACTTCCACCACTCCAATAATTCTATATTGAAATCTTTCTTTCGGAAAAACATATTATGTTAAATGAAATTGGGCTTTTCATAGATTGAACTCTGCGATAGGTGTTGAATAACAACAAGAAATGGAAAGATTCTTCAGTCGTTCTACTCCTTCAGAATGACGAAAAAGTAAGTGATTATTTTTCAACGCTGAAAAAATAACGTATTTTTCAGATAAGAACATCATCAAAATGAATCACTCATAAATTTAACAAATCATGCTAAAATAGACGCGTTTGACTAAAACCTATTCTTCTTACGGTAAAGATTTTCGCATCGTCAGACATCCTTCCGATGTCTGAATTGTCATACCATCATCTCGAATACAGCCCCCGGTACCAACCACCGCAATCACTGCCCCACATGTTTATGGTCCAGACATCTCGATCTTAACGTTCCCGGCGACAGAAGATCAAGCTGTGGTGCACGCATGCAGCCGATCGGACTGGCGTTCAAAAAGCAGAGAGCAAAACGATATTCAACCCAGCCTAATGGTGAATTGATGATCGTGCACCTGTGTTTGAGTTGCGGAAAGATCGCCGCCAACCGTATCGCCGGAGACGATAATTCCTATGCCATCTTGAAGGTATTCGATCATTCGCTGTCACTGGAAGAAGACATCAAGATAAAAATAGCAGACCTAGCCATCCGTTTATTGTTACCGGAGGATAAAGAGCAAATGTTGACAAGTTTGTTCGGAAAAGCGTATTCACAATTCATCACATAGAGAAATTGCATAAAAGGAGAGCGGCTTTCCTGCTGCTCTCCTCCACATCGAGAAATAATTTTTCTTTATTTCTTTCCTTTCGACGTTACAAAACAAAGCAAAGCTGCCACACTGCTGAACAACAGACCAAAGAGCGCCACGAACAGGCTCTGCAAAACGCACAGGAAGGCAAAATACATGCTGGCGAACTCCGGCAGGGTCCAGGTGATGAGCAGCCCATTGCGATAGAAATTCCACAAAATGGGCAGTGCCAGCAGGCAGAGGGACAAGAAAGCAAGTGCGAGAGTATTGCGAACAGCTTCTATCTTCAACAGTGAAAATGATCGCGTTAACAGCATGCTGACCAGCCAGGCGACTGCAAAACCGATCCCGCAGTAAAGCACCAGCGAGAGGATCAGATCGCTGGCACTGGTGAGAGCACTGAGCGAATAGGCTTTATTGGCAATCACCCTATACAGCAGATTGACGATCCCCAGGTTGAGGGCAGCCCCTAACAAGAGCCAGCCATTTTCATGCTTCCAGCGGGGCACCACGAAGATCACCAGCACGATCACCAGCAGTGCGGCAAGAATGAGGCGTGGCAAGCGTTCCTGCTGAAGACGTCCGGCACGCAGCGCATCCATGAGGGCAGCCGTATCCGCCACGGAAGTGATCAATGGCTGAACGCTGCTATCAAAACCTAAAGAGGTTTGATAGGAATGCAACAGGTTGTTTTGCTGGGCGAGCAGGGCTTGATCGAAATCAGCAGCCGACTGCCCGGCGGGAAGCCGGAGCATGTCGGTCAGGACACGCCCCTGATTGCTGGCAGGAAGGCTGGTACCCAGCAAGGCTGCCACGGAAGGGGCAATATCCGTCATGTCAATGTCAGCATAATGCCCCGGGATGACCCCGGCGCCCAACATGACGAATGGTTCCACCAGGGTAACCGCTTCATGCCCGCCGTGCCCACCCTGGTCAATCTGACCATGATCGGAAAAGATCAACAGGGTATCTTGCTGCAAGTCCAGTACCCCAGCGATGTCAGTCAGCATAGCATCCACGCGCGCAGCAGCGGCATTCCAATTGGGATGCTGTGGACCACCCTGATAGTGCCCGGCATAATCCACCTGATCAAGATGGACCAACACCAGTTGATAAGCAGGGTCTTCCAGCCAGGGCATGACCGCTTCCATCACGTCCTGATCGGCACTATTATCCTCATGCGGGGTATAGAAACCTGCGTCAATCCCGGAATTTGCCAGCATATCTTCAAACCAGAAATAACCGGAAACGGCGGTCTGCAAGCCAGCGCGCTGGGCAGCGGCAAAGATATCATCCTGAGTGAAGGTGCGCACATTCTCCTCGTCGGGGGGATTGGCTGGCTGGCTGTCGTTGATATCCGGCCAGGCGCCGGTCAGGATGGTGGTCCAACCGGGTGCAGAATAGGAGGGGGTACGGCTGTGCATGGTCGCCCAGGCAGCGGATTGGCGCAACCGGGTCAGGAAGGGCATGACCTGAGGATCGAGGGAGGTATCTTCGCGCAGAGCGTCCACCAGCACCAACACCACCCGCCGGGTGAGCGGGCTGCCGGCTGCCTGCCCCGCAACCGGCGGGTCTTGCGCCAGCGGAGAACGATAATCGAAGAGCGAATCTATGAGGGCATCCGCCCAGAAATAAGTAACGAGAGCAATGAGAACAAGGGAAATGATACCGATCCGGAGTGAGCGCTTTTTTTTCATCCATTTTTCCTTTTAATATTAATAAAAGAATTATCTATCACGGTCGTGATCAATGCCCTCACATCTTCTTGAACCTAGCCATTATATTACCAAAGAGAAACAGGCTTATGAGAATAGTGGATATTTTTTATCTTGTTTATGATTTTTCGGTAAATCTTTCAAGGTAAGTTCATTTTTGCCTGAAGCCATACTTCATCGAACATGCTTGTAGTCAACCTGCCGGTCTGGGTATTCTGACGGCTGGGATGATAGGATGTCAACAGCCAGGGTAGCTTAGGAAATTCATAAAATGCACCATGCACGAATCTTGGCTTTTTATCGAATTCATAGCCATAAAAACTTTGATAGATCTGCAGCAGGTTCTCAAAGGCGATGCTGCCCAATGCCATAAAACCCTGCAAATTATATAATAACTGGATCTCCGCTATCAAATAGGGGCGGCAGTTCAACAGTTCCTGTCTGGCAGGTCTATTTTGGGGAGGAGCGCAGCGCCCCACAGCCGTGATGTAGACATCATGCAGCTGCAAGCCATCTTCCCGATGAGCAGAGGTAGACTGGTTGCAGAAGCCGGCACGATAGAGGGCAGGATAGAGGAAATCACCGGAAGCATCCCCGGTGAACATACGCCCGGTGCGATTCGAGCCATGCGCACCCGGCGCCAAGCCTACCACCATAAGACGAGCATGTTCATCGCCAAAACCAGGCACCGGTTTGCCCCAATAATCCCAATCGCGAAAGGCAGCCCGTTTCTCACGCGCCACCTGCTCGCGCCATGCCACCAGACGCGGGCACTTACGGCAGGCGAGCACTTCTTGCTGGTGTGTTTTCCAATCCATAGCCTTTCCTCTAGTTTCAATGGATGAACATGGCATCACCGAAGGAATAGAAGCGGTAATGCTGCTGTTTGGCAACCTCGTAGGCATGGCGGATATGATGCCAACCCGCAAAGGCGCTCACCAGCATGATGAGGGTGGATTTTGGGAGATGAAAATTGGTGATCATGGCATCTACCACGCGAAACGGATAACCGGGCAGGATGAACAGATCGGTCATACCTTCGTAGGCGCGGATGAGTTCATTTTGCGGCACATTGCACGCGGCAGATTCGAGGGTGCGTACGGTGGTGGTGCCCACCGCGATGACCCTGCCGCCATGTTGTTTGGTGCGACGGATATGTTCGGCGGTGGCAGCGCTGACCAGGCACCACTCGCGATGAATGGCATGCTCTTCCACGTTCTCCTCATTCACCGGCGCAAAAGTATCAAGCCCCACATGCAGCAGCACTTCATCAAAAGCAACGCCTTTTTCTTTCAAGGAATCGATCAATGGCTGCGTAAAATGCAACCCGGCAGTGGGTGCAGCGGCAGAGCCGACATCCTGACTGTAGATGGTCTGGTAACGTTCAGGATCGCGCAGTTTTTCATGGATATAGGGTGGCAGCGGGGTATTGCCGATACGGGGCAGAAAACCCTCCACCGCTTCGGTGAAGCGGATGGTGCGGCTGGCACCGTCCTGTTCCGCCAGTATCTGCACCTGCGGACCGCCATCAATGGTGAGGCACATACCGGCTTTGAGGCGTTTGCCACCCAACATTGCCAGCCAGGTGTCATCCACATTCTTGCGCAGCAAGAGTATCTCGACCTTGCCACCGGTGGGTTTATGAGCATAAATGCGGGCAGGAATGACCCTGGTTTTGTTGACCACCAGCAGGTCACCAGCATTCAAATAAGCGCCAATATCATGGAAAACAGCATGAGTAAGGCTGCCATCCGCGCGCGAAAGCACCAGCAATTTGGATGAGTCGCGCGGTTCCAGCGGCGTCTGGGCAATATACTCCACAGGCAGTTCGTAATCAAAGTCGATGGTCTTCACGATTCGATCAAACTCGGTTGGGATGGTCTATTGGGATAAGCGTATCCGAGATGGCTATACGCCAGACTGGTTGCCATGCGTCCCTGCGAGGTGCGGCTCAGAAAACCGATCTGCAGCAAGTAAGGTTCCACGACATCCATGATGGTATCCGGTTCTTCGCTGATGGAAGCAGCGATGGTGCTCAAGCCCACCGGACCGCCATCATATTTCTTGATGATGGTATCCAGCACCATACGATCGATCTCATCCAACCCGAGGTGGTCAATGCTCAAGAGGCTCATGGCTTCTCTGGCAGCCGAACGGGTGATGGTACCCTCGGCACGCACCTGGGCATAATCACGCACCCGCCGCAGCAAGCGCAACGCCACACGGGGGGTGCCGCGCGAACGGCGGGCGATCTCTTCCACCCCAGCTTCTTCGGCGTCGATCTGCAGGCGCCGGGCAGCATTGAGCACAATACGCTGGAGGGCATGCTCATCATAATAATCCAGGCGGTAAACCGCTCCAAAACGCGCCCGCAAGGGAGAACTGACCAACGCCAGGCGGGTGGTGGCTCCGATGACGGTGAAGCGCGGCAACTTCAAACGGATGGAACGGGCAGAGGGACCTTTGCCAATGATGATATCAAGTGCAAAATCTTCCATGGCAGGATAGAGTACCTCTTCCACGGCTTTGCCCAGGCGGTGGATCTCATCAATGAACAGCACATCGCCGCCACTCAGATTGGAAAGGATAGCAGCCAGGTCACCGGGGCGTTCGATGGCAGGTCCGGAAGACACTTTGATGCTGACCTGCATCTCGTTGGCGAGCACATGGGCGAGGGTAGTCTTGCCCAATCCGGGTGGTCCATAAAAGAGCACGTGGTCGAGCGCGTCATTACGCTGTTGGGCAGCCTGGATCAAAATATGCAGGTTTTCGGTGATCTGGCTCTGACCGACAATATCCTTGAGATACTTGGGGCGGAGGGCATTATCGAGCTGTTCGCCTTCTTCGGGTTTGGGATCCATGATCCGAGGGGCTTCGTTATTCATAAAAATGATTATACCTTTGGATAGTAGCCACTTTCTGTTATTATATAGGTTTGTATGAAATAATTCTAATGGAGATGCAGTCTATGGAAAATGTTTTTGTATCACAGCACCCCCTGATCAAGCACAAACTGGCGAAGCTACGTGACAGGGATACAGAGCCCAAGAAGTTTCGCGAGCTGATCCGCGAGATCGCCGGGCTGCTGACTTACGAAGCCACCCTGGACCTGGAACTGTCTCCCTTTGAAGTAACCACTCCTCTGGAAAAGATGAGTGGTTCTATTTTAAAGGAAAAGATCGGTCTGGTCCCCATCCTGCGCGCTGGGCTGGGCATGGTGGAAGGGGTATGGGAGCTGATGCCATCTTCTGAAGTATGGCACATCGGCATCTACCGCGATGAAAAGACCCTCAAACCGGTGGAATATTACAACAAGCTACCGATCGAGCCGCGCGTTTCCGTGTGCCTGATCTTGGATCCCATGCTGGCGACGGGTGGTTCTGCCACTGCCACCATCGAGGTGCTCAAACGCTGGGGAGTAAGACGCATCAAGTTCGTAGGGATCATCGGCGCACCGGAAGGTATCAAGGCAGTGCACGATGCGCACCCAGATGTGCCGGTGTTCCTGGCAGATGTAGACCGCCAGTTGAACGAGCACGGCTATATCCTACCCGGTTTAGGAGATGCGGGCGACCGTCAATTTGGCACCGGATAAAAAAAACGGCAAATGCCGTTTTTTATTTTCTGTATACTATCTGATCACGTGAGGGTATCTTGTGCGGACTGGCAGATCTTGATGAAATCATCTGCTTTAAGGCTGGCACCACCCACCAGGGCACCATCGATATTGGGCATGCTGAAGAATTCTGCTGCATTGCTGCCTTTGACCGAACCGCCATATAGAATACGGATCTGACCGGCAACGGCACTGCTCAAGTTTTCTGCCAGACTGCCGCGCACGATGTTACCAATGATCTCTTCGGCTTGTTCGGCACTGGCAGCTTTGCCGGTGCCGATAGCCCAGATAGGCTCATATGCCACTACCAGTTTCACAGCATCTGCCGGATCAAGGTCTTTGAGCCCTTCCAATACTTCGCGTTGGACAATCTCAGCGGTCTTACCGGCTTCATTCTCCTCCAGGGTCTCTCCTACGCACACAATGGGGGTCAGCCCATGAGCAAAGGCAGCTTTGACCTTCTTATTGACAGTTTCATCAGTTTCAGCAAAAAATGCACGGCGTTCAGAATGCCCCAGAATCACATAATCGCAAAACTCTCTGACCATAGCAGGGGCTATCTCACCGGTGAAGGCACCGGATTCTTCCCAATGCATATTTTGTGCACCCAACCCGATAGCGGTGCCGGCGGTCATTTGCGACAAGACCATCAGCGCAGGGAAAGGCGGGCATAAAACACGGTCGATCTTGTTAACAGCCTGCAAACCGGGTAAGAGATCAGCCACCAGCAGGGAGGCTTGTTCCACGGTTTTATTCATCTTCCAATTTCCAGCCACAAAAGGTTTTCTCATCGATAACTCCAATTGGTGAATTAATTGCATTTATTATAATCTGTTCCAACCGGATGGTTATTGTCAGTGAGAAAATATCAACTGACACCAGCGCGGTATGAATGATTTGACCCCTGTTCGCATTCCAGTTATGATAAGAAATAGACCGGGTTGGTCGGGTGATAGCAGTGGAGTTCGCTCCATTGAGGAAAGTCCGCACTCCACAGGGCACAAAACCGGGGAAATCCCGGGACGGGGTAACCTGTCGGCAGGGCCACAGAAACATACCGCCCGTCAGGGTAAGGGTGAAAAGGTGGTGTAAGAGACCACCGGCTGTTGCAGCAATGCAGCAGTCAGGCAACCCCTTTTGGGAGCAAGGTCAAGCAGGCGCTGAAATCCTCGGAACTGCCCCTTCCCTCACTGCAATGTGAGAGCGCCGGGTAGACCGCGCAGATAGATTATCGCCCCGGTGATACGTTCACCGGACAGAATGCGGCTTATAGACCAGCCCGGCAACAATCCAACTCACCTGGAGGTTTGCAACCATGTCAGTTATCAAACATTTCAAAAAAGATGCAGTCAAATTCGAATGGGAAAACGTGAATCCGCAGATGCTGGACGTGGAGGGCATTGCAGGGGTGACCAAGAACATTCTGATCGGGCATGACGATAAAGCACCCAACGCCATCATGCGTTTCTTCTGGTTGGAACCCGGCGGGCACAGCATGCTCGAACGGCATCCTCAGGAACATGAAGTGATCGTTCTCAAAGGAAAAGGAACCGTTCAAATCGGGGAAGAGATCACAGAAGTCCAACCCTTCGACGTGGTGTTTGTTTCCCCCAACGAACTGCACCAGTTCAAGAACCCATTCGATGAACCATTCGGATTCATCTGTGTCATTCCCATGCTCGAAAAATAGGTGCGCAAAACAACATCAAGGAGTAAGTCTTGGAAAGAATCGGCAAGATCGCAAAGGTGATGGGGGTAGTAGTGGATGTCGAGTTCCCCACAGGCGACCTGCCCGGCATCAACCATGCCCTGGAGATCCAGCGGTACGAAGGACAACCCATCCTCTGCGAAGTGCAGGAACACATCAACGCCAACACGGTACGCTGTATTGCCATGAGCAACACCGAAGGATTGCGGCGCGGTATGCGCTGCCGCGATAGCGGACAGCCGATCTGTGTGCCGGTCGGCAATGCGGTATTGGGGCGCATGTTCGATGTGCTGGGTCACGTCATCGATGGCGGTGAAGAAGTGCTGGGTGACAGTTATTTGCCCATCCATAAAACCTCCCCCGCCCTGCAATCCAATGTGGAAGTACAGCAGGTATTTCCCACCGGCATCAAGGTCATCGACCTGCTGATCCCCTTCCGGCGTGGCGGAAAAGTGGGATTATTCGGCGGGGCAGGCGTTGGAAAAACATTATTGATGACCGAACTGATGCGCAACACCATCCAAGAACGTTCAGGGTTGGTATTCTTCGCGGGGGTAGGAGAACGCAGCCGGGAAGGGTATGATTTATGGTTGCAATTGAAAGAAAACGGCATCATCAAAAAGACCGTGTTGGTATTTGGGCAGATGAACGAACCACCCGGTGCACGCCTACGCATTCCCCTGACCACGCTGACCATGGCGGAATATTTCCGCGATCACGAAAAAAAGGATGTGTTGCTGTTCATCGATAACATCTTTCGTTATGTGCAAGCAGGTTCAGAAGTCTCGGCACTGCTGGGACGATTACCTTCTGAGGTGGGCTACCAGCCCACGCTGGAAAGTGAAATGGGCATGGTGCAGGAACGTATCACATCCACCAGCACCGGCAGCATTACTGCCATTCAATCGGTGTATGTGCCCGCCGATGATCTGACCGACCCGGCGGTAAGCGCCACTTTTTCTCATCTGGACTGCATGGTGGTGCTGTCGCGCAAAGCTGCCAGCCAGGGTTTTTACCCGGCGGTTGATCCGCTGCAATCCAATAGTTCTTTCATGAGCGCCGCATTGGTGGGGCAGCGCCACTACCAGATTGCTAACCGGGTGCGGGCGTTGCTGTCACGTTACGATGATCTGCAAGACGTGATCGCCATTCTGGGGGTGGATGAATTGAATGACGAAGATCGTCTGGTCGTCAAACGTGCCCGGCGCATCCAGCGATTCTTAACGCAACCGATGTTCATGGCAGAAAATTTTTCAGGCATCCCAGGAAAATTCATCAGCATGGAAGAAACGCTGGATGGTTTCGAAGGCATCCTCAATGGCACCTATGATGCCCTGCCAGAAAGCGCTTTCTACATGACGGGCAATATTGAAGACGTTCAGCAAAAAGCCGCACGGCTCAAAGCAGAATGGGAAAAAGATGAAGATGCAATTGCGCACTCCTGATGCGATAGTATTGGAAAGAAATGACGTGCTTTCATTCAGCGGCACACTGCAGGATGAACGCAGGATAACCATTTTACCCGGTCATGCGCCCTTGCTGGCAGTGCTGCAAAAAGGAAACGTCACCATAAAAAACGAAAAGGAAGAGGAAGAAATCCTGATTGGAGAGAGCATTCTAAAATTCCGCGATGACCAGATCAGCCTGTATGTACTGGATGAGCCAGAATCGAAAGAGGAAAGACCATAGCATGTCCAGCGTTCTCAATATCGCCATGTGGGTGATCACAGGATTTTTTCTTGGTACACTTTATAGTGTATCCATCCAGGCTGAGATCGACCTGGCAACCAATCAAGGAATGCAACGCAACGCACTGTTTTCGATCGGACGCATCGTGCTGACAAGTGTTATTCTTGTTTACGGTTTTTCACGGAAAATGGAATGTGGTTTTGCCGGGCTGGGTGCCTTCTTGCTGGCAAAATACATAGCATTGTTCCTGATATTAAAAAGAAATCAAAAAGGAGAATAATCGTGGAGACCCTTATCCCTTACCCCATCCTTGAGATCGCCGGATTCGCCATCACGAACACCGTGATCAACACCTGGATCGGGATGGGACTGCTGGTAGCGGGACTGTTGATCATCAAAGCCACCAGCCCAGGAACACTGGACCAATTATATGAAATGTTGGAGGATCTCATTGGCGGGCTGGTTGACACGGACATGCTCAACCTCTATATGCCATTTTTGGGAACACTGATCATCTTCATTTTCATCGGCAACAATCTCAGTTTCCTGCCCGGACTGGGTTCTCCAAGCCAGGACATCAACACTCCCATCACGCTGGCACTGCTGGTTTTCGCTGCGGTGCATTACTTTGGCATCCGTGAAAAAGGGTTATTCCGTTATGCCAAAGACAGCGCCACACCCCTGGTCACCTTTCCCTTTGAGATCATCGGGCAGATCAGCCGCACTGTTTCGCTTTCCATCCGTTTATTTGGAAACGTTATCAGCACCGAACTGGTGGTGGTGATCATCTCGCAACTGGTGCCGATCGGCGCCCCGATCGTCATGATCGCGTTAAGCCTTTTGACCGGCACACTACAAGCCTACATATTTACCGCGCTGGCAGGTTCATATATATCCAGCGCCATTCGCACCGAATGACTGGAAAAAGAAAGGAGCAAATTTGATGTCATCTTTAAGCCCGGAGGCACTGGTAACCGTTGTAACGATCATTGTCAGTGGTGTCAGTATCACGCTGGGAACCATGGTTCCTGCACTGGTAGAAGGGAAAGCCGTACAAAAAGCGCTGGATGCCATGGCACGCCAGCCCGAAATGGCAAACCAGATCCGAACGACCTTGCTGATCTCCATGGCACTGCTGGAATCAACCGCCATTTACGTTCTGCTGGTAGTTCTGGTACTGCTGTTCGCCAACCCACTGCTAACCAGATTTTTTTAAAAGGATAGAGCATGTTCAAGATCGATCTAACCACCATCCTGTTTCAGGTTATCAATTTCCTGGTACTGGCTGGGCTGTTGTATTTGCTGTTCTTCAAGAACGCCATAAAGAGAGGGAAAGAAAAGCGGGAGAAAAACCTGCGAGAATCACAGGAACTTGAGAAGAATGTGCTTGCATCAGAGCAATTAAAGCACGAGCTGGAAGCGGAATACCAGAAAATTGATGAAAAAGCCAGAACGATCATTGAACAGGAGCATGAGAAATTCAAGGTAGAAGCCAAGACCATCATCGTCAAAGCGCAGCATGAAGCGGACAAGTTGTTACAACAAGCCCGACAAGAAGCCCACGCACTACAACAAAAATCCTTTGCCGAATTTCATGAAGCCATCATCGATACGGTGATCGAGAGCAGCCGCATCCTGCTGGAACAAACCGCTCCAGACGAGATCCACCATGCACTGGTCAACCAGATGAATCAGCGCATCTGGGAAATGGGCAAGAAAGAAGTGCAAACCATTGAAACCATCCGTAAATCGCTCAAAGACCGCGAGCCGCTGGTAAAGCTGATCACCGCCAAACCCCTGACCGTAGAAGAACAGGGCACACTGGTGCGTACTTTCAGTGCGCTGGCTGACCGGAATATTCGCCTGGATGTGGAAGTGGATCCTTCCCTCACAGCAGGTTTACAGGTGAGAATGGGGGATCTATTGTTCGATAATTCTTACCAGGCTAAATTATTGGTACTGCGCGAGCAAGTCAAAAAAGAATTTGACAAACTAACGGCAGAAGACAATGCGTGATCTACAAACCTCTCTTAAAATCCTGACCCGCTCATTTGAGAACCTGTTCTCGGGCGAGGAGAAGAAAACTGCTACCGCCGCTCACAGAAGAAGAAAGTCAGTCTTTCGCTCTGCAGGTTGGATCGAAAGCAGGTCTCACAACATCAGGTCTTCCAAAAGCAACCATCCGGAGATCGAGAAACTACTCACAACCATCCAGCAGGGGTTCAGGAAATCACCTCAAGACAATGTGATCATCCAATCGGTGGGCACCGTGCAACATATTGGCAATGGTGTAGCGCATATCTCTGGTTTGCCATATACAGGGATCGATGAACTGGTGATCTTCGAAAATGGTGTGGAGGGACTGACACTGAACCTGGGGATGGACAGGATCGATGTCATTCTGCTGGGAGTGGATGAAGGCATCCACGGTGGTGATCTGGTTTTGAGCATGGATAAGCGGCTGACTTTTCCGGTCGGTTCCGGTGCGCTGGGCAGGATCCTCGATCCCCTTGGCAAAGCGCTGGATGAGAAAGCGGATTTCGAAGCCGTGCAGCATTTGCCCATCGAAAGACGCGCACCCGGCATCATCGAACGGGCTACCATCGACACTCCCCTGTATACCGGCACCAAAAAAATCGATGCACTGATCCCGATCGGGCGTGGTCAGCGCGAGCTGATCGCCGGGGATCGCCAAACGGGCAAAACCACACTAGCGATTGACACCATTTTGAACCAAAAAGATCAAGATGTGATCTGCATCTATGTTGCTATCGGTCAGAAGAAATCTTCCCTGCTGCCCACCCTGCGATTGCTAGGGCAGAGAGGTGCCATGAAATATACTACCGTCATCAGCGCCAGCCCCGATGACCCGCCTGCTCTGCGTTATATTGCGCCCTTTGCAGGCTGCACGCTGGCAGAATACTTCGCCGGGTTAGGCAAAGATGTGTTGATCATCTACGATGATTTGAGCAAACATGCGGATGCTTACCGTGAGATCAGCTTGCTGTTGAAACGTCCGCCAGGGCGGGAAGCTTATCCAGGGGACATTTTCTATCTACATTCCCGGTTGCTGGAGCGCTCGGGGAAATGGAATGAAGATGTTGGAGGAGGCTCCATCACCGCCATGCCGATCGTGAACCTACAGCAGGGAAATGTTGCCAGCTACATCCCTACCAACCTTATATCGATCTGTGACGGGCAGATCATTCTGGACAGCGACTTGTTTAACCGGTCCGTCTTCCCGGCGATCAACATCGACCTTTCCGTATCCCGGGTGGGTGGGGCAGCACAGATCCCGGCGATCCGGGAGATCGCCAGCCAGTTGAAACTGGAGATTGCGCAGTTCGGAGAAATTGAGAAATTCGCCCAATTTGGAAGTGAGATCGACGAGGAGACACGTGCCCGCATCGAGCGCGGCAAGATCATCCAAGCGGCTTTCTCCCAAAACGCACACCAGCCTTATTCCAGCAGTGAGGAATTCCTATTTCTGTACGCATTGGCATCAGGAATCTTGTTCGAGATCCCGGATGGGCAGATCACCGATTTTGAAAACAGGTTATTCATCAAGCTGCATGCTTCCCCGCCCGATTTTGTCAATTATCTATCCAAGGATTCTATCCTATGCGACGAAAATAGAATAGAATTGGACGAGTTTATCCGTTCGGTGATATCAGTAGACCAGTTGGAAGGAAAGTAACATGAAAAAAATGATCATGGCGGTCATTCCAAGAGATGAAGCGGAGCAGGTTTTGGATGCGCTCATCAATGCCGGTCATACCGCCACTTTTTCCGAGACCAAAGGCGGCATGCTGCGACAGTCGCAATATACGCTATTCATCGCAGTAGATGCAGAGCAAGAGGACAATGTTTGTTCCATCATTAAAACAAACTGCACCACCAATGTAGCTGTGGATGATGAACTGGAGAACGAGCTAACCTCCCTGTCAAATGAAGGTGCAGCAAAAGTTGGGGGAGCGATAGTATTCATCTGGGATATCCAAAAAATAGAAGTCTATTAATTCCAAAGGTGTGTCATATTCACTGGTGACTGACAAATTTTAATTGAGTACTTGACATTGCCCGGTATTTTTCTTATAATATAGCTAAATCGATTTAGCAAATCGTGTTAGCATGAATAAAAGAATAACCGCAAAAGACGTAGCCGAAGCAGCCGGGGTTTCACGCACTACCGTTTCCTTTGTACTCAATAATGTAGATGGAATGCGAATCAGTGAAGAAACCCGTCAAAAGGTATTGGATGCTGCCGAAGCCCTCAATTACCATCCGGACGCCACCGCCCGCAGCATGGTTAAAGGGAAAACCTTTATCCTGGGTTTTGTGGTGCGACAAGAAGCAGACAAAGCGTATGCTGACCTGTTGCTGCCGGAGGTGATGCGCGGGATCAGCGAAGTAGCCGGCGAACACGGTTATCATCTGCTGTTCAAGCCAGTTCCCCCTGAAGATGAGAAGAACAGCCTGACCACCCTCTTCCTGGAAAGGCAGGTGGATGGGCTGATCGTATCTGGACCTTTGGCAAACGATCAGGAGATCGTGGATCTGTTCAATGCGAATGCCCCCATCATCCTGCAAGGGCGCATCGATTATCCCAATATCCCTTCGGTGGATATCAATAACCGCAAGGCTGCCGAGAAAGCCATGAACCATTTGATCCGACTGGGGCACAAGCGCATTGCCATCATCACCAATGCCTCTCTGAGGTATTCCAGCAGCAAAGATCGTCTCAGCGGGTATCGGCGGGCATTAGAGGGAGCGGGAATTCCTTTCGATGAAAGACTGATTTTTTACGGCGATCGCACTCCTGATTCAGGGTTCCATGCCATGAAAGAGATATTGGCGTTAAACGACCGTCCCACGGCTGTTTTCATCGCATCAGACACCGTTGCACTGGGAAGTTTGAATGCGCTTTATCAGGATTATATCCGTGTGCCTGAAGACATGGCCATCATGGGATTTGACGACATCCCCCTTTCACGGCACCTAGCCCCACCGCTTTCCACCATCAATATTCCTGCCCATGGTTTGGGTTGGAATGCGGCGAATCTATTAATCAAATGGCTCGACCAGGGCGAGGTTCCTGACGACGATTGCATTCTAGACACAGAAATCATCATCCGTGAATCATGCGGTTCACGAAAACAATAAGAAAACAATTAATCCTACTTAGAAGGAGGTGATTGGACATACTTTTCATTTCGTCTCGTAGTATCTAAATATTTTGAGGAGAAAATAATGAAAAAAAGATTTTGGTTACTGATTTCGCTATTTACCGTCTTCGCGATGGTAATGGCAGCCTGCCAACCGGCTGCGGCAGAAGAACCAGCCGTAATGGAAGAAGCCCTCGCTGAAGAAGAAGTTGTGGTTGAAGATCCCTGCATGGGTGCACAGCCCGGTGATGAAATCACCCTTCTGTATCAGTGGTCCGGCGTAGAAGAAGAGAAATTGAACCAGATCCTGGCTCCCTTTGTGGAACAGTGCGGTGTAGTTTTGAAACCAGAATCCACCCGCGACCAGGCTCTGCTCGACACCAAGGTACAGGCTGGAACTCCCCCGGATGTAGCGTTCTGGAATGTCGCACAACTGGAACAATACAAAGATGTTCTGTTTTCAATGGACACTCTAGGAGCGCATGGGGAAAATTATGCTGACTTCTTCAAAAGCCCCGGAACCATCGATGGGGTGTGGCTCGGTCTTCCTGTAAAAGCTGACATCAAGACCATCATCTGGTACAGCCCAGCAGTTTTTGCAGCCAAAGGCTACACCGTTCCCACCACCTGGGATGAATTGGATGCCCTGGTGGAAAGTATGGTCGCCAATGGCGATGTGCCGTGGAGTATGGGCATGGAATCGGGTGATGCAACCGGTTGGACTGGTTCTGACTTCATTCAGGACATCCTGCTGGTTCAGCAAGGTCCCGACTATGTAATGGGTTTGATCTCCGGCGATATCGCTTACGATGACGCCGGTGTGAAACAAGCCTACGAAACCTACGGAAAATGGGCAGCGGATGCAATCTACACCGTTGGTGGCGCCGAAGGAACCCTTTCTACCGGCTTCAATGACGCGATCTTGAAAGTCTTCTCCGATCCGCCAGAGGCAATGATGGTAAAGCAATCCGGTTTCGCCGGTGGCACTGTTGCCGCTCAATATCCCGATCTGGAATACGGTGCTGATTATGATTTCTTTGCAGTTCCAGGTGCGCAGGGTTTGCAGGGTGGTGCTGATTGGTTGATGGTTTTCAATGACACCCCAGCGGTACGTGCTCTGATCGCTTACCTATCTTCACTGGAAGGTGGCGCAAATTGGGCAAAAGCCAGCTTTGATCTTTCACCCAACAAAGGTGCAGACGGCAACTATGTGGATGCCTCATTAATCAAAAAGGGCGCAGCCCTGGCTAACACCAGCGGTTTCACTCCCGACCTTGGCGATACCATCCCCGGCGGCTTTGGCAGCGCCGAATGGGCAGCCATTGTCAGCTATGTCAACGGCGGCGATCTGGATGCCGCATTGGCGTCTGTTGCTGCAGCTCAAGCTGAAGCATTAGGCAAATAAATATCGCGATCGGGTGTCTGTGAACCAGGCACCCGATCTATTTAAGCAATTATTCCTTTTTTATACTATAGTTAGTTTTTAAGGAGGTGAAGGCATGAAGAAACAGAAGTCAACTACCGGCATCATGCGGCAGAGACCATTCACGCCATGGATATATCTGCTACCCGCTTTGCTCATCATGGCTACTTTTATTATTTATCCGGGTGCCAATACATTCTACCTAAGCGTACGGAACAACGATAATAGCGGATGGGCAGGCACCCGCTGCATCGCCGGGCAACCTTGCTGGGGGGTTTTCGAGAACTATCGCTATGCTCTGACCAACACCATCATGCAGACCGCTTTTTTGAACAACCTGAAATGGATCATCTTGATGGTCAGTGGTACTGTGATCATCGGTTTATTGATCGCAGTGCTGGCGGATAAGGTCAAGTATGAAGCGCTTGCCAAATCGATCATTTTTCTACCCATGGCAATCTCATTCGTAGGGGCAGGCGTGATATGGAAATTCATGTACAACTATGGTTCCAGCCAGGTACAGATCGGGCTACTGAACGCCATTGTCACTGCATTGGGAGGAAAGCCAGTCTCATGGTTGACCGAACCGGGCATCAACACCATTGCGCTGATTATCGTAGGGGTATGGATGTGGACCGGTTTTTGTATGACCATCCTGGCTGCTGCACTGAAAGGGGTATCCACCGAGATCCTGGAAGCAGCCCGCGTGGATGGTGCCACTGAATGGCAGGTATTCTGGAAGATCATCGTCCCACAGATCATGCCCACCATCACCGTTGTGATCACTACCATGATCATCAATGTGCTCAAGATCTTTGATATCGTCTATGTGATGACCGGCGGAAACTACGGCACAGAGGTGATTGCCAACCGTATGTACACCGAGATGTACAAGAATTACGACCCCGGCAGAGCATCAGCTATCGCTGTCATTCTGATCTTGGTAATCATCCCGGTGATGATCTTCAATATTCACCGCTTCCAGAAACAGGAGGAGATCCGATGAAAAAGACCGCTATTTTCCATCGCTTAAGGAACATCCCTGTGCATGTGGTTCTGATCGGGATGTGCCTTATGTGGATGATCCCCACTCTGGGATTACTGGTCACCTCTTTCCGCCCTCTCCAAGATATCAACTCCTCCGGCTGGTGGACCATCTTTACCAAACCCAAGGGATATGATGAGTACCAGACATATTGTGGCAGCTGTCATGGAGATGACGGGGCAGCCATCCCGGAAGCTGATCTCACCGATCCTGATCTTGTGCAGCAATACCGACGTTCGATCACCCTCACACCATTGCTTGAGCAGGATATCAACGGGCAACCTCACCTGGGAGACATGAGCCTACCGAATGAGGATCAGACGGCTACCATCGCGACCTATATGCGCCGACTATCTGGTATTGATACCAACACCAAATTCACACTAGACAACTATATCGATGCCATTACCGGCTACCGCGGCAACAACACCTATCGCAGCGATTGCGCCAGTGGGACACAATCGCTGGACCTGTATTGCGACATCCGCGATCTTGCCAACCCACGTGGGATGGGACGTGCATTCTTGAACAGTCTGTTGGTTGCCATTCCCTGCACGGTTTTTCCGATCCTGATCGCATCTTTTGCAGCTTATGCTTTCTCGTGGATGGATTTTAAAGGTCGCCAGTGGCTATTTGCATTATTGGTGGGATTACAAGTAGTTCCACTGCAGATGACCCTCATCCCAATTTCGCGGTTGTATGCCGGACTAGGACTGAACGGTACTTTCCTGGGAATATGGTTATTCCATACCGGTTTTGGGTTGCCCTATGCTATTTATCTGATGCGCAATTTCTTGGGCAGTCTTCCCAAGGAGGTCTTTGAATCGGCATATATCGATGGCGCTTCCCACTGGACAGCCTTTACCAAACTGGCAATGCCACTTTCCGTCCCAGCACTGGCTTCCCTGGCAATCTTCCAATTCCTATGGATCTGGAATGATCTGTTGGTGGCACTGGTTTTCTTGGGTGGTCAACACCCCGTGCTCACCTATCAAATCGGGAACATGGTAACATCGCTCGGTGCCGGATGGCATCTGCTCACCGCTGCGGCTTTCATTTCGATGATCTTGCCGATGATCATTTTCTTCACCCTGCAGAAATATTTCGTGCGCGGTTTATTGGCTGGTTCGGTCAAGGGCTAGAAGAAATAAGGATAGCATGATTTCGTTTTTTGATCTATTGAAAAATAGGATCGATGTTAAAAGTGTGCCTTTCAGCCGACCAGGATCGCGTCTGGCGCTCTCCCAGTATTTCGATCACAGCAGTCTTTACCTGCATGCGACTGAAAGGCTCATCCATTTTTTTCCCGGCATTGAATCGTATGTCAAACGGATGCCATTTCTGGAAGAACTAACTTTCATCGATGCGAACCAACAACCACTTGATTTTGAAATCATCAGCTACCCGCATGTGCTTGAATTCGATACCAGGTTAGGTACATTCCGCTTTTTATATCAAGGCGAACATACCATCTGTATTCAACTCCCTCACAACCATAAAACCGGCATCCAATGCAGAGTAAATGCCCTGGAATGGAGCGCCAGCCAAGATGGAGGAGTGATCACGTCTTATCGTTTTCTTCAATACAGCACCAATGGAACAGTTCTTGTGAACCAGCTCGCCAAGGAAGCGGTATATTCTTCTTTCACTTTTTTGGTCGAAAGCGGATCTGAAAGTTCCATCTTATTTTCGATCGCAGAGGACATCCAAACCCCTCTCAAACACCTCCCCTGGAAAGCGGCACTGGAGCAAGCTCGCCTAGGATGGCAGCCATGGCTCGAAAATATCCCGGAAGTGGCGGAGGAATACCAGCCCACTTACACCTACGCCTGGTGGGTGTTGCTGAACAACATGTTCAGTCCCAAGGGCAATTTGAAATACAATGTGCTCGCTCCCTCCAAGAAGAACTATATCGGCATCTGGCTGTGGGATAACGCGCTGCATGCGCTTGCACTACGCCACATCGACCCGCAACTGGCTCGCGACCAGATCCGCGCTTTCTTGGCGCACCAGCAGCCCGATGGCATGCTGCCGGACGCCATCTTTGACGATGGCATCGTGACCGAAATCGATCACCCGGTGCGGGCAAAGGTAACCAAACCGCCTATTTTGGCATGGGCAGCTTTGAAGATCCATGCCATTGACCCGGATATTGACTTTTTGGACGAGATCTATGCAGCGTTGGGAAAGTGGAATCGCTGGTGGTTCCAGGAAAATGACCCCGATCATGACGGGTATATCCAGTATAATCATCCTTTCTCTTCCGGGCTGGATGACAACCCCACCTGGGATTTTGGGTTGCCAGTGGAAACACCGGATATCAATACGTACCTTTATATTCAAATGCAAGCCCTGATGGAAATGGCTACGAATCTGGGGAAAAATGAGGATGCCCAATTATGGAAAACGCGTGCTCAGATTCTGCTGGATGCCATGCTACATTTTTCCTGGGACGAAGAAAAAGGATTGTTCCAAGCGCTCTACCAAGAAAAGCCATTGAACGTCTTGACCCCTCTGAATCTCTATCCTCTATGGACAGGAGCATTACCAGCAGATATGGTTGAAAAGCTGGTAGCTCATCTGAATGACCCTGCCGAATTTGGGGGAGATGTGATAATCCCATCGGTAGCACGTTGCGACCCCACATTCGATGCTGACTGTATGTGGCGCGGACCGGTGTGGGCAAACATCAACTACTTTTTCATCGAAGCACTGCAAAAAAATGAAAAAAAAGCGCTGGCTGTCAAACTGCGTGATAAGACCCTGGCTCTCATCATGCAAAACGCAGGCATTTATGAATACTATAATGCCAACACGGGAAAACCAGGCAGCAGAGCTGCACCTGCCTTTGGTTGGAGCGCGGCTATCTTCATCGACCTGGCGATCCAAGCCAGTCAGGAAAAAATTTGTAAAAATAATATGTAAGGAAAGATAATGCGAGAAAAAAGAACACCCTGGTATAAGAATGCAGTTTTTTATGAAGTTTCCGCTCGCGCTTACTTTGATTCCAACGGAGACGGCATCGGTGATATCAAGGGTGTGACCATGAAATTGGACTATATCAAACAGCTTGGGGTAGACTGCATCTGGCTGCTGCCAATTTTCCCTTCTCCCCTGGTTGATGACGGATATGATATATCCGATTACTACAACATCCATCCAGACCTGGGCAGCATTGCAGATTTCAAAGAATTGATCGAGGAAACACACAAACACGGAATGCGCATCATCGCCGACCTGGTTGTCAACCATACTTCTGACCAGTGTGAATGGTTCAAGCAAGCCGAAGGCGATAAGAATTCCCCTTACCGTGACTATTATGTATGGAGTGACAGCAACCAGCGCTATACGGATGCGCGTATCATTTTCGTCGATACCGAAACCTCTAATTGGTCGTGGAGCGAAAAAGCCCAGAAATATTACTGGCACCGTTTCTATGCCTGCCAGCCTGATCTCAATTACGATAATCCGGCTGTGCGCGAAGAGATGAAGAATATCATGCGATTCTGGTTAGACATGGGCATCGATGGATTTCGCGCAGATGCCGTGCCCTATTTGATCGAACGAGAAGGCACCAATTGTGAAAATCTGCCCGAAACGCACGCTTATCTGAAAGAAATGCGCAGACTGATCGACGAAGAATATCCAGATTGTATTCTGCTAGCAGAAGCCAACCAATGGCCGCAGGATCTGCGCCCGTATTTTGCCAATGGGGATGAGTTCCACATGGCTTTTCAGTTCCCGCTAATGCCACGCATCTTCAAAGCGCTGGCAAAAAGCGATTGCTCCCCCATCATCGAGATCCTTAAAATGACTCCCGAGATTCCGGATTCCTGCCAATGGTGCACCTTCCTGCGCAACCATGATGAATTGACCCTCGAAATGGTCACCGAAGAAGATCGCCAATTTCTATGGGATTTCTATGCACCGGTGAAGCGCATGCGCCAGAATCTGGGTATTCGCCGCCGCCTGGCACCGCTGCTGGACGGGGACGCACGCAAGATCGCACTTTTAAATGCCGTCCTTTTTGCATTGCCAGGAACGCCCATCATCTACTACGGGGATGAGATCGGGATGGGAGATAATATCTATCTTGAAGATCGTGACGGGGTGCGCACCCCCATGCAATGGACAAACGGAAAGAACGCTGGTTTTTCCAATACCGATGAAGATAACCTTTACCTACCAATCATCAAGAGTGATCAATTCTCCTACACCAAGATCAATGTGGCAGCTCAGCTGGAAGATCCCCATTCGCTGTTCCACCAGATCCGTCATTTATTGGAGATCCGTAAGAAAAACCCGGTCTGGGCGGAGGGATCTTACGAGATCATTTATAACAGTGATTACCCCGCCCTGCTGACCATCAAGCGTACGGATGGCACAAACACAAGTGTAACCTTCCACAATCTGTCTGATAAAATCATCCCGATCGATCTTTCTGATGTGGGGGTGGCGGGACGCAAGCTGGTCGATCTGGTGCGAGGTACAGATCTAGAAAAATCGAAACTAGCGCTAGCCCCCTATGCTTATTTGTGGTTAATTGAACAATAATCTATAATCATATCGGTTATATACCGATACCTCTATAAAAAATGATCGAAGAAACCAAAAAACGTTTAGAGAATATCCAGGCGATCGAGCCTTATCTGAATGCTATGCGCAATACTTCACTGGGAAGTTGGAAGACAGCGTTGAACCGCATTCAAACCATCCACCGGTATCGCAGTGAACTGCTGGAAATACTAGATATTTTAAATAATGGGAGCGAAAAACCTCTGGCACATGATCTGGCAGCCGCACAAAACTGGATCGTCATTGGCAGTCAAAAAGGACTGGTCAGCAATTTCAATCGCCGCTTATTGGAGCTACTGGAAAAAGAGATCAACGATCTGGCAAACTTACCTCAAGCTGTCAGACCTACGATCATATTGATCAGCAACCGCCCATCCTACTTTTATTCTTTCTTCTCCAAACACGCGCTACGCCTCCATATCGTACCCTTTGACTATACCCTAATCCATCCCCACGCAGCACAACTGGCAAAGAGAATAGGACCCTTTGTATCCGGCGGATCGGCGTTTTTCTATTTCTACAACCAGTATACCAAAAGTCAGAATTCCATCCCGGTCAAACAAACGCCATACCATACTATACTTTCCTCCAAAACAGAAAAAGAAACAGAAAGTGCCATCTGGCCTCCTTATTTATTAGACAGCGATACAGCTCTGCTACGAGAGAAGATCCGTGGCATGCTGGAATCCCTTGAATTCCAAGAAATCCTCACCAATTCCATCGCCAGCGAAAATGCCTTCCGTTATCGCGTCTTAGAGGAAGCCAAAAACAACACCGATCGCCTACTTAATGAATTGAGCATTGAACTGGCAATGGCTAGAAAAAAAGAGATCACCAAAGAGATCCAAGAACTAGCAGTAGCAGCCGGGTTGGTTCAGTGAGTTGCCATCTCACCGATCGCATCCAAAACCCGCACCAGATGTTTGGCACTTCTCAGATAATCATGCAAACGAATATTTTCATTGGGGGAATGGGCTGCGGAACCAGGATAGCCAATCCCTAAGGACACGATCGGTACATGCAGGGCTTCTTGCACGATGAAATTAGGTCCAGAACCACCTGTAATAGGTACAATCTGCATAGGAACACCATACACGTCCCGGGCACTTTCTACCACCAATTTAACAAAAGGATCAGAAGCATCCGTTTTGGATGGTGCCCCACCACCCAAATAGGTGATCTTGATGTCGTCAAAGCCATGGGCATCCAGGTGGCGGCGTAGTAATCTCAGTACTTTTTCCGGTTTTTGGTTGGGAATCAATCTGAAATCGATCTTGGCGGATGCTTTCGCCGGCAGCACCGTCTTTGATCCTTTCCCCTGATAACCGGAGGTCAACCCACAGATCGTGCAGGATGCTTTATGTGCTTCTGCAAAATTCAGATCCATCCCACCCTGCATATCTCCGAGGAATTTTTTAACACCATATCGAGTGCGGTATTCCTCTGCTGTATTTGGCAGTTCTTTGAGGTATAACAGATCTTCATCAGAAGGTGGGATCACATCATCATAAAAGCCTTTGATCAGTACCTCTTCTTCTTCATTTTTCAAAGAAGCCAGTGCCCACACCAATCTCCAGGCAGCGTTGGGGAATATGGTTCCTCCTACGCCGGAGTGCACATCCATGGAAGCCGTTTCAACCTCCAACTCCACATAGCAGATACCGCGCAATCCGAGATATTGAACAGGCGCATCCTGAAAATCGACACTGCCAAACTCCCAGATACAGGCATCGGCTGCCAACTCTTGCTGGTGGGAATTAACAAAGGCTTCCAGATTGGTGCTACTGACCTCTTCTTCGCCCTCGATCAGGAATTTGACGGTGCAGGGCAATTCACCTTGATCTGCCAGAATAGCGTCAATGGCAAGCAGGCGATTGGCAATATCCCCTTTGTTGTCGCTTACTCCACGACCGAACAATTTACCATCGCGCAGGGTCGGTTCGAAAGGTGGTGTGTCCCATAATTCCAATGGTTCCGCCGGTTGGACATCATAATGATCATAGAAAAGCAGCGTCTGCGCACTTTTCCCCTGGCGAACTGCACTGATGATGGGCGCGCCATCCGTTTGGTGAATGGTCACCTGAAAACCGCGTTTTTCCAAAGCATCTGCCACCAGCCTGGCGCATTCAGGTTGCCCCTGTTTTTTGGCAGAAACACTGGGTTGAGCAACAAATGTCTTCAATTCTTCAATACTGCGATGGAGGTTTTGCTCGAGGTATTGATCTGGTTTATTCATATCAGTCATGATGTACAGCTTCCTTTCTATGGGGTTAAGATATGTGAGAGCGTAAAACTAGAATAAGAGAAGATCAGCATTTTCAAGATCTTCCCGATACTGCAGAACAACAAGAACTGCCATAATGGAATACGCAGCACTCCGGCGGCGATGCCTGCCAGGTCAAAGAACGGATTGGGAATAAATGCCAGTAGCAGGATGATCCAACCGCCATACCTCTGCATGGCATTCATGATCTTTTCATACCATTCCTTATCTTCCACGACGAATTTACCCGCAATCCCTGCCAGGTAACCCGAGAGTTCTCCCACGGCGGCGCCCAAGCCGGCAGTGATCGCCACCCACAAGGGATCAAACACCGCGCCCATAGCGGAGGTGATCAAGACCCCGGGCAGCGGGAAGATGATGGTCGAATTGGAAAGTAATGAAATGAGAAAGATGCCCGGATAGCCAAAATGCTCAAAACGCTGGAGCACAGCCCGGTTGATAAATAAAAAATATGAAAATACAAACAGTCCAAGAAGGATCAGCACGCTACCCCAAAGCTGGCGTGGATTCTTCTTCTGCATGAATGCTAGCCTTGCTTGATGAGGAGGGATTCGATGCGTGCCACCACCATATCCATGGCAACCTGGTTCAAGCCCCCTTCGGGTATGATGACATCAGCATAACGTTTGGATGGATCGACAAATTCAAGATGCATAGGGCGCACCGTCCCCAGATATTGTTGAATGACCATATCCATGGTCCTGCCGCGTTCGGCAATATCCCGTTCCAGACGGCGAATGAAGCGTATATCGGGATCGGTATCCACAAATAATTTCATATCGAACAGTTCCCGCAATTTTCGTTCTGCAAAGATGAGGATGCCCTCTACAATGATGACGCGCTGAGGCTCTACCCGCATGGTTTGCTGGGTGCGGGAGTGGGTGGAAAAATCATAGATCGGGATATCAACTGGCTTCCCTTTTTTAAGGGTTTTGACATGTTCGATCATCAGTTCGGTCTCGAGGGAATTGGGATGGTCGAAGTTCACTTCTGCTTTTTGCGCCGGGGGTAAATCAGTCAGATCACGATAATAGGCATCATGTGGTAAATAGGCAATACGATCTCTGCCAACCGCATCAAGGATCACATTCGCCACTGTGGTCTTACCCGAACCGGTACCCCCAGCTACACCAATAATAATGGGCTGATAATCTATGTGCATGCTCCGATTATACTTTACTCCCTCTCTATCCGGTATATAATTCAGAATTAATGGATAAAAAACATAAAATTGCCATCAAATTTTTCTCCCATCTCAAGGATAAAGCCGGTGTGAGCACGATTGCAATGGAAATTGCTCCACAGACCACCATCGCTGATCTCAAGCAACAGGTCGTTGATCTCTACCCGGCGTTAGAGACCCATCTCAGGAACATACTGATCCTGATCGACAACAGGATTGCGATTGATGAAGATATCATCCCGGATGATTGCACGGTTTCTTTCATGACCCCCATCGGCGGGGGGTGATTGGAATGTTCACTTTCAAAAAATCAACAAAGTCAAAGTTATCGTATGTAAAATATCTCTTTTTAAAGTGAAAGCATTCCCAATAGTGAGGAAACCATTTTCAAACCATTTACATACGCTGTGCTCCATCAAAATGATATTGGAGAAGAAATCTTTATGCCTTCAGTTTGCCACACTCTGTTTTAATAATATTTTCTCTTTTTATAATCTGATTTTTATCTTGACTGGAATAGGTGGTATTGGCAGGTAGTATCTGGCGGATATTCTTTCACCTCGGCTACTCCTTCTTCGACCAGGATGGCATTCACGAATCCATTTTCGCTGAAGACGTAGCGCAGTAAGCGCTCGTATTTATCGCGGTCCGAAACATCGCGAATGAGCAACACATACTGTCCTTCCACCAAGGACCGGTTTAAATCTGCAGCTACAACGGCTGCTGCACGCTCTTCACTATAATATTCAGGTGCATTCACTCCGATATAGCGTACTTGTTCTTTCTGACCATCCATTTCTACCTCGATAGAATCGCCATCGATCACCCTGGTAACATAAGCGATGTGGTAATCACTCAAATCCTGCACACACGACGGCAGGGGAACATCCAGCAAGCCCTGTGCCTCTGCCGGAATTTCAGCGATATGGTATTCCAAACTCGAGGAATCTACAGTCAGTTCATCCAGAGTAATAGGCACGAGATCACAAGCGGTAAGCGCGAACGTCAAAAAAAGAATCAGGAAGCCGATGTGCTTCTTTCTTTTAGGCATACTGAGTTTTCTTCTTTCCAATGTGATCCATTTGATTTCCATCAGCCAACCAGCCTATTGGAATGCCCCTCTTCGTCATTTATAATACAAAAGCCACCGAAGGGAATCGAACCCTTGACCCGTCGCTTACGAAGCGACTGCTCTGCCGGCTGAGCTACGGTGGCAACCACTGAATTATATCAGTGAGATAATTCTTTTTACAAGGATAACCATGAACATTGCACTCATCTCCTACCATACCTGCCCATTGGCTACCCTCGGTGGAAAAGATACCGGAGGGATGAACGTGTATGTGCGCGACCTGACCCGCTATTTGGGTGAGATGGGAGTCCATGCGGATGTGTTTACACGGTCGCAGGATGAACACGTTCCACACGTGCTGCACGATCTGGGATGCGGTAACCGCATTGTGCATATCCCTGCCGGACCTGAAACACCGCTCCCCAAGGAAGAACTATTCAACCATATCGATACCTTCACCAGCAATATCCAGGATTTTGCCAACCAAAAAGAGATCCGTTATGATGTCGTTCACAGCCACTACTGGCTTTCCGGATTAGCAGCTTTAAAACTGCGTGAAAAATGGGATGTGCCCGTCATACATATGTTCCATACACTCGCGCATCTTAAAAACCAGATCGCCAAAAATCCGGCAGAGATGGAAGGCAAACTACGTATTTCATCCGAAAGAAGGATTGTAAAGGACACGGATGCCCTGGTCGCCGCCACACCGACCGAACAGGAACAACTTCTTAAGTATTATGGCGCGGAAGCGAAAAAGATCACTGTTCTACCGCCCGGAGTCGACCTGAAGCGCTTCTATCCCATCCCACAGGATGAGGCCAAGGCGGTCATCGGCATTCCTTCCAATGAAAAAGTGATCTTATATGTGGGACGGATCGAACCACTGAAAGGCATCGACAATCTGTTGAAAGCTATTGCCTTTTTACGCAAAGCAGATGTGCTGGCTACCTGCCCCCATTATGTTGCCATCATCGGTGGGGATCCCGATAAACCAAGGGAGTTTCTGGATCAGGAAATGCGCCACCTGCAGGATCTGAACCAGCGGCTCGGATTGGATGATATGGTGGTCTTTTTAGGAAAGAAAGATCAAGATTCCCTGCCCTATTATTATTCCGCCTCCGAGGTAGTAGTAATGCCATCTCATTATGAATCATTCGGGATGGTCGCCCTAGAAGCGATGGCGTGCGGCACCCCGGTCATCGCCACGCGCGTAGGTGGTTTACAACACCTGGTTCAGAATGAGATCACCGGACTAAGTGTTCCGGATGACGATCCCAAAACACTGTCCGAACAATTAATGCGGGCACTGTGCAAAGAAGGCTTGCGTGACGAGCTAAGAACCAATGGGCTGGAATTTGCCAAGAATTACAGTTGGAACATCATCACCAACAGGTTGATCACGCTCTACCAGGAACTCGGCTTTCAATCTCGTTGATCGCGGCTGTGATATTCCCAGCCGCGTTTGATGACCTCTCTTCCAAAGCGAGCTTTCAGGTCATCCATTGCCAGTAATAGTTGATGTTCTTTTTGATAGTCCTCATCCAGGAAAGAAAGCTGCTGCATCTCGCTGCTGAGCCCAGCAACCGCCACCCCAAGCAATCTTACTTTCTTGTCCTGCTTCCAGATCTCATGCAACAGGGACACACTGGTGTTCAGGATCACTGTATCGTGATTGGTTGGCTGTGACAAGCTAAATTGACGTGTATGTGTCTCAAAATTTGGCCAGCGAATCTTCAAGCGAATGGTCTTTCCACCTAAGCCCTGTTTTCGCAAGCGGAACGCCACTTTTTCGCTCAAATAACGGAGGGTGTTGATGATCTCTTCCTCATCCCGCACGTCTTGATCAAAGGTGATCTCATTGCTGACCGACTTGATATCCTCTTCCAACCCTACCGGGCGCTCATCCATACCCAGGGCACGCTGTTTGAGCGTTTGAGCGAAACGCCCAACCTGTTGTTCCAAAAATTCATCCGATTGCACAGCCAGATCGCCTATGGTCTTGATCCCCATCAGGCTGAACGCCACCGCACTTTTCTTTCCGATACCCCATAACTCATCAATCGGAAGATTACTCAGGAATCCTGCCTCTGTACCACCCGGCACTTCCAGGATAGCCTGGGGGCTCTGGTCGCCACGATAGGAAGATTTGGCAATATTAGTGGCAATCTTTGCCACCAACATGTTCGAAGCAACTCCAATAGAACACGGCAAACCGACCTCTTGCCGGATACGTTTCTGAAGCAATCGAGCTATGGAGCAAGCGGGTTGGGGCATGTCAGTCACATCAATAAAGGCTTCATCGATGGAAATCTGTTTCACCAGCGGAGTGGTATCTTCCAGAATCGCCATAACTTGCTGCGAATAGTACTGGTACTTGCCGTAATGTCCCTGCACCACTTTCAATCCCGGAACTTTTTGCAGGGCGCTCTTCATCGGCATGGCAGAATGGATGCCCAACTTTCTGGCAGCATACGAGCAGGAAGTGACCACTCCTCTTCTATCTGCTGAACCACCAGTGGCAAAGGCCATGCCCTGCAGGGATGGATCGAGTAATTCTTCAACAGAGCAAAAAAAGGCGTCCAGATCAATATGCAGGATCTTTCGGTATCTCATGGGTAGCATATATGTTCTATTATACAATCAAAAAAAAGCAGCCCGGGGGCTACTTTTTTAGTTGTTGTTTGAGATTGCTCATCACAGTGATGGGCGTTGGATCAACGTCATATGAAAGTGCCAAATAGTATGAGAAATAATCTCCGAACAGAATAGCATCCCACATTTCTGCCAGACGAGAACTACCTTTGAATTCTACCGCATCCACAGCCAGCCCCGCCACCATCATCTCCTGTTTGGTCAAATCTGCACGCAATAAATTGCGCGGATGGGCAAAACTGCCCTTCAAGAAGATCGGCATGGTCCTTTCGATCAGGGCCGGGTCATTTTCAATACCTGCCAAGGTATTATGATCTGCTTCCGGAAGGAATTCGAATTGCGCCCAAGCTTTTGCTAATTCATTGATCTGCGTCTTCCAACGGCGTGCAACAGGCGCCAGATGGTCAAAACCAAATACGGATACCAGTCTGCCGAGGGCTTGCCCCGCCAAGCGTTTGACAGGATTTTTAACAACAGGCACATCTGCCTTATATGTTTGTTGTTTTTCTTCGATCTCGGCAACGGTTTTTCGTATGAGTTCCTGCTGGCTGGGGATGAGGTCTAGTCTTTCCAACAAAGCCAGCAAGATGCCAAATGAAAAACCCACTGCTGCACGTGGCTGCCCTTGATGCTCAAACGTCCATAAGGTTTTACCAGCTGACTGCGCTCGCTTTGCCAACTCACCACCGGTCGCCAATGCCAGAACAGATAAATTAGCAGCCAAGGCTTCATAAAACACTGAAAGCGTCTCTTCTGTATTGCCAGAATGGGAAGAAGCCACCACAAGGGTCTTATGCTGTTTTGCCCATTCCGGTAAATTATATTCGCGCAGGCTGATAACCGGTACTGAATTGAATGGTGCAACATAGGTAGAAAGCAGGTCAGCACCAATCGCCGAGCCTCCCATACCAGCTACCAAAATAAGATCCGGTTTTTGCAGATCATGCAAATCATATTTAAAGCTGGCTTGGAATGCATGGCTAAGCTGCTGTGGCAGCCCGTCTATCTCAGCCAGCATATTTTCTTTGTCCAGTCGATGAAATTCCGAGAATTGGTCGAGATGCATGTTCTTCCTTCTTTCCTAAGCGTCTTTCTTTATGAGATCCTGCATCAGATCCAGGAATTCCTGCCATTCCTCAATAAAAAAATGAAGGGTGACATTATTGAGTTCCAGGTGATAGATATCTTCGCCATCCGGTTCCTCGGATTTCCACGCCATATAGTTATCCGTCTCTGCGATGGTGACCACATTGGTTTTTTCTGAGTCAGACATGATTATTTTTTCCTCACAACTTTCTTTATTTTTTTACTCATTTTTTCTCCGGCGTTGCTAACCCCCTGCGATGCTTTTTGATAAACCCTGCCGAAGAAACCATTTACATCCCCGGAATAATGCTGTTCTTCCATATGCTCCCAGGGATCCAGATCAAAAATCTTACGGAAGATATAATGCAGAAATAATTTAACCGTCGCAAGAATGGGAGAAGCGAAGATCATTCCCATGACACCGAACAGGTCTAACCCGATCAACGCGGCAATGGTGATCATAGCCGGATGCAACTTCAAGCTGCCAGCCATCACGCGAGGTGTGAAAATATTGTCATAGATATTATCGATCAACCATCCTGAGACAGCCACCAGGGCAGCATATGGCAGCGGCTGCATACCAAAGACCGTACTACCCTGAAAGACCGCCACCAAGAAATATATCGACCAGGCTACGGCTACACCGATGTAGGGGATGAAATTAGCCAAGCCTGCCAGCACAGCCAACAGCACAAAGTACCGTACCCGTAAAAATCCCAACAACACGATATAAATGCAAATACGTACTAAGAAAACCTTTGCCTGTCCACGAAAGAAAGCATTCCAGATAATATTGGTTTCTTTTCGCAAATGGAGTGCATCATCTTCATATGCTGGCATCATGCTCAAGAATATACTCTCTTTTTGTTTCTGGCTTTCATTCAACATCAGGTAAGCAATGATGACCGTTAAGAAGAATTTCCCAATGGCGCCAAATGCGCCGGTTGCTATTCCTCCAATGGAATTTCCGATACCGGACAGCAGTGGTTGGGCGTATTCCAAGACCTTGCCTCCCACCACCTCCCAATCGATATATGATAGATCAATCTCCCATGGTCCGATCTTAAACTGAATCGCCGACAAATTTTGGATAAAACTGGAGACATCATTCGTAACATTGAGTAGAAAATTCACCAAGCCCTGAATCTGTTCGACAATAGAAACACCACCCCACACCAAGGCTCCAATGATTATCAGCACCATGAATATCACCAACAAAGCAGATGCCAGCCCCCAGGAAATCTTAAATTTCTTATGCAAAAACCTGGCGGCCGGTTGCAGGATCCAGGAAATGATAAAAGCGCCTGCCACGATCGGTATGAGATTAGAAAAACGAATGATGATTGCAACCACAATCACCAGTAGAATAATCACAATGATGCTCTTGGTGGTAGCTGACCAAGGCGGTGAAAGCTTCTTCCGTTGACTCATGTTAGTATTAATTTTTTTCCCTGTTAAGGACAAACTCCGGGTTGGATCTGGTTGAAAAACGCCCCGAAGAAATTACACCATTGATCTGTCCATTCAATGATGAGCATGGGCAACACACAAAAGATCAACAGAAATAACAGCACGATGACCAAGACAATAACCCAAGTAGGGGTATTGCGCAACTTTTCTATTCCTAAAGGTGCATCGCTCTTTGTAGACGGTTTGGATTGCTTATCTGTTTTTTTTGTGCTAGCAGGCTGTCTTCCAGTCACATCAGAAACCTTCTTGACCTGCTTGGTGCCTTCCTGTTTCTTCTCAACGGAAAGTGGTTCAACAACAGGATTTTCTTCGACAATCTCACTGACAAATTCAAGAACTATCCCTTTCCCCAATGTGAGCAGGTCCCCATTTTTCAACTCGACCGGTTTGGTAATCTTCTTACCGGATTGGAAAGTTCCATTGGTAGATTTCAAATCTTCCAAATAGAGGTTTTTGTTTTTAGTGAAGATACGAGCATGTTTGCGAGAGATTTCCGGATCGCTGATGATCAGGTCATTGATCAACTCGCGTCCAATCGATACTTCATCTTTTTCAAGATGGATCACTTTTCCAACTTCAGGACCAGATTTCATGATAAGTTTGTTAATCAGTGTCATTTCGTCCTCCTCATTCATCTGCATCTTTAGTTTATAACGAACCGTCTTACTCGTCAACGGAAGTTGTTAAAAAAACAGACCCCACCATGCCGTGTGCCGCGTAGTTTTGAACCTGCTTGCGCAGGTCGGGCTCCGACTTGCTAGATTCGCCTTGGCTTGCGCCTATCGCGTGACTAACAAAAGATAAGAACCCATTATTTAAGGTGTTGGCTCAAAACGTAAAGTGCCGCATCACGAACACAGCAGGGTACCGTTCTTATACCATGATTTTTATGGAATGACTAGGTTAGTTCACCGGCTACTACTCGCATAAGTTTGATAGAATGGTGTGGGAGAAAATATGAGCCTTCGTGTATTTACTGCCATCGATCTATCACCTCAGGTGGTCGGCGCCATGCAAGCTTTTCAAAGAAAATTCGCCGAACAGATACCCCCTATCTTACGATGGACAAAGGCAGAACAACTGCACATCACTTTAAAATTCGTGGGAGCCTTGCAGGAAGACCATCTTGCTCCAATCATGTCGCACCTAGAGCGTGCGCTGCAAAACCAACCCTGTTTTCCGCTGGATTTCAGAGAAGCAGGGATCTTTCCCAATTTGCAATCTCCACGCATTCTCTGGATCGGATTGCTGCCATCGCACGAATTACAAGCCATATACAGAATCAATGAAAGTATTTTCAAGGAATACGGCTATGCTCCGGAAAAACGTCCTTTTCAAGCACATATCACCATCGGGCGCTTCAAAGACAAGTGCGGTTTCAACGACCTACAGATGTTCAGGAATGTGTACTTTACTTTGCAGAAGCATTTTAAAGCCATACAAAAGGTGGAGCACCTCACATTTTATGAAAGCACCCTGACTCCCCATGGAGCAGCATACAAAATTTGCGATACAATCACGTTTCAAGCCTAGTGGGTGCGTGTTAGAATAGAAAAGATATTTTTACAAGAGGTGAAAACTGGGAACACAAAAAACATTAGAAATGGCTCGAGAGATCATCGCATCTCTTGAGGACAAAAAAGCGGAGGACATTGTTCTAATGGATATTAGCAATGTCTCTCAATTTACAGATTATTTCATCATCTGCAGCGGCACCAGTGATCGCATGCTGCAAAGCTTAGCCAGAACAGTTGATAATACCGCCAAGTCAAAATATAAATTGGATGCGAAAGTCAATGGCAAGTCAATCGAGGGTTGGATAACCCTCGATTTTGGGGACCTGGTGGTGCATGTCTTTTCCGCCCAACAAAGAGATTACTATCAGCTAGAAGACCTATGGGCGGAGGGAAAACTGATGCTGCGTCTGAAATAATCAATCCCTTTTATTTTTCGCTGCCAGGTCGGCAGTATCCTGTGCCAATTTACGAATTGACAGTTTTTCTTTGCCTTTGATATAGGTTTCAAGCAGGTCACCAATCGGCTCTGACCATTTTTCTGGAACGCCATTCATCACACCCAGAATATTCCCAACCAGCCCACCATTGCAATCGACATCCATTCCTGCAATCGCCAGCAAGGAAAGGGTTTTGGTAAAATCTCCCTGCCCCAACCACAGTGCAAAGACATCCGCTGCAATATTGGGGTAAGCATGGATCCAGTTATAGCATTTCAGATCTTCCTCGATGCTTTCCCAGATCGCTACCGTATCTCCGCCATTTTTGATCTTCTGCAGCGCGCTACTCACCACCGCAAAATATTGACTTTTTTGTGGAATGAACTCCATACCAAGTTCAAGCAATTGATGAACATCTGTGACCTCAAATGCCAGAGAGGTGAGCACGGCAGCAAAGATCTCCCCATACACACCATTCCCAGCATGCGAAACCACACCATCCATGTATGCCAACCGGGCTGCTTCCATCGCCCGGGCAGGAGCCAGCATACCGCATACCATTCCACGCATCTGCGCCCCGATCCATTCAGAGTAAGGATTGAACCAAGATCCGGAATCTGGGGGAAATATACCCATATTCAGATTACGAAGGGCGACCCATTCCGCCGACCAACCAAAGGGAATTTGTCTCACCCATTCCATGGCGATCGCTTCGGAGGTGATCTGCGCTCCCATGGTGCGATAGGCATCCAAAAAAGCAAGCTCATAAACCACATCATCATTGGTGGTTTCGGGTTGGGTAATATAATTATCGATCACTCCATACACCTGGGCGATGCGTTTTCCGGTGTATCCTTCAATGCAGGTGCCAAATGAACCGCCTGCCAATTGACCAATCCAACCCTGATAGATTCGCTCAGGGTAGTTTTCTTGCCATGCAGAGGAAGGGGGATTTTGTACATCCCCCATGGCGCGCCGGATCTCTTCCCAAGAATCGGGATGCTGAAATTGCTGATAAACATGCTGTGGATCAGGCTGTGCCATCTTCAATGCATGCAGGATTCTGGCGGTGATCACTCGCAGTTCATCCATCTTGCCCTGTGCATGCAGCCGCATCCCTTCTTCCAGAAAAGCTTCCGCCGCACTGACATCATAGCCCTTGTTCCCAAGTGCCTGGGTCATTTCTACATAAGGTATTTCCGGTGCCGCTGAACCAGGTACCTTGGATGACCAGAACATATCCAATAAGGCATCCCCATAGGGAGCTTCAAAACCTGCTTCATACCAGTTACTGTCGTGGATGCGACGGTCAAGTGGTACAGCATTCTCACGTAATTCTCGATCGATCTGCCAAGCTTTTTTCATGATAGAAATTCCTTTCTTTTGCGGGATGAATAAATAAATAACGCGAACAAGGTCGCGATATACGGTACCATAGAAGTAAATTGGGAAGGCAAATACTGCTGCAGCAACAATCCAAAACCATCAGAAAAACCAAAGATCAGCGAGATCAAAGCGATACCCCAGGGATTGCCATTTACCAGAATAATAGCTGCCAAGGATATCCAGCCCTTTCCGGCAGACATATTTTCCGAAAAGAGGGTCACATAACCGAGTGATAGGAAAGCCCCTGCCAGCCCGCACAATACTCCACACAGTAGCACTAAAACTGTGCGAATATGATCAGATTGGACGCCACTGGTATTCAAACAATCTGCGTTATAACCTGCCGCGCGTAGCCTGAGTCCAAAACGTGTTTTAAAAACGAGGAAAGAGGAAGCAATAGTAGCCAGCAATCCAACATATACCAAGAGATTATGCCCGCTGACGATCTGCCCCAATACCGGAATATCCCTGACAACTGGAATGGAAATATTTGGAATGGATACAATAGATGGATCAGCAAACGCACCTTTGACACCGAATATCTGGCGCAACATATACGTGGTAGCTCCCAAAGCAAACAAATTGAGGGCAATACCTGTAATGAACTCATCCGTCTTCAATTTCACAGAGAACAGAATGAAGATCAACGCCATCACCAATGCACCCAGAATGGCAAAAACAATGCCCACAATCCAGGATTGATAATAATATGAACCGATCACAGCAAAGAAAGCGCTGACCAACATCATGCCTTCCATGGCAATATTGAATATCCCGGCATAGTAGGTCATCGTTCCACCCAGTGCGGCTAATAATATAGGGGTGGCTCCGGTGATCATTCCATTAAGTAGACCGATCAGGATACTCATTTCAGTTCCTCCTTGGCTTTTCGCCGAACCGCCAATTTATTCATCAAAATTGCAAAGTATCCCCTGCCCGCCACGATCACCAACACAATAACCGATTGGATCACCATGATGAATTCCCGTGGAACAGCAGTGATCAGTTCCATTCCGATCGCACCGGTTTGCAGAACAGAGAAGAACAATCCATACAATAACGTAGCCACAATACCATTATTGGCAACCATAGCAATCATGATACCATCCCAGGCATAATTGGCGCCCAACCCTTTCAAGAAACGATGTGGGCCTGCCATAACCACCAAGCCCCCTGCCAGCCCTGCCAAGGCGCCTGTCAGCAGCATCACTTTCATATAGTTCTTTTCGATCTGGCAGCCCCCCAAGCGTGCGAAAATACTGTTTTGTCCCGAGATGCGCCATTCGTAACCAGCAACCGTCTTACTCGTTATAAACCACACTACAATGAATGCCAACACCATCACAATAACACTGCTATTAAAATCCCCCCATTCGGGCAACCAGCCACTGACATTGATAGCTGGGGTCATGGGAGAATAGGCGGTCTTGTCAAAGAAGGGGTAGGAAATTGCCCAATAGGTAAAAAAGTCTGCAATCATATTCAACATCAAAGTAGTGATGAACTCATCCATCTTGAACCACAACCGCATCAAGCCAGCCAGCCCCGACCACAAAGCACCACCCAGCATTGCCAGCAAGATCAAAGCCGGAATCATTAAAACAGGAGGAAGGTCAAGGTAGAGACCACCGATGGTCGCCAGCAAAGCACCCATCAAGAATTGACCGGGTTGCCCCAAATTCACCGGACCGGAAGCAAAGGCAAGCGATGCTGATAGCCCTGTCAGAATCAACGGTACAGAATTCTGCAACATGGTGGTGAAAGTAAAGAATGACCCCAATGAATAATTGAACAAGGCTGCATAAGTTTCGAAAGGAGCATATCCCTGCACCACCATAACTATCGCACCCAACATCAGCGCGATAAAAATGCCCAGCAGTCCATTAATGAGGTTGTTTTTCATTGAACTTCCCTTCCAACATGAGATAGCCTATTTCTTCAACCGAAGTTTTTTCTACAGGCAGATCCGCCACCAGTTTACCGCGATGCAGCACCAGGATACGATCTGCTATACGAAACAACTCATCGAGGTCAGAAGAGATCAACAAGATCGCCCGTTGCTGACTGCGCATTGCCAGGATCTGTTCATGGACATATTCAATCGATCCCACATCCAAACCGCGGGTGGGTTGATCGAGCAATACAAAAGGCGAATTGAGGGATAATTCACGTCCCAGAATGACCTTTTGCTGATTTCCTCCCGACAAAGATTGAAAAGCAACATCAGGAGATCCCATACTGACCGAAAAACGATCCCTGATCTCTTGCGCAAATTTGGAGATCTCCTTGAAATCAAGGATGAATCCATTCCATTTTTGAAAACGGGGCTCAAGTTTATGATGGGTCATCACCAAATTTTCCGCAATGGGAGCCGTTACCGATGAACCCATGGTCTTGCGATCTTGGGGAACATAAGAGAGCAGTCTTCTCCGCTCAAGGATGTCTGCATGGGTGATATCTTTCTTATTAATTGAATAATATCCCTGTTGGGGTGTGATCAATCCCATGATGGAGTTGACCAATTCAAATTGCCCATTTCCTTCCACTCCCGCAATACCCACGATCTCACCCGAAGAGACTTGAAAGCTGATATCCTGCAGGCGAACCACCCGATCAGCATCATGATATGCAACATGTTCCGCCTGAAAGACCACCTGCCCATGCTGATTGGGTTGGCGCAATGAAGTGAAAATAACCTCTCTGCCCACCATCATCTTCGCCAACTCTTCTTTGGTGGTGTGGCTATCGACCGTTCCGATCATCTTCCCTCGCCGCAACACAGTGATACGGTCGCTCAGTGCCAACACTTCATCAAGGTGATGGGAAATGAAGAGAATAGTATGTCCATTATCACTCAAGCGCCGCAATTCATTGAACAATTGAGGGATCTCTTGAGGAGTGAGCACCGCAGTTGGTTCGTCCATGATCAGAACTGACACATTGCGATAAAGCAATTTCAATATTTCCACTTTTTGTTGAGCAGCAACAGAGATATCTTTGACCATCGCCTGTGGATCGAGATTGAAACCAAATTCATCGATCTTTTTTTGCACTTCGGCAATTGCTCTTTTTTCATCGAGCTTGCCGAATTTATTGACTGGTTCCAGTCCCAGGATCACATTCTGCCAAACAGAATATTCGGGAATCAAGAGAATTTCCTGGTGCACCATCCCGATCCCATTTGCAATGGCATCTCCAGTGGAGATGAAATCAACCGGCTGCTGACGATACAGGATCTGTCCTGCATCCATTGCCTCCATTGCATACAAGATCTTCATGAGGGTAGATTTTCCAGCACCATTTTCTCCAACGATAGCATGGATCTCGCCCTGTTTGAAATCGACGGTTACATCATTCAAAGCGACCACATCCGGTGGAAACACTTTTACGATATGTTGCATTTCAATCAAAGGAGCTGAAATGGGTCTATTCAAGATGCTTCTCCTAATTATCAAGAAGCGTGAGAACTAACTTTCGAGGTTGTTTTATTCTCACGCTTCTTTTTATTTCATTTTAATTTTAATCTTACTCAGGTTGGTAGATCTCTACGATCAGATCACCACTGATGATTTGATTGCGTAACTCATCAACCTTATCGATGATGCTTTGCGGCAAGATCATGACCTCAGCATCAAAGACTACGTCCACTGCACCGGTTGCCAACCCATATTGCAGTACTTGTCCGGGTTGGTAGGTGCCATCTTCAATAGTGGCAAATACTTCCTGGATAGCCTTCCCTACATCCTTGATATCGCTGGCAACTACTGCACCAGGAACGATATCATTCTGGTTGGTATCAACGCCAATGGCATAAAGCCCACGTTCTCCAGCAGCCTGCAACACACCCATACCTGCCGCAGCAGCGATCTGGAAGACAATATCTGCGCCCTGATCATAGAGCTGCAATGCAGCTTGTTTGCCTTTGGCAGTATCTTCCCAATCACCAAGATACTTTGTTTCAACAGTGATCTCAGGATCAATGGAATGAGCCCCATTGGTATAGGCAAAGATGAAAGCGTCAATGACCGGGTCCACATCACCACCCACTGCACCGATGATCTTCTCGGCATTGATATTGGGAATGCTGGTATCTTCAGTGGTCATAGCAGCCACCACACCAGCAAGATAGGCACTTTCTTCCTCGATAAAGTCAACGGAAGTGATGGTATTTCCATCATTCTGGACGACGGTATCGATGTTGACGAAGATCTTCTCCGGATATTTATCTGCATATTCTTTCAATTGATCTTCGAAACCATAGGAGATCACAAAGATCACATCCGCATAGTCCACTGCAGCTTGCAGAGCAGGCTCATATTGCCCGGCATCAAAATTGGTTTCAATAGTACGGGTTTCAACGCCATATTGCTCGGCGATCATATCCATGCCGGCTTGCCCTGAATCATAAAAGGCATTATCACCAAGTGCTCCATTGATCAAGTAAACGACTTTCTTCACATCGCTGGTCGCTTTGGCGGATTGGCAACCAGTCAGGGATGCCAACAGGATCGAAACGATCACGACAACATACAGAAAATTTTTCTTAGACATCTTTCTCCTCTTTTTTTGTTTTTACGGGTTATTTTCGACTAATCTATAGATATAGACGCATCACCTCCTTCAGGCGAATGAACGATGAATAGGTTCGCAAGAATTACAGCCATTCAAGCAAACTTGTATATTATCCAGAAGGAAAGTTCTGAAATCATTGATCACTGCAACGTTAAGCTAGATAGGATACATTTTCTTTTATGTTTTACCGGCTGACTCCACCTTGATCAAACAGAATCCATAAACCAGGAGGCACTCAAAACCATCTACCTCATTTGCTTAATTATTTTACCTTCATTTTTTCGATATTTGTCACAAAGAAGAAAGAAACAGATCCCTGCGAACTATTTCGACGCACTTTCTTGCGGGATCTGTTTTTCTTATTTTCAATTTTTGGAGATATGATCCAATGCTATGCTTCGTCTATCCATTTGTCAACCAATCCAGATAAATTTTCACATTTGTTCCTTTTTTAGAGTTTCTTGATCTCCTGCAACACTTCTTGGCTGTGATCGGCAGGTTTCACTCCCTCAAAAACTCTGACGATATTGCCATCTTGATCGATCAAATAAGTGGTACGTAAAATGCCCATATACTTCTTCCCCATCATGTGTTTCTCAGCCCAGACACCATATTGCTCACACACCTTGTGATCAGTGTCAGCCAGTAAGGTGAAAGGAAGGGCATATTTTTCTTTAAACTTCTTATGTGATTTAACCGAGTCAGTGCTGATACCCACAATAGTGACCTGCGCGTCAGAGTATGCACTGTAGTCATCACGGAAATTGCAGGCTTCGGTGGTACAACCGGGGGTATTATCTTTGGGGTAAAAATATAGAACCACAGGGCTTCCCTTATAATCTGCCAAACGACGGGGGTTCCCATTTTCATCCAGCAGTTCAAAATCAGGTGCTTTTGTTTTTTCTGCCAACATGGTTATTCTCCTTTATCCTATTATAGAGAAAGTAATCCTGTTAATGGATTAATGAATTATAAAAATCACAGAAAAAGCATGGATGATATCAACAATGCCACATTTAAAAGCACTAACGAAGTCGACAAGAATCTGATAGATGTCCAATTCCCCTTTTCGCCAGCCAGAACCTGATTGACCAACCAAATCAAATAAACGCCGACCGGAATGCTGAAATACCAGCGCAACACAAAACGCCAGGGCAACCGATCTACACCTAACAACAACACCAATATATATGAAAAAACGATCAAATACACAACAACACGCAGCGTCACCACACTACCAAAACGCATAGCAGCGGTGGTTCGATATTTTTCAATGTCAGAAGGAAGAGTGCGATTACTTTTCAAATATAAGTGTGCCAGGATAATAAAGAAAAGGGGGAGACATAAATAAACAAGGGTAAGCGGGATCCTACTTCCTGCCATGATCGAATACCCGAAGCCAGGGATGAGAAATCCGACCAGAAATGCATGCAACAATTCACCATACCCAGAATAGATAAAGCGGAAAGGCTTGATGGTATAGAAAAAGATGAGCAATAAAATAGTGCCCGCCAGGATAAGGGCAATTTTTTCTCGGATTTGGAAAACGGTTATAACGGTCCCTACTCCAATTGAAACAGCTGCCAAAATGTAAAAGATCAAGCGATAATCCATGACACCGTAAGTTTCGACCAAAATCGTTTCAAAAGAATGGTCATCGGTAAAGATAAGATTAAGCAGTTCCATCCCCACCAAAAAAAACAAGATCACCAGCAGTCCCTTGGCTACCAAGAAAATATCGACCTTATAACCAGCATAATAACAAAAAACAGCGCCAAATAGGAATAGAGCAATGCTCAATGACAGCTCAGTCGTATGGAAATCACTTAAAAACAATTTCCAAACAGTGTGAAATTTTTTAGGAGGGTTTTCTTGGTTCAAATCAGCTTCCTCAAAATTATTTGGGTTAAAATGTTAACATGCAACGCATTCCTCAGAAAATCCATAAAAGTAAAACTATCTCGCCATTGTTTTCTTTCTTGCCATTTGCAGTGTTAATAAGCTTACTACAGGGTATTATAAACATTTTTTCTGACTTGCATTCTCCTATTGCAATTATTGACTTACTGTTCTTTCTATTTTACCTGGTAGCACTGTTGATCAATTTTGGCGATTGCTATCCCAAAGGGGTATTCCCAAATTCACTTGACTTCTGGAAACTAGCCAGTTGGCTCCTGCTGGCAAAACCCATCATGTTCGTTCAAATTGAAAACGGCAAGATCATTTCAGATGCCCCGTTTTCAAAGCAGCGCAAATTACTGACCATCGACCCCGCCAGCGCGGCTGCTGTATTCTACCCCAAGGAAGAATTGAAAATCCTGAAGAGTGGTTTTTACTGCCTGGATACCCTTACCCTTTTATATGCTGTTTTTGATCTGCGCACCCAATCGGTGCTGTTCCCTCTCGAGATTTCCAATGATAGAGCAACGGAAACGTCAGTAGAATCTGCAATGAGTAAAACCAGCAGCGATGATATTTATATGAACGCCACCACTAGCGATGGGTATGTGGTAGGAGCAACTTTTTGGATCACTTTCAAATATGATATCGAACTCGGTGATGGTGAGCATCCGTATGGGTTTGACAGCTCGCAATTGATGAAAGCTTTGGGAAAATTTCCTACAAACACACGCAGTATGAGCGATCCACAGCTTCAAGCGCGCACGCTTATCCAGCTAACCCTTCAATCTTTGTGGCAGAGCATGATCAGCCAAATCGAATTGTTAGACCTGATTCCACAAGCCACTATCCAAGTTGCGAGGCTGGATCAAATCGAAAAAGACCTGAGAAAAGCTTTCACAGTGAATAGCTCCTCACAGGATAACGGTGTGACAAGCATGGATAACAACAATCCGGAAAACGCAGCCTTAGTAATGCAAAAGCACGGGTTGCGCATTCTGAATCTGAATTTATACTCTTTATGGCTGCCGCCGGAGACTGATCTGGCAATCCAGCATCATTGGCAACCTCGCAGCCGGCAGGCAGTCGATATGTTACAGTATCTCCACGAACAGAAAACCGGTATCTACCAGGAACTTGGAGAACTGCATGCATTGTATGATCATTTCCATCCCAGAGGAATCGTTTAAATGAAAGTAACTATTCCCTCTGTGATCAATCACAGCAGTTACCAAGCTTATAAAAATCAGCAGGTAAAAAAATGGGCGGTAGTGATCGCACTGTTTGTGCTATGCATGATATTGTGCTATTCATTTATTTTTGAAGAGACGTTACAAAATAACCGAATGCAATTCAATGATCTCTCATTGGGCACCCGCATCGAACTGCTGAACCAACTCTTCAATCCATGGGGGTTGCTCTTCAGCAGCGGATTACTGATCTGGCTTTTTGCCGCCACCCATAATGCGGTTCGCAAATCCATCGCTTTTCCTCAATCTCGGCTGGAGGTGATCAAAGTAAATGATGCGGGGCAATTCCAGGCTATGTTTGGACCGGCTTTCATCAACATCGGGTTGACAAATATCATCATACTCAAGAATTATGGCGGATACATCCATGTTTTACTGCCCTTATATCCATCGGAGAATGAACTGTACTTCATTAATAATACAGAGAAGATCGACCACACCATCTCGCTGCGAACCCATACTATTCAATTGGATATGGTTTGCCGCACCAAAGAGGGCATTCCAGTAGCCTATCGTTCAGTCAGCGTCTCATACCGCTTCATGGCAAACATTCCCAGCCGGAACCAGCAATCCAATTCCCGTTCTATGAAGAACGATCTGGAAAAAGTGAGATGGAATTTATTGCGACGCGGTCAGCTTAACAGTTCTCAAATTGCCCACATTTGTACAGAATTGGTAATACAGCAGGTCACCCGCAAATACTTATTGGATGAACTGGATAAAAAAATCCAATCGCGAACAATCGAGATCCAACCTTCTGCTATTGATCTTTATCTACAAAACTACCGCGCATTTAAACTAAAAACGATACGCAAACACTGGCATATCCTGCGATTTTTGAGAACAGCAGATAAGATCACACGCCAGAAAATGCGTCATGCAGTCTTAAAACGCCCGCAGCGCAAACAGATCCATACAGTGGTCAAAAGCGATCAGCTCTATTCTCACATGACATTGATCACACATGACAAAGCTACGATTTCATCCACCTCAATAAACCAAAAAATCGAACAATCACTGCGGCGAGAATTACAAAAATACAATCTTGAGTTGATCAAAGTGGTCATTCCAGCCGCACTCCCCAGTGAAAAACTGGTCAGTCAGAAAATCGAACAATCCCTGCAAAAGAGCAATGATCTGTTCCAAACAAAAAAGGGATTACAAGCCTACCAACAAATTCAACACTCTAAAATGACGTTCAGTAATACAATACAGGCATCTGCCGGGACCACATTTACACCAAGCCTCCAGATGCGTTTTCAGGAAGAATTGTTGATTGAAAAAGCACGTGAAGCTGGCATTCCCGATATTGATTCCGGAAATGAAACCAGGAGTACATCATAGCTTTCTCGTTTCAATAAAAATCAAATCAAGAAAGGTATCTCATCATGCAAATCCCGATAAAAATCAATCCAATTGTCCAACAACATCTCACAAAAAACGACATTGTAGCTTTAGAATCCACCGTGATCACCCATGGCTTACCCTTTCCACAAAATGAGGAAATCGCATATGCTTTGGAAGATGAGGTAAGAAATAATGGTTGTCAACCGGCGACTGTGGGTATGTTGGATGGAGAACTGATAATTGGGTTAGACCACCAACAGGTCCACCAACTTGCCACTGCAGAAAAAGTACGCAAGGTCAGCCAGCGCGATTATGGAATCAGTATGGCGGCCGGTCTGCATGGGGGTACGACTGTAGCCGGAACTATCATTGCTTCTCACCGAGCAGGGATCAAGGTTTTTGCCACCGGTGGGATCGGTGGAGTACACCGCGGATCTGTTTTTGATGTATCAGCAGATCTACAGGTGCTCTCTCAGTATCCGATGGTCGTGATATGTGCAGGTGCCAAATCCATCCTCGACCTGCCTGCCACTGTTGAAAAACTGGAAACACTGGGAATACCTGTGTTGGGTTACCAGACCGATGAATTCCCGGCATTCTACTCCACTTCCAGCGGGTTAAGTGTTGACTGGAAAGTAGATTGTGCCGAAGAGGTGGTAGATATCGCCAAGCATCAATGGGGTTTGGGAATTCAATCAGCCATACTGGTAGTGGTACCTCCCCCTGCGGAAACTGCCCTGCCATTCGAAGAAGTAGAAAACTATATTCAAGAAGCAGTAAGGGAAGCACAACGCCAGCACATTCATGGTGCCATGCTCACCCCCTTCTTATTGGCAAAGATGAACGAACTAACAAGCGGTAAGAGTTTGAATACTAATCTAGATCTTCTTAAAAATAACGCTCGCGTAGCAGCCTTGATCGCATCTGCATTCGCAGCAAAATAGGAATCATTCGCCAGACCGGTCAAGTAAGTCGTTCCCAGCTACACGAAAAGTGCCGGTCTGCTTCCACGTTTCTCCCACAAAGATCTGGACATAATAGTTACCAGGCCGCCATTTATCTTCTGCCTGCTGGCATTCGGTGTATCCATACCCGCCGGAAGCACCATTCCAGGGCAATGTTTCCATACAGATCAGATCACCTTCATAGAACCACAAGGCAGTCCATTGAGCTCCCACCTTCATTCCGTCATATGAAAAACTACCGTAAACAGTGTCTATTGGCGCACTGAATACCTCACCCGGTTCGATCGGCTGGAGATTGTCATCCAGATTCTTGGCGAAAAGCAACGAGCTAAAAATCGCATCTGGATTGGGAGTGACATCCGAGGTGAATTCACTGCTGATAATAATCGAAAGCACCGGGGTCGCCGTATACAATGGTACAGGGGTTGCCGAGGGTACAATGGTAGGCGTGGAAGTCAGGGTAATAGTGGGTGTAAGCGTTATCGTAGGGGTAAGCGTTGGTGTAGGAGAAGGTACATATACCCGATAAATAAGAGGCTCGGCAAACAAATTAAAAAGAATGGCAATGCTAAGAATGATAAATCCCAAGAAGATGATGCTGAAGGCATTGCGCCATTTTTCTCTTTTCTTTGCGAAAAATGGCATGCTACGGGCTTCTTTGTAATGAGTAAAACCTCGTACAAAGGTTAAAATTGCCATTGCAACCAGAACAAGCACCACAGCGATCACGCCCGCCTGGATATCAAGCTGCATTAATCCCGATCCATTTCCACAGCCATCGTTCTTCTACGATGGCTGCGACGCCAATTGGAAATTCGTGGTAGTATCTGCTGGTATAGAAAATATAACCCTTTGCGCGGGACGTAATCCCATGCTCCAATGGTGCGCTGAACGGTCCCTCCAAGACCTTGTTTGAAACGAAAGACACCCCAAAGCCGGTCCGTTTCGATAAATTCATCGGGAGCTCCCCACAGGTCGTAGCTGTCGCAACCCTTGCTTTTCGCCAGACACATCGCTTGCCACTGCAATAAGTAGTTGGGCATTTTTTCTTTGTGTTTATCCGTTGACATACCATAGAAATACCAGGCACGGTTTCCCACATAGAAAAGGAAAAGACCTGCCACCGCTTCTCCATTCACTTCTGCGATCAATCCACGCGCCATATCATGCTCATAGAAAAGATTCCAGACATCCAGATAATATGGTTTGTCGCGGATGATGAAACCGTCACGCAGGGAAGTTTCTAGATACATTTCATACATGAAAGAAAAATCTTGCGGCTGCGCCGTGCGCACAGACACACCTCTCTTCTGCGCCAGGCGGATATTGTAGCGTGTCTTCTGTTTCATAGCAGCCAGCATCTCATCTTCACTTTTATCCAGATCAATGATAACCGTATTGCGAAACTGGATCTGATCACCGGAAAATATCCAATGGTTTTTCTGTAAGAGATTGCAGAAAGCCAGCCCCTGATGGTACGAGCTTTCTTCCTCTTCTCCCTGAATTCCGGTATGGGTGACTATCTCAGCATCCATTTTCAGAAATACCGCACCGTGCTGGTCAGCGTAATGCTGAAGACCGACCAGTACTTTTGCGGTGACAGTTTCATCCAGTGTTGTAAAAAGAGGGCCACGCGGAACATAGCAAATATTGACTTTCAACAGACCCCTCAAAAAAGTTGCCGTACGCGTGAGGATCATGGCAGACGCTTGAATAGTTTCACCATCTTTCCAGATCATGAAATCTTTTTTCCAGCCGTATTTTTCTTTGATCTCACCCCATTCCCATGTTTGCAGAAAATGAGGTTGGGGACAGTTCAATACGATCCTGGTCCAGTCGCTACGATCCACGTGCTAGTTTTTCTCCTTTTCATTGATCCAATCTTGAATTATGCGAGTATGGCTGGAACCAGCCAGTGGTAGTTGGTAAATCTCTTCTCTCTGATAAAAACCGACGCTCATAGATTCGTCACTACCACACAGTTCACCACCACTGCGTACAGCATTGTAAACGATCAATATTCCATTGCCACGCGGGTCATCTTGGTACATACTGACGGCCCGCAACCCAGTGATGGTCACTTCCAAACCAGTTTCTTCACAGGTCTCGCGCACAGCACCACACATGGGGTCTTCATCCACTTCCAAATACCCAGCCGGAAGATACCAAAAACCTTTCCAGGGTTCAATCCTTCGTTGCACCAGCAACAAGGCATTGTTTTCTTCCAGCAACACGCCGGCAGATACTTTGAGTTGCGGGTAATAGATCCATCCACAACGCGGACAAGCTTGACGGACACGTTTTTCCAATATAATCTCGCGGAGTTCCTCTCCACAAAGCAAACAATGAACTTTCATCATGAATTATTCTTGCGTGTATAAATCAAATATGCCAGATAGATGGGGTAATTATATACTCTATCCCATGCACCCATCGAACGCATGATCTCTCCACCAAAACCACGTTTGAAGCGATACACACCCCACAGCCCATCACTGCGACTGGTAAAATCGCGCTCTAAAACATCCTCCGGCACATCGGGGATACCCCACAGATCATACTCTTCACAATTTTGTTGTTTAGCCCAGTGCATGGCAGCCCACTGCACCAGATAGGTAGGCATGCGGTTGCGCTCAACCTCATTCGAAGCGCCGTAAAAATACCAGGCGCGTTTCCCTTTTCGGAATGCCATCACCCCCGCCAGCGGTTCATTCTGATAATAAGCGATAAACAAGGCACATGCATCCTCTTTGGAGAAAAGATCATAGGCACGCCGGTAGTAAGTATCGGCATGAATACCAAATTCATCCCGTTCGCCGGTGGCGTGCATCAATTCATTGAAAATATCCACACGATCATCCCGGCGGATGTGAACCTCTTTCTTCTCCGCCAGACGAATGTTGTAGCGTGTTTTTTGTTTCATGCGTCGCAGCCATTCTTCTTCCTCTCCGAGCAATGAGATAACCACCGTTTGGCACGGCTGTACGCAATGCGGGCTTTTTTTGAAACCAGCCAGTTTCGAAATGATTGCAAACCGATCTTTTTCCCAGATATCTGGTTCCACTTTCAAGAAAGCCACATGATGCTGTTTGCAAAAACCATCCAAGTAATTCCACAATTCCTGCCAGTTCTCTCCGACCGGACCTTTGGGAATATACGCCAGGTTGAAACCAAAGATGACCTTCTTCAGCAGCACCAGAGCACCAGTGTCATTCCCAACGACATAATGTGGGGTCCAACCATTTTCCTCTTTCAAAGCTCCCCATTGGGCAGTCTGCAAGAGATGCGATTCAGGAAACTGCAGCAAAAATTGCTGCCATTCGGCGGGGCTGACCAACTTCATGATTCGATCGCCGTAATATTGATGGATTGCGAGCTACGCACGGAAGCACCAGGAATAATCTGATCCAACATGGTCAATATCTCATCTTGTTTGCCATCCTGTGCCAACTTTAATAATTTATTGACCGCATCCTGCAGCGATTTCCCGGTCAATTGATCTTGCCCTTCTTCATAGAAAACATCTGGATGAGCGGTCTTGCCAAATTTTCTGCCGTCATTCCACAGGTCTTCACGCAATTTCTCCCCTTCACGCACACCTGTGAATGCGATCTCGATATCTCGTTCCGGTTCAAGCCCGGAAAGGCGAATCAAATCTTCCGCCAGGTCTACAATGCGTACCTGTTCACCCATGTTAAGGATAAATGTCTCCGCACCTTTGCCCATGCCGGCAGTTTGTAGCACCAGGTGGACCGCTTCAGGGATGGTCATGAAATAACGTTGCATATCGGGATGGGTCACAGTCACCGGACCGCCTTTGGCGATCTGGCGCTTGAAAAGCGGCACCACACTACCGCGGCTGCCCAGCACATTTCCAAAGCGCACCACGGAATAGGGTTTACCGGAACGTTGTGCGGCATCAATGGTCATCATTTCTGCCACGCGCTTGGTAGCACCCATCACATTCACCGGGCGGATAGCTTTATCGGTCGAGATCAAAACAAAACGTTCTACATGATGATCAAGAGACACATCCAGTAAATTTTTCGTCCCGCCAATATTATTAAGCACGCACTCATCGACATTGGTTTCCATGAGGGGTACATGTTTATGGGCAGCTGCATGAAAAATCACATTGGGCTGTTTTTCTGTAAAAATACGATCCAGACGATCATGATCACGCACATCTGCGATAACCGTTTGGACTTCCAGAGACGGAAATTGTTCGTTAATCTCCAGATATGCCTCGAAAATAGCATTTTCCCCATGTCCCAACATGATCAGCTGTTTGGGTTGCCAGCGAGCGATCTGGCGACATAATTCACTACCGATGGATCCTCCCGCACCGGTGACCAACACGACCTTATCATTCAGCACTTTACCAACCTGATCATCATTAGTATGAGCAGGTTGGCGGCGCAGCAGATCGGTGATGTCGACATCTCGAAGTCTGGAAATACTCACCATGCCACCGATCAATTCATACAAACCTGGCATGGTGCGGAAAGCAATATTATGTTTGCGGCATAGGTTGGATACTTCACGGATGATCTTACCGGGCGCACTCGGAATAGCGATGATCACCTCATCCACACGTCTGAAAGAAAGCATCTTGGGTAAGTTCTTCACCTCACCTAAAACCGGCACGCCATGGATAGTTTTACCCTTCTTTTCTATATTGTCATCTAAAAATCCAACCGGATGCATATTCAGCTGCGGGTTGCGCTGTAATTCTTTTACGACCATAGCACCCGCATCTCCTGCCCCGATCACCAGTACCCGTTTGGTGGCTTCTGCATTCTTGGAAAGTGCATTTTCCATCCGTCCTTCTGAAAATACGCGAAAAGACAGGCGCTGCCCTCCCACCAGCAGGATGGAGATCACCCAATCGATGATCAAGACCGAGCGAGGGAACGCGTAGAACGCCCATCCATACAATATGAAGAGCATCGGGATAGCTAAGATGAGCGAGGCGGTGGTAACCGCCAAAACAATCAGTTTGATCTCGGGAATGCTGGCGTATACCCACATGCGACGATAAAGTCCAAAGAAATAATAAACAAGCGGTTTAATTACCAAGGCTAATCCCAACATCCACAACAACGAGTAGAGATAATTCTGAAAGACTGCAAATAATTCCAAACGTAAGATATAGGATGCCAGAACAGAAACAGGGATGAGAATGAGATCCGTGATCAAAACATGCCGGTTGCGCAGTTTCAGCTTGAACTTCACGCTATACACCCCGCAATCCGACTACCTGCCCCATGGTTCTCAGAATAATCGTAATATCCAACCAGATATTGCGATGCTTGATATAAAATAGGTCATATTCCAATTTGATGGCTGATTCTTCCACATTGGAAGCATACTGATAATTGATCTGTGCCCAACCAGTCATACCCGGTTTGACGAACAACCGTGCCCTATAAAAAGGGATCTCCTGTTCAAGCTGGTGCACAAATTCCGGGCGTTCTGCTCTGGGACCAACCATAGAGATATCCCCTTTCAAGACATTGATGAACTGTGGTAGCTCATCCAGATGGCTCTTGCGCAGGAACCGTCCCGTTTTGGTCACACGCTCATCATTTTCAACAGCCAAACGGGGTTTGCCATCTTCCTCCGCATTCTGGTGCATGGTACGAAACTTCAAAAGAGTAAAGGGTCTTCCGCTGATACCGACCCTTTCTTGCCGGTATAAAATAGGTTTCCCGCCATCCAAAAGGATGATAAAAGCCAGAATAGGAGTAAGTATCACCAAAAGGAACAAACCAATGATAGCAACGAAAATGTCAAGGATGCGCTTCAATGTTTCGTAGCTGGAAGTAGAACGAGCATGATCGACAAATGAACGCAAGATCCAGTCATCTTCCAGCAAAAAAATCGGCACCCTACCGATCAACTCCTCGTAGAGGATTGGCATAGTGATAACTTCAATTCCATTTTCTTTGGCTTGCAGAATGGCTGCGAACGTTTCTGCTTGCATTTCACCAGAGATCGAGAAAATCAGATCAGTGACATGTTGTTCTTGGATGACCTTTAACAAACTACGATTATTACCCAATACCGGCAGACCTTCAATATTCCTCCCCTTTTTCTGTTCATCATCATCAATAAAACCAACCAAGAAAAAAGGAGAAGGCCAGATATTCTTGATGACCTTCGCCATCGTACAGCCAGATCGCCCCGCCCCAATGATCAATACCCGCCGTAAAAAAGTGGGGGTAGTGAAAACACTGATATAGATAAAACGCCATATTAAGGTAAACAATGCGACTGATCCGATGAAAACCGCAACACCTCTGCGCGGAAGAGTATTCGGTTCGGCAACGAAAAAGACAAACAAATAGAGAATGGTAGCAACTGCAGTGGAAATCAAGATACCCTGGATGGTATCCCGTCGATTACCGGCTTTGCGCACGTTATACAGATCAAGCATGAGAATGATCCACATAATTGGTAGCAGGTAAAACCAATTGGGGGGTCTCTCACGGATAAATTGTAAAGAAAAACTGATCCACTGATCTTTTTGTGCCCAGAAGTACAACGCGATCACCAACGCGATTGCACTGCAAATAGCATCACCCAACACCAAAATGAACTGGCGTTCATGGGCATTCAACAACCAGCGTCGATTTCTTGTCTTTTGTAATTCAGCCATTTCGAATATATATTGTACTCAATTATTTCTTTAAAATGGCACTAAAGAGAAAACCCGCTCCCCATGAAAAATGCATACACATCATTGCCACGGGCAGGTATAAAATGTGTGCCAGATCCTTTTGCTTAACAGCTTCTTTGATCCCGGCTCCCAACAAGGCCAATAGATAAAGCGCCAATACACCCAGATATAAATGCAGCGCTCCTTTGCTAAAAAAAGAAAAAATAATCCCAAACAGGTTACCAATCACAAATAGCGGAGGCAGCGCCTGACGCCAGCGCAAGGTGTGCGGATAACGTTTCAACATCTGAAATTTCCAATATCCGTAGCGCCAGTATTGTTTTGCCAACTCACGTAAATTTTTACGGGCGAAATAGACACAGCGAATGGTGGGATCGAACCAGATCTTGCCGCCCTGTTTTTGAATGCGGGCATTGAATTCATAATCTTCGTTGCTCAAAAGGGTCTCATCAAATGCACCGACTGCAAAGAACAGGTCACGCCGGAAAGAACCAAAAGGCACCGTATCGACTTCTCCACTTTTATTGGAATAACGGTAGCGGGCATCTCCCACCGCCAGACGATTAGCGGCAGCCGCAGCAATGGCACGTGCCATGGGTGTTTGATTACCCGGTTTGATCTCCCATACCCCTCCGACGTTCGCACCTTTCCCCTGTTCCAGATCCTGCAAGCAAGTAGCCACATAATCAGGATAAGGCACGGAATGGGCATCCATTCTCACCAGATATTCTCCACTGGTGGCATTGGCTGCTACGTTTACAGCAGCAGGAATAGTGCGTTTGGGATTATCCACTACTTTAATCGCGAGCTGTGGATAGGTTTTCTGGAATTCGGCGATCTTTTGCCGAGTCGCATCTTGAGAATGCGCATCGGCAATCACCACTTCCATTTTTTCAACTGGAAAATTTTGCTTCAATATGGCATGCAATAAGAGCTGGATCGTACCTTCTTCGTTATAACACGGTACGATGATAGAAACTTTATATTTAAATGAACTCATGGACATCAACTCTTGTTTCTGTGGATTGGAAGCTTCACTACAAACACACTTCCCTGCCCGGCATTATCTTCAACCCAAATATTTCCATAATGGGATTGGATAATTTCTCTGGCTATAGATAATCCTAAACCAAAACCCTTCTTTTTTCCATACTTTCTTGAGGTTTCACTTTGATAAAAACGGTCAAAGATCTTCTCGCGATCAACTTCGGGAATACCCAAACCGGTATCGGCAATTTTGATCATGATGTTTTTCGCCACCATCTCTGCTGAAATATGCACCTGCCCATTTTCTGGGGTAAATTTCAAAGCATTATCGATCAGGTTAGAAAAAACTTGTGCCAGCCGGTCACCATCGCCCATGATGACAACATCCGGAACATGATCCATTTGCATTTGAATTGACTGTTTCTCCGCTTGAATGGAGAATTTGTCCAGCATGTTTACAAGTAGGGCTTGAATGTGTACTTCACTGTGTTGGATGTTCGCCGTCCCCGCTTCCAGACGTGCCAGCGTCAGAAGATCCATCACCAGTCTATGCAAGCGGTTGGTTTCGATCAAAATGACATTGGCGGCTTTATCGATAGCTGGTTTTGATTCTACTGTTCCATCCAGGATAGCCTGCGCATATCCCTGAATAGAGGTCAGCGGGGTTTTCAATTCATGGGAGACATTCGCCACGAACTCGCGCTGTGATTGCGCACCCGCCGTGATCTTTGTGCTCATCAGATTGAACGTGCCAGCCAATTGTTGTACTTCCTTGGGTCCTTCCAGCGGGATCTCGATTAAGTCACCTTCAGCCAGTGCTTCGGCAGATTTGGTGATATGTTTAAGAGGCAAGGCGATCCAGTTACTGATCAACAAGCTGATGAAAAAGGCAAAAACCAGCACGATGGCACCTGCTTGTAAAAGCGGGCTCATGAACTCATCTTTCACGATCGCACTGAACTGAAATACCGGTTTGATGATGGCTGTTAGAATGTAATAGTTGTCTCCGATCGAGCGAACCGTGTAGAACCAGTCTTTATTGCGCTCGCCACCTCCAAAAAGATCCACATCCGTCCCATCTTGCGCGTTGAAGTCAATCTGTTTGGCTATCAACTGCAGGGCAGCTTCGGAACCTGTGATATTCGCAACTAAAAATTGTCCATCATGGTTAAAGAGGGCAGCATTAGCATCGATATCTCTGGATTCGTTTTGAAAAGCCAGGATGAAACGTTCGGTAGGCAGATCCACAATGGAATCCAGCCTTCTAACCAGCAGTTCAGATGACACATCAATCTGGTTGATCACCTGCCGGTACAGAAGCGGGCTTTGCCGTAAGGCATAGATCAATCCGATCGCGCATACCGCCAGCACCATGATAACGATCAAAAAGTAGGTCAACCACAAACGAGAACGCAATGAAGTGAACATCAGGCAGTAAGTTTATACCCGATACCGGTGACCGTTTCAATCTTCACACCAGTACCTTCCAAGCGTCGCCGGATCTGTGCGATATGCACATCTACCGTACGGGTTTGTCCATAGAAATCAAAACCCCAGGCAATACTCAATAATTGCTCACGTGTGAAAACCCAACCCGGTTTCTGAGCCAGCACCTTCAGTACTTCGAATTCTTGTGTGCGCAACTCGATGATGCGATCCTTCCAGCGAACTTCTCGACGATCCAGATCGATCAACAGCCCACCAACCTGCAGCACACCCTGTTTATCTATGTCATGACGATCCTGGCGACGTAACACTGCTTTGACCCGTGCCACCAATTCTCGTGGGTTGAAGGGTTTGGTCATATAATCGTCCGCCCCCAATTCAAGTCCCAGGATCTTATCAATATCATCATCACGTGCTGTCAGCATCAAAACAGGAACTTCGTTGTTTTCGTTACGAATGGTACGGCAAACAGCAAAACCATCCATGCCGGGCAGCATGATATCCAGAATGATCAGAGCGGGATGCATGGTACGAGTATTCTTCACCGCCTCATTGCCATCTCCAACACACTGTACAGTATAGCCTTCCTGTTCAAGATACATGCGGGCGATGTCTTGAATATTCTCTTCATCATCCACCACCAGTACCAGATCACCTGCCATGTTGCACCTCTTGCTTATTCTATAAAAGCAACCGCTTCAATTTCAACCAATCCCCCTTTGGGCAAGGCTGCCACTTGTACTGCTGAGCGTGCCGGTGCATTTTCTTCGAAGAAACGCGCGTAAACCTCATTCATGGCAGCGAAATCGTCCATATTCTTTAAAAATACGGTCGTTTTTAGAACTTGTGAGATATCTGAGCCTGCGGCTTTCAACACCACACTTAAATTTTCCAGTGCTTTCTCAGTTTGAGCATGAATGCCGCCTTCTACCAGCAAGCCACTTTGAGCATCCAAACCTAATTGACCGGCGGTAAAAACCAGGTTCCCGTGGCACACTGCCAGTGAATACGGTCCAACTGCTTTGGGAGCATTATCTGCAGAAGTGATGGTTTCTTTCATAAGGTATTTCTCCTTCTTAAAATAATTTCTTTTTCATTATATGAGAAAAACGTAAAGTGCATGTAAAATATGGGCTGGTATAATACAAGAAGGATGCAAATTGGCTATCCTTTTTTTATGGAAATTTTTGCACAAGTATGTGAGGTGTTATGTTATTAGAAAGTCTCGCCGCGATCGAAATGAGATACAAAGAGATCACACAGCAGATCGAAGAAGACATGGATGACTACCAGAAAGTAGCCGAGTTATCCAAAGAGCGTGCCGATCTAGATCCCATCATCGAAAAAGGCAAACAGCTTCGTCAAGCACAAAAGAATTTGGAAGAAGCCCAGATATTGCTGGATAGCAGTGACGACGAAGAAATGCGCAATCTGGCACAAGAAGATATCCAAACTCTCGAACCACAGATTGAGGTTTTAGAGCTGGAATTGAAAGGGATGTTGGTTCCCAAAGATCCGCGAGACCAGCGCAACGTCATCATGGAGATCCGGGCAGGCACCGGTGGTGATGAAGCCGGATTGTTCGCGGCGGACCTTTATCGCATGTATACTCGTTATGCCGATGCTAAGGGTTGGAAGATCGAGATTCTCTCGCAAAACGAGACCGGCATCGGGGGTTTTAAAGAGATCATCTTCATGGTGAAAGGCAAAGGGGCATATTCCAAATTGAAATATGAATCAGGCGTACACCGTGTGCAACGCATCCCCAGCACCGAATCTTCAGGGCGTATTCACACCTCAACCGTCACAGTGGCAGTGCTCGCGGAAGTAGAAGATGTGGACATTGAAGTTCCTGATTCCGATCTGCGCATCGACGTCTACAAATCGGCTGGCGCTGGAGGGCAGAACGTGCAAAAGAACGCCACTGCCATCCGCATCACTCATCTCCCCACCGGAATGGTAGTTGCATGCCAGGATGAACGTTCCCAACTGCAAAACCGTCTGCGCGCCATGAGCATCTTACGCGCGCGCCTGTATGAGATCGAAGAGCAAAAACGCAAAGAAGAACGTGATGCGACCCGCCTTTCTCAGGTAGGCAGTGGCGAGCGTTCTGAAAAGATCCGCACCTACAATTATCCTCAATCCCGCGTGACCGACCACCGCGTCAACATCTCTTCGCACAACCTGGCAGTGGTCATGGAAGGGAATATCGATATGTTCATCGATGAGCTGACCCTGCGGGATGAAACCGAGCGTCTATCGCTGGTCGAAGAACAGGGTGAAGAATAAAATCTCCATTGCAAATTGGCTAGCGCAAGCCAGGATGGCTCTTTCAGCGCATCTCCCCGGGGAAACCAGTTCTTCTTCGCTATATGCCATCCTCGAAAAACACAGCAGGCATCCCCGTGAATGGCTGATCGCCAATCAGGATGTGGACCTAGATGAAAAAATACTTCCCTTCTTAGAGCAAGATCTAAGTTCCCTCTTCCGGGGCAAACCGCTGGCATATATCCTTGGTGAATGGGATTTCTACGGTCTGCAGTTTGAAGTAAACAGCGACGTACTTATCCCCCGCCCTGAAACCGAGCTATTGGTGGAGAATGCTCTGGCATACCTTGCTTCTAAATCAGGGGGGAACCTGGCAGTCGATGTGGGCTGCGGCAGTGGTTGTATCGCCATTGCGATCACCCGGCATGCTCCGTCTGTGAAATTTCTGGCAGCAGATATCTCCCACCCTGCCCTGCAAGTGACACAACGAAACATCCGAAAATTTGATCTGGAAGATCGTATCTTCCCGGTGCAAAGCGACCTGCTTTCCGGCATCCCAACAAAATTCGATCTCATCTGTGCCAATCTGCCTTATATCCCCCATGCCGAGCTACAGGAATTAGCAGTAAGCCAATTCGAACCAGGATTGGCATTGGACGGAGGAAAGGATGGATTGTATTCAATCCGCAACCTTTTAATGCTAGCGCCAGCATGCCTCAAGGCAGGTGGATGCATGCTGTTGGAAATGCAGTACGACCAGGGAAAAGCGCTGCAGGAACTGGCAAGTTTGCATTTTCCGCAAGCACGAGTGATAATTAAGCGCGATCTGGCACAACAAGAACGCCTGATGATCATCCAATTGTGAAGAGGAGCACCTGGTATGTTCACTGAAATCCTACCCATGGATCATCCCGAAACGATGGGAATTGCTATCGATGAACTGAATAAGGGACATGTTATTGCCATCCCAACCGACACCGTTTATGGGATCGCCTGCCTTTTGGATAAGGAAGAAGCCATTCATGAGATCTACCACATCAAGGAACGCGAGGCGACAAAAGCCATCCCACTCCTGATCGGGGAATACGAACAGATCATCTGTACATCGGATGGTTTATCTATCAACGCTCAAAAGCTCGCCAAACGCTTCTGGCCGGGTCCTCTGACGCTGATCATCTCCAAGAGAATGGAATTACCCGAAGTCCTTACACCCTACCCCACCGTGGGTGTGCGCATGCCAAATCACCAATGGTTGCGACAGCTCATCCGCCGCAGCGGCGTGATCGCTGCCACTTCTGCTAATATATCCGGTGGTGAGAATCCGCGCACCGCCAGAGAGGTACTGAAGCAACTGGATGGACGCATTCCCCTGATCGTGGATGGCGGCACCTGTGAAGGCGGTGTTCCATCCACCGTGGTGGATTGTTCAGAAGAAGAGCTCAAGATCTTGAGAGTAGGGGGAATCAATGAAGAGAAGATCCAGAGTGTACTATCTCGTTCTTGACAAAATAAAAAGACCTGCAAGAAGCAACCGAAATAACTGAATAGTATTGAGTGTCAACCATCTGTAGCAAATTTAAATTTTTCTCGTCCATTCCAACCCTTGATATATCTGGCAACCAGCTTCAGGATGGAATAATCAGAATTCCGATATCCCTTATCTCCCGGATAGTATCGGATCCAGTCATCTTGCCAAATCATCTTTTTCTTTTCGGGATCCGTCACAATTTCGATCTTCCCATTCAGCATTACCCCCTGCCAATCACTCTCGATGATGAAGTACACACAGCTTTTGCTATTATGCATGATGTGTTCCATTTTCTCGGAAGAAGTGTTGGTAGTCATACAGACTTCATAAGGGGGAAAAGGCAATCCATTCTGCAAAGAGGGATATTGTTCCCGATTGTATAAATTCAACATGGCACGGGTTTCCGGTTCACCCTGCTCATTGATAGTGGTTAGATAAGCAAATTTTGATCTTTCAACAATTTCTCTGCAAAATGGATTCAAAACGGATCTATCCATGATTCCCTCCTATACCAAAAAATTTCATCATTGATCTGATTGCCTTTCATTCGTAACCAAAGTTGCGGCATGAGCATAATTATACCTTCGCCTAATTCGCATCATATTTTTATTGGTACTCAATAGCTTGCTGGAGGTCTATCAGCTCGTCATCAATAACCAGATGAATCAGATAATCCCGTCAGAGGCACGTGCCACCATCCTTTCCACCCAGAACCAGATAAATAGTCTTATTTATTCGTTTCTTGCCTTGTTGACCGGAAGTTCAATAGATACCTATGGCATATCGAAACTCAATCTTGTATTTGGCACTTTGTTTCTATTTTCTGCGCTTTTTATTGGAGCGGCGAGAAAAGATATAGAAACTAAATGATCAAGGGAAATCTTCTCATGAAATTTTACTTGGAATATACAAAAGGAGTTTACAACAGTTTTTCAATGATTCCCTGTCAAGGATTCCCTTTACAACACCCCTCATTATCGCTATAATTGCAAACGCGATTTCAAGATAACAGATTCTCCATCTGCTAAAACAAGTCGCTTTTGAGCTCAAATCTTTCAATTCGAATCAATCTTTTCCGTATGCTGTATGATTTGCTTTTACAAGGGTATACCCTTGCAAGTGATTTCAGGATTACAGATGATAAAGAAGTACCTTTTGCTCTGCCTGATGATCAGTTAGCATAACATCCAATCCTTTATTCGCCGTGGAGGCTCCACATTAGATGACAAAACTTTAGCAAGAAAGAAAATGGAGGAAAAACACAATGCTCTTTACAATAGAATCAACATTGGTGGCAATCTTGTTTCTTGTGATCGGATTGATCTTGATGATCGTTTCCAGTAAAAAAACAGTCGACTATTCCGTAGAATTGGCTTCAATACTCAATGTGCCTCCTCTTATCATAGGTGTTGTTTTGATCTCACTGGGCACTGATCTTCCAGAGATCATTAACTCTGTTCTCTCAAATTACTTTGGACATGCCGATATCAGTATCGGCGATTCAGTGGGTTCAATCTTAACCCAACTAACCCTGGTCTTTGGCATTCTTCCCTTTTTTGGAGGTGCCATCAAATTCAAAAGAAGAGAACTGGCTGTTATTGGCGGTTGTCTCATTCTGTCTCTTATTTTCTTATTCACTATCTTCGAAAAAGGCACATTTACCAGATTGAATGCATTCTTCTTAGTTGCCAGCCTTGGTTTATTCACAATGATCATTACTACCAGCGTGGCAAAAAGTGACTTTGAAAAAACCAACCATTTGACTTCACATAAAAGAAAAGGAATTCTTGTGCTATTGGTGTTCGTCTTTCTATTAGGAGTCGGGGCTGGGTCAGTATTGATCATCAATTCAGTTATAAAACTGGCAGAGGATATTCATATTCCCGAATATTTCATCAGCTTTTTCATTGTTGGCATTGGCACATCGTTACCTGAGTTGTTTGTGGATATCACAGCCATAAAGAAAAAACAATACAATATCGCAATTGGGGATATTTTGGGAAGCTGTTTAGTCGACGCAACACTTTCCATTGGATTGGGACAACTCCTCTTTCCACAGAAAGTATCGACTGTTTTGGCAAATCAAACTATTCTCTATACCATAATAGTTGCAGCGATCGTCATCCTAGTATTAGCACTCAGACGGAAACTGGATAAAAAGACAGGGATCCTCTTCATAATCCTTTACTTCTTTTCATATTCATTCCTACTTATTTAGATAAGAGGGAAATATAAAATCACCAGGGTTATGTTTCTTTTCTAAAGTGTAATTTCAAGCGGAGTTCCATCATTCGTGATAAGGCTGTTTTCTTTTGGGATAGCCTTATTTATAATGTCAGCTCAACACCCAAATTCAAGCAGCAAGTTCTTTTATTTCACTTAAACTTCTTTTTGTAATATTCTTATCAAAAGTTTTCACAAATGAAAATGATTGTCTATCTTCATAAGCACACTTTTCATATTTGTCTTATTTTCACGCTGTTACTGTTTTTGCGTATGGATCAACAAGTCTAAAGATATTCAAAGTTATAATGAGTTCAGAATCAATATTAATGATTCTGCTTACCTATGATAGCTATCAGGATCGAATATTTTCAATAGACATCACAGAGAGGTCATAAAACTTTAAAATCATGCTGAAAGTTGAAAGATTTTCATTCTTTATAATATTTCTTCTACTGGTAGGTTGCCAACCCACTACACCCTTCCAACATTATTCGGTAAACTATCCTAAAACTGAAAAAGTGACTTTCAATGTTGAACTCAATGATCTGGATATTGAAATCTTTTCTACCCAGGATCCTGAAATCAACATCACCTATGACGATTTAATCAGTGATCAAAAAAAGATCATCATAGATTATCAAGAAGGTATTTTTACAATATCTTCGCAAGATAAAATTTCCCCGAGAACCATGCAAATCATGCTTCCACCTGGCTGCAACATTACATTGGAAGCTTTCAATACCAACATTACTTTGAGGGAACTTTCAGGAAATATCAGCGTTCACACCATTGCCGGAGATATCAGCGCCTCAAATTTAACTGGTCAAGTGAGTTTGAAATCTGCTCGTGGCGATGTGACGTTAAATAATTCCCATGGTGTGCTCTCCGTTCTAGGCGAGCATGGAATAATAACCCTCTACTCCAATCACGGTATGCTCAACGCCGCTACCATCATGGGAACAATCCACTTTTCGGGGCAAATCTTTACCGGTGATGATATCTTTCTAGAAACCGATCGTGGTCCTGTCATTGCCACATTGATGGATGTGGAAGACGTTTTCATTAATGTCTGGACAACCAATGGCACTGTCACCTGTATGGTTGACCAAATTGAAATGACCAGCGTTACATGCAAGCATTCTCCCTCCTCTCCACAGGGGAAATTCCAGGTAAAAACAGTGTGGGGGACAATTCAAGTTAAAGCGCAAAAATAAATCTGCGCTACGCCCCAGCAATCTGTAGGACTTCTTCCGCAGTGATGCTATCGGTAACCAGATGAGTGAGATATTTCCCGCGCAAAGCTCCCAAGATTGGTTGTACTTTTCCCCGTCCACAAGCCATCCCGATACGGATAGGGATACGTTCCAGGTTCTTCTTCGAAATAGTAACGGTTTTTTCAGAAAATACAGTCGCTTCCGGTTTACCCTGAATATCAAAATGAAGACCACACACACTGCCAATCGCTCCGGTTTGCCTGATGCTTTCAAGTTCTTCCACCGTGATATCTCCCGATAGATAGAAACTCGCCAATTCATTGCTCAAACTACCTACGCCCACCACTGCATAACGACACTTCCCCATCATCTGGAAAGTTTCGTTGACAATCTTGTTCTTCATTAAATTGTCCACCATTTCAGCATTTTCTAGGTAGAATGGCGAATTAAGGTAATATGGATGCCCACCCAGAGTATGTGCGGTAGCTCGAACCAATTCCATACCACAATAGGTGAAATCACGGGATGCTATAGCACCCACCAATTGCACCACATCCACCGCATAATTACGTAAATCTTTTTGGGTGAGATAGTTCACAAAATTCGCCACCGTTGTCCCCCACACCAACCCCAAAACCGCGTTAGGAATCAACATAGACTCCAATAAATTAGCGGCTGCCCATCCTACACGTTCTCGCCGACGTTGGTCAGTTGCAAAGGACTGATGAACTATTTTTACATCTTCGATATCGAAAAGTTTTTTAAATTGCTCCATCAGATGAATATCATATGAAAGCGGACGATGCACGGTGATCTCAACAAATTTCTTTTCCCGCGCTTCGGTGAGCATCCGCGAAACCATGGAACGTGTGACGCCGATCTCCTCGGCAATATCTTCCTGTGTCCATTTCAGGTCATAATACAATTCTGCAACGTATGCTAGAAGGTCATCCCTGTTTGCGTCCAATTTCACCTGCATTGATCTTGATCCCGTTTCTCTTAGAAATTGTGAATCAATTATATTCTACATGCAGATGCTACATCGGGCAGGATTTCAGACAATCGTGCAACCTCTTCTTGTGTGGTTTCGCGCCCTAATGAAATGCGGATAGTGGCATCCGCTTCTTCACGCGATAAGCCAATTGCCAGCAGTACATGAGATGGCATTATTTCTTTAGAATTACAGGCAGAACCCAATGAGAGTGCCACATCCTGCTTGGATAGACGAATTTGCATCATTTCTGCCACACAATCCGGGAAAGTTAATGAAAGAACATGCGGGCAAAGGTCAGTGCCTTGCGCACCGTTCACCCTCAATCCCGCAATACGCTTCCGCAAATTTTCGACCAATTGTTTCCTTAATCCGGAGATCACGTTTCTATCACGTTCTTTATTCATGGAAACCAATTCGCAGGCTTTCCCGAAACCGATGATAGCCGGTACATTTTCCGTTCCGGGGCGCAAATATTGTTCCTGTGATCCCCCATGAAATATATTGCTGATTGCGATGTCCGTACGTACCATCAGCGCACCTGCTCCTTTGGGACCATATATCTTGTGCGCAGAAAGGGATACTAGGTCGATTCCCATTCTTTCACTATCCACATCCAATAACCCAATCCCCTGGACGGCATCACTATGGAAAGGAATGCCATGCTGGTGAGCGATCTTCCCGATCGCAGCAACGGGTTGAACGGTTCCCAATTCATTATTGACCAACATGATCGAGATAAGCCGGGTGTTCGCACGAATGGCTTGCTCCACACTCTCAGGAGAAATCAACCCAGCTTTATTCACTGGTAAATAAGTTACCTCGCAACCCATTTTCTCCAGAAATTGGGCAGTATGCAGAACAGAATGGTGTTCGATCGAACTGGTGATAAGATGTGCCCCTTCCTGCTGCCATGGTTGCAAGATTCCCAACAACGCCAGGTTATTGGCTTCTGTCGCTCCACTGGTAAAGATGATCTGATGTGCTTTGGCACCAATCGATGCCGCTACCTGAACTCTGGCATGCTCCATGCTCTCTGCGGCAATCCGCCCATATTGGTGCAAGCTAGAAGGGTTGCCATAGTCAATCCGCCAAAAAGGCTGCATAGCTGCTATTACTTCTTCGCTAACAGGGGTAGTGGCACAATAATCAAAATACATAATTACCTGGCTGGTACTTGCGAAATTACCTGAACATGTTTTTCGAGTTCGTTGAATATTAATTCCAGTGTTTCATGATCATCGATATCCTGAATCAATTTTCGAATATTGATGGTCGGGCAATCTACTTCTTCAGCTTTATACGCCGGTAAAAGTTGAAGTAGTAGATCGGCGGAAGGTGGAAAGCTAAAACATTCCCAAACACTGATAGAGGTAACCCTGCAATCGTAAGAGCGCTGATTGAATAACTCATCCAAGTATTCGGCAATCATGATCATCCGATTTCCGCAGGATCCACCCAAAACACATACATGAAATTTCTGCATTTTATGATCTACTCGTAGTTCATTTCAAAGGTTCTATCTTATCCTTGATTATATCCATACGCGATCCCCCCGCAAGTTGGGAGAAAAGGAACCTGCTGTTCTTCTCCCAACTTGACCTCCTATAAAATACTATTCATCGCCGCTATGCGATGATCGAACTACCAGTAAACTATGCACCCAGACCCAGCAAGCGCATCACATTCTGGATAAGAAAACCAAGCGGATCGCCGCCCATATCAAATGAACCTAACAAAGTCCCACTGGCAATCTGTTCAGTAAATTGACCCATCATGCTGTATGCCTGGGTTTGAACAGGAGCCACGGCACTAGCGATATACAGAACGGGGATCATATAGACCGCCATGATGAGAACGGTTTTAACCACGTTGCCCTTGGTGTAAGGAACTACCGAACCGACCCAGAATGGAACGACTGCCAACGAAGCGATGGGAAGCAATTTATTTCCGGGCAATACGGCTGCCAGTAAAACTGCAACAACATATAAAATGACCGTAGATGCCATGACAGAAGGATGACCCAGGGTCACTGCGCAATCAACGGCAACATAGATCTCACGATCAGGAAGAGACCAGCCAGACCAACACCGGTCATAACCGCACCACGAATTGTCTTTTTAGCTTCTACCTTAAAAGCAAAGCCAAGGATCATCAACACGATCGGTACAATGACCGTTGATCCAAGTCCCAAAAACCATACAACTGCAGTTTTGATGAATTCCATTGCATTCTCCTTGAATTTTTATGAGTTTTTATTACCGTGCGTTCTTATTAATCCAGTTCGGCTACATATTCCATGATCTTATCTAATAAAGCTTCTTTTTCACTCTTTGTACCAATTAAGAAAGGTAAACCAATAACCACCGGACATTTAAACTCACGATAAACTTGAAGCATGGAGACCAAGATATCCATATTATCTTCATATGCTTCGATATTTGACATGAGAACATGAACCACTTCAATATCCTCACGTCCTTCCTTTTTCAGCCGCTCGCGGATCAACTCTTCACCCAATGTTGAAGTATTAATACCAACGCCGCAGGCTACTACTATTCTGTGTCCCAATTTTTTTCTCCTTTCCTTATTTAATTATTTTTTTCCTTTTAAACCTCCGTTCTTCAGATTTTTATTGATTAATAATGCTGTCCAATAAAGCGACGACCTTTTGTTTTTCCATTTCTTCATTCAATTGTTGCAACAGAGCAGGATCACCAAAGATCTCGGAAAGATTTTGCAATGCTTTCACCTGTTCCGAGGGATCTTTATTGACCAATAAAAAGACCATCTTTGTTTCCAGGCATTCTTCACAGTTGACCATATTCTTAAAAACCACCGGATCCTGCATGCGAGCAAATGCAATAGCTGAATGGATAACCCCTTCAGCTTCACCATGGGGGATAGCCACACAAAATGGATCGGTGGGAAGCCCGGTCGGATAGATATTTTCGCGTTCCAATACATAATTCACATGGTCACAGGTCACATGACCAGCTTCTTCAAGCCTGGTACATAACCTGCAGATCACTTCCTCTGCATCAATCGCATTGATATCCAATAAGATCAGATGTGAGTCGATGAAGAACATGGATTAACCCTTTTGCTCCTGCCCGTAGCGATTATGGTAAAAGTCAAAAGAACGCCGGGCTTCTTCCTCTGCAAAAATCCGAGGCTTTCCAAGCAAACAAGCCATCGTATAAGTCTTGGCAGCTTCTTCAAGCGTGACGGCACGTTCTAAGGCATCATGCAGATTCTTCCCAAAAGTCAAAACACCATGTCTACCCAATAGCACCCCAAAACCATTTCCCAGTGCTTCAAGCGGTGCGCTTAGGAATGCCTCATCTTCCACATGAGCATATGGAGTAGTTTTAATAGGCTCCCCAAACCAATCCGCCTGTGTCTCGGTAACAATTGGTATACTTTGACCAGCAACGGCGAAAGCAGTAGCATAGCAAGAATGGGTATGCACAATGGCATTCAAGTCAGGACGTCTTCTAAAAAAACGCACCCATAATTCACTGGCGCAGGATGGTTTGTAATGACCCTCCACCAGGTTGCCATCCATATCTACCAAGACGATATCAGCAGCATTCAAGCCATCGTAAGCCAAGCCACTGGGGGTCATAGCCACCCATCCGCTTTCTGGATCCCTGGCAGCTGCCGTGCCGCCTGCCATCCAAACCAATCCGTATCTTGCCAGAGCAAGGGCGGTTTCTAACACCTCATTGCGTAATTTTTCCAGAACCATTCCAGCATCCTTATTCTTGATCGATCGGATAGATACCCAACCGTTTACCTTCTTCAAAAAATGCCAGCAGATTTTCCAAAGGTACGTCATTGCCAAAGTTATGCGAGGGAGCCAGAATATAGCCACCTCCCTGCCCCATTTCCCGTACTCGACGCCGAATCTCTCTTTGAATATCCCGGCGATTGCCTTTGGTGAGAATTTTTTTCACATCCACCCCGCCCATGAACACCAGATCTTTACCAAAATCTCTTTTTAGTTCGGCCGGATCCATCCCTATCAAATCCGATTCGACCGGATTCAAGATGTCAAAGCCGGCATCAATCAGATCTGGGATAAAACGACGTATGGCACCATCGCAGTGCAGCATTATCTTGACATGGGGTGCTTTTTTTTTGATCTTCTCAATGGTGCGACGGTGGTAACGCCACATTACCTCTTTATAGAATTTAGGATTGAACATGGGTCCATTATTGGTACCCAGGTCTTCTGCCATTTCGATGATCTGGATAAACGGACCCACTTCGTTCAAGAAAACATCATAAAATCCATCCAAAACATTGCTCATTTTATCGAAAAACGCTTCGAATAATATCTTCTCTTTAACCGTCATCAAGAGGGTTTTCTCCATCCCTAATAAAAAACGAGACATCTCCCAGGCATTGCCGTACACCGGGCGGTGTCCCACCAATGAATACTCAGTGAAGTTATAAAGTTGTTCGGCTTCTTCTCGCAATCCTGTAATTCTTTCGGCTTTATAAGGATCCGGCCATGGATATTTTTCAATATCTGACTGTCTTTCCAGGTGTGCCAATGGTTCGCCACCCAGGTTGTAGTAACCGGATAAGAGCTCATGTTTCAATCCCCATTCATCAATAAATGGCTGGAAAGATGGACCGATCTCATTCATGATAAAGGAATCCACCGGTCGCAAATGCAGAAAACGCATATCAGTCCCCAGGTAATCCAGCAAGGGATTGTAATCGGGAGTGGAGTAGAAACCCACCAGCGTACGCCTGTCTGTTTCTTTAAAGCCGAAATGATCTTTCAATAATTTATACAGATTTTCCGTCAGGTGGTTCGCAGATCCTCCCAGGGAGATCGGAACACGATCCGGTTCCTGGTGGTGGATAGTCAGTTCTACTCGTTTACGGGGTGTCAATTGTTCCAAAATGGCCGCTCCCAATTATGATTTAATAAAAGATTTTCCGGTTCTGTCCCGCCTTACCGGGACATCAATGCAACTGCTTCCTTGGCAGCCTGGCTGGCATCCGTGGCAAAGCCATCCGCACCGATCGATTCAGCGTACTCTCTGGTGAGAGGAGCACCACCGACCATGATCTTTACCCGGTCTCTGACACCCTGTTCCCGCATCATGCGTAAGGTAATTTCAATATTTGCCATCGTGGTAGTCAACAAAGCCGACATGGCAATGATATCCACATGATCTTCCTGAACCACTTGAATGAATTTCTCCGCAGGTACATCAATGCCCAGGTCCAACACTTCAAAACCGGCTCCCTCCAGCATGATTGCCACCAAATTTTTCCCAATGTCGTGCAGGTCTCCTTTGACCGTTCCGATGGCTACTTTTCCCAAAGAATCTGCCTTCGCTTCAACCAACAATGGTTTCAAGATGACAAGTCCAGCCTTCATGGCGCGGGCAGCGATCAACATCTCTGGGACGAAATATTCTCCTCTTTCGAACAAACTCCCCACCTCGGTCATTGCCGGAATCAACGTTTCATTCAATAACAGGATAGCTGGAATTCCCTGCTGGATAGCAAGGTTGACATGTTCTGTCACCACTTCTTCTTCACCGTCCAAAATTGCATTGTAGATAAGCTCTTGAGAATTCGCCATGCAAGCTCCTGATGATCTAATAAAATTAAATAATTTCTTATTCACTATTGTGAGTATTATTATTGTTTTTGTTCACTTTTGTATTATACGATTTGCATATACAAAGTCAAGTAAAGATGATTCATTTTTTAATCTTTCACATTTTCCCAAGATCAACGAACATGAAATTAAATAAAAAAGAACACTTTCTTTGTGAAAGTGCTCTTTATGGTAAAGCAATTTTGTTTACTTTACGATGTTCACCAACCTACCCGGCACATAGATCACCTTACGCGGTTTCGCTCCATCCAGGAACTTATGCACCGTCTCACTCGCCAGTGCCAATTCCTTGGCTTTCGTTTCGCTGATATCCACCGGAACAATGATCTTGTCGCGCAGTTTGCCATTCACCTGAATCACCAGCGTGATCTCATCCTCTGCGGTGGCTTGTTCATCCACTGCTGGCCATGATTGAGTATGGATGGAATAGGGCATCCTCAGACGTTCCCACAGTTCTTCGGCGATGTGTGGGCAAACCGGTGCCAGCATACGTAGATAGATGTTGGTGGCTTCCTGCCAGACAGGGGTTCCATAAGCTCCATCCATGCGGGCATCTTGTAAAGAATTCGCCAGCTCCATCAAACCAGATACGATGGTATTGAACTCAAATTGTTCGTAATCGCGCGTGATCGCCTGCAGAGTCTGGTGTAGTTTGCGGCGCAACACTTTGCTCTTCTCCGCGCTATAGTTGCCGGGTTTTCCCGCATCCAGAAAAAGATTCCAAATACGATTCAGCCAGCGCTGCACACCGGTGATATTCCCGGGATCCCACGGACCTCCTTCTGCCCAGCGGAAGCCGAACATCAGGAAGGCGCGCACCGTATCCGCGCCATACAAGCGCACCTGTTCATCAGGATCCACCACATTCCCGCGCGATTTGCTCATGCGTTGCCCATCGGGTCCCAGGATCTGACCCTGATTGCGGAGCTGGAGCATGGGCTCGGCGCCCTTCACGATGCCCAGATCGCGGCAGGCTTTATGGAAAAAGCGGGTGTACATCAAATGCATGGTGGCGTGTTCGATGCCACCGGTGTAGGTATCCACCGGCATCCAGTAATCATATTCTTTTTGATCAAAAGGCGCCTGCTCTTCATGCAGGCTCAAATAGCGCAGGTGATACCAGGAAGAGCACATGAAGGTATCCATGGTGTCCGTCTCGCGTTCGGCTTTGCCACCACACTGTGGACAGGTGGTGAAGCGCCAGGTAGGATGTAATTTAAGCGGGCTTTCTCCGGTTGGCTTCCACTCGACGTCATCGGGCAACAACACCGGCAGGTCTTCATCCGGTACAGGAACCGTTCCGCATTTTTCGCAATACAGCACCGGGATAGGTGCACCCCAATAGCGCTGGCGAGAGATCAGCCAATCACGCAGCCGGTAGTTGACCGACTTTTTGCCAAAGCCCCTTTCCTCGACGAAGTTGATCGCTTGATTAAAAGCCTCATCCGCCGGCGTTCCGTTCAGCGGTCCGGAATTGACCATGGTTCCCCTGGCAGGAACGGATTCGGTCATAGTAACACCATCCAAAGCCGGCATATCATCCGGTTGGATAACCACTTTTACTTCCAAGCCGAATTTGCGTGCGAATTCAAAATCGCGCTGGTCATGAGCAGGCACCGCCATGATAGCACCGGTGCCATAGTTCATCAGCACGTAATCAGCTACCCAGATCGGAATGCGTTCTCCATTGACCGGGTTGATAGCATAACCACCCGTGAAAACACCCGTCTTCTCCTTATCGGTGGCTTCACGCTGAATATCGGTCTGGCGAATGGCTTCTGCCACGTAGGTTTCCACCTGATCTTTTTGCCCGGCACTGGTGATCTTCTTGACCAACGGATGTTCAGGAGCCAGCACCATAAAAGTGGCGCCCCACAGCGTATCCGGTCGGGTGGTGAAGATCTCCATCGGGTCACCCTGCTCGGTCTTGAAAATCACTGCAGCCCCTTCCGAACGTCCAATCCAGTTAGTCTGCAGAGTCTTGACCGGTTCCGGCCAGTCCAGGCCGGTAAAATCGAGCAATTCATCGGCATAATTGGTGATGCGGAAGAACCATTGTTCCAATTCTTTTTTAATAACGGGCGTATGGCAGCGTTCACAATGCCGGTCATCCCCCACCACCTGCTCGCGCGCCAGGGTAGTATTGCAATGCGGACACCAATCTACCAGAGATTTCTGGCGATAAGCCAATCCATTTTTCAGGAACTGGCTGAAGAACCACTGTGTCCAGCGGTAATACTGCGGATCGGCGGAAATCATCTCGCGCCGCCAGTCGAACATATTGCCCATGCTGCGCATCTGTTCGCGCATGTGGTCGATATTGTCATAGGTCCATTGTTTGGGATGGATATTGCGCTGGATGGCGGCATTTTCCGCCGGCAACCCGAACGCGTCAAAGCCCATTGGGAACATCACGTTATAGCCATGCATACGCAAAAATCTGGCACGCGCATCCGAGGGCGTCATGGCATACCAGTGACCAATATGCAGGTTGCCAGAAGGATAAGGAAGCATGGTCATGGCATAGTATTTGGGTTTGGAAGGATCGATATCAGCATGGTAAAGACCATCAACTTCCCATTTTTTCTGCCATTTCGGCTCAATCTTGGCAGGTATATAACGAGGTGTAGTAGATACGGGCATAAGTGCAACCTTTCACTATTAAGTAAAAAATCCTTCATCCTCAGGGACGAAGGGTTTCTCCGTGGTACCACCCTGATTGTTCGCGCGCGAACCTCTCAGGCAGCTCTAACGGGCTTATCCGGTCGCAGCTACTTTATTCACCGTGACAGCTTGGCGATCTCTTGCCAAGAGGCGAGTTCTTCCTCAAGCGCTCCAGGGGCGCTGGACCGGGCTCACACCTTTCCCTCCCGATTCGCTGCTGGATGAAATAGTACTCCTCTTCTCGCTTTTTAATCTTCTGTTCTTACAGTGGACCCAGAGAGATTCGAACTCTCGACCTTCTCAATGCCATTGAGACGCGCTCCCAACTGCGCTATGGGCCCGGTTGTTTTACCCAAGTGGACCTGGAGGGAGTCGAACCCTCGACCTCTTCAGTGCGATTGAAGCGCGCTCCCACTGCGCTACAGGCCCGTTCTTTAGGGCAGGAAAATTCTACCCAAGAGACACCTGTCTGTCAAGACAAATGACGATACCAGAGTATATCACAAGTGCCGAAGTCTTATCCAGAGGAGGGTAGCAACCGGTTTCTTAATTCAGAAAATGCAACATCACGAGAATGATACCAGACCGTCTGGATGCCCAGCCGTTGTGCGCCTTCGATATTTTCTTTAAAGTCATCCACGAACAACGCTTGTTGCGGTTCCACTTGCAATTTATCCAGCACCAGCCGGTAGATCTGCTCATCCGGTTTACGCATACCAACTTCATACGAAAAGATACTGATCTCGAACAGGTGCAGGAACGTGAAACGTTCCTGCATCCACTGACGAGTTCCCTCGAAAGCATTGCTCAACAGTGCCAATTTATAATGAGGTTTCAAAGAGCGCACAAGCTGCACCAATTCCTGATCTTCTTCATCTCTGCTGAAGAACTCTGCCACGAAAGCTTCCACATCTGGTTGAGAACCACCTAATTGTTGGAGTGTATATTGGAGCAATTTTTCTCGAGTTACCAAGCCCTTCTCCGCTTCAATAGCAATGGGGCTCTTGAAGAACAGATCGTTCAATTTTTGCACATTCATCCCTAGTTTTTCTGCCATCTTCTTTCGGGCAGAGAGATCCGGAGTGCGAATGAACACCCCACCCATATCGAAAATAACTGCTTTGATATCCATCTTCATTGTACTCTCCGGTTGTTTATTATTCCTGATGCAAAGCATCCCAATCTTGACGCAGGATTCCCATCATATGCATATCCCATATCTTACCATCACGACGCACAAAACCGCGCAAGGAACCTTCTAACATAAAACCAGCTTTCTCATAAGAACGAACCGCACGTTCATTGTAGCCCAGCACTGCCAGTGATACACGGTGCAGGTGCCATTCTTCGAACGCCATTTTCAGAAGAATGTGCTGTGCTTCTGTTCCGTAACCCTTGCCCCAATTTTCCCGTTCTCCGATCCCGATCCCCATCCAGGCATTCCCGCTGTGCCAGTCAAAATCTGCTAGTTCAATGAAACCGATCGCCCTATCATCTTCCACCCGGCAAATCATGAATGTATTGACGTAATCCAGTCTTTTTTCAAACCACTCTTTCATCTGATCGCGGGGAAACATCATGGCAGTTTCGCTATCCATGAAACGATTATACAAAGCATCCCGCTGCCATACTGCCATAACCTCGGTGTCTTTTTCCGGATCCATCGCCCGTAAATAAACTTTCTTCCCTTGAAGTCGATCGCTCATCGCTCCGCTCCCTGTGAAATTCGCCATTCTTCCGCCAGCAACCCATAGATCAAACGATCATGATAGGCATCAGTGATATATGTGATTTCCCTCAAACGTGCTTCAAGTGAAAACTTTGCATTTTCAATCGCTTGAATATGCAGAAGAGCACAATCGTACACTTCCATGCAAATATGGTAGAGGTTGAGTTCATCAAAGACATAACGTAACGCCAGGTGCAGACCTTCAGCAATATAAAGGGCAGTGGTCTCATCGTTCTTAAAAAGTAAGCGCAGGAATCCCTGCCCATTCTTCCATTCAATTTCGGTAATATACATGAATCCCAGCAGAGAATCCTCTTCCAAGCAATCACGCATGGCATAGAAGAAACTGCGGCGACCTTCATCGGATTCTTTTAGTTTTTCATCCAGGTCTTTGCGCACTTCCGTGGGAGCCAGTGGACGCACTGGATTCTTCTTTCGTAGCCGTGCATAGGAAAGATCTTGTGTCCATTGTGCTTCGACCTCTGCGTCTTTTTTCGGATCGATCTCCGTCAAACGGATATGATCCCCTATAAAAATATTCGTTTCATCCATTAATAGCCTCTTTGATCTCTGTCAAACCCGATAATTTTATCGTGAATTCAATGATACTCAGCCGCCTATGAATTTTTCATTATATACAGCATCTGCCAGGTGATCCATTTGCTGGGCTTCACTTTGCTCTTCTTCACTAATGGCACACTTAACTTATTCCAGGTTTCTTCCAGTGCCCAGCCCCCTCCTGGCAATTGTTTCTCTCGTAAAAAAGTAATGGTCGGTCGCAAGCGTGGATCTTTTCCATAGCCCAAAGCGGTCAACACAAAGGCAGTTTGCAACAGATCGGCGTGATAGCTGCACGGAAAACCCAGACGGAACCAATGATCACTAACCTTCCCGCCCGGTTTGTGTGGAAAATCGGCTTTCACCAGTTCGTGCGATAGCAGGTATCCGGCACCCCGCCGGATAGCTCTCTGCATATTCTCATCCCTTTCTTGTTCCGGGATGAGAGCCAGAACACGCAGCATTTTCACCACTCCCCAGGCGCACTCTGCACCTTTGTTAAAGCAGCAGTTATAATCTCCGCTGTTTAACACAGAAACCAGAAAAGATAGGGTACGCTGCATACGTTCATCCTTTGACTCTGAGCTCAATCCAACCAAACCGTAAGCGATCATGCCATCATTGCAGATCAGGTCCATCGCTCCCTTCTTTTTAAAGGTATCTCCTTCATGCGGAAGGGATCCATCAGCGCTCTGAATATTCTTGAAGACCAGATCCACAGCTTTACGGATGCGTTTATCACTGTCATCTGCGCCCAATTCAGCCAGCAGCATCAGCTGCCAGACCGTACTCAGATACATGGGCAGGCTCACGGTCTCCGAATTATTCCACCAACCGGCAGGGTCCTGTAATGCCAGAATAGTGGTTAGCGGCTCTCTCCCCATAATGGCGCGTCGTGCAGCAAGCACCTGCTCATCATCTTGCGCCAATCCCAGGATCATGCGCAGAGTAAAATAACGCACGCTGGGATTTTCCTCTTCCAGCAGCCAGGCAATTAATCGTTCTTCTTCTCTGATCATCATTTTCTCCACTATGGTTAATGATATCTATTAATCATGAAAACTCCAATTGTTCAGCTATCCGTGTTTATAATTGGAATATGACAACTCTGGCTGCTTATTTTCATAATTTGTGCAATGAAAAAATGCCTTCTGCGGCATTGGATCAATTCAATCAATATCAGGATGAATTGTTGAAATGGAACAGCCATTTCAACCTGACTGCCATCCGCACACCCGAAGAGATCGAAAGCAAACATTTTATGGATTCACTCAGCCTGCTGCCCACCCTGCAAAAATATCAGGTTAAATCATTGATTGATGTCGGCACCGGCGCCGGATTTCCAGGCATTCCACTCAAGATCGTGGACCCAACCCTCAAATTGGTGCTGGTGGAATCGGTGGAAAAGAAAGCCAAATTTTGTCAGCACATCATCCAGACACTGGATCTAAAGGATGCCAGTGTAATGGCAGAACGTGTAGAAGCAATTGGTCAAAATAAAGACTACCGTGAACAGTTTGATTGCGCGGTGGCGCGCGCGGTAGCAGCACTGCCCGTGCTGCTCGAATACCTGCTGCCGCTGGTGCATGTGGGAGGGCTGGTCATCGCCCAGAAAAGTGCTGCCGTAGAAGATGAGAGCAAACAAGCAAAGAACGCCTGCGCCATCCTGGGGGGAGGCAAAATGCAGGTAGAACCGGTTACCATCCCCGGTCTGGAGGCAGAACGAACCCTGGTCATCATCGAAAAAGTAAAACCAACTCCTGCCGCATATCCACGGCGGGTGGGGCTGCCTGCCAAAAAACCTTTATGAATATTTGATTAGACTCCCTTTAATTTGAGAAGCAAGCGTTGTATATCCATGTTTCACCGCCAGTGCGTATGCTTTTTGTATTAATGCCAATCCCTTGTTTCTTTCATTCAGCCTGAGATAGATAGTGCCCTGATTCACCCAGGAGTAACATAATCCTTCAGCCGAATTCATTTCCTCACTAAGGCGTTCCTCTTCTTTATGCAGTTCCAACGCTTCCTGCAGCCTGCCCTTACTTTTCAGCATAGCCGCTTGGTTGCCCAGAGATATCGAGAGGCTCTCCTTATTACCCAACTGCCGGCAAATGGATTCCTGCTCCTTCAACAAGGCTACAGCTTCTTCGATCTTTCCCTGCTGGTACAGGATCAGCGCTTGATTCCCGAGAGAATTCTGCAGGCTATCCAGATCACCCAGCTGCCGGCAGATGCGCTCTTTCTCTTTATGATATTTCCAGGCATTCCCCAGATCCCCTGCTTTTAGATAGATGTTTGCCTGATTCCCAAGAGAAACCTGCAGGCTATATAAATTGCCAATTTCATGGCAAATACGCTCCTCTTCTTTGTGATACTGCATGGATTGGTTAAATTCTCCCCATGAAAAGAAAATATTCGCCTGGTTCCCTAAACAGCGCTGCAATCCATCCAGATCTTTATTCAAGCGGCAAAAGGTTTCCTCTAATGTAAATAAACGCATAGCCTCGTCCAGCTTGCCCCATGCTTTTTGGATCAATGCTTGGTGATCCAGAGCAGCCGTTAATCCCACCCAATCATCCAGGTCTTTACAAATATTTTCTTTTTCCTTCAAAAGGGTTAATGCCTGATCCAGTTCTCCCATTGTTTTCAAGATCAGTGCTCTGTTGCCCAGACAAAGCTGTAGAGCAGTCCGATCATTCTGCTGCCGGCATTTCTGCTCTTCTACCTCATGCACCTTTAAGGCTTCTTGTAGTTTTCCTGAATCTTTATAGAGCACAGCCAGCCAGTTGAACAGGTACAGATCATAATCATCCGGATTTTGAATTACATCCTTATATGCAGCAGTCCGGTCATAATCACTATTCTGTTCAATCGAGGTCCAGTATGCATATACATCAAAATGGTCATCCTCCCAAACTGCCGTAAAGAAATCCAAATCAGATAACAGTTCATACAAACGCTGCCATGCCTGTGCCTGCTGCAACTGCCAGGGTAATTCCACCACCTTACGGTTGGGAATACCCGGCTGCAGTATGAAATAATCTGCCAGTGTGATATGGATTTGTTGTTTATCGGTGTCGTCAGCGAGATAACGCTGTTCCACGGCTTTTCTTATGTAGCCATGCGAGAAATCGATCAGCCCAGCGCGTTCAAATAACATCCCTTCCAGAGCGAGATGGAGGGGTGACCAGATACGCTGCGGCAGCGGCTGTCCATCCTTCCCTAATATATCCAGCAGTTCCATTTCGGATATGCCCTGTCTGGCAGCCCAGATGCAGCGCAGTGCATCACCCACCAGATGGATGCGGTCTTTTTCATAATCGCCTTCACAGCGCTCCAGCACCAATTCCAGCAGCGCCGGAATAGAATTTGCCTTTATATAATGGTTAATTCGCTCATCCAGTTGTTCATGCACCCCAAACTGGCGCAGTTCATCCAATAAGATACGCAATCCCAGTGGGTTGGAAGATTGAGGAGCCATGACAATGCTAAGCAGTTGCATATCGGTAAGACTTTTTGAGTAGCGAGATAGATATTTCTGCGCCAGCTCTTTTTCTTCATCCCATGTTAATACTCTCACTATAAGCGTTGGGTATCCTCTCTCTTCACATGCCTGCAGCACTTTTCCGGGCAGCGTAGAAATGATCACTGCCACATTTTCCGGCAGCTGTGATGGCAGCCAGGTCAATTCCTGTGCACCCTGCCGGTCATCCAATTGATTCAGCCCATCCAGAATGAGCACCACTCTGCCCTTCCGCCCTGCCCGGTACAGCCATTGAGGAAATGCTGCGCGCAGCGCATTGACATCGGATGGTATTTCTTCCTGCAAGTTTAAGAAGCGCTTCAGTTCCCCCATCACATAATGCAGCATGTTCGCCCAATCAGTTGAACAAGCACTTGCACCGCTGAAATGAAAGATCACCAGATCATTCGAATGTTCCTGCTGATATTTCAATCCCCAGTTAGCCAACAGAGCAGATTTTCCAACTCCTGATCCTCCAGTCACCACCAGAGGAACATGGCTTGACAACACATGATCGTCCAGCTGCTTGAAGTATTTTTCTCCTCCAATATAGATCCCGGCACGGTTGGCAGCAAACGTAGTATGGATCTGTCTTTCCCGCATCAGTGGATCAGGTTGAGAACCTTGCGGGTATAGTTGCTCAATGATGGCAGTCAGGTCTTTCAGCACCCATTCCCCAAGTTCCTGTGGATCGTGGAAATTTTCTCTTAACGGTAAATTACTCTGGCGGATGCGATCTTTTAATAAAGTCAGTTTGACTTTTCGTTCAGCCACTCTCTTTTGGGCTTCTTCCATACCAAACTGTTCAATCTCCTCAGGCTGTACCGTTTCATTGAGAAGTGCTTGCTGTTCAGGAGGTAAGCTTTTAATTATTTCCGGATCACGAAAATAGAAGAAAGCATGCCCTTCCAGAGCGGGATCATTCAACACCCCGTGCAAAATCTCCAGTTCGGTCACAGAGTGCTCTTTATGTTCAGCCAGCCACGGTTGCCGTTCGAGCAATACCGGATCAATCGCTTCCGGTACCCAACCGTAGCGTTCTCCCAGGATCCCAATAAAGTACGGTCGGCAGCGGTGGATCTCTTCCAGACAAATAGGCAACACCATGCCTTCGGCGGATTGCTCACTGGTGATACCCCAGCGCAGATCTACTTCACTCCATGCGACTCCGCGTGCTTCACACAGCTTCCTTAATTGGGGAAAAATGAACTTGACTAGGTAATCCCTTTCCGCCTGCATATCGCGAAACGTGGAAGAAATAAATACCCGTATCTGTCGTGTGTCTTGCTGTGGCATGTGCCCTCCTTCAATGATTGTGATGCCCTATTCTACTTTCTCTAACATAATGGTTTTAGATTTGATAAAAGCAAATACATCAGTCTGTCCAAATCATAGATATATAGAAATATTTTCAGGAAAAATATCATGAAAATTTTTCAAGAAGTTTTTCCGTTCGCTGTGCAAGAACCTGATATCCGTTTTGTTTCGCCAGATCATATGCTTTCTGTATCAATTTCAATGCAGCAGATTTATCACCTTTGATAAGATAATTCGTTCCCTGATACACCCACGTCAAGCATAAGCCCCGTGCACTCTTCAACTGCAGGCAGATTTTTTCTTTCTCCACAAGAAGGCTCATGGATTCATCTATCTTGCCCCATTTCTGCATGATTATCGCCTGGTCACCCAGAGATTCCTGAATCCCATTCAAATTTCCTAATTCCCGGCAAATGCGCTCTTTTTCTTTATGCATTTCCATGGCTTCTTGCGATTTCCCCTGCGTATGCAGGATCTGCGCCTGGTAACCCAGCGATTGTTGGAGAGCATCCTTATTATTCAACTCCCGGACGATCTGTTCCTGTTCTTTGAACAGTGCTGCGGCTCCATCCAATTTGCCTTTGTTCTTCAAGATCAAAGCCTGATTTCCGAGGGAAATTTGGATACCGTCTTTATTCCCCAGTTCTCTGCAAATCAATTCTTTTTCTTTTTGCATTGCCATGGCTTCATCAAATTTGCCCCAGGTTTTCAAGATCAATGCCTGATTGCCTAGGGAACGCTGCAAACCATCTTTATCCCCCATCTTGCGATATGTATTCTCCTGTTCTTTGAATAATTTCATGGCTTCATCCAACCTGCCCTGCTCCATCAGAATTATGGCTTGATTCCCCAGAGCAGCTTGCACGCCAGATGTATTTCCCAATTGATTGCAGATGCGTTCCTTTTCTTTCTGCATTATCATGGCTTCATCTAATTTGCCCCACGTTTTCAAGATCAAAGCCTGGTGACCCAGAGAATTTTGTATGTAATTGAGATCCCCGCCAGCCCTGCCAATTCTCTCTTGCTTTTTAAATAAGGTCATGGCATCTTCCAGATAGCCCGAACTCATAAGGAATAAAGAAAGTTCAACCAGGAAAAGTTTATAACCAGAGATAAGGGGATTTTTTATAACATCCTGATATGCTTGAACCCTATTTAGATCCGAATTTTCTTCTACAGAAGTCCAATATGTATAGAGGTCATACTGATTGATACGCCATTGAGCCATAAAAAAGGCGGGGTCAGCTAAAACTGCATATAACCTATCCCAATCTTTCATTCTCTGTAGCTGCCAAGGCAGTTCGATAACTTTTCGTTGTGGGTAGTCGAGGATATTCTCAAAATAATCAGCCAAAACTTTGTAAATCATATTTCGTTCTGCTTCATTCGCAAGATAATGTTTTTCTACCGCCTGACGAATAAATTCATGAGAAAAACCGATCAAGCCGCTGCGTTCCAACAATGATCCTTCGAGAGCAAGATGCAGCGGTGACCAGATATGTTGGGCTAATGGCTTTCCTTCTTTTCCCAGTAAATCTAATAATTCTGCTTCTGATAGACCCTGCCTGGCTGCCCAGATGTAGCAAAGCGTATCTTTCACCAAACCAGGTCTTTCTACTTCAAAGTCATTTTCACAGCGTTCAAATACCATTTCCAGCAATCCGGTTATTGAATCGGCGTTTAAATAACCCTGGATAGTTTCATCCAAATGTTCATAAGATCCAAATTGGCGTAATTCATCCAGTAAAATGCGCAATCCTAATGGATTGGTTAATGCTGGGTCTCTCATTATTTTTCTTGTTTGCTGCGCATCCAACTGTTTGGAATATTGCTCCAAAAATATCCGTATAAATTCTTCTTGCTCCTGTTGAGTTAGCGGTTCTACACATAGTACGGGATATCCTCTCTTATTCAATGAATCCAGCGATTTTCCAGGTAAAGTTGAAATGACCACCTGTACACTATCAGGAAATGTCATGGGTAGCCAGGTTAATTCCGGCGCTCCCTGTTTATCTTCTAATTGATTCAATGCGTCAATAATAAGTAACACCTGCCCTTTTTGACCAGCTTTGTATAACCAATCAGAAAAGACTTCCCGCAATTCATTTGCATCCGACGGGATCTCGCCCTCGATATCAAACCGCTCCTGCAGTTCACTCAAAAATCTGCGCAGCATGGCAGCCCAATCACCCGATGCTGCGCTAGCTCCAACGAAATGCATCAATACCAGCGTATCAGGATTCTCCTTGCGATATTTCAATCCCCAGTTCGCCAAAAGGGCAGATTTCCCAATTCCAGATTCACCTAAAACCACCAGCGGTAAATGTGTGGTCGATAAATGCTCATCGATCTTTCTAAAATATTTTTCACCCCCGATATAAACTCTGGCTCGACTTATGGCAAAAGATTCATGCGCCAATCCTTCAAGTTTTAGAGGTGTGGGTTGGGAACCCTCTGGGTACATTTGCTCGATAATTGCAGTCATATCCGCCAAAACCCATGTCCCTAACTGCTGTGGATTCTGAAATCCTTCTTTCAAAGGGAGTCTGCTTTTACGGATACGTTCTTTTAGAACTGATAATTTTTCTTTCCGTGAGTTGGCTCGCTTATTCGCCTCTTCCTTACCAAAACGATCAATCTCTTCCTGGCTAGGCATTTCCAAATAATCATCTTTTCGCTCATCCGGAATTGCATTCGGATCACGAAAATAGAAAAAAGCATGTTTTTCCATCATGGGGTCATTGAGAACTCCATACAAGATCTCTAGTTCGGTGACAGAATGATCTAACTGTTGTGCCAACCATGGTTCACGTTCTATTATGGCAGGATCTATCCTTTCCGGTATCCAGCCATACCGTTCCCCCAATAATCCAATAAAATATGGTTTGCAACGTTGGATCTCTTGTAGACAAATCGGCAGCACCTGTCCTTCGGCGGATTGCTCAGTGGTGATACCCCAGCGCAAGTCCACCTCACTCCAGGTCACTCCCCGCTCTTCACATAATTTTCTCAATTGTGGGAATATAAACTTAACCAAATGATCACGCTCTGTCTGCATGTCGCGAAAAGTGGATGAGATGAAAACTCGAATCTGGCGTGTAGTGGATGCTGACATATGCCCTCCTATTACGGCTACGATGGCTTGTTACTAGAATCTTAGCACACCAATTTTAGAATTGCTAATGATTATACATAAATGGAGAAGAATGTTCTTATTCTGGAATTAAACTGGTTGAATTCGCCCTTCTTCCACCTGCCATATATTGCAGCCTGTCAAGAAGTCAGCGTTGAACATATGCGCATCGGTGGCTGTCAGGATAACTTGTTCACAATCTGCCAGGGCATGCAGCAGTGCATCGCGATGTACCAGATCCAATTCCGCCATGGTTTCATCCAGCAACAGCACCGGGCGTTCGCCAGTTTTGGCATGCAGCCACCGCATCTCTCCTACCTTAAGTGCCATCACCACCGTGCGAACCTGACCACGTGAGCCGTAAGTACCGGTATCCACCTGATTAGCGACAAAGCGTAATTCATCCCGGTGCGGTCCGATGGTAGTCACACCACGCTGGATCTCTTCACGGTGTAGAACTTGTAATTTCTGGATAAATGTACTCTTCAATTCATCCTGTTTCAATTCCAGCAGTTCAAATACGGATGCTGAATCAATATCCAAGGCTTTTTGTTCGCTCATAAAGGCACGCATATCCAAGCCCGGCAAATATTCTATCTTCAATGATGATTGCTGCGCAGTTAAAGCGAGATGCACTAGTGACGCCAATTCCTCGAATTCTGCCAGCATCTGCACGCGGGTGCGAATGATAAAACTACCCTTTTCCGCCACCTGCTCATCCCAAAAATCAAGTTGCGCTTGATCACCACCCCTTTCTGCCAAGTTCTTCAACAAGGCGTTGCGTTGGGTGATAGCCTGCATATAGGCTGAGAGCTCGCGAGCATAACCATTGTAGACCTGAGAGATGGTCATATCCAGATAACGACGCCGCACATCCGGGCCATCTTCCACAATTTCGGTCATTTGTGGAAGAAAGATAACCGAATTGAAATTACCCAGTGCGTGCTGCAGCGGCCGCTTCACCCCATCCAGCAACACCTCTTTGCGCATACGCCCATTTCCATTGTCTCCATTCCCCAGAATCAAACGCGCTTCCATGGTATGCGTCTTTTCCCCTCGTATAAATTCCATTACTAGACGCGCCACAGGCAATTCTTCATCCAGGGCATGAAAATTGATCAATTCCCGATCGCGTCCTGCCTGAACAGAGGTTAATGTAGAAAAGAAATTAATTGCTTCAAGAAAACTGGTTTTGCCCTGTGCATTGTTCCCCACCATCACTGTAATTCCTGCCGGAACATCGATCTCCAGCCTTTGGAAGGTGCGGAAATTGGTCAGCGATAAATGTTTGAGAAACATGCGGTTAAGTGTACCCGATACTTACTCTACCGGCACCTCTTCTTCTATCTCACTGGTCTTCCAGATCTGAGTAGCACGATCTACGAACAACACTCCATCCAGATGGTCGATCTCATGCTGGAATACACGCGCCAGCCATCCTTTGGCGCGCACTTTCATCTTCTTCCCGTAACGGTTCAGCCCACGTACTTCCACTTTTTCTGATCGTTCCACCTCTCCCACAATATCCGGAACAGATAAACAACCTTCAATGCCCAATATGGTTTCTTCTGATCGTTTCACGATCTCGGGATTGACCATGACGAATAACTTTTTCGGGGCATCTTCCTGGCTGTCATCCTCGGGGTATTCAACCACAACGACCCGAAAAGATTGATTCACCTGCGGGGCTGCCAGACCTACTCCATCTTCAACCCGCATAGTTTCCACCATATCTTCCACCAACTCTTGAAACTCATCGCCGAAATCATGCACATCACGTGCTTTTTTCCGCAATGTTGGATGCGGTAATTTGATCACTTCTCTTACACTCATTTTATCTTGACCTAAATATTATTATATTTATTATAAATATTATCTGAATTATAACACGCTCAGTTTTGAACCGTATTATCTTCCTGATCCTCCGAAGACTGGGTATTAATGACCTTATGATATGCATCCATCCAGTGTGCCAACCTCTCTCCATTCAACTGCATGGAATCCTTCTTCTCCTTATCTTTCAATCTTCTGAACTGGTTGAATATCTCTTGCTGTACATAGGATGGATCTGGGACGTAATCAAAGGTGAAGTCTACATCCCCTACACGGATGAAGACCGTTCCAAAATTGAACAATAAACCAAAGATACCTTTTTTCTTGAATTCGATGGTTTGAATATTGCGAATAGGGGCTGCTCGGCGTTCATCAACTCCCAAAGGTTTGCGATAGACATCCACAATCTGTTCGGGGGTGATCATGAAATAATCATTGCGCCAATCCCAGGTGCTGTAGATCCACCACGCCATCATCACGGCTCCCAGTCCCACCAGGATGACCTGATAGGTTCCGCTCGTTTCGGGTACTAAACCCAACCAGCCATTTTGTGGAGCTAACAAAAAAACGATACAGGTCGCTAAACCAATAAAAGGCAAGAGTGTCTTACGAATAAAAACGAACCAGTGTGTGCGGTAATAAATAGTGTTGCCGATCACCTGGCGTAATCGTAGCAATCGTGAGAACAGGTCACTTGCATAATCAGTACCGAGAGCTATCAGTTGATCATGGGATTTTTCTTCTGAAGTTTGGTTTTTAAGCGCGTTCTTTCCAGCTATCTGCTGTCTGAGCAGCACTTCTGGGTCTTCATCATCTTGTGCAGATATTTTTTCCTGCCTCAATACCCATTGTTTTTCAATGATATCCGCAACCGCATCGGCATATTCCACATTATGAAATTTGATCAATCCGGTAAAAGTTCGCATCACCACATCCCCGAATTTATAAAGACGCCCATTCAAGGTCGATTGTTTGGTAATCGAAAGGATGGCGCTAAACGGCGTTTCTTTGCGACTATCATACAGCATGGCAATCTTTTCCATAAAGACCAGCCGATGGTTGGTGACCACATAATAATCATTCATCCAATCAAAAGCGTTCCAGGCGCCACATACCAGCCCCATCACCCCAGTGATCGCACCCATCCAGAGAGCTGCTCCAGTTGTTATTGTATTGGAATAGAAAAGGATCGCCGCCAAAATCAAAAAAGCGATTGACACCAGAAAAGGTTTCAAAATACGAAACACCAAGATAATGGGATGTTCGCGGCTGATATAATACACCACCTCATCCGTTTGCAACCAGTTCATGGGCTTCTTGATAAGAAATTGCAGGCTGTGCAATTGTAGATCGAATTGAATGGAAAATGCCGGGAATTCCTGTGTGATCTTTTGCAGAATACGCAGTGGGATTGCCAATACAACAGCTCTTTTTTCGGCTCTGGCAGAAGTAATACGCACACTACTCTGGGTCATGACCTCCACACCAAAGATATCTTCCACATGCAATCCATTCACCAGGTATTGTGTATTGTTATCTTCAATATATAACGAGACCGATCCTGACACGATCAAGTACAGCTTTTCGGGCACTGCTTCTTGCTCATAGATTATCTGTTCCGCCTGGAACTGCAACAATTGCGAACGATCAACCAACCAGGTAAGAAAGTTTTCCGGCACTTCCTGGAAATAAAAACTGCTCTTCAGCATTTTAAACAGAGTTTCTTTATTGACATTCATATAAATTAAGTATATCCAATATTTCATGTTTCAATTTCATTCTGGTAAAATGGAAGGTCGAGATGTAGGAGATAATTATGAAATTACAGAGAATATCTCTGTTGCGTTGGATTGCAATAACGCTGCTAGTTCTTTCAGCCGTCATTCTGGTTCTTCATTTGGTACGTTTCAGCCGTTTACGTGCTGGTTTTCCATCCGGTACAGTGATTGCCGGCATTGCTGTTGGCGGACTTGATCAGCAAGCCGCTGCTGCACGAGTAACCGAAGCTTACAGTTATCCCATTGAAATGCACTATGGTGATCAAGTTTTTTACATCAAGCCTTCTTCCCTGGGATTCAAATTAAACATTGATACCATGATCGCTGCAGCAGATCAGCAACGTACCAATGCCCCTTTCTGGGCCGCATTTTGGAATTACCTATGGAACCATAACGCTGACCCACAAGAAACTCCCATCAGCTACAGCATCGATGAAAAACAGTTGAAGATGTTCCTGTATGACGAAATATCCAACCGCTACGATAACTCTCCCGAACAATCTCAACCCATAGCAGGCAGCACCTATTTTGAGATCGGCAAAGCAGGTGAGGTGTTAGATGTGGACGCTTCGCTACCTTACATTGAAAGAGCATTATCATCGTCAAATTTGCGAATAGTTGATCTGGTAGTAAATAAAGTGACACCGCCTGACCCCACCATGGAAAACCTGGCAGTATTGCTCAAACAATTGATCGATAAATCAGGTTTTGACGGTTTAACCGAAGTGTATGTGTTAGACCTTTCCAATGGAAATGAGATCAATTTCGCTTATGAAAATGGTGTAGATTACACTCCCGGCATCTCCTTTACCGCAGCCAGCACCATCAAGATTCCCATTATGGTCACCGTTTTCAAGACTATCCCCGAACCTACTTCAGCCACCGCAGCTGAAATGATGCAGTTGATGATCGAACAGTCCAAGAACGATCCTGCGGATGATCTGATGGAAACCTACCTCAGCCCCACGCTAGGTCCACTGATCGTGACAGATACCATGCAGGAACTGGGCTTGGCAAACACCTTCCTGGCAGGTCATTTCTACCTGGGAGCACCATTACTGGAACGCTACTTCACCCCGGCAAATACCCGTACCGATTACACTACCAACCCGGACACTTACAACCAGACCACCACTGCCGATATGGGCATGCTGCTGGAAGATATCTACCAATGTGCCAAAACTGGCGGGGGCACCTTCGCAGCTGTCTTTCCGGGTGAGATCACCCAGAATGAATGCCAGACCATGATCACCTATCTGACCAGCAACAAGATTGGGGTTCTGCTACAAGCAGGACTGCCAGATGGCGCCCGCATCGGGCATAAACATGGATGGATAACCGAAACCGACGGATTAATGCACGCCATCGATGATGTGGGCATTGTTTACAGTCCGGGTGGCGACTATGTGATCTGTGTCTCCATGTACCATCCGGTACAGTTGATCTTCGATACTGCCAATTTGTTCACTGCCAATATTTCAACAGCAGTCTACAACTATTTCAATATCAGTCAGTAGCCAGATTTGAATTCCGTTTTTTCCCAAAAATGGCTGGCAGCAAAGGTATTGCCAACAAATTCAGCAGTGCCAGAATAAAGAAAGCCGTTTTATACCCGAAACCTTCTGCCAGCACGCCGCTCAATCCCAACCCAATTCCCGTTCCGAGGTTGGCAACAGCCATCAATATGGAAAACATCGTGGCAGCAATATGCTGGTTGGTTTCGCGCATCGCAATAGCAAAATAAACGGTTTCGTACAACCCAAATGCGAGCCCAAATACAAATACCAGAATCCACGCGGTTAGTGGGGTATTGATCAGACTCAATACGGCAACTGATATCAGCGTCACCAAGAGCGAAAGTTGTACAGATTTCTTCTGCCCGATACGATCTACTAATTTTCCTCCCGCCAAGCTACCAACCACGATACCGACTCCCAATACCGAGGCTACAATACCTGCAGTAGTATAGCTGATAGTAAACTGCTGTTCCAGGAAGGGATTCACCAATTGGCTGGTGCCATTGATGATCAGTGAATAAAGAGCTCCGAGCAAACCTAAGGCAATAATGGCGAATTTTTTAAATTCTTTGAACGCAGCCCAGTTGAATTCCTTCTTCACTGTTTCTTCGGCTTCCCTGGTCTTCAACACAAGCGGGATCGGAACAGCAGTCAACACTGCCAATGAGAAAAAAGCGGCTGTCCAAGATATCTTATCCACCAACAATCCTAGAATACTGGAAATCAGCACCATGCCCAACGCCCGACCCGCAACCATGATACCCTGGATCTTCCCTTCATCTTCAGGAGCGGTGGTGTCAAGCGCCAAACCATCGGTACAGGTATCATACAGAGCCATCCCTGCCATCAAGAAAAAAGCATTCAATGCCCATAGAGAAAAGTTCTTGGCAGGATTGATCAATGGAACCAGCAATAATCCCAAAATCTGGATCGTCAGTCCAATCAAAATATATGGTTTGCGGTGACCGAGATGAAAGAAACTCACTTTATCGCTCAACAGACCAAAGAAAATCTTTAAAACGAATGGGATCATGGCAATGGTGCCGATCAGCCCAATTCTATCCAGACCCAATCCATAAGATTGCAGATATAGAGCATTCAATGAGGTGAAATAACTCATGATGGCGCCCTGCGCCAGATAGAGCGTTGCAAACAGAGCATAACGGGTATTTTTGTTCATCGATCCTGTTCCTCCTTGGCAGTTTTATTACTTTACGCTAATCTTGATAACACTTCTGGACCATTTTCGGTGATAGCCACCGTATGTTCAAATTGGGCAGATAGACTGCCATCTGCAGTTACCACGGTCCATTCGTCTTTCAGTAATCGAGTGAATGGTTTACCGATATTCAACATAGGTTCAATATTCAACACCATACCCGCTTTCAAGATAGGACCGCGATTCGCCGGACCGATATGCGGCACAAAGGGTTCCTCCCACAGTTCCCTGCCGATACCATGCCCGCCATATTCACGCACCACGGAATATCTATTCTTTTCCGCGTATTCTTGGATAGTCGCTCCAATTTCACCCAGCCGATTTCCCGGTACACAAACTGCAATGCCACGTTCCAAGCTTTCACGAGTGGTTTCAACCAATTTTTTCACTTCCGGTTTTACATTTCCCACCATGTGGGTTACACAAACATCACCGCACCATCCTTTATAACGCAATCCAATATCGATCCCTACGATATCTCCATTTTTCAAAATACGGTCATTAGGGAAACCATGACAAATCTCATCATTTATCGATGCTGTGATAACCCCGGGGAAAGGACGTTGATTGGGAATCTGGCGAATGCCTTTATAAAGCGTAACAGCACCATGTGCAAGAATGAATTTCTCGGCGACAGCATCCAGATCGCGCAAGCATACCCCAATTTTGATTTCTTCCGCAATGCGTGCGTGCGTTTGCGCAGTGATCTGTGCGGCGGCTCGTAATGCTTCAATTTCGCGTTTCGATTTTAATTCAATCAAGAATAGCCTCCGATCCATGCAATACCATAGTTTTAACTATACCCCTTTTTAATAATCCTCCCTATTCTAAGCAAAATCATGGAAAAATAAAAGGACATTAAATCGAATAGTTTATAAACATAATATTAGTTAACTTTCTTTTCTCACCTGGTTGGATTTCTTGGGCTATAATCGAAATGTAAGTTGATACGATTAGTACATACTAAATGAGGATTCCGTGAACGAAATCAGTCCTACTCCTACCGTAGAAGATTATCTGGGTGTAATTTATACTTTAAATCGAGATGGTGAACCTATTATTGGAGCAAAGTTATCAGAATTGCTTGAAGTCTCCCCTCCAACTGTTACCGTCACCTTAAAACGAATGATCCGTGATCAATGGATCACCATGGATGCCAGGAAAGAGATCCATCTCACCCCCAAAGGGATCGAAGCTGCTGTCAGCATCATCAGAAAGCACATGCTGACTGAATGGATGCTTTCCCGTATTCTTGAGATACCTTGGTCACAAGTGCATGAAGAGGCGCATAAGATTGAGCATTCTATTTCCGTAGATGTAGCAGATAAGATGCAGGAACGCCTGGATGATCCTGAATGCTGCCCGCATGGGAATCCACTACCCGGGCATGAAAAGATAACCCAGAACTGGAAACCATTGATTGAAATGGAAGAAGGGGATCGGTTCATCATCCGCCGCGTTCATGAGTTTGCTGAAGAAGATGGGAACTTGATGGATTTCTTACAGAAAAATAAAGTACAACCTGATCAAATTGGCATCATTAAAGAAAAAATGCCATTCAATGAAACCATCTCCCTGCAAATAGAACATTCAACAATACCACTCGGTTTCAAGATTGCTAAATTACTTTTTGTTGAAAAAATAGATTCGTAGCATTGGAGGAATAATGATTCAAGCCTCAATTTTGGGCTTTCCCCGCATTGGTTTACACCGTGAAGCTAAAAAAGCTCTGGAAAGTCACTGGTCTGGAAAGATCTCAGCATCTGAGATGTTATCAACCATGCGCACCATTCGTCTGAAAAACTGGCAAATTCAACTCGAACATGGTATTGAGATCATCCCTTCCAATGATTTCTCGTTGTATGATCAAGTGCTGGATACAATCTGCATGCTGGGTGCTATTCCAGCTCGCTACCAAATCATTGCCGGATCTTTCAATACAGATGTATATTTCGCCATGGCACGCGGGAGGCAAGATAAAAATATCGATATCCCAGCCATGGAGATGACGAAATGGTTCAATACCAATTACCATCATATCGTCCCGGAAATAGATCCCGATACTCATTTTTCATGGCAGTATCACAAAGTGCTGGATGAATTTCTTGAAGCACAGAAAGCTGGTTTTCAGACCCGTCCCGTCTTAGTGGGACCACTTACTTTCTTGTCATTGAGCAAATCCTCCGCAGCTGCATTCGAACCACTGGAAAAATTGGATGAAGTATTGCCAATCTATCAGGAAGTTCTCACCAGTTTATACGAAGCGGGTGCGGAATGGATCCAATTGGATGAACCCATCCTCGTGAAAGATCTTTCTATAGCTGCACAATCAGCATTCAAGAAAACATATAAACAATTGACAAAAACAGCCACTCACCCAGCCATCATGTTGACCACCTATTTTGACCGTCTGGGAAATAATTTTGATATGGTAGCTTCACTCCCAGTGGAAGGATTACATTTTGATCTTGTATATGGTGCAGATCAATGGCATTTACTGGGCTCTCCTCTTCTAAAAGGAAAAACTCTATCCCTAGGAGTAATAAGTGGACATAACATCTGGCGTACCGACCTCGATCAAGTCTACGAGCAAGTGTCTGGATTGACTGACCAACTAGACAATGAAATCATTCTTGCGCCTTCCTGTTCTCTGATGCATGTTCCACAGGACTTAAAACTAGAAAGCAAAATCCAGGCACCGGTCGGCAATTGGTTGGCATTTGCAGTGCAAAAACTGAGCGAATTAAGCGCTCTGACTGCTGCTCTGAACAATGGGAAAAAATCAGATCTTTTCGTAGAGAATCAAGCCGCATTACAACAACGTCGAAACTTCATTGCAGAACAGAAAAAGAGATCTTCCCAACCGCCACTGACAAATAATGAAGTCGGAAGGAAAAATCCCTATACGATCAGAAAAGCCAAACAGCAGGCACACTTCGATCTACCCCTCTTCCCCACTACTACCATCGGTTCTTTTCCACAAACCAGTGATGTGCGTGCCATGCGTTCTCGTTTCAATAAAAATGAGATTTCTCAAGATGAGTATGACGAATTTTTGTGTTCCAAAATCAAAGAAACTATCGACATTCAGAATCAGATCGGGTTGGATGTTCTGGTTCATGGCGAATTCGAACGCAATGATATGGTTCAGTTCTTTGGTGAGCAGTTGGACGGGTTCACCTTCACCAACCACGGTTGGGTGCAAAGCTTCGGATCACGTTATGTGCGCCCACCCATCATCTTCGGAGAAATCGAACGAGCGCATCCCATGACCACATCATGGAGCAGCTATGCGCAGTCTTTGACTGATAAACCTGTCAAAGGAATGTTGACAGGTCCCATCACCATTCTGCAATGGTCTTTTGTGCGAGACGATCAACCTCGTTCAGAAACTTGCCTGCAGATTGCCAGAGCTATCCGAGCAGAGGTGCTTGACCTGGAAGCTGTCGGTATTCGCATCATCCAGATTGATGAGCCTGCCTTGCGGGAAGGGTTACCTTTAAAAAAGCAAGATTGGCAAATCTACCTTGATTGGGCGGTGCATTCATTTCAGGTAGCAGCGGGTGGTGTGAAGGATGAAACCCAGATCCACACACATATGTGCTACTCAGAATTTAATGAGATAATTTCTTCAATAGCCGAGATGGATGCAGATGTAATCTCTATTGAGGCTGCTCGTTCAGGGATGGAACTTCTAAATGCTTTTTCCGATTTCGAATACCCTAACGAGATTGGACCCGGAGTGTATGATATTCACTCTCCGCGCATTCCAACTGTGCAAGAAATGGTCGAACTGCTTGAAAAAGCGGTGCGTGTCATTCCTGCCGAGCGGTTGTGGGTTAATCCAGACTGCGGATTGAAGACCAGAAATTGGCAAGAGACCATTCCATCTCTGGAAAATATGATATCCGCCGCCGAATTCATGCGGAAGAAATTTGAGCCCTAAGATATATAGAAAGGAAGAGACATGAATACTAAAATCAATTCTTTACAAGCTATCATGCGCTCCAGAAATTTACCATTATTGGCTATCACAGCAGGACCAGATCTTTTATATCTAACCGGTTTAGGATTTCACGTTTCTGAGCGACCGGCTATCCTGTTAATCCCTGCTAACGGACAGCCGTCATTAATCCACCCGGAACTTGAAGCTGAAAAGGTCAAAAATCGTAGTATCGTCCCCCTAAGTTCGTTCCCCTATGGAGAAACAAAGGAAACCTGGGGGCATGTTGTGGAAGAAGCGATGAAAACCATCTCGGATGATGCCAACCGGATCGGTGTCATTTCGACAAATATTCGCTTTTTAGAAATGGATCTGATCCATAAAGCATTGCCGAATCTGCATTTCTTTGCCGCAGATGAGTTGTTCCAAGCATTACGTATGCAAAAGAGCGAACAGGAAATTTCTTCTATTAAAAAGGCAATTCAAATCGCGGAAAAAGCCTTTATGGAAACTCTGAAATACATAGAAATAGGTAGAACAGAGATAGAGATCGCAGCACAATTGGTTCTAAATCTATATCGTTTCGGAAGTGACGCAGAACTCCCATTCAGTCCTATTGTTGCATCTGGTCCCAATTCTGCCGATCCGCATGCTATTCCGGTCGAGCGGATCATTCAAGAAGGTGATTTGCTCGTCATTGATTGGGGCGCTTCATATGATCATTACATATCAGATATCACTCGAACGGTTAGTATGGGAAAACCATCTGACAAATTTACCCTGATCGCCAAAACCGTTAAAGAAGCCAATACCCGAGCACGTGAAACCGCCAAAGCCGGCTTACCCTGCAATGAAGTGGATAGAACCACCCGCATGGTCATCAATGAAGCTGGTTTTGGTGAATATTTTACGCACCGTACTGGGCATGGTATCGGCATGGAAGCTCATGAAGCACCATATATATCTGCGGATTACTCTAAACCTCTTGAAGTTGGCAATACTTTTACTATTGAGCCAGGTATTTATCTCCCCGGTGAGGGAGGTGTACGAATCGAAGATAATATTGTGATTACCGATACAGGAGCTGAAACTCTCACCTCTCTTCCACGTGATCTTTTTATCGTCGAATCATGAGGAAAACAATGAAATCATTGATCATGGAAAACGCCGAACCGTTTCTCTTTAGGGGAGACAACCTTGGATTTCTTCTGATTCATGGATTTACTGGAACTCCCAAGGAAATGCGGTTATTAGGAAATTATTTACACTATCAAGGACATACTGTGCTGGGAATTCGACTAGCCGGACATGCCACTCATATTGAAGACATGCGTCGTGCAAGCTGGCAAGATTGGCTTGCATCGGTAGAAGATGGAGTCAATATGCTGAGATCGTCCTGTTCCAAAGTTATCAGTGTGGGTCTTTCTATGGGTGGAACATTGTCGATGCTAGCAGCGGCTAATTATCCATTAGATGCCGCTGTAGCGATCTCCACCCCTTACCAACTGGATGATAAGCGCTTACCCCTGCTACGCCCCCTCAGTTTGGTGATGCCTTATATGTCAAAAGGGGAAAGCGACATGCTTGATGAGGAGCAAAAAGCCGCACATGCCAACTACACAGCATATCCTACACGTTCTATCATCGAATTGGACAAATTATTAGCAGAAACCCGTCGTCGTATTCCAGAAATATCTATCCCTGTGCTTTTGATCCATTCCAAAGCTGATCAAGGCGTTCCTTTTGTTAACCTGGAACGCTTCCTAACCCATCTAAATACTCCGGTGAAAAAGAAGCTCGAACTTGAAAAGAGCGGTCATGTTGTAACCGAAGATATCGAAAGAGAAACTGTTTTTCATACAATATCCGATTTTGTTAATAAAGTCATCGACTGAGAGGGATGCATCATGACCTCTGTCTACACTGTTCAATCATTTGTGTTAGGTCAAATCGAAAACAACACATATTTACTAAGCGATTTTAAAACCAACAACGCGATCGTGATCGATCCAGCTTTTGGGATTGAAAAAGTGATTCACATCATGCGCGAACAAGGTCTGCATCTATCTGCCATCTGGATCACTCATGCTCATTTTGATCACATTGCAGGTGTCTGGCAATTGCTGCGAGATTTTGGGCAGAAAATTCCGGTGCTCTTGCACAAGGATGATCTGGCACTTTGGGAAGCTGGGGGAGGTGCATCTGACTTTGGTTTCGATTTTGATCCAAGAGCCCAACCGACTGATTTCTTGGAGCATGGGCAACAACTTCGTTTTGGTAATCAAGTTATTGAAGTACGCCATACCCCTGGACACACTTCCGGACACGTCATTTTTTATTGGGCAGAACAGCGATCCGCTTTTTGCGGAGACCTTATTTTCTACCATGGATTGGGTCGCACTGATCTGGCATATAGCAATTCACAGGCTTTAATGCAAAGCATTCGCGAGAATATCTTTACACTACCGGAAGAAACAAAATTATTGAGCGGTCATGGACGCCCGACTACAGTGCGGGAAGAAAAAATCCATAATCCTTTCTTCTAGACTATATGCTTGAGTTTAAAGAAAAAACCAGGCGCTTGATCAAAGTGCCTGGTTCTATTTGTTGTTTCACGTTTTATTTGGCAAAATCTACTGCACGCATTTCGCGGATCACGGTCACCCTGATCTGTCCCGGATACTGCATGGTTTCTTCAATATTCTTGGCAATATCACGCGCCAAACGAGTAGCTTCCAGATCGTCGATCTTTTCCGGTTCGACAATGATGCGAACTTCACGCCCAGCCTGGATGGCATATGCCTGGCTAACACCATCATAGGAGTTAGCCATTTCCTCCAGGGTCTTTAGGCGTTTGATATATTGTTCGAGGTTCTCACGGCGAGCACCTGGTCTTGCACCTGAAATAGCATCTGCTGATTCCACAATTACGGCTTCCAATGTTTGCTGTTCAGTTTCATGATGGTGACTGGCAATTGCATTTACCACAGCATCATTGACCCGGTTACGCTTACAGAATTCAGCACCGATCAAAGCATGGGTACCTTCCACATTGTGGTCCATGGCTTTCCCAATATCATGCAGCAAGCCTGCTGCTTTAGCTACTTCCACATCACCACCTAATTCAGCAGCAATCAAAGCTGCGATGCGGGCGGTTTCGACGGCATGCGCCAACTGGTTTTGTCCAAAGGAAGTACGGAATTTCAGCCGTCCCAGCATGTTCAAAACCTGGGGGGGCAACCCCGCCACACCCGCATCGAAGGCAGCTTCTTCGCCGGCTTCTTCAATGATCTTTTCTACTTCCTTTTTCTCTTCTGCCAATATCTTTTCTATATGCGCTGGGTGGATACGACCGTCATCAATCAAACGCTGCAGGGCACGTCGGGCAATTTCGCGGCGGGTAGGGTCAAAACATGAGATCGTAACCGCTTCGGGAGTATCATCCACAATAACATCCACTCCAGCTGCCTGCTCAAAAGCACGAATATTGCGACCATTTCTTCCAACAATCCGACCCTTCATCTCTTCATTCGGTAATGACACCGTAGAAGAGGTAATCTGGGCGACTTGGTCGGAAGCCACACGCTGGATGGATTCGGTGATGATCTCGCGGGCACGTTTGTCTCCTTCAGAACGAGCTTCCGCTTCAATCTGGCGATAGATACGCGCCATATCCCCACGTGCCTCCTTCTCCACTTCCTGCAATAAAATTTGTTTTGCCTGATCAACTGTAACGCTGGAGATCTGCTGTAATTTTTCCATCTCCTGTTGGTAGAGTGTTTCAACTTCGTTCATTCTTTTATCTATGGCACTCTGTCGTTTGTTCAAATTCAACTCTCGCTGTTCGATACGCTCATAACGCTGATCAAGGCTTGTACGACGGCTTTGGATACGGTCTTCCTCACGTGAGAGTTCCGCACGCCGGCGGGTAACCTCACTTTCCGCTTCCTGCTTGATCTTCAAGGCATTATCACGCGCGTGCAATTCGATTTCACGTGCACTCTCACGACTCTCCTGGATCAATTGTTCGCTTTTTTGCATGATCTGCTTTGTTCTGGCTTTGCTGATCACAAACCCAAGCACCACTGCCAGGATAATCGCACCAGCCAGTTCTAAGAGTATTCGTATTAACATGTTATTATTCATCTTCCGTTACCTCTATTTCTACAAGATTTAATGAATCGTTTTCCTCCCACATTTCTTCCAAAATTGGTTTGATATCCTCATACATGAAACCTTTGCGAGCCAAGAACCCATATAGCTTTCTCTTAAAACTTTTCTCATCCAATCCCTTTAGTTTGCTGCAATACTTCGTTGCTGCTTGATGTGCCAACTCAGCATCTTGTGGGAGGGTTTCAAGTGCTCTGCGAATTTGGCTTTCACTTACTTTTTTCTGTCTTAATTCCAGGGTCAACAATCTCCGTCCTCGTGGACGAAAGGTATTACGATTCTCGACCCAATCTTCAGCAAATTGCTGGTCATTGAGATATTCTCTTTCCAATAAGCGTGCGATGACCCCGTTGATACAATTCTCTTCGTAGCCGTATTCGGCCAACCTGGAACGCATTTCATATTCAGTTCTGGGACGATAGCCGAGTAAACGCAAAGCTTTTTGATAAGCTTCTTCAAGCATATCCTCCTGCTGTAAATATTGGATACTCTGTTCGTCCAAAACATCTCCCACCTTCAGATGCCATGCCACGTATTTATGTAACCCGAATGCAAACTGCTCATCCAGGTATATATTTACACGATTAGGGTTCTTCTTTTGTTGTTCGATCCCAGTTAGTTTTTGTTGCATAATAAAACAGCCTCAACTTATCAGGTCAAGGCTGAATAATATAAACTAATTCCTTAAAGGAGGGGTTGGTTTAATATTTAAATGTTTGTTTTACATAAAACAATCTTATAACAAACCTAAAAATCTCAATCTTACCAATTTTCCCAGATACTCCCTCAGGAGTAGTTCCAATATCTTCAAAGACAGCCTTATTCCTGAATAATAGGATCAATTGATCCCGAAAGTATTCAATATAATTCGTAATTATTATACAATAGTTTTTCATATACACGAAACCGAATCTGAATTTTATCCCCCTGGTAATTTCCTTTTTTTTGCACAGGAACCCAGGTCAAAGTAGAATAAAGTATGGCAAAATTCAACATCCGTCACATTTCAACGAAAATCGTTCAAAACAGGTTTCTTATCCCTGTAATCCTCCTTTTATTCACAATACTGGCATTTGCTCCAGTCATTCCATTTTTGGGTTTCTATTGGGATGCCTGGCCATACCTTTGGCAGTATCATGTCTTTGGTCCCTCAGGATATGCCGAATTTGTGGCTTCAGACCGCCCGTATTCAGCCTTCATCTTTACTATCCTGACTTCACTTTTCGGTACCAAAGCCATTTTCTACCACATCTTCACGTTGCTGTGTCGGTGGTTATCTGGTTGGGCTTTCTGGTGGATTTTGCAGCAGATCTGGCAAAAGAACCGCTCTATCAATATCTACGCTGCCATTCTCTTCATTCTTTATCCTGGTTTTCTTCAGCAACCCATTGCTCTTCCTTATGCACACCATTTCAGCCATATGGCACTTTTTCTATTATCGATTGGAACCATGTTGGCTTCTGCTAGAGATAAAAAACATTACTGGATCTACACGATTACCGGCTTGTTAGCACAGTTAAGTATCTTTTCTTTGGAATATTTTGCTTCTCTGGAGTTCATTCGACCAGTCTTGTTGTGGATCTCGCTAGCTGAGGATATTCCTGACAAGAAGAAACGCACTAGAAAGATTCTTCAAACCTGGGTTCCTTATCTGGTTTTATTAGCAATTTTTTATTACTGGAGGGTTTTTCTATTCTCATTTCCAACTTACGAACCTAAGATGCTCAATGAACTGAACCAGAATTTCACGACCGGTTTCTTTGATCTCATCTTGCAGGCAGGCAAAGACATCATCACAGTTACATATGGTGCATTTAAAGGCATATTCAATTTCCCGGTGGTTTCTGAAGTTGGTTACTTTACAACATACGGATATTGGGCAATTTCGATCCTGGCATGTTTATTCGCGGGATCCGTTTTTTTGATATTGGAAAAAGGCAAAACTGAACCAACAACAAAAGCAGGAAGAAAAACATTATTTCAGGTCATTTCGATCGGGTTGTTTGCGCTCGTATTGGCAGGATTGATCTTCTGGATCACAAAACTCACTGTCCGGATTGAATTTGCCTGGGATCGCTTGACACTGGCTTATATGTTTGGGGTTGCGGTTCTTTTTTCGGGGTTGATCTTTTTAATCTTCCGTCCCCAATATCTGCGAATCGCCTTTACCACCATTCTGGTCAGCCTGATGATCGGGTTCCAATTTTTCAATGCCATGGATTTCAAGCATGACTGGGATAATTTCAAAGATTTCTTCTGGCAACTAACCTGGCGCATTCCTGATCTGAAAGAGAACACCATCATCATGACGACCGACTTTCCATTGAAATATTACAGCGACAATTCCCTTACTGCTCCACTCAACTGGACATATGCACCCGAATCAGATGATGAGAAACTATCCTTTGTTTTTTACTTCTCCGACGTGCGATTAAAAGTGGGGCGTCTAGCTTCTCTGGAAAAGGATCTTCCGGTATATCAATGGTATCGTTCATTCTCCTTCGATGGAAACACAAGTGATACGGTGGTGATCCGGTACGATCCACCCGGTTGTGTGCAGGTGTTAGACAATGTATATGCCAATGCCGGCATCATCCCAAATCTTTCTTTCATGGAAGCAAATCAGATCCAACTTTCCAACCTTGATCGCATCATCACCAATCCACAAGAAGCCAAATATCCCCCCGTTGAGATCGTGGGAGATGAAATCGAGCATGATTGGTGTTATTATTTTGAAAAGGCTGATCTGGCACGTCAGGCTGGGAATTGGGATGCAGTTCTAATGTTGAAATCACAGGCTGATGCACTTGGATTGTCACCCCGGATTCCAAGCGAATGGCTCCCTTTTTTTGAAGCTGATCTGCGTACTGAGAATTGGGGGGCTGCAGCCGATGTGGTACAAGCCAGCCTGGCTGTGGAAGAAAAATACAAATCAGGTATCATTTTCACCTATGATCGGGTTATTGAAGAGATGGAAGTCGAACCGGATCAGACATTGGATAATCTGATTAATAGCCTGCGAAATTAACTATCGTCTTACAATACAAAGAGCAAGGATTTGGTGATGAAAAAGAAAGCTATATCGCAAATATGGATCCCGTTATTCTTAACAATTATTCTTATCATCTTTTCTGCGATTTTCCTTTTGCACGCAGTGGAAGGGAATGCAACACAGCGAATGCATTGGGCAGATATTTCATTGATCTATCTCCTTTCTTCTATTATTATGATCCTCCCATTGGTTTTTCTTTTTAGTTTATTATCCTCTCATCTCGTTCATATAGCTTACAAAGGATCAAAAAAAATTCTCGGAAAAGCACAGAATTTCACAAGCATCCATGCGGAGAAAGTACAATCATTTTGTAGACACAGCACCAATCTGCATCTCCAACCCAAAGAATTGATCAAAACACTTAGGAGCAAAATAAAACATGAATAAAAAAAAGAATTTCGTGATCTATATCATTGGTGGGTTAGCCGGTGCGTTGCTTGGAGTAGCAATTACCCATACCCTGGTCGAGAGGACAACCAAACAGGGTGCGGAACTGAAATTATCCCCTCAAAAGGGATTACAAATAGGAATGACCACAATCGGTTTTGCAAAAGGATTGTTGGATTTGTTCAAATAGACCAGAAGTGAATTTAATGCCCGAACAAAATCACATTGACACTATCGTATGCGGGCAAATCCATCGCGAAACCATCATCAATCGACACAATCAGGTTAGTGTGGATCACCCGGGGGGAGGAGCTTTATACGCTGCTGCAGGGCACGCCATGTTTAATGAAAATGTGGGCATCGTTGCAAAAGCAAATTCTGAATTTTTGATTAATTTTTCATCATCCTTGCAAAGCCGTGGTTTTGATATCACGGGGATCACGCCATCAACGCAATCACTGCGAGACATGAAGTATTACCACATTCTTTCCAAGGATAAATGGGAAACCAGCAACTTGAAACGTCATTTTTACGAATTAGGCCATTCCATTCCGAAATTTCTACTTCAATACGATGAATTTTCGCGAATGCCCCATCAAGCGGTTGAACCTCAAAATTTGCATCTGCTCATTGCTGATATTCCTGATCGATATTTACCAGCCAGGGCGGCTCTCTTGACGCAATTGAATTTTGCAAGCCATTTTGCATGTGTTCCCGCATTAAAAAAGGCTGGCGTTGACAGGATCATGATGCGTTCCTCACCTACATACATGTGCCCGGGAAATCTTTTACAGATCACCAAATTACTCGACGGGATCGATTATTTCTTTACCACCGAACAAGAAATAAAAACCCTGTTCCGATCCCGTTTCGATCATTACTGGATGATGTTAGAAATGCTCAATAGATTTGGTGCTAAAAACATCTTGGTCAAAAATTCGAACAAAGGTTGCCTGCTCTTTCATCAAGGTAGTACGCAAATTTCTCAAATCCCAGAATATGACGGACTGTATATTGACCCGATCGGTGTTTATGATTGTTTCTGCGGTGCTTTTACTGCCTGCGTACTTTCGGGGGATTACTCTACACCAGAATGCGCCATATACGCTTCTGCTGCGGCTTCAATTTGTAATGAGGGTAGTGGCATTGCTTATATTTTGGATTCTCATCGCTCAATTCTCAAATTACGAGCGGAATTAATGATGTCAGAATTAAGCAGCACTACATTGAGCGCGCTTTCCCATGCGCCCAACGATAGAAGAGGGCTTTGATCAATTCTCTTTTCACAATATGGTAAGCAATTTTATCTTTTCTTACATCCTCGTTTTTCCGTTCCCCAAACACTTCATCCTGAAATGCCTGCAGCAGTACCACAATCTCCCAGGCAGCCTGGGGTGCCAATTTCTGGATCACAAGAGCTTTTTCCTGGGGAGTCATATTACGAACATTCTCAAAACCGATCCATCGTAAAAGCCGATCTAAATGTGAGAATATCCTACGGATATTGCTCAAATTACGGTCATCTGCCCAATGTTTCAGCCATTGTGGGCTTTCTTTCCCCATCTTTTCGATCAACCCTACCACATAGGTTTGAAGTGGAATAAGCTTTCCCTTTTTCTTTATTTTTCCAAACAGGAGAAATGCGATCAAAACCGTCAGGGGTACACACCATAACAATCGCAAAAACAATTTTCGAGCAGTGAATTGACCTGTAGCTGAATACAAGGTATCTTCTTCGGCAGCCAATCTTCTTTCAATCGCCTCGAAACGGGAAAATATATTTCCAATTCCTTCCGATGGGGAGGTATTTCCATGTATTTCAGCATTATCGCCTGTCAGATCATAAGCACGGTCACTGGTTTCAGTAGCAGCATGAGCAAACTGCACAGCTGGCTGAGAACTGGTTGGCTCAAACACCACCCAACCAATTTCAGGAAAATAAACCTCCACCCAGGCATGGCTATCCCGATCGCGAATACCAAATACTTTCCCGCGCTCGATTTCGACTCCCTGAGCATAACCCACCGCCAACCTGGCAGGAATATCGATTGAACGCAGCATCAGCACTTCAGCGGAAGCATAGTAATTACAAAATCCGCTTTTCCCTTCAAAGAGAAACCAGAAGATAGGATCTAGGAACTGCGGAAGATCTTCTACATCAGTAGAATAAGTATATTGTTTTCGTAAATAATCAGTGATCGCCAGAGCTTTCAAAAAATTACTTTTCAATCCAGCTGTGATGGCTTCACTAAGCTGGGCGATGCGGGGTGAGAAATCATCCGGCAACTGTAGATACATTCTTTTTATTGCTGCCGGGTAGTTCCTTGTGCTGCCTTCCAGATCTTCAAGCGTCAACGGTAAAAAATAACTGCTGGTGCGATAGGAATCGTTTTCGGTTAATGGCAACAAGGGTCGCCACGCGATCACATCCTTAAAAGGCTCGTCTCTAAATTCCTCCAGAATGCGAGCGGGGTGATCAATGGCATAGGTGTATCCCGGCACATAATAGTAATTCAATTCTCCGGCAGCCACAAAGATAAATTCCCCTTCATCCACTACTTGTACGGGCTGCTCCAAGACACTTGTATTTTCTTCAATGGTCGTTGCCTCATAGCTACCTGCACTCCATATTCCATTTTCATAGGTCGCATATGTACGAGCTTTCCAATAATAATTGCCAGCAATGAGATCGACTTCAGGTGCAATCGCGGTGAACAAAATATCTTCACTCTGAGGTTGCGAAACACCCAGGGTTAATGTATCTCCAAAAATCGTTTCACTTCGAACTGGGCGGCTTTGCAACGGAGAAAAAAGGTTAGAGATTAAATCACCTGTATTCTCCAGTGACTGTACAAAGGTTTTTTGTGATTTTGATCCCGGGGTAACTAAATCGATGAGCAGTGGAACACTCCAGGCGATTGCTACCACCACAACCGAAAGCAGCAGGCTGATTCGCAAGGAAACTGATTCTATTTCTCGATCTATATAAGCAAATTCATTCTTCCATCGATTTTGTGATGACAAAAATCTCTGCCTGCTAATTAATAGTAAAAATAAAAAGAAAAAAGTTGCACTCAATAAAGCACTGCGGTAAACCTTGGGTTGGAAAAACTGGGTGATCACCAAACTGGCACTCATGAAGATCAACGGAAGCCATGGACCCTTACTTCGCGCGAGAGCAATACCTGCTCCCAGTGCAGCAAACCAATAAAAAACACTGGCGCCGATCACAAATAGGATAGCATCTTCAACCGGATTCCCCGCATATATATCTCGGACGACCCGAATGATACGATCTTGAAAAATAAACCATTCTCCTTGCATTTCATGCAAACTAGACGGGAATCCGACAAAAAAAGAATAAAGCACTATAAGACTATAAACCACTACCAGGAATGTAAGTTCTTTTTTATGAAAATAGCTTATACCAAGAGCGGTTCCCAACAATGTGCCAATCAATGCCAAACCCGTTGCAGTATTGAGGTCTTCATTCCATTTGGTAGACTCGAGGGAATATGCCGATAAGAAGACCATCACGATCAAACATAGGAAAGAAAGCAGGTCAAAACCGTGCTGGCGATATTTCTTTAACATATGTCTTTACATTATACTTAAATTGATAACTCGTCATCGGTCAGATGGCTTAAAATTCTAGTTATATGAAGAAAGGATTACGAAATGAGTAGATTTTCGAAATTTATAATTGGTGCTTTCTGGGGTGCTGCGGTTGGCAGTATCATCGCACTCTTATACGCTCCTAAGAGCGGCGAGGAATTGCGAAAAGAATTACAAGAAAAAACTGATGAAATCATCACCGAAGTACAAAAAGCTGCAGTTCAATGCCAGCAGGAGTTAGAAGAAGAAGTTAAAGCCCCCAAATCCTAGATCTCTATTGAAATACATCAAAAGAAAGGGAGTAATTCGCAGGTATTATCGTATAGCGTGTGCTGCCACTGACGATCAAATAGGATTCCCCCTGATCTGCTGGATATCCATGAAGGGTTAAAGGTTCATTACCAGCAACGTTGAATTTTTCGACAATGGTCTCGCCTCCAGGTTGGATCTGGACAAATGAAACACGATACGTTTGTGGCAAGAGATTTGAAATACGCACAAAACCATTAGCCTGCCACCCGCCATTATCCTTCTCAAAATCAGCGGCATAGTCGATCGCCCTAACTTGCACATCGTCTATTAAGAATCCCTCCCCATTGAGAGCAGTATCAGTGAGATATTCAAATTGAATGGTTACCTTTTTTCCGGCATATGCTGAAAGGTCAATATTTTCCTCGATCCATCCATTACTGCTGCCGTTGTAACCGCAACCCTGATTAGAACCGGTAATGTTCTCTGTTGTACAGTGAGGAGGTGTCAACACCTGCCAATTTTCTCCATCTTCACTTGCCAACACATACACATAATCCCAATCTTTTTCCAGGTCATACCACATTGAAAAAGATAAAGAAATTGGACCGTTCACTTCCGTAAAATCGAAAGTACGATCCAAAGTCATAGCACTCTGGTCCCCTTTATTGGACCAGAAATAAAAATTTCCCGAATGAGGATCAACGGGGACGATCTGGGTGTTTTCTTGTCCAGAAAAAGTTATCTGATAAGTGCCATCACAATCGAGCTTGAGGTAATCTACCCCATATTGATGAACAGTCAAATCAATGGGAAGATTTGAGCCACAAGGAATAGTATCTGCCATCATAAAAGCCGGCAACTCCTGAATACTTTTATAACCATACCTTCCATTCCCAATAGAACCATTCTGAAGGAGATTTGCTATTGCCCAATCTTGAAAGACATCATCCGCATTGAGCGGATTCCCTCTCTCATCAAAAATGTGCAGCACAGATAGAGTATTGTCTATCGAATCAAGGTCATTCAAAGGATCTGCCACCAATGCCCGCGAAAATTCTTCCCCATACTGATCATAGAGATATGTCATAAACAGGAATGAAGCACCATAGTGCGAGAAACTGCTTTCCACTTCAGCGCGTGGCCAGAAATTCAACTGGATATCGGCGTTGCGAGCATATTGTCTATCCGCATTTCCGACATCATATCCATTCAGCAAGGCAGCCAATTCAGAGAAGCCCTCATTTATCCAGGCGGTCTCATTCTTATCCAAATTGCGGTGGATCATGTGTTGGAATTCATGAGCCAGCACACCATAGGTATATTCCTGGTCAAGACGTGTATATACAGATGAAAGCATGAATATCTCGGCTTCATTAGAATATGGATCGATCTCTCGGGGGTTGGTGTCTGCTGAGGAAAAATAGCCAGCTGCTCCTCCCATAGCATCCGTATAAAGAATATAAAGATGTTCGTCATTATCAATGCCTGGAGTATTTTCACTGCCAAAAAATTCACGATTGCGGGGATAGATCTGGTGCTCAAAGGTTTCACTTAGCTGCTGGACATCCGCAAGGTCAAAGTTCACGCCATCCTGAATCCAGAAATATAGATGATCAGTGATGTAGCAGAGAACAGCCTTTACACTTACATATTCATTACTATCCACATTAAGGACATAGAAATCACGCTCTTCACCCGTTTGATAACTCACTTTATCCCTGGCAGGTTGCGAGGGATCGATCAGAATATTATGGTAACGCAATGCAATTGCATAATCATCATTTTCCGGGATATCAGTTTGTTCCAATATATAGAGGTCATAGATAGCAAGAGGAACATGGGGATTCCAGTTGGGGATGGCAACTGCTTCTAAACAAGTAGAAGCGGTTGTAAAAATCATCAGAAGTATAAATAATACCCCAACAACGTGCTTCTTATGCATTTTCTTCTCGCAGTTCGGCACCTTCACCTTTCCTAAAATTGGCACTTGCCAACCCCAATGCGACCCAAAGATAGGGTAAAGCAAACGAATCAATGCTGAATCCTTCTGCCAACAGAGCAAAGAGCACAAATATTCCTGCAACTGAAAAAACGCCTTCCATTACATTTTGTGAATGGGAACGTTTGAAGAATTTAACAGCCAAACTATAAATCCACCCGCAAAAAACACTGAATCCAACCAATCCAGTTTCTGCCAATAGACGTGCCCAAAGACTCTTTACATTCAATAAAACCGTAGTCCGATACATTAAACGCCTGACTTCGATCAGATTCCAACCATAGGGGGTGATGGTTTTTGGAAAATAAAAACCTGCGTTTCCGAGACCCACTCCCAAAAGAGGATGTTGCGTAAAAACATTCCAACCTGCCAACCAGTACACTACTCGTTCTCCAAAACTTAATTCGTTGAAATAGCTTAATAAAGGATTCTCTTTTCCCATGGAGAAATCAAATAATGATTCCATACGAGGATCCACTTTTGAAAAGATCCAAAGCCCCAGAGTTATCGCCATCAAATAAACAACAATCAATACCAAAGATATCCATATCACAAAACGATGTTTTCGCTTTTCTGATATGCGCTCCTTTTTTTGAAGAAAAAGAATTTGCAATATCTTTTCTACGAAATAGGTATGCAAGCGGACAAGTAAAAAAGTGAACATCAAGATAAAACCCAGCAACCCCACCCTGGAAAGAGTCAACAGTAATGCACCGATCCCGCCCAAAAGAAGTAAATTTTCAAAAGAAAGGAACCATAATTTCCAATGATGGGCAGTAAATTTCTTGATCGTTGCTGACAGCCAGATAGGCAGATAGACCATATTCAGTTGGTGTGCAAACCAGGATGGTTCAAGTGCCATTCCATTAATACGTTGACGATACAACACTCGCGATGAGATGATACCTTGTAGATCGAACATCCATTGCGGGTAACGTCCAAAACCATACCAGGCAATTGCCTGTGCCCCTGCCCATAGCAACATCACCAAACCACTCCAATTGATGACTCGCATGGTCAATGTTGCTTTTTTTTCACTGGTCACATAACTGGAGGTCAACAGATAGAAGATAATCCCAATGACCAACGTGATCAACGCTTCAATTGCATTGCGGTAGGTATTCATTCCTTTGTACGCAGGAATATCATAAAAATTAGCTAAGACGGTCGCAAATACTGCTACTACAAAAAACACCAACAAAGGAACGCCTTCTTCAACCATAATGCCTCTGTGCCATAGGAAGGGGATGAACCAGATGAGGGTAAAAAACAGAGCAATAAGGATCGCCGGTGCAGCTACAGTATCCGATCCAAAAAGCTTTGCCATCAACGGCATGCTTGTTATCGGCAGCACCGCAATCATGATCATCCAGAGCAAATCGGTTATCCTTTGGAATCTGGATTGCCAGAAAATTTTATCTTTCATTTATGCGTTCTCTTTGGATGGGATCAGCATCGTCACCAAAAAGCCCAATAATGCACCTGAAAGGACCAATATCCCCTGTGTTTTCAGAACAGGTTGAGTGTTCACCGGTGCTTTTTCGGCAATGTAATATTGGATGGTTGGCATTAACCCCAGGCTACTTTCTTGCTGGCTGCTGATTTCTACTGATGTTTTTTGTATCTCATCATACAGATAATCAAAACCAATTCCTCCACATGGTTCAACAACCATGCTCTGCCCTGATTGTCTCTCAAGACAATATTCCAGTGAATCCAAATATTGCTGTAGATGAGCTGCTATCAAGGCATGTTGCATGGCATTATCGAGCACTTCAATGGCATCATCGATCCAGATATTTGCAAGAGAGGCAGCCTGTTTGGCATCTGTGTCACGAACCCGTAAAAACCAACGGAATTCTTCTCGTTCCAGGGTAAAGTGTTCTGCAATCCAAGTTCGATCTATATTAAATCCAGCATGTTTTGCATCACTTACTACCTGGTTAAGCACCAGATCCGATTCGATCACACCTCCCAAACCACGCATTGCCTGATCTTCCTGGATATCAGAAAGCGCACCGGTGCGAGTATAGTCAATTGTAACGGCTACCACTGCTCTGGTTTCAAAAACTGGTGGGTGGAATTTACTGATCCCCATTCCAACCAGTCCTCCTACGATCATCAGGATCACCAGACGTTTCCACCCAGCCAGAGCTTTCTTTAGAAAATCAAGTAATACGAAACCCGCATGTGAATCCATTTTATACCTCGTTATAAAGGACTTCATCCTGAAATTAACGCGCGCTGAAATTCAATACGATCAAATTTTGATTGCATTCAGAAGAAGTATCAAAATAAATCCGATCCGATAATACATTGCCGTTCAAGTCCAAAACCTGAATGGAAAAGATCCCGTTTGTATCAACTGCTGTGGAGGACAAGATCGCTTCAAATCCTCCCGGACCATACTTATTCCCTTCAGCTGTCCCGGTCAGTACGACTTTTTCAATCTGCTGGCTCTGGATAACACCCCGAATCCAAATGACCATATTGATCAATGGGATACCATCAGAGTTAAATACCTGTCCACCGATTCCCATCCAATTGCAGCCAGCATCCGGGTATCCAAAATTTGCCAGATAAACCGGTACACCGCTTTGTAGAATGTAGGGATATGGTGTAGGTGTGGGAGTCTTGGTTGGAGTGGCAGTTCTAGTTGGTGGGAATGTAGGAGTTAATGTCAAAGTCTTGGTAACTGTAAAAGTTGGCGTAAAAGTTCTGATGATAGTTGCTGTCGCTGATGGTACAACAGTGCCAGTAGTTGTACTGGTAAGTGTTGCCGTATCCGATGCAACAGGTTTTATTGTTGCTGAAGCGATTATCTGAACAGTGTTGCTGGGTTGTTCTTGTATAGTTGCGGTTTCTTGTATTATCGTTGGCATACTGGTTGGTACCTCTTCCAATGTGATACAGGAAGACAATAGAAGGGTCATGATTAACAATAGAAAAAAGTTTCTTTTCATCGTCTTACTCCTCTGATGATGCCCCGCTTGTATATAATTGCAAGCGTTGTACTTGTTCATACACGCCTGGAGGTAGGTAATAACGATACGGTTTATTCTGATATGACAGTGACCGGATCTTGTTCGAAGATATTTCCAGTAAGGGTGCCTCAATAAATTCAACTTTGCCTTTGATCTCAGGGAGTTGTTCAATTAACCGCGTAAGGTCGATCGTCTCTCCCGGTCGATGCATCACCCCGATTTTAGAACATTCCGCAACGAATTTATGCGGTTCATGCCAGTTCGGTAGATCGTGCAATGAATCACCCCCCATAATGAACACCAGATCATCACCGGGGAATTCGGCATGCAGAATACGCATGGTATCTAATACATAATGCGGACCAGAACGGTCAATATCTACTCGCGAAAGGGCAAACATAGCATCGCCATCGATCGCAATGCGCACCATTTTAATGCGCTGTTCGATCGGAGTGATAACTTTTCCCATTTTATGAGGAGGATTGGGCGCAATAACCCATAAGATCTTATCCAAATGCAATTGATCAAAAGCTTCCATTGCCAGAATCAAATGCCCCACATGAGGAGGATCAAAGGTTCCGCCGAAAACACCCAAGCGCATATTATTGGTTTCCTCTATTCATAATCATCGAATTGTTCGGTCCAAACCAGTTCATATTTTCCAATATGAACAATATCACCCTCTTCAATTTCTGATTCTCGCAAACTGGCGGTAATTCCAAGTGCCTGCAAGATACGCTGAAAGCGCCGGATAGACTCGAAATTCTCCCAGTAGGTCATTTCTGCAGCGCGTTCGATCGCTGCACCATGGATAATAAAACCATCCGAGCTTTTTTCGATCTCAAAAGCCTTTTCATCAACTTCTGCACGATAAACCGGAATTTCCATTTTAATCTCACCAGGCGGAATATTCTGTAATAAATGGTACGCTTCCCAGAGAATCTCTTTCAGATTTTTCTTTTGTATGGTCGAACAAGAATGCAAATTCACTTTGATCTTCTTAAATTGCTTTTGTAAAACGGGGTATTTTTCTTCAACTTCTGGAAGATCCATTTTATTCAATACCACGATCTGCGCTTTTTTTGCCAAGTTGGGATCAAATAGAGATAATTCACTATTGATCTGAGTGTAATCTGCCATCACATCTTGGGAGGTTCCATTTAACACATGGATCAGGACCCGCGTGCGCTGGACATGCCGTAAAAAAGTGTCCCCCAGCCCAATACCCATATGAGCACCTTCGATCAAGCCCGGTATATCTGCCAACACCAGAGAAATATCATCATTCAGAATTGCCACACCCAGATTTGGCACCAGAGTAGTGAACGGGTAGTCTGCAATCTTGGGCTTGGCATTGGTCACCGCTGCCAGCATGCTTGATTTTCCCGCATTAGGCATGCCGATAATGCCCACATCAGCAATCAGCTTAAGTTCCAATTTAAGATCCATTTCCTGCGCCGGTTCCCCACGCTCAGCCAGCCGGGGAGCTTGATGCCGCGAATTGGCAAAACGCGCATTACCTCTTCCCCCTCTTCCCCCGCTACATAGAATGACCTCATCGCCTTCATGAGTGAGATCTGCCAACACACGATCTGAATGCAGTTCATGGATAATAGTTCCTGGAGGAACATCAATATAAAGGTCCTGCCCTGATTTACCGGTCTGGTCTTGATGTCCTCCCTTTTTTCCATCTTCCGCAAAATAAACTCGATTATGCTGGAATTTATAAAGGGTGTTCAAATGTGGATTAACTCGGAAAATAATATCTCCGCCACGCCCACCATTCCCTCCATCGGGGCCACCACGGTTGACGAATTTCTCTTTTCGAAAATGCATCATTCCGTCTCCCCCTTTACCGGAACGTACACGGATCTCTGCTTCATCTACAAACATGCTGTTATTATAACCAAAAAGAGGAGTTCGCTTGTAAACGAACTCCTCTTCAATTTCTCGATTTACTTTCCAAACTTCTTCTTAAGGATATCTTCCAAGGTAGGTTGCCCGATCTCCTGTAATTCATAACGCACGCGCTGCAGGGGTTTGTTCACCTTGATGATACGCGTGAGATCAATGGGAGTAGCAGAGATGACCATATCCACGTCGGAAGCATTGATGGTTTTTTCAAGATCTTTTACCATATCTGATCCATAACCCATAGCGGGCAAGATCGTTCCCGTGCCCGGATATTTTTGATAGGTTGCCATGATAGAACCAACTGCGAATGGACGCGGATCCACGATCTCGCTGGCACCAAAACGACGAGCAGCTACCCAACCTGCTCCGTAAGCCATGCCACCATGGGTCAGAGTTGGGCCATCTTCGATCACCAGCACACGCTTACCCTGAATGCCTTGCGGATCATCGACAAACAAAGGAGATGCACCTTCAACGATCGTGGCTGTTGGATTGATCGAGCGCAGATTTTCACGAACAGTGATGACATTCTCAGGAGTGGCAGTATCAACCTTATTGATCACGAATACATCTGCCAGATAGAGATTGGTTTCGCCAGGGTAATATTTCAATTCATGCCCCGGTCTGTGCGGATCAGCGACCACAATGGAAAGATCCGGTTTATAAAACGAGATATCATTATTCCCACCATCCCATAAAATGACATCCACTTCTTTTTCAGCTTCGCGCAGAATGGCTTCATAATCGACACCTGCGAAAACCAGCACCCCATTATCAATATGGGGTTCGTATTCCTCGCGTTCTTCAATAGTGCATTCATGCTTGTCCAGATCGGCATAGGTTGCAAAACGCTGGACTTTTTGTTTGGCAAGATCGCCATAAGGCATGGGATGCCGGATGGCAGCCACTTTGTAACCCAGATCGATCATGATCTTGGATACACGCCGGGTGGTCTGGCTTTTTCCACTGCCTGTTCTAACCGCACAAACAGAAACAACCGGCTTATCGGATTTCAATTGAGTGGCTTTGGCACCCATCAATCGAAAATCAGCACCACAGGCATTCACCAGCGATGCTTTATGCATCACATATTCATGCGGGACATCACTGTATGCGAATACTACCTGATCTACATCGTTTTCTTTGATGAGTTGGGGAAGGTCGCTTTCAGGATAGATCGGAATTCCTTTGGGATACAAAGAACCAGATAATTCCTTAGGATATTTTCTTCCTTCGATATTTGGAATTTGCGTAGCAGTGAAAGCCACTACTTCGTAGGCTTCATTATTCCGAAAATAGACATTGAAATTATGGAAGTCTCTCCCTGCTGCTCCCATGATGATTATTCGCGTTTTTCGCATACAACTTTCTCCTTTTATGTAAGTTTACATGATCTCGGGAACTTCAATACCCAGTAACTTAAGACTATTAATAATAGTCTGTTTTGTAGCTGCCACAAGTCTTAATCGGAACGTACGAACCTCATTTTCAGCCGTGAGCACTGGGCAGTGAGTATAAAAATCATTGAAGGCTTTCGCCAGGTCATAGGTATAATTGGCGATCTGCAAAGGACGAAGCTCATAGGCTGCCTTCTTCACCTCTTGCGGGAAGCGAGACAGCAGGTCGACCAATGCAATCTCTTTTTCTGCCAGTTCGAAATTTATTTCCTCCGAAGTTGGTATCTCGAATTTTCCTTTTCGTAAAATGCTATTGGCACGCACTGCAGCGTACTGGATATAAGGAGCTGCCTGACCATTCACATCCAGAGCAGATTCCCAATCGAAAGTTACAATCTTGGTGTTATCACGGGACAATAATGAATATTTGATCGAACCGAGCGCGATTTTCCTGGCAATCTCTCGCTTTTTTTCAGTGCTTAATTCTGGATTTTTTTGTTCCACAATAACCTTGGCACGCTTCTCCGCTTCATAGATCAGGTCTTCCAGCAATACTACCGTCCCCTCACGTGAAGCGAGGGTCACATTACCTGGCAAATTGACGATTTCATAAGCCAGATGCTGGCAGTGTTTTGCCCAATCATATCCCATCAATTCCAGCACTTTGAAAATCTGTTTAAGATAAAGGGACTGCCGCACATCCACCACATAGATCGAACGATCCAGCTGGAATTCTTCGAATTTCCTGACAGCCAGGGGCAGATCCTTGGTGGCATAAAGAGAAGTGCCATCTGAGCGCAACAAGACTAAAACTCGATATTCTTCTTTGGTTCCCAAGATGGCATCCAGGTCGATGATAACCGCTCCTTGCGGTCTTTCATCTTTCGCCAATCCCTGCTCGATCAAACGCTCGACAAATCCTTTCCCCTCATGTTCCACTTCACTTTCGAAATAGAGCTTGTCAAAATGAATACCCAGAGTGTCATATAACTGTTCGAACGCATCCAGAGACCATTGACGAGTTTCGCGCCACAGCGCTTCGATTTCGGGGTCATGCGTATCCCAGGCTTTGAAATAACGACGGATAGCGTCTTCGTTCTCTTCCGATTCTTCACGTCTTTTAACCGCTTCTGCGTAAAGATTCCCGATCCAGTTGGTAGTGTTTTCTGAGGGTGGTTTTTCGCCCTCGTGAAAATTTTCATAATTCCACAACCAGGTGATCACATGCAACCCAATATCACCCAGGTAGTTCGCACGGATAATTTCATTGCCTTCGAATTCCAGAATATTAGAAACCGCTGCACCCAATACCATATTACGTAGATGCCCGACATGAAATGATTTGTGGGTGTTCGGTTGCGAAAATTCAACCATGACACGTTCGTGCGTGTCTGGTGCTGATCCAAATTTATCTTTCTCGTTTAGAACCTGATCTACCACCATGGTTGAAAAACGCTTTGAGTCAAAGTAGAGGTTGAGATATCCTTTTACCGCCTCACATTTTTCAAAATCTGCTGATAATTGAATTTTTCTTGCAGTGATTTCTGCTAACTCAATAGCCCGTTGAGGAACATTGACCTTCTTCCCTGAACGGGCTTCTTGTGCTGCAATTTGGAAAAAAGAGGTAGCCAGTCCCCATTGTCCGCTAAAAGGAATAATGCTCCATTGAATGGCAACCGGTTCGACACCTTCATCTACCAGGAGACGGGTGATCTGTTCTTCGATTTGTGTCTTATATTTTTCAAACATAGGACCTTATAAAATGAAAAGCGGGAGAACTGCCCTCCCGCATTCAACTCGAAGAAATAGGAAAGAAAATGGAATAGAGGTTATTTCTCGAGGGCAACTAATTGTTTCATCAACCGGCTTTTACGACGGGCAGCATTATTTTTATGAATAATTCCTTTACTGGCTGCCTTGTCCAAAGCTTTTACCGCATCCATCACTTTTATTTTTGCTTCTTCTTTTTCAGCGGATGCAATAGCCACACGTGCTTTCTTGACTGAAGTACGTGCCTGACCTCGGAAGACTCGATTCCTTAATCGCCGCTTTTCATTTTGCTTGTTTCTTTTAATAGCGGATTGAATATTTGCCAACATAACCTCCAAAATAACTATCTTGCAAGGGTCGATTTTACTAGACAGTTCCTGATTTGTCCAGTTTAAACAGGAACTCTTCCAAGCTCCTGTTATTTTATTTGTCTTGCAAGACTGCCAAACCAGGTAACTCCAATCCTTCCAGCATCTCCAATGAGGCTCCGCCGCCGGTGGAAATATGAGAGATCTTTCCCGCCAGACCACTCTTGTTCACTGCCGAAACGGAATCGCCACCACCGATGATGCTGACAGCACCACTATCAGCCACTGCTTTGGCAATCTCGAATGTCCCTATTGCGAAATTGGGAAATTCAAACACACCCATTGGACCATTCCACACTACCGTCTTGGCACTGGCGATGGCTTTGGAATAAGCAGCTACTGTATCTGGACCGATATCCAAAATACGCCAGCCATCCGGTACTGGTCCGGTCGGCATGATTTTCTTAGCTGCGTCATCTTCGAATTTATCAGCAATGACCATATCAACCGGTAAGCGCAATTTACTGGATCCATCTTTAACCAGTTCACGAGCAACATCCAACACATCGTCCTCGACCAGCGAGTCACCAACCGGATAACCCTGCGCTTTAAAGAAAGTATTCGCCATACCTCCACCGATCAGGACCTCATCAGCTTTTTTGAGCAAATTACGGATCACACCAATCTTGTCACTGACCTTGGCACCACCCAGGATGGCAATAAAAGGTCTTGCCGGTTTTTCGATCACCTGGCCCAGATACTGGATCTCCTTTTCCATCAGGAAACCTGCCACGGCAGGAAGATAATCAGCTACGCCAGCGGTGGATGCATGTGCACGATGTGCAGAACCAAATGCGTCATTGACGAAAATATCCGCCAGACTGGCTAATTGTTTTGCCATTCCAGGATCATTTTTCTTCTCTTCAACGTGAAAACGGGTATTTTCCAGAACCAGAATCTGCCCACCTTCCAGTTTATCGGCGGCTTCTTTTGCAAGCGGACCGATACAATCATCTGCGAAGAATACTTTTTGTGGGATCAGAGTTTGAAGGTAATCTGCCACCGGTTTTAAACTGTATTGCAGATCGACACAATCTTTGGGTCTTCCAAGATGAGAGCATAAAATAACGGCAGCGTTGTTATCCAGCAGGTATTGAATTGTAGGCAATGCCGCGCGGATACGAGTGTCGTCGCTGACCTTGCCATCTTTCAACGGAACGTTGAAATCTACCCTTACCAGTACTTTTTTATTCTTTACATCAACATCTTTTACTGTTTTTTTTGCAAACATGGCATCCTCTCTTGTTTCATGACATAAAAAAGGCATAATCAGATTGATCTACTCAGCCGATTATGCCTTCTATTTCTCAAGACCTATTTATGATCTTATAGATCTTTTGCAATTTTTGCAGCCAAATCAGAGGTTCGGCAAGAGTAACCCCATTCGTTATCATACCAAGTCACGATCTTGATCATCGTACCACCCATGACCATGGTAGAAAGACCATCGATGATGGATGAGCGGGAATCGCCCTTGAAATCCATAGAAACCAACGGTTCGCTAGAGAAACCGAGAATTCCTTTTAATTTACCAGCTTCAGCTTCTTTGAAAGCGGCATTGATTTCTTCCACGCTGGTTGGTTTCTCAACTGTAGCAACGAAATCAACGATGGATACAGTGGGGGTAGGAACACGCAATGCCATTCCGTCAAATTTTCCCTTCAGATCGGGGATGACCAGAGCGACTGCTTTGGCAGCACCCGTGGTAGTGGGAATGATGTTCAGCGCGGCTGCGCGAGCTCTGCGAAGATCCTTATGAGCCAAGTCAAGGATCTTCTGATCATTGGTGTAGGAATGGATGGTGGTCATCATACCGCGTGTGATTGTCCAATTATCATGAACGATCTTCACTGCCGGTGCCAAACAGTTGGTCGTGCAGGATGCATTGGAGAGTACATGGTGTTTGGCAGAATCGTACAATTCATCATTAACACCCAGCACAATGGTGAGGTCTTCATTTTTCGCCGGAGCTGAAATGATGACTTTCTTTGCGCCACCTTTTTCGATATGCGCGACTGCACCGGCTTTACCTTTATCGGGATCGCCTAATTTATTGGTAAAAACACCGGTTGACTCAACAACAATATCTATACCCAGGTCTTTCCAGGGTAGATTGCCGGGATCTTTTTCAGCCAGAACTTTGACCGGCTTGCCATTGATAACGATGTTATTACCATCAACTTCCACCGTACCAGAAAAAGTCCCGTAATTTGAGTCATATTTGAATAAATGTGCATTGGTATTTACATCAAACAGGTCATTCACTGCCACAACTTCCAATTCGTTGCCATGACGTTCAATGATTGCCTTCAATACTTGACGACCAATGCGACCAAAACCATTAATACCAACTTTTACTGCCATGATCGTTTTCCTCCGAGATTTTTTTGTATTTTACCACGCCACCATTTTTTAATGATGCCATTTAACCCTTATTTAAGGGTCCAGTGCGTTCTTCCACCAGGTCAATTACCACTTGTGATAGTTTTTGATAGTCATGTCGCCACGGAAATTCCTTATCAGCCAATGAAGCGTAATAAGTAGAATACTGTTCCTCCAATTGGGTGTCAGGCATCACCCATTCCACACCTCTGGGTAATTTTGGTTCAAAATTATTATTACAAATAACAACATCAAAATGGATATCTGCTAAATGTTGTTCGATCACTTTGACATGATCAATGCAGTGATAGCCATCCGTTTCGCCATGTTCATTGGCGACATTACAAATGAAAAATTTTAGTGCCTTGCTGGAATTGATAGCTTCCACGATACCCGGAACCAAAAGGTTAGGTAAAATGCTGGTGTATAGACTGCCGGGGCCCAGGATGATCAGATTAGCGTTGAGAATCGCCTGTACAGCAGGTGGATAAGGAAATGGATTGCTCGGTTCCAACCACAGACGTTTGATCTTTCCTTCGGTAAGGGGAATGCGGCTTTCCCCCACCACGTTCACTATCTCATGTTTTTCTTTGGTCTCGATCTCCGCCACCAAACCCACATCATGCAATGTTGATGGAAGAACTCTACCTTTGATAGCCAGGACCCTGCCAGATTCAGCCACAGCCTCTTCGAAACTTCCGGTGATGTCGGTCAGGGCACTGATGAACAGGTTCCCCAAGGAATGCCCATTCACACCTGCCCGTTCACCAAAACGATATTGAAACACCTGGGTTAGCAGCTCTTCATCATTCGATAATGCTGCCAGGCAGTTACGAATATCGCCTGGCGGCAGAATACCAAGGTTTTGCCGCAGCTGCCCGGACGAGCCACCATCATCTGCCACAGTCACGACCGCCGTCAAGTTATGCGAGAATTGTTTCAACCCTCGCAATAAGGTGGAAAGCCCTGTTCCCCCACCCAACGCCACAATGCGTGGGCCTTTTTCTTTTTTCTGGTAATTGGAAATGGTATCGAACACAAATGTGCCAGGTTTTAAAAAGGGACGCAGCATTGCACCATAGAATCGATAAAAGCCATATCCCGCAATGAGGATGCTTACAGTCAATGTGGTTATACGCAATGTCTCCGTGTTGGCAATGTGGAAAGGCAATTGGATGGAATTCAGCCCATGGCTGGCATTGATTTCTAATGCAAGAAAAAGTGTGAAGATAAGTAATCCGATCAGCATCATCAGCAACCAGCGTTTCACGCCGATTCCTGGTTTTAGCCAGCGGATCAGTCTTTTATAGGCAGATCGATATGTTTTCTTTACATCGACTGAAAAATCGCTCATCTCCCTGCATCATAGCAGTGAATGCAGGGTTAGTCAACTTCATTTTGTGGAAAATTAGTATAATGGGATATATGAAAACGATACTATCACTCGACATTGGTGGCACCAATATCCGGGCGGGGTTATTCTCTAAAAATTCGACCAAACCGTTTTTCATTAAAAAGATCAGAACCAGCGGGCAAAACTGCACGCCGTTGGAAAACATCATCAATTTGATCGCTGAGCTCCAGCAAGAACAACCGCGCATTGACGCCATCAGTATGGCGGTTCCAGGTAGTATCGATAACAAACATGGTGTCATTATCAAGGCTCCTAATGTAGGTGGTTGGAAAAACATGCCCCTGCGCGATATCATTTCAGAAAAGTTTGGTATTGTGCCCTCGATCGAAAACGATGCCAGTATGGCAGCCTACGGTGAATGGAAACACGGCGCCGGAAGAGGACACGACTATCTTCTCTATATGACCATCAGCACGGGCATAGGAGGGGCAGTGATCGATGATGGACATTTACTGACGGGATTCCGCGGATTGGGGACGGAAAAAGGGCATATGACCATCGTTGAAAATGGTCCATTATGTTCCTGCGGGCAGCCCGGACACCTGGAAGCGCTGGCATCCGGTACAGCCATTGCCGCTTATGTTCGCCGGAAGATGGCAGAAGGTGCCAAAACCATACTAGAAGCTGATCCCGCCCCTACTGCCGAAACGATAGCAAAAGCTGCCAGAAAAGGTGACGCATTATCTATTGAGGCATACCACGATGCAGGTTATTACCTGGGTGTCGGTCTGGCGAATTATCTGCATATTTTCAACCCCTCCTGCATCATTCTTGGTGGAGGCGTATCATTCAGCGGGGAACTATTTTATGAACCGTTCTATGCTTCACTAAAACAACATGTCCTAAGTGAGGAATATTTGGCTGGATTGGAGATCAACTACGCTCAATTAGGGGATGACGCGGGATTGATCGGTGCCTATCAATGGAGTTTGGACCATCTTTGATCCTCTTCTTGTTTCAGGAAATCTAGCTGAAAATTCAAGAAAGAAGATAATTCTCAAAAACCGCATGTGCGGATACAATTAGCCAAAATTCATCGGGGAGGGTACTGCCATGCGTATTGATCCAGGGCCAATTTCAACAGCGTTTGTAGAAAGAGATAAGAAGGTCATCTCATCTTCTTATCCTCGGGGATATCCATTTGTAATGGATCACGGATTGGGCGTTGAAGTATGGGATGTGGATGGGAGACGCTATTTAGATTTTGCTGCCGGAATCGCCGTCAACTCCACCGGTCACTCCCACCCAGAAATAGTAGCTGCCATCGCCGAACAAGCCCAAAAATTCATTCATATTTCCTCTGATTTTTACCATCCAAAATGGATCGAACTGGCAGAGAAATTGGACGAGATCTCTCCCTTCCAATTGCCTGCGATTTCATTCATGGCGAATTCCGGTTCCGAAGCAGTGGAAAGCGCTCTCAAACTTGCCAAGTATTTTACCGAACGCTCCCAGTTCATCGGATTCCTGGGAGGTTTCCATGGACGCACCGCTGCTTCTCTCTCCATGACCGCATCGAAAACCATTTATCACCGCTCCTTTTATCCGTTGATGAATGGTGTCACCCACGTCCCCTTCCCCAATCCCTACCGCCCTCTTCTGCATATGGAAAAAGGAGAGGATGTCGGAGGAGCGATTATTCGCTACCTGGAGGAAGTTGTATTCCACAAACTGCTCCCTCCCAATGAGGTAGCTGGCATTTTGATCGAACCTATCCAGGGTGAGGGAGGTTATATCTACCCACCCGATGATTTCCTGCCTGCTCTGCGAGAGATCTGTGATAAATATGGGATTTTACTGATCGTGGACGAAGTGCAATCAGGGATGGGTCGCACCGGCAAGTGGTGGGCGGTCGAACATTATGGAGTCGAACCCGACATCATTTGCATCGCCAAAGGCATTGCCTCTGGCGTTCCCATGGGGGTGATGATGGCAAAAGCCGAGCTGATGACCTGGCCGAATGGTTCGCATGGCAACACTTTTGGCGGTAATCCGCTCGCCTGTGCTGCTGCATTGAAAACCATCGAATTGCTCGAACGAGCATACATCGAAAATACCAGAAAAATGGGCGCACTGGCACTGGATATTCTGCATCAGATGCAACAAGAACATCCCTATATCGGAGATGTGCGCGGTAAAGGACTAATGCTCGGAGTGGAGTTCGTCAAAGACCCCACTTCCAAACAACCTGCGGTGGCATTGCGGGACGAGGTAGTAGAACACTGTTTTACCTCAGGATTATTGGTACTGGGATGTGGCGATAGTACCATCCGCATTACCCCACCACTTTGCATCACCGAACAGGAAATAAGAGAAGGATTAGAAATCTTCGCGCACGCTATCAAAGAGGCTGAATCTCATTTATAATCTTTCCATAATATTTATACTGGAAAGATTATGTTTCCTGATTTTCGAGTTCGCCAACGGGATTATCTACTAGATATTTCAAAAGCACTCACCCAAGAATTGGACCTGGATGTGTTGCTTAATTTGATTTTAAAATATGCAATCGAGATGCTCAGCGGACATGCCGGACTGATCGCTCTGCGCAGCCAAGAAAAAGGCTGGCATATCCGGGTTTCCGAAGGTATTTCTCCTGATTTTCTGGGACACATGAAGCCCTTTTTAAAACAAATTCCAGACGATCAAGATCCAGAAAAGTTTGAAATTCCTGAAGTGAATCGCATTCTGAACGAGATCACTTTCTCTGCCACTCTGGGGTTACTGAGTGGTGTGGGACTGCCGTTAATTACCCAGAAGACAGTAGTGGGACTGATCTTTATTTTCCGCAGTTATGCCGGACTCTTCACTGCCAATGATCGTACTTTGCTGCATAGTTTTGCCACCCAAGCAGCCATCGCAGTTCAAAACGCGCAGCTTTACAACATGGTAAAACAAAACGAACAACGTCTGGATGCACTCTTTGATTCTGCCGCGGATGGCATTTTGCTCATCTCTGCCAACCAGGTTATCGAACACTGCAACCCTGCATTCACTCGCCTGGTTTCTCAACCAGCTACAAACATCCATGGTAAAACCCACGACCAGATCGTTCGTATTGAGAATCCCACCCAAGATATCACCCTTGAAAAAGCCATCGCGGGAGGCTGGCCGCTAACTCCCCATGCCCAGCTTTATGTAGAAGGAGACTTGACCAGAGAAGGATTACCGCCCCTGCCGATCGGAGTTACCTATGCTCCCATGCTTTCTCCGGAGAATAAACTGATCAACATTATCGCTACTTTTCGTGATATCACTAACTTTCGCAAAGCGGATGAAGCCAAAACCACTTTTATCTCGATCGTTAGCCACGAATTGAAAACCCCGGTAGCGTTGATCAAAGGGTATGTATGTACTCTCAATCGCAAGGATGTGGAATGGGACAGCGAATTTGTGGATGAGAGTTTAAAAATCATCGAAGAGGAAGCTGATCATCTTAACGAGTTGATCGAGAATCTGCTGGATGCCACCCGTTTACAAACAGGAAAATTTGCAATTCAAAAAACAGATATCTCAATTCCATTAATGGCACGGCGTTTGGTCGATCGTTTCTCCACCCAAACCAAAAAACACACTTTCACAATCAATTTTTCCGATGATTTTCCATCCGTGATGGCAGACGATACGCGCATTGAGCAGGTGATTTCCAATTTAATATCCAATGCTATTAAATATTCGGAAAAAGGAGAGATCTGCATCAGCGGAGAAGCACGTTCCGATAAAGTGATCATCTGCGTGAGTGATGAGGGTCAAGGTATTGCTCCCCAGGATTTCCCCTTTATCTTTGATCGCTTCTATCGCTCACCGGATACAGCTCGTAAGACCAAAGGCACCGGATTGGGGCTTTACCTCACCAAACAGATAGTTGAAGCCCATAAAGGTAGAATCTGGGTAGATACGGAGAGAGACAAGGGCGCGCGAATTTGCTTCTCTCTCCCCAGGACGGAAGAATAATTTTATGATGGTTCGGTTTTCTAAGAAAGGATTCCTATTAACATGCCAAAAACTCAAGTAGCTTGCCCCCAGTGTCATTCACCCAATATTGTTGAGGTACAACAGATCTTCGATCTCAGTCAGGATCCGCTTGCCAAACAAAAACTATTGAACGGTGCAGTCAATGTCATACACTGCCCGACCTGTGGTTATAGTGGAATGATAGGCACACCTATCGTGTATCATGATCCTGATAAGGAATTATTACTCACTTTTTTCCCTCCCGAAAGCAATATACCATTGAACGAGCAAGAAAAGCAGTTGGGACCACTGATCAACCGGGTGATCGACAGCTTACCTGCCGAAAAACGTAAAGCGTATATTCTACAACCTCAATCCATGTTCACTTTTCAAACTTTGATCGAGAAGATTCTTGAAGCAGATGGTGTGACCAAAGAAATGCTGGAAGATCAGCAAAAAAAGATCAAACTCATCCAACGATTGCTAACCGTGCCAGAAGCTGAACTAGAAACCATCATTGAGCAAGAAAAAGACCAATTCAACCTTGCATTTTTCTCTCTGTACTCCCGCTTGATGCAGTCGGCGGTTGCCCAAAGCGATCAGGAATCGTTACAAATACTGGAACGGGTCGAAAAAGTTCTTTTCGAGAAGACTGAGGTTGGCAAACAGCTCTATCAATCTTCACAAGAAACACAACAAGCCATAAAAACACTACAGGATGCCAGTAAAGACGGCGGGCTGACCCGCGAAAAACTGCTGGATCTGATCGTGAATGCCAAATCGGACACAGAAATTTCGACGCTCGCCAGCCTAGCTCGCAACGGCATGGACTACACCTTCTTCCAGCAACTCAGCCAGAAGATCGACAATGCGAGCGGGGATGAAAAAGAGCGTCTTTCCGCATTACGTGAGAAATTACTTGATCTCACTGCCCAGATCGACAAGCGCATGCAAGCTGAATTTGATCAGACCAAGAAACTGCTTGAATCCATCCTCAAAGCAGATGACATCGAAGCCGAGACGCAGAAGAATCTTGATAACATCACCGAGCTCTTTTTGCAGGTAGTGGAAGACGAGCTCGAGAAAGCCAGAAAACAGGCAGATCTGGACCGCATCCAAAAACTGGAACGGGTAATGATTGTGGTTCGTAAAGCCATGGAACCACCTGCGGAAATACAATTGATCGAAGAGATGCTCGCACTCATAGATAAACCCGATGAATTGAATAAATTCCTGGATGAACATCAAGATAAAATCACCCCGGATTTCATCCAGTTATTGAACGGCATCATCTCGCAAGGTGGCAATGCACCAGAAGAAAGCATGCAGCACATCCAACAGCTTTATAAAACCTTGCTGCGTTATTCAATGAAAAAGAACCTGGCTGATAAATAATTATTTCTGAATAGGATTCTGAAAGCGGAAACCGTATCCGCGTACTGTTTCAATAAAATCGATATCAGGTTCATATTCAGCGAGGCGATAGCGCAAGCGCCGCACCAGCGCATCGATCGCCTCGTTTGATATTCCCGCACCGGATGAATCTACCCATACACGAGAAACGATCTCGCTGCGGGAAACAATGCATCCGGTATTTTCGTACAGGCATGACAGCAGGGTATATTGCTGCACGGATAATGGCGGATCGATCTTGTGATCGCTCACCCATACCGAGTCATTTTTGCGATCGATATATAGCTTGCGATAAACCTGTTCTTCAGATAAAGGAATGGTGGCATCGGAAGAGATGAACAGGAACTCCTGGATCAACGCGATCTGGATGACATCCCCTTCATGCAGTTGGGTACTGCCTTCAATCTTTTTATGATTGACATAGGTGCCGTTCTTGCTATCCAGGTCCTCAATGAAAGTATCGTCTCCTAATTGATAAATGCGCGCATGTTTACGTGAGACCTGCCGGTCAGCGACCATCACATCACAGCACTCTTCCCTGCCGATCAATACTTCGTGATCCACAAGCCATTGTTTGCTGTTCAACATTCCATTTTGAGCAATCAGAATTGGTGTACTGTTCCTTTTTTCCATACTTATATATAATAATACATCCGCCGGACACAGTATAATTGAAAATCAGGACAAGTTATGACAATTTCCAGAAAACCGGGAGAAATTTTACAGAACCGCTATCTTATTAAAAAGATCATCGGTCGTGGTGGGATGGGCAGTGTTTACCTAGCGGATGACACCCTGCTAGAAGGGCGTAAATGTGCCTTGAAAGAGGTGGAATACGATCGATCACTGGAAGAAGTGCTCATCCAAGAAGCTCAAGACCAGTTCATGCGCGAAGCGACCATCCTCGCCCGACTTGATCATCCCAATCTACCCAAAGTATCAGATTTTTTCTCCATTGAATCCCGAGATTACCTGGTAATGGATTATGTGCCCGGAGAGGATCTGCGAACACTCATTCTGCAAGCCAAACACAATGATAATTTTCTGGTAATCGACGACATCCGTAATTGGGCACAACAACTGGGAGATGCACTCTCTTTCCTGCACAGTCAAGATCCTCCCATCGTCCACCGCGACATAAAACCCAGCAACTTGAAAATCACTCCCAGCGGGTTATTGAAACTGGTAGATTTTGGTCTGGTCAAGATCATGGTTCCCGATGATGTCACTATCACTGTCATCCAAGGTCAGGGAACTGCCATTTATACTCCTCTGGAGCAGTATGGGGGTGACGGCATTCATACTGACGTGCGCAGCGATATCTATTCCTTTGGCGCCACACTTTACCACCTGAGCACCAATACCCAGCCTGCCGATGCACGTGAAAGATTTCTAAACCCCAGCAAACTGGTACCCCTTAGCGAGATCAATCCTGCCATTTCTTCTCAAATGGAAAAAGCCATTTTATGGGCACTCCAGCTTCACCCCGATGACAGACCACAAACGGTCAAACAATTCACGGATATCCTGCTGGGAAATACCAAACAGCTCACCGATAAAGTAATACCGCATATCGATTACCGCCGCTTTGCATCAAATAAAGAAATCACACGATTGTTTTGGATATCCGCCGGATTAGCTTTTCTTAGTTTTTTGATCAGTTTTTTTGCTTGAGTTTTCTTTTGCTCTTTTTAACTGCCTTGCCTGTGAAAGCATGGCAAAACCCGCCCCAATGAGCGTGAACAACGCTGTCCACCCCATCAAATAAAGCAATTCCAAAAAATTGGTGCGTGCAAAACTGCCAGGAAACTTCAATTGGACCCACAACAGACAAGCATATCCTGCAATGACACCGAATAGGGCAATGGTAGCACCACCCATCAGGGAAAAATAACGCTGCGTAAGCAAATAGATGCTGTATGCAACACCTAAAATAACGATAGAACACATAAACCACTGCAGTGTGCCGGGTAATGTTTTCACTGGTTCATTTTCTTCACTACCATCGCCATTTCCCATTTGCTGCTCGTTCATCAGCCCATCTTGCCCAATCAAGGTCGGAGATGGTGTAGGGGTAATCTCGCTGATGACACCTCCTGCTGCAGAGGTGATATCCAACAGGAATATCTCCGAGTTTTTAGCAGTGTCGCTTTGCGCACGAATTTCCACCCTACCAAAGGTCTGCAACAGGTATGACATGGTCGCCACCCCCTCGCTGGTCACAGCTTCGATGATAGTAGCCTGTTCGCTCTCGCCTACATGGTTGATCATAAAATACACCACAGTGCCATCCGGCACAGGTAGCCCGTTACGATCCAAGATACGTCCGGTTTGAATGGGCAGGGCATCCCCTAACCGGAAAATGACATTTTCAATACCAGTGCTCAAGATCTCTTCCTGTTTCGCCTCGGGCAAGTTATCAACATCGATCTCCAGGGATATGATCTGATCGGGATCAGGATAAGTCATCTCGATCAAATCATATCCAACCACCGGGATGGAAACCGGTGAGTGACCCTTGGGGACGATCTCCTGAAACAACAACCGTGCTGCGGTTTCCACAAAGGCAGCCGTCTTGCTATATAGGCAATAATAGGCATCGATAAAGGTGAGATCAGTGGCATCCAGGTAGAACGGGGCGTTGAAGGCAAACACCACCACTTTTCTATCATGCAACAGATCGGATTTTTCCGCCAGCAGACGTTTCAAGGCATCCGACCCGGCTCGAGCATTATCCTCATCCAGAATCGAAAAAACCAACCAGTTAGCTTCAGAGACAAAACTACCCACATCCGCCCGGTCAGTGGGATCATCGAGGTAATCCGTCAGGTCCTGGAAGGAGTAGGAACGCAGACGTCGTTCGACAATCTGACCTGTGCCATTCGAACCATATAAACGCTCGACCGTATCTTGCAAGGCATTGACCGAGAGGATATCCTGTTCTTCACAATCGCTGCACTGCGCTGTACTCACCGTATCGGTAATAAAGATAATGCGATCGCTGCTGGCAGGAGGGTCAGGCAAAATGGATGATAATTCCTCGATCGAGGGATTGACCAGGGTAGCCGCGTTGCGTGCCACTTTGGAAAGCACATCCGAACCCTGCCCCAACATACCAAGCTGGTCTTCATCCTGATAAACGTAGGTCGGTGTGAACACATCATAGATCTTATACTTCAAGCTCAGAATACGGATTACAGATTCATCCACCCGTTCGGCAAAAGCGTTATCTTCCCGGTATTTCTGTTCGAAGAACTCCAGGGTGCTGCGAACGGATTGGATTTCGTTCTCATCTCCGCTAGAAAGGAAATTATCCAGATACAAGATATCGTTACCAGCCAGGAAGGCATTCAAGGCAATCTGTTTTCCGTCAAATTTCTCATTATTAGGATCAAAGAAGTTGCGAATGGCATTACCGCCCAAACTATCTGACACCAGAATGCCGCCCCCCTCTCGCCAAATGCTGAACTGTGGTAGATTCATGATGGAACTAAGTGCCGAAGAATCGAAACTGACCGGTTTGGTGGTTTCACGAATATTACCCTGAAAGCCCTGATAGCGAATATGGCTCACCAGAAAACCATCTGCCACTCTGGTGCTATCTACCACAGTGGCAGGGGCTACTGAAAAGAAGGGTGCCAATTCGATCAGTTTCAACTGTTCCAGTGATTTACGCACGGTTGCCACTTCTTCTTCCGGCAGACGGTCAGAACTCCCTCTACCCGGGAAATGTTTTGCGATCACTACCATTTTGTCATCACTGCCATTGTGAACACCGCTGATGAATGCCTTTCCTAACTCACCCACCCAGTAAGGATCACCACCAAAAGTGCGCGTTCCCAAACTGGCATCGCTCTCGGAATAGCTGGAATCCAGCACATCCAATGATGGACCGAGCAACAAGTTGAACCCCAACGCCTGCAGTTCTCTGCCTAACAATTCACCAGTGGATTTTGCCAGATCGGTGGAAAAGGTCGCTCCGATCGCCATTTGATTAGGCAAGGTAGAGACACCCGATAAGATCTGGTCAAAGGGATAAGAATCGCCATCTTGCGCGATCCCGATGAAAAGCGGCACATAGATGCGGTCAAGTTGCTGCTCTTCGCTATCGATAAAGCCCGCCAGGCTGTTATTCCACACAATATTTTGCAACTGGGAGGTAAGTTCAAAAACAGCCTGAGTGGTATCTTCCGGTCCGGTAAAATTATCATCAGTACGCGAAAGCACCACTCCACCCACCTGATAATCCTGCAACAGGGAATATAGTTCAGAACCTTCTTCAACGGTATTGCCTTTAAATGTGATGAGAAATAACTGCCCGATCTTTTCAGCCGGCGTCATTTGATCTAATAATTGCTGTGCTTTTTGTAAATAAGTACTCTGGGCAGTTTGAGCGCTGGCAAAAACCGGATTGGTCCCTGAAAGCGTCAGAATCAGAATACTTAAAACCAAAAAGAGTCTGTAGCTCTTCTTCTCCATCAAGGTAATTATAAAAGGGAAATGCAATCTTTAGTGAGTATCCGTGAAAATCCGCTGTGCGGTGATAAGGTCATCACAGAAAAACCCGTCCACTTCCCAATCGATCATCTTGCGAATCAAAGCCGGCTCATTGACCGTGTAGGCATGCACCCGCCGCAATCTGGTATGCTGTTTTTGAATAAAAGCAGGTGACAGGTTGGAATAATGCGGGTGGATCATATCTGGGCTGAGTTTGGATGAAAACAAGATCTCCAATGCCCCGGGGATACCGGGCAGGGTCAGCAAGCCAACCGGACATTCCGGCAGCAGTTCACGCACCATGCGCACATTTTGAGGGTAAAAAGAGGAAAAAATGACCGTTTCTTGCATGTTCATGGAGGTGACCAGATCCACTGCTTTCTGCACCAGCTCCGCATTGCGCTTGCCGGCATTCTTCAACTCGATATTGATCAGCGCTTCATCCTGAACGAATGCAAAAACCTCCGTCAGGGTCGGGATCTTTTCTCCCTTGAACTCCGGCAAGAACCACATACCCGCGTCCAGCTTTTTGATCTCAGCCAGGTTCAGCTCTGCTACGGCGCCTGTGCCATCAGTAGTGCGGTCGATGGTGTCATCATGAATGACCAGCACTTCTCCATCATTGGTGAGGGTGATATCCAGTTCCAATGCCAGCGCCCCCATCTCCAGCGCGCTGCGGAAGGATGCGATAGTGTTCTCAGGAGCAAATTTGGAGGCGCCGCGGTGGGCGAACACCACCGGCGTGACCAGTTCAAATAAACGATGATTGTTCATGATGACCTCAAGTTCGCATTATAGCACAAGCATGTTATTTTTCCCTTTTCAACTAATTTATTCGATTAATTCGCTATAATCAGAACAGGAGGGATCCGATGCCCAAACAGATCATCACCAAGACCGATTTCCGCCTTTTTCTGGATACACCTCTGCATTTCTGGGCATTCAAACATGGTTATATCCCCACAAAACTGCCCAGCGCCATGGACGATTTCCGCATGCAGCAAGGGCAGCAGGTGGAAGCGCTGGCGCAAACCTATATCGCACAAACCATCCTGCCCAAATACACTTGTGCCAGCCATCTGCAGCAAGTCACCTTTACTTGGGATTGCTTTCTGGCGCGCATGGATGCCCTGATCAAGGATGAAACCGAAAATATTTATGATCTGTACGAGATCAAGAGCAGTTCTTCTATCGACAAGGAGGATTTGCTCGATGTGGCTTTTCAAGTACAGGTGTGCAGACCAACCATCGCGCTGCGCTATCTGTATCTGGTATACCTCAACAAGACATACCGCCGGCAAGGAGAGTTGAACCTGAAAGAACTCTTCCTGTGCGAAGACATCAGCGAGGCGGTGACAGAGCTCGCTCCCCAGACGCAGGTCTTCATGCAAGCTGCCCAACAGATCATAATACGGCCCGAGCCGCAAGGCATCCAACACTGCCGCAAACCTGACGATTGCCCTTTCCCCGAACTTTGCCACCCTGACCTGCCAGAACATCCCATCTATGAGATCAGCCGCCTGCACCGCAATAAAGCCATGCAACTGGAAGAAATGGGAGTGCGAGCCATCAGCGCCATCCCAGCAGATTTCAAACTCTCTGGCAAACAGGCACAATATGTCGAGGTGGTGAAAAGCGATCAACCCTATATAGACCGGACAGCCATCCAGGAGAGCCTGGCAACCCTACAGTATCCGCTGCACTTCCTGGATTATGAAACCTGCAACCCTGCCCTACCCTCTTTTGATGGCTACCACCCTAACCAGCACATCGTCTTCCAGTTTTCCCTACACGTCCAGCCCGCACCTGGCGCGGGGTTAGAGCACTATGAATATCTGCACAGCACTTTCAGCGACCCGGCACCCACCCTGCTGCAACAACTTGCAGCGCACATCGCACCGCAGGGCAACATCTTGGTGTGGAACAAGGCCTTTGAAATGACACGCAATTGCGACATGGCAGAGATGCACCCGGAGTTCGCACCCTTCTTAGAGAATGTCAATGCGCGTATCTACGATCTGATGGAGATCTTCAGCCAGGGACTGTACATCCATCCCGATTTCCACGGCAGCGCTTCCATCAAGAAAGTGCTGCCGGTGCTGGTATCTAATCTATCCTATGATGATATGGATATAAAAAAAGGCGATGAAGCATCCATCGTGTGGTGGGAGATGGTGAATGGACAACTCGATGAAGATGAAAAAGCGAAGACCATCACCGCTATGTTAGAATATTGCAGCCTTGATACTCTGGCTCTGGTAAGAATTCATAGGTTATTAGATAAATAAATATTTCTTCAGAGATTTTTTTAGATCAATAAAATATTCTTTTTTATTTCAAAACAAAATTTTTTCCACGTACAGTCCAATTACGTTGATTGACTCCAATGATAACAAGAATTATAAAGAGGATTATTTCTACGTAGCCAAAATAAAATAGAAAAAAGATAGATATTGAAAAATCAATACTATTCAAATTGTAGATTACTAAAAACCAAAATAAAACCAAATTAGAAAGTCCCATCGCCGTTGGAAAAACGGCTTCTGAGTAACCAATAAATTTCATATATAGACCTTGTATCCTCCCATGTACATAGAGGTTGTCAACATAAAGACTGAATCCTTTGAAAGGATAAATTTCTTTATTATCTTGATGAATTATTATTTTTCTTTCTTCATAACTAGCACTTATTAACAGCCAATAATGATGCTTAAGATATGCAACTTGAAGAAAAAAGAATATTAACGTAGAAATCAATAACATTGACAAAATAAATTCTAAATTGATAACTTCCTTAACATACAAACCCAGGATTGTAACAATAATTCCTGCTGTAACAATCGTCTGTTCAAATATCTTTTCCAGACACCCTAAGCGGAATAGTATCTCTTTTCTTCTTGCTTCATATTCCGCAATATGAATTGCTGTCCAATCTATTTTTTCGTCCATATTTAATACTTCCCCTGATAAACTTTATTAAATAGTATATAGTTAAAAAATAATATCAACGATCTGTTTCTCAAAAGGTACTATGAATTCAATTTTCACCTTATTATTCTCGAGACCCGTCACCTACCGCAACCTGGTCTTCAAGGGTGGCGGCATTCGTGGCATTGCCTACATTGGGGCATTGGAAGTACTGGAAGAGAAAGGCATCTTGCCCGGCATCCAGCGCGTGGCAGGCACCTCTGCCGGCGCTATTTCCGCCTTTCTGGTCAGCCTGCGCTTACCTGTTTCGGAGATCCTGGAGCTTTTCTCGACGCTCGATTTTCGCAAGATCCCACAAGCTTCCACCAGAAAACACAGGCTCCCCATCCCCCTACCCAGCGAAGAAGAAAAACTGACGCGTATCGTGAGATCATACGGGTTGTATTCCAGTTCCTATTTCCATGAATGGCTGCGTTCGGTAGTGGCAGAACATTGCGACGGCAATGCGGATGCCACCTTTGCCGATTTCCACAAGCGTGGCTTTCGCGACCTGTATATTGTGGTCGCCAATCTCATCAAACGCCAGGGGGAGATCATGTCTTATCACGATACGCCCCACGTGGCAGTGGCAGATGCGGTGCGCATGTCCATGTCGATCCCGCTCTATTTTGAGGCATTGCGGTTCGACGGGAAGAAATTCGGCAAGGGTGATTATTACGCGGATGGCGGTGTGTTCAACAACTATCCCATCAAGCTGTTCGACCAGCCACCCTACGTCAGGAGAACCGATCTGAAACGCACCAAGGGCAACCCGGAAACGCTGGGGATGTTCCTTTACCCTGAAAATGGACTGAAGTTAGTAAAGAACGAGATACCGCGCAACCTGATGGATTACCTGGGCATCGTGATCGGCAACCTGTATACCGCTTTTGAGACCACCCAGTTCGAGACCAGTTTCATCGACCAACACCGCACCATCGCCATTTCCGACTGTGGCATCCAGTCGACAGATTTCGCCATCGTGAAAGGTGACGAAAAATACAACATGCTCAAAGCAGCCGGGCGGCAGGGAGCACTAAATTTTCTCAAAGATCGTTAGGTTTTATGAAAACTAACCAAAACGGGTGAACCAAATTAGTTCACCCGTTTTTTCGTCATTCAGATCATTCATCTTCCTGATCTTCTTCGTCATCCCCCTCCAGATCATCAAAATCTTCGAATTCATCCGGGGTGTGGCGCGTCCACAGCAGCAAGATCTGTCCCTCATCGGTATCGATCGAACGTGCTGCCATGATCGGCACGGTTTCTTCCACGCCCATATCATTGCGGTAATGCAGATGGATCACCCCATTTTCTTTCCACATGCGGTGGCAGCGTTCCACCAATTCAGGACCGTTGAAAGTGCGCACCTGGGTCAGGCTCATATCAAATAAAAGAGGACCTTCCGATAGCCCCAGCGCCCAACCATCTTCGATAGGCTCGAACACCGGCGGAGGTCCTTCGATGATCGTGATCTTATCTTCAAGATTTTTCTTTGTCATGCTTGCTCTCCAAAGGCACAATCATACCATTAATCAAATTCACTGGCGCGTACTTTTTAATAAAACAATGAGATTTCGCTTATCTTTTTTTAATCATCTCTTTTTATTATTTATAGCATAAGAAACAGAACAAAAAAATGGAGGTTTAATCATGACATACTATGTTTACTCACCTTTTGGCAGAGCCGCTCGCATGCGGCGTATGCGTGAATTCTTTGATGATGATATGCCATTCTCAGAGCGCGAGGTAATGGTGCCCATCGATGTGCGTGCCGAGGATGATGATTTCATCGTCACTGCGCTGGTACCCGGGCTGAAACCTGAAGACCTCAATATCCAGGTCATCAACGAAACGGTCACCCTGAGCGGAGAACTGGATTTTGGCAAGGATGAAAAGATCAACTATATCCACAAAGAGATTCCCGGTGGGAAATTCCACCGCACTATCACCCTACCAGCCACGCTGAACGCTGCCAAAGCGGAAGCCAACGTGGAAAACGGGGTATTGACCCTGCGGGTTCCCAAGGCAGAGGAAGCCAAACCGAAGACCATCAAGGTCAGTGTCACCAAATAAATTTACAAAACAAATAACCTGAAAAAGACAGTTCAGCCGGACTGTCTTTTTCTATTCCGGTCTATAATTCATCCATGCAACAAGAAGAACTCGCCCACCTGCTGGATGACCTGCTGCTCGGGGAAGTGCGTTTTTTTTGCGAATTGCCCTCCACCAACACCAGTGCATTGGAATGGCTCTCCAAGAAGCCCATGGAATATTCCCTGCTGGTAGCAGAGCAGCAGACTGCCGGGCACGGGCGGCTGCAGCGCAGCTGGCATGCAGCCGCAGGCGCTTCGCTTTCTTTCAGCCTGATCGTGTATCCCACCCCGATTGAACAGGCTGTGCTGCCGCTCTTCTCGGCACTGGCAGCCCTGGCTGTTGCGCAGGCGCTGGATTCCTTTCAACCCACTAAAGCAGTGCAGATCAAGTGGCCAAACGATGTGCTGCTGGACGGCAGAAAATGCAGTGGAATCCTGTGTGAAGCTGCCTGGCAGGCAGACCGTTTAGCCGGGCTGGTGGTGGGAATCGGCGTCAACATTGGCAAGCATTCTCTTCCCCCAGCGTCAGACCTGCTCTTCCCGGCGACTTGTCTGCAAGACATGCTTGACCCACCCCCAGAGCGTTGGGAAGTGCTGCACCATATATTGCGAAATTTCATTGGACTGCGCGAGATCTTCCCTACTCCGCTTTTCTTATCCCAATGGCAGGCACGGCTGGCTTTTCTCCATCAGGCAGTGACCATCAGCAACGGGGATCAAAAAACAGAAGGTATCTTTAGCGGCACTGCCCCCAACGGTGACCTGTTGCTGCAACAAAAAAGCGGGCGCCAGCTTGCTTTTCCCCTGGGGGATGTCAGCCTGCGCCCGCTTGATTCCGATTAAGCCCGACTTATACTTCGACCTTCCCACTCAAGATGCCATCGGTGAAACGCGCCACCGAAGCCACCTTATCCGATTTTTCCATGTTCATCAATTTCACTCCACGAGTGGAGCGCCCTGAGCTGGAAATATCTTTTACCAGCAAACGGATGATGATGCCATTGTTGGAGATCATGGTTACCTGGTCATCATTCTGCACCACACGCGCACTGGCGATCTTGCCGATCTTATCCAGGGCATTCTTATCGATGGTCGCCACGCCCTGGGTACCACGGCTCTGGCAGCGATATTCATCCAAGTCGGTGCGCTTGCCAAAACCTTTCTCGGTCACCACCAGCAGAGAAGCGCCTTTTTCAACCACAGCCATAGAGGTCAGAGCATCCCCGGCTTTGAAGCGAATACCGATCACACCACGGGCAGTGCGCCCCATGGGACGGATATCTTCTTCTTTGAAACGTAACGCCTGCCCATCGGCAGTCACCAGCATCAATTCATCCTTACCGCTGGTCATCGCCACCCAGCCCAGTTCATCTTTTTCACCGAGGGTGATGGCGATCAAACCGGAAGGACGCACGCTTTCGAATTCTTTCAATTCCACCCGCTTCATATAGCCCTGGGTGGTCGCAAAGGTCAGGTAGCCAGCAGTTTCAAAATCCGGTACCGCCAGGGCAGCAGTGATGCGTTCGCCCTGCTCCACTGCGATCAGGTTCATCAATGACACACCTTTATCGGTGCGCCCGCCTTCGGGCAATTGGAACACTTTTTCGGAATAGACTTTGCCGCGGTCAGAGAAGAACAGCAGGGTATGCAATGCCCGGCAAGGAATAAGCAGATCGATCTCATCTTCATCTTTCATGCCCTGCCCGATCACACCCCGCCCTCCGCGCGCCTGGGTCTTATAGACCTGCGGGGAAACACGCTTGATATAACCGCGGCTGGTGATGGTTACCAGCGCAGGGACATCCGATACCAGGTCTTCATCGGTCAGATCTTCTACCCCACCTTCAGAAATATGGGTTCGGCGGCGGTCGCTGTATTTCTCGCTGATCTCTTCCAGGTCAGCACGAATGAGACCCAACATCTTTTTGGGATGTGCCAGCAAGTCTTCAAGGAAAGCAATTCTTTCCATGATCTCTTTATATTCGGTTTCGATCTTCATGCGTTCCAGCGCTGCCAGGCGGCGTAACTGCATGTCAAGGATGGCTTGCGCCTGGATATCGCTCAACTTGAAGCGTTTCATCAATTGGGTCTTGGCGACATCCGCATCTTTTGACTCGCGGATGGTGCGGATGACGTCATCCAGATTGGCAAGCGCGATCAACAACCCTTCCAGAATGTGAGCACGATTGCGGGCTTTTTCGAGTTCGAACTCAGAACGACGTTTGATGACATCCATGCGGTGATCGATGAAGATCTGCAGGGAATGTTTCAAGGTCAACAGACGCGGTTCATCATTCACCAACGCCAGCATATTGATACCGAACGTGGATTGCAACTGGGTAAATTTGTACAGGCGGTTAAGCACCCGTTTGGGCTGGGCAGCGCGTTTCAATTCCAGGATGATGCGCATTCCGGTGCGATCCGATTCGTCGCGCAGATCCGAGATCTCGGTAATGCGATCAGAACGCACCAGATCGGCAATCCGTTCGATGAGGGTGGTCTTGTTCACCTGGTAGGGGATCTCGGTGATGCGGATGGCATAGCGTCCGCCGCGGATTTCTTCGATCTGGGCTTTACCCTGCAGGGTGATCTTGCCCTTGCCAGTACTGTAAGCCTGACGAATACCTTCGGTGCCCACAATGATGCCTCCGGTCGGAAAATCCGGTCCCGGCAGGTAGCGCACCAGGTCTTCGACGGTGATATCATCCAGATTATCCTGGTTGTCGATCATATAAATGAGGGTACGACAGAGTTCGCCCAGGTTATGGGAAGGGATATTGGTCGCCATCCCCACCGCAATACCGGAAGCGCCATTCAACAACATATTGGGCAGGCGCGCCGGCAGTACGGAAGGCTCCTGCAGGGAGCCATCGAAATTATCGATGAAATCGACGGTGTTCTTATCGATATCCACCAGCATTTCTTCTGCCATGGCGCCCATACGCGCTTCGGTGTAGCGCATGGCAGCCGGCGGATCGCCATCAATGGAACCAAAGTTACCCTGCCCATCCACCAGCATATAACGCATGGAGAAATCCTGTGCCATACGTGCCATGGCATCATAGACCGCTGCATCACCATGCGGGTGATATTTACCGAGCACTTCACCAACGATACGGGCAGATTTCTTGTAAGAAGAACTGGCGCGGATGCCCATATCCATCATAGCGTACAGAATACGGCGATGGACCGGTTTCAAGCCATCACGGGCATCCGGGAGCGCGCGCGCCACGATCACGCTCATGGCGTAATCGATATAGGATGTGCGCATCTCCTGATCAATGTCTATTCGTTTTAATCCGCTTATTTCCATTAAATATCAAAACTCCTCAATGACCTTACGGGAGTGTTAATTATACCTTACTCCCTCCCAGCCGGTAGAAAGTTCCCTATGCCAGTAAGATTAAAAAATCACGAGAGCAATACTGATGCCCTCGTGCAATAGTGATTGATGGATAAAGCCCTATTTGAAGATGACGGTCACCGTATTCAAGATGGGAGCAATCAGCAGTGAGGTCATACCGATCAGCTTCATGAAGATCAGCAGGGAGGGTCCAGCCACATCTTTCAATGGGTCTCCGTAAGTATCACCCACCACCGCCGAAGCGTGCGCCAGCGAACCTTCCAGGCTGGGATCCTCTTCGATGGTCTTCTTGGCATTGTCGAAGGCGGTGCCAGTGTTGTTGAAAAAAGCGCCCAATAAAGCGGATGAAGAGACCGCTCCAATCAACAAGGCACCCAGCGCGGCACTACCGAACAGAAAACCGATCGTGATGGGCAGCAGGAAGGCGATGCCACCCGGCAGGAGCATTTCATGCAAGGCGTTCTTGGTAGCGATATCGACGCAATGAGTGTAATTGGGTTTGGCTTTGCCCGCGATGATGGCAGGGTTCAGGCGGAACTGGTCACGTACCTCATCCACCATCAGTTCGGCAGTCTTAGCGGTTGCTCCAATGACCACCGATGACATCAGATAAGGAAGAGAGATACCCACAAAAATAAAACCGAGCGAGTAGGGTGTGATCAAATCCAACACAGTGTTACCAGTGATGGTGAAGAAGGTAGCAAACAGCACAAAAGCGGTCACCGTACCGGATGCCATGGCATACGACTTGGTAGTGGCTTTGAGGGTGTTGCCGACCGTATCAAGATGGGAGAGCGATTCAAACACCTTGCGCTTGGCTTTGCCGATCTTGGCAATGCCAGCGGCGTTATCCACGATGGGACCGAAAGCATCGGACGCCATGATGATGCCGATCAGCAGGTCGGTGCCAATGTTAACCGCCAGGATCGCCAGGATGGTGCCCCCGGCAACCCTGAACGCCAGCATGATGGCGGCAATGATGGTCAACATGCTGATGATGGGGCTGCGCAATCCGAAAGCCGTGCCGGTCATGAGGGTCAATGCAGCACCGCGATGGGAAGCCGCCGCGATCTTGTTGACGGGTCCTTTATTAATACCTGCAAAATGGCGGGTGGTGGCAGCGGTGATGAGCATGGTTGCCACACCCAAAATAGCTGCCAGACCAATGGTAATATCATCGATCAACCAGTAAGAAAGAGCGATCGCTCCACCGGAACTGAGAACAGCACTGATCCATAAGCCCACATTGAAAATGCTGGTGGGTTTCTGGTCAGATGACCACTGGCGGGTCGCCAGAATGCCAATGATGGAAGAGATGATGCCCACACATTGCAGCAGGATAGGCAGGTAAATGACCTGGCTACCGTAGATCGAAACCAGCGTAGCACACACCACACTGCCGGTGATGATATCGTCGCTGAAGGTCTGGAAGAGATCAGCACCACGCCCGGCACAATCACCTACATTGTCCCCCACCAGGTCGGCGATGACCGCTGCATTACGCGGGTCATCTTCGGGGATCTTCTCTTCGACTTTGCCCACCAGATCTGCCCCTACATCCGCAGACTTGGTGAAGATGCCACCACCGATCTGCCCGAACAAGGCAGCCAGCGAACCACCCACCCCAAAGCCGACCAACACACGCGGATCTTTGAAGATCAGGAACAGCACGGTCAGCACCAACAGACTCAGTCCGGTCACCAGCAGACCCATCACCCCACCGCCATACACTGCCATGCGGAAGGCGCTGGAGAAGGAATTTTCTGCCAGGTCAGCGGTCTGGATGTTGGTGCGCACACTGATGGACATACCCAGGTAACCAGCGGTGATGGAGGTGCACACCCCCAGAGTGAAAGCCAACGCTTCACGCCAGCCCATGAACGCCCACACCACGGCTGCCATAAAGGGTACTGCCAGTAAGATGGTGCGGATCTGCCGGCGCAGATATACGCGCGCTGCATTATGGATATCATCGCTGACCTCCATCATCTCTTTTGAATTTACCTTGCGGGTGACGATGCGACTGACAAAGATGCCAGCCACAAAGATGGCAAATAATCCTACAATGATGGGAATCGCCCATAGATTGAATCCTGAAAATACAGCTGCAATGATCAATCCCCCAAACACCAGTGAACCGCTAAGATACAAACGTCGTGTAAAGGTCATCAACTATCTCTCCTTCAATAAAAGAACAATAAATGACGTACTAGCAAAAGAATATTATATATGATTGGCTGGGTACCAAAGAATCGTCACAAATTTGAAAAATGGTTCCACCTAACCGGCAATGACAGAATTCGGTTATGAACCGGTGCCTGCCCCTTTTATCCGTATTTTGGATAAGGTATAATTTTTTCATCATGAAAAAATCCGCGGCGATTTTTTTTATTTTTCTATTCTTTTTAGCGGGATGTGCTGCGAGCACACCCCAAAACCAATCCGCAGCGGATGCCAATACTTCCAATGCATATATCGAAAACAAAGGTTCCGACACGCTGGTAAACCTGGCGCTGGTGTGGGCGGAAAAATACCAGCTCGCCCATCCCGAAGTGCAGATCTCGGTCTCGGGGGGTGGTTCGGGCACCGGCATCACCGCTTTGATCAACGGCACGGTGGATATCGCCAACGCCTCGCGTGCCATCAAACCCGAGGAGATCGAAGAAGCCAACGCTCAGGGCATCGAACCCTATGAGCTGGTGGTGGCGAACGACGCCATCGCGGTGATCGTCAACCCAGAAAACCCGGTCGACCACCTGACGCTGGAACAGGTTTCGCACATCTACCAGGGACACATCACCAACTGGAAAGAGGTGGGCGGTGAAGACCGCCCGATCGTGTGTCTGTCGCGCGAGACCAACTCGGGCACGCACGTGTATTTTCTGGAGACGGTGGTGCGCCTGGGTGACCCTGACAGCAAGGCGCTCTTCTCACAAGAAACGCTGCTACTGCCTTCTTCCGAGGGCATCATTGCCGAGGTGCGTGACAACCCCAATGCCATCGGCTATGACGGGTTGGGATATGTGACTTCCGAGGTAAAGATGCTGGGTCTGGGTGAAGGAGCACAGATTATCCTGCCTTCAGCGGAGACGGTCAAGGACATGAGTTACCCGATCGCCCGCCAGCTTTACATATACAGCAACGGCGCACCGCAGGGCGCCATCAAGGATTACATCGACTGGATCCTTTCTCCTGACGGGCAAGCTTACGTGCTGGAACTGGGGTTCATCCCCGTCCAGTCCAACGAATGAGGAACTGCATGAAAGATAAGACCATCAGCCGCGCAATCAAAGTTGCTGGATTTTCCAGCATTGTGATCGTGCTGATGATCTTCGCTTTCCTGTTGCAAGCCGGGCTGCCTGCGCTGAATGAGGTGCGCCTGCAAGACCTGTTCACCGCGCGCTGGTATCCCATTGAAGACTATTTCGGCATCCTACCGCTGTTTTCCGGCTCACTGCTGGTAACCTTGGTATCGCTGCTGATTGCAGTACCTTTTGGGGTAGGCACAGCGGTGTATATCGCCGAGATCGCGCCGCTACGCGTGAAGGAGATACTAAAGCCGCTGGTCGAGATTCTGGCGGGCATCCCTTCAGTGGTGCTGGGATTCATCGGCATCGTGTTCTTATCACCCACCCTGCGCGAACTGCTCAACCTGCCCACTGGTCTGACCGCTTTTACCGGTGCGGTGCTGCTGGCGCTGATCTCCATCCCGACCATCGTATCAGTTGGGGAAGATGCGCTCAATGCCGTGCCGCAGTCGTATCGAGAAGCCTCTTACGCGCTGGGGATCACACGCTGGCAGACCATCTGGCGCGTCACGCTGCCCGCGGCGCGCAGCGGGGTGATCACAGCTATGATGCTGGGCATCAGCCGCACGCTGGGCGAGACCATGGCGGTGATGATGGTGACCGGCAATGCCCCCACCATCTTCAAGGGTTTGCAGTCGATCTTCAAACCAGCGCGCACCATGACCGCCACCATCGCCTCGGAAATGGGCGAGGTGGCGACCAACAGCACTCATTATCACGTGTTGTTCTTCATAGGCATCGTGCTATTTGTGTTTTCATTGATCATCAACATCATCTCCAACCACTTCAGTGAGAAGAACCGCAAGGAAAAGGAACAGGTGGTGTCATGACAATGAAAAGCAACCCAGGCGCGCGCGAGTTGCGCAAATTCAAGGACGGGGTGGGGTATGTGTTCATCCACATCGTGAGCTTTTTCACCATCCTGCCGGTGCTGGGCATTGTGTTGTACATCATCGCCAACGGCGCGCCTGCCATCAACTGGGAATTTCTGACCAGCATGCCCACTGATAGCATGAAAGCGGGCGGCATCTTACCTGCCATCGTGGGTACGCTATACCTGACGGTGGGCACCGCCATCTTCGCGGTGCCGCTGGGGGTGGCGGCTGGCATCTACCTGGCGGAATACGCACCGCAGAATTACTCGACGCGTCTGATCCGTATTGCCATCATCAGTCTGGCAGGCATCCCCTCCGTGGTATATGGTTTGTTCGGGTTGGGGTTGTTCGTGCTGTTCCTCAAGCTAGGTACCAGCATCCTCTCCGCCAGCTTGACGCTGGCTATCATGACGTTGCCGACCATCATCAGCACGACGGAAGAAGCCATGCGGGTGGTGCCGGAGCGCTTCAGGGTGGTATGCGCATCGCTGGGCGCCAACAAATGGCAGGGTATCCGCAAAATCATCCTGCCGGAAGCCATGCCGGGTATTTTGACAGGCGTCATTTTAGGGCTGGAGCGCGCCGCGGGAGAGACCGCCCCGATCTTATTCACGGGCGCAACTTTCTTTTTACCGCATTTACCATCCTCCCCATTGGATGCCACCATGGCGCTGCCGTATCACATCTTCGTGATCTCCACCCAGGTGCCGGGCATGCCGCTGCAGATCCAGTTCGGCTCGGTGCTGGTGTTGCTGGTGTTTGTATTATTGATGAATCTCTGGGCGACCACCATCCGGACACGTGCTCGCCGCAACAGGCAGTGGTGATATGAGCGCATCCAAGATCTCCATCCAAGGTTATTCGCTGCGCTATGCTGATGGCATGCAGGCACTCAAGAACATCAACCTTGAGATCCAGCCCCATGCCATCAATGTGCTGTTCGGTCCGGCAGGAGGCGGCAAATCGTCACTGCTGCGTTCCATCAACCGCCTGATCGATCTGGCGGACGCGGACAGAGTGGAGGGTAAGATCCTGTTCAACGGGGTGAACATCCTGGATAAGGAGACAGACGTGACGTGGCTGCGGCGCAAGATCGGCATGGTGTTCTCACGCCCTATCCCGCTGCCCAAGAGCATTTTCGATAACGTAGCTTTCGGCTTGGAGATGGCGGGGGTGAAAGATGCGGCGGCGATACGCGAGACAGTGGAACAAGCCCTGAAGCAGGCTTATTTATGGGAAGAGGTATACGACCGGCTGGCTGACCCGGGCATCTCGCTCTCGGGCGGGCAGCAGCAACGGCTGTGCCTGGCGCGCATCCTGGCACTGGAGCCAGAGGTGATCATGCTGGATGAGCCCACCTCAGCGCTGGACCCGGTGACCACAGCGCGCATCGAGAGCTTTCTGGAGGAGATCAAGGAACACGTGACGGTGATCATCGCGCCGCACAATATGTCGCAATCGGCACGGGTGGCGGATCACGCGGCGTTCTTCCTGCAGGGCGAGCTGGTAGAAGTGGGTGAGAGTTCTTCGCTGTTCCTCAACCCCAAGGAGAAGCGCACACAAGATTACGTGGAAGGCAGGTTCGGGTAAAAAACATCATGAAACAATCCATCATCCATGTTGCTCTGGTTGTGCGGGATTATGACGAAGCCATTGATTTTTTCACCAAAAAATTGAACTTCAGTTTGGTGGAAGATGCCTATCAACCCGCGCAGGATAAACGCTGGGTGTTGGTCGCTCCGCCCAACTCTGATGGAACAACACTGCTGCTGGCGCGAGCAACCAGCCCCGAACAGCTCAGCGCGGTCGGGAATCAAACTGGCGGCAGGGTCTTTCTCTTCCTCACCACCGATGATTTCCGGCGGGATTACAACGAGATGCTTGCGCGCGGCATCCACTTCGTGCGAGAACCAAAACAAGAGTCCTACGGGATAGTGGCGGTTTTTGAAGATCTGTATGGAAACTGGTGGGACCTGGTAGAGAAAAACTTGACAAAAGTTGACAAAACTTGACAGCAAAAACAGTGCAAGCAGGGATTCGTTCCACTGAAACGAATCAGGGAAACAAACCAATTTTTAGGAGGAACCCATGTTCGGAAAACCAAAGAAAAAAATATCACTAGAAAGCGCTATTCTGGCAGGCGAGATGAAAGAGGTACGCCGTTCCCTTGAGTCAGGTACGGATCCCAACCAGCCAATTTCCGATGAAAGAGGTGGTTATCCATTGCATTTTGCCGTCAACAGCAGCATAGAGATCATCCAAATGCTCATCGAGCACGGCGCGGATGTGAACGTAAAAGATGCAAAAGGGAGAACTCCACTGCATATTGTCGCGGCATCAAAACCCACTATCGAAAAAATGGAATTGTTGATCGAAAATGGTGCGGATGTGAATGCAGTGGATAACGAAGGGAAAACTCCACTCGCTTCTGTTCTGCAGGGAACACCAGTGAACAGCTTCTTTGCTACTTTAGGTGTGTCACCGGACGAGGAAGAAACTGAATTGCGCAACAATGCATCAGATTTCCTGCGTGCGCATGGGGCAAAGTAGAAGATTTCTTTTCACTCAGTACTTCCGGCGGCAATGGAATGCCGCCCTCAACCTATTTATTGGATAGGATGACGTTATGAGAGGGTCAGTGCTGTGCGGCTTTTGGTTTGATTGATGTGGAATTGGAGAGATCTCTCGCCATGCTCGAGATGACGTACTGGAAGGGTATGGATTTTCCGGCGCGTATGGAAATGCGCCTTATCCATGTAGAGGTCAAGTCATTGTGACGTATTCAAGAAGAAATAAGGATTGGGAGAGATTCCTCGGTGGTCGCTGCGTTCCTTCTGAATGACGTAGAGAAAAAGGTGCGTTGGGAATGCAGCCTACCCAGCTTATTTATGTTGGCGCATATGGAAATGCGCCCTACCTGGACAAGGGTTAAGTCGTTGCGACAGGTTCGGGAAGAAATCAAGAACTGGAGAGATTCTTCAGTCGCTGCGCTCCTTCTGAATGACGTAGAGGAAAAGGTGCGTTGGGAACGCACCCTACCCGGCCCATTTATGTTGGCGCGTATGGGAATGCACCATACAAAGGGTAAATCACTATTTTCTAGGGTTCATTATCAGAGGTTCTTTTCTTCCCTCGCAAGGCTTTTCGAATTTCCTCTACCACCAAAACAGTGCCGGAAAGGGCAATTATCATAACCCAATCATTAAGATGTAATGGCATGGTTTGCATGATGCGCTGCATGAAGGGCAGATAAACGGTTGCCAGTAAAAGGACGATTGAAGTAGGGATGGCAACATTGAGGTACTTGTTAGTAAACAATCCAAGTTTAAACACGGATTGTGATCTGGAGCGCACATTGAAGGCGTTGAAGACCTGATACATGGCAAGGGTTACGAAAGCGAGGGTGCGCCCGCGATCAATGCCGCCGGATTGAAATCCCCTGGCAAACATAGCCAAGGTTCCAGCAGCCATAAAAACAGCAATCATCAAGGTGTTGAAAAGGATGTCATTGTTCACGATCCTGGCATCGATCGCGCGGGGTGATTCTAGCATCACCTCATTTTCTTTGGGTTCCATAGCAATGGAGATATCAAGGACCCCATCAGTGACAAGGTTGACCCAAAGGATCTGCACGGGGGTAAAGATGAGCGGGATGTCTTTAAATAGCAACATGGAGAAGATGATGGCAAGCATCTCACCGAAATTTGTTGAAATGAGAAATTTGACCACCTTACGAATATTCTGGAACACCACGCGTCCTTCTTCAACTGCGCTAACAATGCTGGCAAAATCATCATCGGTGAGCACCATATCTGCAGCTTCTTTAGCAACATCAGTCCCAGAAATACCCATGGCAACCCCAACCTGGGCTGATTTGAGGGCGGGAGCATCATTGACGCCATCCCCCGTCATGGCGACCACATGCCCAAGCCTTTTGAGTGATTCGACCAGGCGATATTTATGTTCGGGGGAAACACGCGCGAAAACAGGGGTGTTTTCAACGATATTATCCAATTCCACATCGCTGAGCTTTTCAAGCTGTGAACCGGTCATGACCCTGCCACCCCTTTCAAGCAAGTTCAAATCTCGGGCAATGGCTTTGGCAGTAATGGGATGATCACCAGTTGCCATAATGACTTTGATTCCGGCGCGTTTACAAACCCTGATGGCTTCTCTGGCTTCTTGACGAGGCGGGTCTATCATCCCGATCAAACCAGCAAAAACAAGGCACTGTTTGCCCAAATAGATGTTTTCTTTCAAACTATGCATGTCACCAAGCGGCTCATCACAATAAGCAACCGCCAGAACGCGCATGGCTTTTTGTGCCATCTTCTCGTTGTGGGCGAGGATGTCTTCTCTTTTTTGAGATGTCAACTTCTGTGTACCGGTGTTCGTTAGCACATTGGAGCAGAAGGCAAGCACTTCTTCAGGCGCACCTTTCAAGAAAATCCGCTGCTCCCCGCTGGCATGGTGGTGAAAGGTTGCCATATATTTCTTTTTCGAATCGAAAGGAACCTCATCCCGACGCGGTAGTTGTTCTTCCAATACATCCTTATACATTTGCGCCTTATGGGCAGCAACAACCAGTGCCGCTTCGGTTGGGTCACCGCGCACCGACCACTCATTGCCCGGCTGCTCCTGGTTATACAGTAAATGGGCATCATTGCATAAAACTCCGCCCAAGAGCGTCATATAAGCCGGAGAATCTTTCGCGATGGTAGTTGGGTTGTTGGCAATGGTGAAATCGCCATGGGGATCAAAGCCAATGCCACCCACATTGATCTCCTGATCGCCTGCATGGATCTGCTTGACGGTCATCTGATTGGTTGTAAGTGTGCCGGTTTTATCGGAACAGATGGCAGTAGCTGCACCCAGCGTATCCACCGCCTGTAATTTGCGGATGATCGCATTACGATCAGCCATACGTTTGACGCCCACTGCCAGAGTGATGGTCATGACCGCGGGCAAGCCTTCGGGAATCGCAGAAATGGCTGTTGCAAGCGCGAAGAGGAAGAGATCTTCCAGACCTGAACCATTGAGCGAACGGGAGCCGATCAAAAAGACCAGGGCACTGAGGAATATGGCAATGAAAGCAAGGTTCTTTCCCAGGGCATTGACCTGTTTTTTAAGGGGAGAAGGGCTTTCTTCGGTTTCTTGAATCAAGCGGGCAATCTTGCCGATTTCGGTGTGAGTGCCGGTGGCATAGACCACGGCTTTGCCACGCCCATGGGTGACCACAGTGCCGGCATAAGCAGTATTGACCCGATCGCTGACTCCGGCTTTTTCATCAACCGGTTCTTCGATCTTACGAACAGGCAGTGACTCGCCGGTAAGTGTTGATTCGTCAATTTCCAAATTGATGGAAGACAGAATGCGACAATCAGCCGGAACTTTATCACCGGTCTCCAAAAGAATAACATCACCGGGAACAATATCGGCTGAGCGGATAGTTTGTTCGACATTCTCCCCGATGGCGGGGTTTATTCTCAAGACAACAGCCTGTGGAGCAGATCTATTCTTAAGGGCAGCCAGGGTATCTTCGGCTTTGGATTCTTGAAAATAGCCAATGGCTGTGTTGATGACAATGATCCCTCCAATGACGAGCGCATCCACAGCATGGTCTGCCAAGACAGAAATCAGGGTTGCCAGGAACAAGATCAAGACCAGGGGATTGATCAACTGGTCGAGCAGGATCTTGAGTTTACTGGTTTTGCGTTTAGATGAAATGATATTGGGTCCATATTGCGCCCAGCGTTTTTCCACTTCATCCCAGGTCAACCCGAAATGGCTGCTGTGCAACAGGGACAGAGTTTTTTCAGCAGTAAGATGATGGTAAATATGTTGATTATTCATGTGTCGTATCCTCCTAAGAATTTTTTACGGCAATGAGGTGTCTTTCGATTGAAATTTTTTTGTCTGGTTTTATGGAAAACAAACAAGATCGACGAAGAACAGCATGTACTTCCGTTACTTGAGCACAATACAAATAAGATTCTATCAAAGAAAGTCGGGCTTAATATTAATTATTCATTAAATATCCTTGATGACCTTTTCTCTGCAAGTTGTTGGGAAACAGACGCTGGGGTTCGAGGGGGATGTTGAAACGAGGGAGGAGGAAAATGGGATATGATCCGGAAAAAGAACGGAAAGGGAGAGATGCATTCGCTGGCGCTCCTTCTGAATAACATGGAAAAAGGTGCGTTGGGAATGCACTCTACCAGAATAAGGTCAGGTCATTGTGACAGTATTAGGAAGGAATCTGGAATTGAAGACATTTATCGGTCGCGATGCTTCCTCTGAATGACGTTGGGGGGAAGAAATGGGAAAAAGCAAGTTGGTTGGTTTGATAGAGAAATGGACAAAACATTACACAAAAAAAGTCTTTCAATCATTTCTCTACCCAAACGAGGAAAGCTTTGCTATAATCTAGTGCACAAACGGGCGCGTAGCTCAGCTGGTTAGAGTGCACGGTTCACATCCGTGAGGTCGTGAGTTCGAGTCTCTCCGCGCCCACTTTTTATGCCTGAGTGATGAAGCTCACTCAACCCAAACCGCCATAAACGGCTGATGGCTTCTATTCAAAACAATACTCTTTGGATGGAGGCTTTTTTTATGGATAAAAAGAATATAGCATCTGAGAACGTGCAACTCCAGATCACCCAAGACACAATTCAACGCATTCAATCGATCAACCAACAAAACAATTGGGAATTTGAGCAGGGTATCCGCCGCATTTTGGGTGCCGGTTTGGGTTATCTTGAAATGCACTCCTTTATTGAAGAGGATCCATCTCCCGATGAAAAAGCAGCCCTCATTCGAAGGGTGATCGAAGGCGAATCCATTATCGCATCTCTCCAATACAAACTGTTTGAAATAGAAAGTGCCAATAAGAACTGGAAGCTTTCCAGCGGTGCAATTCAAACAGAAAATATCGGATTAAGAAAAGCAGCTTTCAACCATCTTAAAAACATCGATTCGTTGACCCTTGGCATGGCGCAATTAAAAAAAGAAAATGATGAACTGAAAAAACAGATCGAAGCGCTCACTTCTGCCTTAGGGGGTACTAATGAAACACGCACGTCCAATCTACTGGGCAGGATCTTGCGGGGGCGCAAGAGAAAATGAAACAATTGCTTTTGGTGTCTCTGGGTGGCATGCTGGGTGCCAATTTTCGCTATCTGCTGATGCTGGTGATCGAAAATTTCTTCCATACCGGCAGTGACTTCAGTGTATTTGCCATCAATATACTGGGATGCTTTTTGTTGGGATTGTTGACCAGCGTGATAGACGATCCGGAGCATCCACTGCGGCAGCTGGGCATCATCGGGTTTCTGGGTTCCTTCACGACCTTCTCCACTTTCGTAGCGCTGATCTCGGGAGCATTACTCGAAGGAAGATTCAGCAGCGCACTGGGGTTCGGATTATTTGAACCAATTGCTGGAGTAGCAGCTTTTTCGATTGGAATGATGATGGGGAGAAAGTTCATACTGCAACCTGCTTAAGGTTTTAATCAACCATAAACGCACGTTAATGGGGCGTTAATCCCGGCAAAGTATGCTAAATTGGCATTTTATATGTACAGGAGAATTCTATGCCCACACGTGTCCTATTCCTATGTACCGGTAATTCTGCGCGCAGCCAGATGGCAGAAGCTTTCTTACGAAAATACGGCGGAGAGCAGTTCGAAGCGTTCAGCGCCGGACTGGAACCCCGACCGATCCACCCCCTGACCGTCCAGGTGATGCAGGAGAGCGGAATCGACATCAGCAGACAACACTCCAAGGGGGTGGAGATCTATCTGGGAAAGACGCTATTTCACTATCTAATCACAGTTTGCGATAAAGCCGAGCAGAACTGTCCCACCAACTGGCCGGGGGTGAACCAGCGCCTGCACTGGTCATTCGAAGATCCGGCAGCGTTTGAGGGCAGCGAGGAAGAGAAACTGGAAAAATTCCGTGCTATCCGCGATCAAATCGAAAGGCGGATTAAGGAATGGGTGATAGGGGTTGCCTCTTCCTGACCTCCTCCCATGCTCCTGTATAGGGGAGGAAACGATCATGGTGAGTATGAACACACAGCAACCACCGCTTTGTATTAGTGAGGAAATAATGATGTTGCATTGGTAATGTGCTTTACGATAATTTTTTTTAATTCGTGCTTTGCGACTTATATAGTTTTACAAATCGAAATGGAGAGATTCCTCGGTGCATGTTCCCTGTGAATGACGTTAGGGAAAGAAAATGGGGAAAACAAGTTGGTTTAACTGGAAGAAAGATAAACTATTCGTATTGATAGAGAAGTAAGCTCCGGGCTAAACAATGGATGGACAAAGTCCTGAAAGACCCTTCACTACGTTCAGGGTGACGTTTTTTTCAGGATCATTGCTCCGCGACTTACGGGTTGATTGAGAAGGATAAGGTGAGATCTCTCACTTCGTTCGAGATGACATTAGGAGAGGGTTAAGGATGCTTAGATTTTTCCGGCGCATTATGGAAATACCCCCCTCTTATCCCTCATTTTCAATTCGTGAAAATTGGGGGAGGCTCCTGCTGTGCCGGCATGGGTGCAGTTTGCACACCACAACAATCAAAAAACATGGTATAGATTAAGCAATCTTTTAAGAAAGGTATTCACAAAGGAGATCCAATAATAATGAAACGATTTATCTATACAATGCTGATCCTTACCCTGCTGCTCGGTTTTAGCGCTTGCAGCACATCCGAAGGGCAGCCAGATGAAGCGGCGTCCTCCGAGCCATCCACCAAAACAGATGTAGTGATCTTCAACGATCCGATACTGGAGAGCATGGTGCGCGAGCAGATGGGCAAGCCTGAGGGTGATATCACCCTGGCTGAAGCGGCTGAAGTAAAGAATTTCAACTTTGATCTGGAATGGCAACCGGAGATCCCCGAGGAAACTCAGATCAAAGACATCAGCGCAATGCAATATTTCGTAAACCTTGAACAACTATCATTCAGTAATAACGCAGTGAGTGACCTGAGCCCGATAGCAGGATTAACCCACCTGAGAGGGTTGAATTTTGCCAACAACCGGGTAACCGATCTGACACCGCTCACAGGGATGACAAACCTGGGGGGGTTGATCATGTATAGCTGCCAGGCGAGCGATTACAGCCCACTTGCAACCCTGGTCAATTTGAACACCTTAATGATCAATTATTCAACTTTCAGCGATCTAAGTGTGCTGTCTGGTATGAAGGATCTCTTCACCCTATACATTGACAACACACTGGTAAGCGATCTGACTCCCCTGGCAAACCTGACCAACCTGAAAGTGCTGAAGCTGGAAGGCAGTCTGGTAACAGATTATTCACCGATCAAGGATATCTATCCCAATCTTACCGAAAAGGATTTTGAAATGCCGCAGTAGAGGCATTTATGTATCATCAAGAATCCTATTGATAAAAAAGGACCCGGTAAAAATCATCCGAGTCCTTTTCCTTTTTCTTTCTAGGTCCTCTGGTTGGTGAACTGAATGGGAATGACAAACCATTCGTATTGATAGAGAAATGGGATCCGGGTTAGATAATTAATGAATAAAGTCCTGAAAGACCCTTCACTACGTTCAGGGTGACGTTGGAGGAAGGTACGGGGAAAGATAAAAGGATCCGGGAAAATTTCCGGGTCCTTTCACTTTTAATTTCTATCGTCCTCTACCGCCACCGCCGGGCATCATGCCCCCACCCGAGCCGGCGCCGGTGACCACACTGGTGATATCGAGGCTGGTGATCTGGTTGCCGGGGGTGTAAGTACCACCCGTATACAAACCGTCCTGCAGGCTGCCGGTGGAAGTGCCGCCATAGTAGAGCAGCAGGGTCGACCCGTTGGTAATATCGGGGGTAGAGATCAAGACCGACTGGTATTCCTTGGCGGGCACAAAGGTCAGAATGGGGTCGCCATCGGTGGTTTCGAAGTGAATCAGACTGCCGGCAGGAGCCATGGAAGTGAAATTGACCATGACGGAGTATTGGGTGGATAAGGCGCTGGGCGCCTGTGCCATACCGGAACTGCCCACTGCCACCAGAAAACCAGCATTGATATTGAAGGTGCCCATATAATCGAGCGCTCCGTTGCCATTGCTGGTGGGACCATTGACCAGCACCGTACCGCCGTTCATCTCGACCGAGCCGTTTGAATCCAGCCCGTCACCAGCGGCATCGATGTATATATAACCATCATTGATGTAGAGAAAGTAATCACCACCGACAGTAAACTGCCCCTGCCCGGGGCGCCCGTTGATGGCAGAGCCATCGTTGCCGCCCGCCACATTGATGCCGTCATCAGAAGCGATGATGTGCAGGTTGCCACCGTTGATGGTAATGAGGGCACTCTCGATGCCTTCGTAGGATTGGATGATATCCAGCACACCACCATTGATGGTGATGGATGTATCGGCGTGCAGCCCATCATCACCCGCAGTAAGTGAGAGCATACCATCCTGGATGAGGATGCTCTCATTGCTGTTGAGGGTATCATCGGCAGAATCGATGGTGATGGTGCCACCACTGATGAGAATAGCCGTGCCGGCTTTGAGCCCTTTCATGCTAGCGGTGTCATCTGCTACGGTTACATTGTCGGGCTGGAAATTTTGCCCACCACCACGATCTCCCCAATTTTCAACATGGCTGATGCCATTGACACTGCCACCGCCTGCCATGATGTGCACATCCCCGGCATTGATGGTGAGGGTGGAAGCCGCCTGGATACCATCCAACGCGGATGTGATATAGAGAATACCGCCTTCAATAGTGATGGTGCCCTTTTCGGTATCCTCAGCATTGGTAGATTGGATGCCGTCACCACCGGCATTGATGGTGATGGCAGCATCTTTGATGGAAACGGAACTCTTGCCTTTAATGCCATCATGCACCGCATTGACGGTGATCAACCCGCCGGTGATCTTGAGATCATCATCACTGGCAATGCCATTGTTGTAATTGGCATTAATGGTCAGGGAACCCGTCCCTTTGATGGTCAGATCATCGTTGCTGAACAGGGTAGCGTTGGGTTCCTCCTTCTCCGGATCGGAGAACATATAAGTGGCACCATCGGTGAGGGTATTGACGCTATCCTGTACCAGCTCGATCACTACTTTGGCAGCGTTGATCACATACACAGGTGCACTGGTGGTGCTGGTGATATCTGCCCCATCCAACAACAATGTAATCTTTTCTTCAGCAGTACTATCCACCAGCAACTGTCCATTATTGAGGGTGCCGCTGACACGATAGGTGCCGGCGGCGGTGATGGTAGCGATATTGCCAGCGACATCCACGCCACTACCATCGACATTGATGGAATCACCATTCAAGGTAATGATAGCGTCGATTTCATCGATCGAGCTGGAATCCACATCCTCTGTGCTGAAGGAAGCACTGGTGGTGGTAAGCCCGGTGACATCCAGCGATTGATCAACAGCCGACCCAACCTGTGTGGATTCGAGGGCATTCTGGACATTTGAAGCGGCACAAGCCGGCAACCCCAATAGCAAACCGGAAAGCACCAGGAAGATAACCATCTTGTTCATTCGATATACCTCAATTCTAATCTAATGTGATAAGCATTCCCGCATAGCGTGAAGCAACCCTATCATAACGGGGATGCAATAATGTTCCATCCACCGACAGATTGAAATGGGCTCCACCCCCAGTCTTATCCGGCAGCGGATATTCAGTTACGGATATTTCCGGCGGTTATGGAAAAGCGCCTTACTTCAAAACTTGATGCACTTATCTATGGATTTTTAATTGATATGGGGATATTGTACAAGGTTATTATTCATTCGTATTGACAGAGATATTGGTATCCGGGATGGACATGGGACAGATAAAATCCTGAAAGACCCTTCACTACGTTCAGGGTGACGTTTTTTCAGGATCATTGCTTTGCGACTTGGGGGTTGATTGAGAAAGGTAAGCCTTCGTATTGATAAGAGAAGCAGTCCCCGGGTTAAACAATGGATAAATAAAGTCCTGTAAGACCCTTCACTACGTTCAGGGTGACGTTTTTTCAGGATCATTGCTTTGCAACTTATGGGTTGATTGAGAAAGATATGATGAGATCTCTCGCTGCGCTCGAGATGACTTAATGAGGAGGGTAGCGGCTATAGAAAGGATGAATTTTTGCGGCGCATATGGAAATGCGCCCTACGTGAAGTAAGGTTTTAGATAGCGGCTATGGGAAGCCATCCCACATAAATGTAAAGAGGATGTGTTGGTCACACATCCTCTGATAGTTTAGTTTTCCGCATTTTTTACACGGCTGAGCGTTTTGAACTGCAACCCTGCGGCAGAAGGTTCCACACGGATAGTATCGCCCTCATGGAAATCGCCCGCCAGGATCTTGAGCGCCAGCGGGTCTTGCAGTTCACGCTGGATGGTGCGTTTGAGCGGGCGGGCACCAAAATTGACATCGTAACCCTTCTCCGCCAGGTAAGTGCGCGCCGCAGCGCTCACATCCAGATGGAGCCCTTTTTCTTCCAGCAGATGAGCCACGCGTTTCAATTGAATATCGGCGATCTCCGCCATGTGTTCCTGCAGCAGCGGGTGGAAGACCACGATCTCATCGATACGGTTGAGGAACTCGGGCTTGAAGTGTTCCCTGAGCACGGCGGTGATGTCAGCGCGGGTAGCGGTTTTGCCATTCTCCCACAGCTGATTTCCCAGATTGGAGGTCATGATGACCACGGTATTGCGGAAATCGACCGTGCGCCCCTGCCCGTCGGTCAGACGCCCATCATCCAGAAGCTGCAACAGCACATTGAAAACCTCCGGATGCGCTTTTTCGATCTCATCGAACAGGATGACGCTGTAGGGACGGCGTCTCACAGCTTCGGTCAGTTGACCGCCCTCGTCATAACCGACATAACCGGGAGGCGCCCCGATGAGGCGGCTGACGGTATGCTTTTCCTGATATTCTGACATGTCTATGCGCACCATAGCGTGTTCATCATCGAACAGGAAATACGCCAGGGAACGCGCCAGTTCGGTCTTGCCAACGCCGGTCGGTCCTAAAAAGATGAAAGAACCCATGGGACGGTCAGGATCCTGCAGACCGGTACGGGCGCGGCGCACCGCGTTGGAAACCACGCGCACCGCATCTTCCTGCCCGATAACACGTTCATGCAGGCGCTCTTCCATGTGGATGAGTTTTTCGGTTTCACCCTCCATGAGACGCGAGACAGGAATTCCGGTCCAACGCGCCACGATCTGTGCGATCTCTTCGGCATCCACCTCTTCCTTCAACAAAGCCTGCGTGCCCTGCACCTTGCGGATGGCTTGTTCCTGCTCCGCCAGGTCGTTCTCCAGGTCACGCAGGGTGCCATAGCGCAAGCGCGCCACCTTCTCCAGGTCACTGACGCGCTCCGCCTGTTCAATCTCATGTTTGGTCTGCTCGATATGCTCCTTGATAGCCTGCAGGCTGACGATGGCGCTCTTTTCGGTTTCCCAACGCGCATGCAACTCGGTGGATTTCTCGCGCAGATCGGTCAGTTCTTTTTCAAGATGGGCAAGGCGTTCCTTGGAAGCCTTGTCCTTTTCCTTTTTCAGAGCCTCCCGTTCGATCTCAAGCTGCATGATATCGCGGTCGACCTCATCCAGCGCCTGGGGTTTGGAGTCGATCTCGGTGCGCAGGCGCGCGGCAGCCTCATCGATCAGATCGATGGCTTTATCCGGCAGGTGACGGTCGGTGATGTAGCGATGCGACAGCGTGGCAGCGGCGATGACCGCTGCGTCGGTAATACGCACGCCATGGTGCACCTCATAGCGTTCCTTCAAGCCACGCAGGATGCTGATGGTATCCTCCACGGAGGGTTCCTCCACCAGCAGCGGTTGGAAACGACGCTCCAGCGCGGGATCTTTTTCGATATATTTGCGATATTCATCGGTAGTGGTCGCACCGATCATGTGCAATTCACCACGCGCCAGCATGGGTTTGAGCATATTGCCGGCGTCCATGGCGCCATCGGCTTTACCGGCGCCGACCACGGTATGCATCTCATCCACGAACAGCAGCACTTCCCCGGCTGATTCGGTGATCTCTTTCAATACGGCTTTGAGACGCTCTTCGAACTCACCACGATACTTGGCACCCGCAATGAGAGAGCCCATATCCAACTGCACCAGACGCCTCTTCTTCAACCCTTCGGGTACATCACCATTGACAATACGCTGCGCCAAGCCTTCCACGATAGCGGTCTTGCCAACACCCGGTTCACCGATGAGCGCAGGATTGTTCTTGGTGCGGCGCGAAAGGATCTGGACGGTACGGCGAATCTCTTCGTCACGCCCGATGACAGGGTCCAGTTTGCCCTGGCGTGCCAGGGCGGTCAGGTTGCGCCCGTATTTTTCGAGGGACCGGTAGGTGCCCTCGGGATTCTCGGAACTGACACGCTGCGAGCCGCGCACGGTTTTAAGCGCTGCCAGAATGGCGTCCTTGTTGATGCCGTTCTGCTGCAATAATTTGCCTTCAGCAGAATCAGTGAGCGCCAACAGGATATGCTCGGTGGAGACATAATCATCCTGCATGCCTTTGGCATAGCGCTCAGCGCCCTGTAATACCTCTGCAGCAGGGCGAGAGAGACCCACCTCCATGGTGGCACCGCTCACCCGCGGGCGCTTTCCCAGTTCGGAGTTCACTTCCGACAGCAATGCCCCGGTAGAACCGGCAATATTGGTAACCAATGCCGGCACGACGCCTTGATCCTGCTGTAAGAGTGCCAGCAGCAGGTGCGCCGGTTCGATGGACTGGTGTTGAAAATCCTGTGCCAGATGCTGCGCAGCAAGAATAGCTTCCTGTGATTTTTGTGTGAATTTATCCAAATTCATGCCTTCCTCCTGTACTGCTAATCAATCATTCTAATTGTAGGAGGTACCTATATGAACTGAATAAACAAAACGTCAAAAAAAGATCAACAAAATACTATAAGAAAAACTATCGTTCGTGATGATGGCTGGCATGGGCATCGCCCATATTGATCAGGGGACCAAAGACATGCACCAGTCTGGATAAGCGAGTTTCATCATCCACCACCCAACAGGCAAGTAAGGTGGTGAAAGGCACCGCCAGGAAGAGCCCGATGGTGCCCACCAGCGAGCGCACGATCTCTTCGGCGATGTAATTGATGTTCACCAGCACCCCCAGATCCACATTGTTGAGGGTGTAGAGCACGATCATGCTAAGAGTAGCTCCCAGATAAGCCAGGATGAGGGTATTGACGGTCGCCCCGACATGATCTTGCCCGATCTGCATAGCACTCCTGAAACGACGGGCAAAGCTCATCTGCGGATTGCCACGGTAGAGCTCGATGACCGCGGAAGTCTGCCCGATCACCAGGTCATCCATCACGCCCAGGGTACCGATGAAGATGCCGGCAATGAGCAGTTTCTTGATATCCAACCCATTGCCCATCTGGACCAGGTACATGGCACTTTCATCCCCGGCACCGTTGAGGTGCGCCCAATTGACGAACAACACAGATATCAGACCAGTGATAAGCACCGCAAAGGTGATGCCACCCAGAGCAATGTGAGTCTTCAAGGTCCAGCCAAATACCAGATACTGGGTCAGCGCCAAAAAGACAAAAGAACCGATCAGACTGACGGTGATGGGATCTTGGCCAGCAATGATGTGCGGAATGATATACGCCAGCATGATCAGGATGCTCAATGCCATACTGATCATGCTGCTCACGCCTTTCCAGCCACTCATGGCAATACCGGTAATGATAAAAACCAGCAACAGGATCAACAAGGCACTGGTACGTACATGGTCGATGAAATAGACAGCGTATGAGCCATCGCCCATATCTTCCAAATTGACCAGGATCTTATCGCCCACTCGCAACTGATAATCATCAGAGAGCAACTGATATTTCCCATACTGCAGCTCATAGAGCTGCCCTGCTTGCTGCCCCTCCAGCAGTTCCACCGAAAGCACCTGGTAGGTCTGGGTCTTTTCGCCCAGGGTGACGGTACCCTGTTCCAGGATGGCGGAGACGCGTGCTTTGAGGGTGGTGGAAGAATAGCCCACCACCACAGTGCTGCCGGAGTTCTTTTGCCACAGCAGGATCAGTCCAATCACCACCAGTACTCCAACCATGATCGTTATCCATTTGTGATGTTTATTGAACCATTGCCACATGCACATTCCTCCAGTACAACTATTTCTTTTCAAGTAAAGAGAATCATACCATTTGAGCAAAAATAACTCCCAACCGGATCGGTTGGGAGTTTAGGCAGCCCGACTGTAATAAGGTCTATTTTCTCAACGAAAGTCGGGCAACGGTGCGATAACCGCACACCCCGTTGGAATGGCTGTTCAGCAACGAGCAACCGGCGCAGGATCCACGCGAACAAAGGGGAAGGGCATTTTTTCCTCCAGAGCCCTGTAAACGAGTGATGGTTTGCAGAATCCCAGCCAGCGCTTGCGGTTCCATGTCCAATCTGGCTGCCAGATCATTCAGAACGACCACGCCATGATCTCTGCGGATCTCTTCCATAATTTTCTTTATCATTGATCACCTATTTCCAGGTTGGACCAGGCAGGTTCTTGTTCTGACCTGCCTGGTCGTCACGAGGTTAGAAAAGGGAGCCGATCTGGAAGACCAGTACTGCTACGATCCAAGCCAAAACGAACTGCCCGATAACACTCACCCACATCCATTTGGCACCAAATTCATGCCGTTCGGCTGCCACCGCCACCATACAGGGGGTATACAGCAACACGAAGAGCATGAAAGCAAAGGAAGCCAAAGCACCCTTGCCAGCACTGGAGGCATCAAAACCGGTGTGCACGGCTGACATCAAGGCGGTCGGCTGCGGCTCTTCTTCTTCAGCGAACAAATTTACACCGACGATTAGTGGGATGGATTTGATGGTATCCCAAGCAGCAGTGAAGAAAGAAGAGACAAGCGACCAGATATCTTGCAGAAAAGTGGTCGATTCGCCTACTTCAGCCGTTTCTTCCACATCATAGATCTGCGACATGGTGCTGACCACCACTTCTTTCGCCACAAAACCGGTCAACAGCGCACCCGAAGCTTCCCAGGTGCCAAAACCGGCAGGCTGGAAGATGGGCGCTACCACGGAAGAAACACCAGCAAAAGCGCTATCCGCGACCGGGGCATCTGCAAAGGTGCCCTCGCCTCTAACCGGCAGGGCAAGCAAGACCCAGATGCAAATACTGGTGACCAGGATCAAACTCCAGGCTTTTTTGACAAAAGCATTGGTACGCTCCGACATCTGCGCCCAGATGCTCTTGAACGTTGGGCGGCGATAGGGCGGCAATTCCATCACAAAGGGGGAAGTAGTGCCGGATTTGAAGATGGTATTTTTCAACAGCAGCCCTACCAGGATCGCCATCACGATACCGATCACGTACAAGGAAAAGATCACCAGACCGGTATTTTCAGGGAAGAAGACCGAGGCAAACAGCACATACACCGGCAGGCGTGCCCCGCAACTCATGAAAGGCACCAGCAGACTGGTGAGGATGCGATCTTTTTCATTCTCCAGCGTGCGGGTAGCATAGATGGCAGGAACAGTGCAACCAAAGCCGACGATCATGGGCAGGAAACTCTTGCCATGCAGACCCAGCCCGTTCATCAAGCGATCCATCACAAAGGCGGCACGCGCCATATAGCCCGAATCTTCCAGCACCGCCAGCGCCAGGTAGAGCATCATCAGAACCGGCACAAACACCAGCACACTACCAACACCGGCAATGACACCATTTACCAACAGCGATTCGAACCAGCTACCGTTCAATCCCAGCAGGGAGAGGATAGAGACCAGCCAATTAGTGATAGGTCCTCCGATCGCCCCATCCACCCAATCCAGGAAGGGGGCAGAAACATCGCTGGTCAATTTGAAGACCACCCACATCAGCGCCAGGAAGATGGGAATCCCGAAAATACGGTGGGTGACAATGCGGTCGACCTTATCCGAAAAATTTTCTTTTCGCCCGGATGGTTTCTTCACCGCCGAACAGGTGATCTCATGGATGGCGGTGTAATAGGCATCGGCGATCTGCGTATCGATATCCATCTCGGCTTTTTCAGCATAGAAGCTGGTGAAAACGCGAACCTCCTCCAGCAAGGGAGCATACACCGGGTTTTGCTCGAAATCATGCAGCACACCCTTATCGCCTTCCAGTAATTTGATGGCAAGCCAACGGGAATCAAAAGCACCCTGCAAGGCAGGTAACTGCGCAATCTTGCCCTGCAGCTTCTTGATCTGCATCTCCAGCTCTGTATTGAACTGAGCGGGAACCTTCTTTTGATAGGGAGCGCTGTTCCGGGCGAGCTTCAAGATGGTTTCGCGCAGTTCATCCACCCCTTTTCCATCACGTGCTACCATCTGAACGACCGGTACCTCCAAAGAAGAAGCAATCTTCTGCATATCGATTTGGATCTCGCGTTCATCGACCACATCCATCATGTTGAGCGCCAGCAACACCGGCACACCCAACTCGATCAATTGCATGGTCAAATACAGATTGCGTTCGATATTGGCAGCATCAACGATGGATACCACCAGATCGGGTTTTTCTTTGACAATATAATCCCTGGCGATCATCTCTTCCAGAGAATAAGCGGTCAAACTGTAGGTACCAGGCAGATCAACCACCCTGATCTTCTGTTCTTTGTTTTGAAATGTCCCTTCTTTTTTTTCCACCGTCTTGCCGGGCCAGTTACCCACATGCTGTCTGGTACCGGTAAGCTGATTGAACACGGTTGACTTTCCGCAGTTCGGATTGCCAGCCAGTGCGATCGTATAATCCCTTTCCATTATTCTCTCCAATGTTCTATGTTATTTATTATTTACGAATGTCATTTTTCAGCGATGATGCCCGTAGCGCCCGTGCATACGACGGCGAGCACGGTGACGGATATTCCCTTCACCATTCGCAATGCCGACCCTACCAGCCGACCCATCCTGTGGTTCCACCTGAATGTGATGGAGCAGCCCTCTGCCGAGCGCCAGACGGGAATCTTTAACCGCCAAAATGATAGGGCCATCGCAACTTTGCGAAACGACCATCACTTCGGTACCGGGTGTGAGCCCCAGTGCGGTCAGGCGTTTTTGCACCCCCAAGCCACCCTGAATGGAAACCAGCTTAAGGAGCTGCCCGGCAGGGGCAAGGCTAAGCGGCATCAGTGAGCACCTCGACCTTGACCAGGCGCGCTTCTTTTTTGCGCAAGGAGAGGTTATAGCCCTTCACCTCAAATTCGATCGGATCTCCCAGGGGAGCCAGGCGCACCACTTTGATCTCGGTTCCCTTCAATAATCCCATATCCATCATGCGGGTGCGCAAAGCGCCTTCCCCATCAATGGATCGAATGATACAGGTAGAGCCAGGAGTCACGTTGTCCAAACTGATCATGCAAACCTCCTATCAATGTTAATAATTTTCATTAGCATATACTAATTTCAAAATTGTGTCAAGAGAATTATTAACGTTTTATAAGAAATTGCACAGTTGTGGTTATAATAACGAAAAACCGATTCACTACAGGAAAAGGATCATGACCATCAACACGAGCATCCAAGCTATCCTCGAGCAGGCGCAGGCGGGCAAAATTCCTTCACGTGAAGAATGCGTTCAGTTACTGCAATTACCGGAACAATCATATGAAAGCGCCCTGCTGCGCGCCACGGCTGACCAGCTCAGTCGCGTAAAGTTCGGTCAGGCAGGCATGCTGCTGGCACAAATCGGGATCGAAATTGCCCCATGCCCTGCCAACTGCACATTCTGCAGTTTCGCACGGGGTTACACTGACCTGCCTGCCAGCAAGATGAGCCTGGACGATATCTTTTTGCACGGCAAGCATCTTACTGCCCACGAGAACCTGCACTCGCTCTTTCTAATGACCATGCACGATTTTGATTTCGACAACCTGCTGCAGGCGGTCAGTGAATTAAGAAAGCACCTGCCGGCAGATGTGGACATCGTGGTCAATATCGGGGATTTTGAGCGCCAACAAGCCAACGAGCTACATGTGGCAGGGGTCAAGGGTGCCTATCACGTGCGGCGCCTGCGGGAAGGCATAGATAACACACTGGATGTGGAGGAGCGCTGGCGAACCATCGAAAACATCCGCCATGCCGGCATGGACTGGTACACCTGCTGTGAACCGATCGGTCCGGAACACACCCCGCAGGAGATCATCGACCAGATTTTCGAGGCGTACGCTATGGGCTGTTTTCAAAATGCAGCCATGCGGCGAGTCGCCCTACCCAAAAGTCCATTATTCAGCCGCGGACAGATCAGCGAACTGCGCCTGGCACAGATCGTGAGCGTGGTATTTCTAGCAGGGCTGGAGTGCAAGGAATTGAAAAGCCTGGCGGTGCATGAACCCAACGAATTGGGGTTGTTATCAGGGGCAAACTGCATCTATGCCGAGGCTGGTGCCAATCCGCGCGACACGGAAGCGCAGACCGAACGCTCACGTGGTTTCGGGCTGGCAGACTGCGAAAGGCTTTTCATGGAATGCGGGTACGCACAGGTGGTGTTACCTTCCGGAAAGCACGCCGATCTACAAAGCAACAGGATCAAACTGTTCACTTGAGATTATAATTCGGGTACTAATTCCACAATATGTCAAGGAAATTGCATGAACGCCTATATGGGGAAAATTCTGAACATCGATCTGAGCAGCGGGCAAGCGCACAACGAGAGCATCCCAGACACTGTATATGAGCAATTCTTATCCGGATTGGGATTGGGTGTGCATTATCTGTATAAACACCTGCCAGCCGGCTGTGACCCGCTCGGAGCAGACAATATATTGGGTTTCGTGAGCGGGCTGCTGACCGGTACCGGCAGTCTGATGACCGGGCGCTGGCTGGTGGTGTGCAAATCACCTTTGACGGGTGGTTGGGGGGATGCCAACTGCGGCGGTACTTTTTCCCCTGCCATTAAACGCTGCGGTTTCGATGCCATCTTCATCCACGGAAAGGCAGATCACCCGGTGTATGTGCTGGTGGAGAACGAGAAAGTATCCATCCGTGACGCATGCCATCTATGGGGAAAGGACGCCATCGAAAGCGAAGAAATACTGCTGGCGGAGCACAATCAAAAAGGCAAGAAGGTTGCTGTGGCGGTGATCGGGCAGGCAGGGGAAACCCTGTCACTGATATCCGGCATCTGCAATGCCGGCGGGCGCATTGCAGCCCGTTCAGGGGTAGGCGCCGTGATGGGTTCCAAACAGCTTAAAGCCGTGGTGCTGTGCGGCAGCCAACCCATCAAAGCTGCCAACCCGGAACGCATGAAAGAACTCAGCAAACACTACACGATGAGCATACGTAAACAGCAACTACAGAAGCTGGTCTCAGGTGAGATGTTCCCGCTGCTGGGTAAGGTGCTGATGGGGGGCAGGCTCACCAAACGCATCGACGGCATGCTATATGCCTCTCTACTGAAGAAGTGGGGTACTAATGTCAGCAACACATTGGGGATATTGTGTGGAGATGATCCCATCATGAACTGGAAGGGATCAGTGAAGGACTATGGCGCACGCGCTTACCGGCGGATGAACCCCGACCTGATCAGGCGTAAAGAAGTGCGCAAATTCAGCTGTTATGCATGCGCTATCGGCTGCGGTGGCATCTGCCAGTTCAAAGACGCCGCCAGCGGAGAGATCAAAGAAGCACACAAACCCGAATACGAGTCGATCAACGCACTGGGAGCGCTGTTGTTGAACAGCGACTTGGATGCCATCTTCCAGATCAATGATATGCTCAACCGCGCCGGCATGGACAGCATTTCTGCCGGCGGTACAATCGCTTTTGCACTGGAATGCTATGAACACGGCATCTTGAACGATGAAGATACGGGCGGGCTGGTACTGCACTGGGGAAACGCCAAGGTGATCATGCAACTGATCAGACAGATGATCGTGCGCGAGGGTTTTGGGGCAGTGCTGGCGGATGGAGTCAAAATAGCAGCACAACGGATCGGCAAAAGTTCAGAACAATTCGCGGTGCACGCAGGCGGGCAGGAACCCGGTATGCACGACGGACGGCTGGACCCGCAGTTAGGGTTGCACTACAGCGTTGATCCCACCCCCGGCAGGCATACCATCGGGTCAGGCTTATATTACAACATGGCACAGTTATGGAAGGTTACCGATTCCGCTCCCCGCCAAGCGCTGGTGTATCCACGCAAGCGAGAATTCGAAGCCAGCGAGGAGAACGCGCACATTTCCATGTTGAGCAGTTGTCTGAAAATGGTGCTGGATGGAGCGGGAGGCTGCCTGTTCGCCCTGATCAGCGGGCTGCCGAACTGGCAATTGTTCGAATATCTGAATGCCGCCACCGGCTGGCAGAAAAGCGTGGATGATTACCTGCTGATCGGCAAGCGCATCCAGACCCTGCGGCAGATGTTCAACCTGCGTGAAGGCATCAACCCACTGGAGAGCGCATTGCATCCACGTGCGCTGGGCAACCCCGCCCTTTCTGAAGGAGCGTTGAAGAAGCGCAGCGTACCAATGGAAGCGATGCGCAAACAGCACTGGCAGGCTTTCGGTTGGGATGGCACTTCGGGAGCGCCTCTGCAACAAACCCTGCATGAAATCGGGTTGGCAGATATCTAATCTGAGCTGATCGATCCCCATAAAAAAAGAACAAACGAATACCTCCGCAGGATGAAACCATTTCCGCCTCGCGGTGGATACTTTTCTCGCTTTTCCCTTTTATGATAGGGGCATGAATGGAGGTTCCATCATGTTAACCGAGCAAGAAAACATCACACCTATCTTTACACCAGCCATCCAGGCGAAACCATATGCGGAAATAAGACGCATCCTACCCGATTTCCAGACAGTTGCGCTGGATGAAATGCAAACTTACGCCCTGCAAGACCGTATAGACACCAAGTATCTTATCAGACTGGTCGATCTGCCCGCACTTCTCGAAGAATTGGCTTCCACCAGCCGGGTGTTGGAAGTGGCAGCACAACGCATCAACGCCTACCGCACGCTGTATTTTGACACACCAGAATTTTCCTTCTATCGCGACCACCACAACGGTAAACGACCGCGCCTGAAAGTGCGCATGCGCAGCTACCTCAGCAATGGTCAAACTTTTTTAGAGGTCAAAAAGAAAGAGAATCTACTGCGCACCAGCAAACAACGCATGGAGATCGCGGCGGTCAACCCGGTGATTTCTGCGGTGATGTTCGACTTTCTTAAAGATTGCGGCGTTAAGAACAGCCAGTGGCTGGAGGCGACATTGTGGAACAGCTTCCAGCGCATCACCCTGATCAGCAACGATGCCTGCCAGCGCATGACCATCGACCTCGGCATTGCTTTCCATGATTCCACGACCATGCTGCAGTTGCCGCATCTGGCGGTGGTGGAACTGAAACAAGCCAGTTTTTCAAGAGATTCAATCATCGTGCGAAGCATGAAAGAAAAAGGCTACCAGCCGGTGGCTTTCAGTAAATACTGCACCGGCATTGCCACTTTGAATCCGACCGTAAAAAGAAACCGTTTCAAGCAAACTTTTCTGCAATTCAGAGCCATTACCAAAAGGACCTTTGCCAATGTCTACCTTGACCCAGTACGTGCTTAATTTCAGCATCAATTTTCTGACAGCCTTCGTGATCGTACGCTGCATCTACTATCCCCAGCGGCGTTCGCAAAAATTCGTATTGACCTTTCTGGGCTTCAATACCATCATCTTCATCCTGCTCAACTTTCTGGCAAGCATCGAACTGAGCATGGGGGTAGGATTCGGGCTATTTGCCATCTTCTCCATCCTGCGCTACCGCACCGACCCCATGCCCTCGCGCGAGATGACCTACCTGTTCATCCTGATCGCGCTGCCAATGATCAATTTTGTGATGCTCAGTCAAAGTGCCTATCTCGAAGTGGGATTGACCACCCTGCTAGTCTCATTGGTATTGATCTTTCTGGAAAAAGGTTGGGGTTTCCACTTTATGGCGTCCAAGTCGATCACCTATGAAAAGATCGACCTGATCAACGCCAGCAAATACCGGGAGCTGGTGGCAGACCTGGAAGAGCGCACCGGGTTGTTTATCCATTATGTGGATATCAACAAGATCAATTTTCTGAACGATACCGCAGAATTGAAAATATACTATGAGGAGAACAGGAGCAGTCCTGAACCCTAAGACCAAAGGTTGGCAGGAACTCGAGCGTTCTATCGCCGCCCGATTGATCTTGGGACGTTCGGGATTCTTGTAAAGGCAGTCATTCCGCAGGATGGCTGCCTTTCTTTTTTTGATGGTTATTTCTTACGTTCCAGGTGGTGCTGCACTGCATAAATGGCAGCCTGCACACGATCACGCAGGTGCAGGGTATTGAGAATCTTGGAGACATAGTTCTTGACCGTACCTTCGGTGAAGAATAATTCCTCGGCGATCTCACGATTGGAATATCCTTCGGCAATCATGCACAGGATCTCGTATTCCTTTTCATTCAGCAGGTCGAGTTCTTCATCCGGTTCAGAGGAACCATTATTATCACGTAATAAATTGCGTTCCACCAGCATCCCGATGGTATCAGAGGAAAACTGTGATACACCGCGAAATGCCAAGCGGATGGCTTCAGCCAGATCATCTTTGGGAATATCCTTGAGCAGGTAGCCATTGGCACCGGCTTTGATGGCTTTCACGATATAGTCATCGTTATTGAAAGTGGTGAGCATGATGATGCGGATATCCTTGTTGGACTGACGAATCTGGCGAGTAGCATCAATGCCACCCAAACCGGGCATGCGAATATCCATCAGAACCACATCGGCAGGTGTTTTTTGCAACTGTTCCAGCGCCTGCTGCCCATCGGCAGCGGTGCCCACAATGGAAAAATCGTCCTTGATCTCCAGCAGAGCCTTAATGCCATCGCGCACCAACTGCTGGTCATCCACAATCAATACTTTGATCTGATCGCTCATATTTTTTCTCACAGTTCATCTTGTTTTTTGGGAATGCGAATATCGATGCTGGTGCCCTTTTTGCGGTTGCTTTGAATATTTACGGTTCCGCTCAACAATTCCACGCGCTGGCGGATACTTTCCAAGCCATAATGTCCGGCTTGATCTGACGTTTTGGGAAGTTTAAAACCGACCCCATCATCCTTCACCAAAAGGGTCACTTCGCGCGCCTTGAAATTCAGATCAATGTGTACATTCTCCGCATGGGCATGTTTTTGAACATTGGTCAGGGATTCCTGCAGGATATAGAAAAGATTGCGGCGGATAATGCGGGCATAGCCGAACTCATTGCCCTGGTAATTGAAATCGACCTGTTTGAAATCGCTCTTGAAATTCTTGATCAATTCCTCGGCTTTTTCTTTGATGCTGTAGACATCTTCCTTATCGTGCAGTCCGTCCACAAAGCGACGCACTTCACGCAATGCCTGTTCGACCGAATATTTGGCATTCAGGATGGCTTCATCCATCGTTTCGGTGGAGATAGAGCGGTACGCCATGGCTTTTTCAAGCTGGATGTTGATTGCTACCAGGTAATGCCCGATGGAATCATGCAGGTCATTAGAGAGCTGCACACGCTCTTCCATGATGGAGAGACGCGAGAGATCTTCTATATAAGTGCGCAGTTCGATATTGGAACGGGAGAGCTCTTCGATGATCTCCTGATTTTGGAAAGTGGCTTTCTTATCCCGTTCGGCGAAAATAGCAGCCAGTTGGAAAAACAGTACGCTTGCCAGCGACGGTAACGTGGTAGGAGTAGGGATAAAGGCAGCATAGGTATAAAAATAATACAACACCACCACACTGGATAACAGGCTGACCACCAATCCAAAGATCAGATAGGCATGATAAGGCACCAACCCGAAGAGAATACGCGAGAAATTGGTCACATCCAGATTCTGCATGAAGCCGATCAATATCACACGTAGAATAAAAAACAGGGTTGACATGAATTGGCGTTTTCTGGACATGAAGATCATATCAAACAGGTCAAACAGCGCCAGGATGAAATAGCCTGAGAACAGCACCCATTTTTTCCAATGCGGTTCGGCTGCGGTCAGATTCCCATTAAATAAAAAATAATCCAGTGCATGGACAGCACCAATGGTAACCACTGCGAACAACGATAGTCCGTAGGGGAAACGACTGGTGAGCATTCTTTTGTTCTTCATCGCTATTGATTATATGCTGAAATCGGTTCATAAATGATTGCTTTGGTCATATCAGATAAATCAAAGGTCATGTATCATGGGTATATTTGCTGACCATTATTCTGACCTGCCGGACTATATAACCTCTTTACTTTTCCATAGAATACGGTGGATTATCTGCTTTGAAGAGGATCACGATGCATAAAATCAATCGATTTCTACTGGGTTTCGAGAGAATGGTCATGATGGCTTTTGCCAGGACATTTTTGGAGTTTAACGTTCGTTTTGAACAGCCGCTGCCAGGAGGCGCCAAGATCTTTGCCCCCAATCACCCTACCACTACCGATCCATTCTTGATGAGTCTGGTGACACAAGAACCGCTGATCATCCTAGTGAACAAGCGCATCTTCAAACTGCCGTTGGTGGGCAAACTGATCGAAAAAGCCGGCACCATTCCCGTTGATAAAGATGGAGGTGAAGGCGAGGTCATCATCACCCAAACTGCCAATCTGCTCAGCACCGGCATCCCGGTGGCAATCTTCCCTGAAGGGCGGTTGAGCCCGGATGTGACCTCACTGGCAAGACTGCACACGGGTGTAACGCGCATCGCGTTAAAAGCAGACTGTCCAGTCATTCCGGTGGGTATTTATTTACACAAGCACAGCATCAAGAGCCATTATTTTCACAAACAATACCGGTTAGATGAATCGCGCTGGATCTTACACGGAAAGTACTACATCACAGTGGGAGAACCCCTGTATTTCAAGGGGGATGTGAACGATCACATCTTGGTACAACAATTCACACAACAGCTTTCAGAGGAGATGCAGCGTTTGATGCTGATCAGTGAAGCACGCGCGAACCAGAAGAGCATTGCCTGGAACCCCATCATCCCATTGTTTGCCAGGAGCATGAATCGCTAAAACAGGGGGATTCGCCTCCTTTAACTAACCTATTCCTTTTCGTTCTTGATAATGCCCTCACGCCAAGCGAAGACCGCCGCCTGGGTACGGTCAGCCAGATGAAGTTTGCTGAGGATGTTGCTGACGTGGCTTTTCACGGTCTTTTCGCTTATCACCAATTTTCCAGCGATTTCAGCATTCGATAATCCTTCTGCGATCAACGCCAGCACCTCCTGTTCGCGATCGGTCAGCAGCAGATAATCTTGCATGCCCTCACTGCGATCATCGCGCCACTCCCCGATCAAACGCGAAGCAACTTTGGGAGAAAGGGTGGCTTCACCTATGGCAGCTGAACGGATGGCACTGGCAAGTTCTTCCGGTCCGATATTCTTCAAGATATACGAAAGAGCACCAGCCTTGATGGCAGGGAAGATATGAGAATCCGCATGATAAGAGGTCAGAATGATGATCTGCGAGCGCGGGCTGACCTGTCTGACACGCCAGGTGGCTTCCACCCCATCCATTTCAGGCATCTTGAGATCCATCAACACCACATCCGGTGCAATTTGTTCCGCCAGACGCACCGCTTCAGCACCCGATTGTGCTTCTGCGGTGATCTGGATATCGGGCAGCACTTCAAGATAGGCACGGATACCACTGCGCACGATGGCATGGTCATCCACTAACATCACACTAATCTTTTCATTAGTTGCCATTCTTCTTCTCCCATCCCGCCTGCGGGACCATAATGGTAATGGTGGTTCCACTTGCGGTCGAATTCATTTTCAAGGTGCCCCCTAACTCCTTCACTCGTTCTTCCATGGACTGCAATCCAAGCCCATGTTTGATGGTCTTCTTATCAAACCCGACGCCATTGTCACTGATCTGCAGGGTCAGGTGGTCTTCGTAAAAAGTCAGAAAGATGCTGGCAGCGGTGGCGCGGCTGTGGCGACTGATATTTGAAAGTGCTTCCTGGATCACACGGAAGAGCGATTGTTCGGCTTCTTGGGCGATAACTGTTTTTCCACTATCGATACGAAATACCACTGACACCCCGCTTTGTTTCTGCCAGATCATCAAATATTCTTTCAAGGCATCCTGCAGCGACTGGTCGCCCAACTGCACCGGGCGCAGGGTATTGATGAGGGTAGTCAATTCATCCAAGGCTTGCTGTGCCAACTTGGAGGATACATCCACCTGCAAGATGGCTTTTTGCAGATCTGAATTTAGCAATGATTTGACTGCCCCCAGGTTCATTGAAATGGCAAAAATCTGCTGCTTGACACTGTCATGCAGATCGCGCGCCAGACGATTGCGCTCTTCTATGGTAGCGAGCATCTGTTCTTTCTCGATCAATTTCTGGAACTGTTCAGACATGCGGTTCAGGCTGAATGCCAGGGTGCTGAGTTCGTCATTGCCTTTGACCTCCGCTTTCCTCGAGAAATCACCTTCCCCCCACTGCAAGGTAGTAGCTTCCATCTGGTCAATGCGCCTGGTAAAACTACTGGCGATCAGGAACCCAAACATGATGCCGATGCCAGAGGAGATCAGGATAAAGACGGGCAGTTCCGGCAAAAAACCAACTACGGCAACTTGCACCTGCTCGAAAAAGGTAGGGGCATAATATTGTGCGACCACCGCCCCATAATATTTATCTCCATTGCGAATGGGCAGAACAAGGGTGGTGATCTCTTCTTCCATGACCGAAAACTGGGGAGCGGGGATGGTTGCGGCCATGGTAGCAGTCAGCATGGCAGATTCATCTTCATTGAGAGCATAGAAAATGGGTGAACCAACCGGAAAGGTTTGCGGGTGGTTAGTGGCTGCCACAATGCCATCCGCATTCACGACCGTGAGGGTACTCTTAGAAGCACTGAAAGCAACCGTTTTTGGGATAAGATCAATAAGGGTGTTCGAATCCTGTTCTGGTGATAGCATATTGTCGGAATTATCCGATGGATTGTCGGGCGGATTACCGGAGAGTGCATCTTTGGGTGCTTTTTGTCGATCAGAAACCAAGAGGAAAGCAGTTTCCTTCTCCTGTATCCAGGCATCCAGATAATCTTGATCCATGGGATCCACCAAGGCAGCCGCCAAGGCGTATTTCGAATCACTCAGCGATTGTGCCGAACTGTAAATGAAATTGATGGAAGTATAGGCATAACGATTGGCACTGACCGCAATCAGCACTTCAACCAAAAACAACACCAACAGCGTTGCCAGTGTATAAGTGACGGTCAACTTCCACCTGATGCCTGAGAAGATATTCTTAATAAATTTCATGCATGAGACCCTTAACATCATTTTACCTTCATACTATAGCTCAATTGCACACCAACGTAATTCATCTCAAGGATGAAATCATCTCCGCCTGGAGGTGGGGAATTCAAAGGACAAACTTTACCCAAACAACGGTGCCACAAGAATAAAGCACACCCGCAACGCCCTGTTTAAATCACCTTATTTTTTCACAAAATCTATGATAGGATTAGATGCGTGTAAGTTATTGTAAGGTTCTAAATAGAAAGATCTTCTTTTGATTTGGAAATCCAGCATAACCCAAGCAATAAATATTAAAGAAAGGAGTTCCAAATCATGTCCGAAAAAGAACAGGGCACCGTCAAGTGGTTCAATGGATCTAAGGGTTACGGATTCATCGAGCGTGAATCAGGCGAAGATGTATTTGTCCATTACAGTGCCATCATAGGAAATGGTTTTCGCAATCTTGAAGAAGGCCAGCGTGTACAATTTGTTGTCACCCAAGGTCAAAAAGGTGCGCAAGCCGAAGAAGTTGAAATTCTGTAATCATTCAAACACAGAAAATCAAAGAGGTAACGAGAAAAACTCGTTACCTCTTTTTTCATTAGCGGGTGTACTTGTTGGGCAGCAGCTCTGCAATCAACACTTTTTCTGCGCCGTGCGCACCCGGCACGATAACCCAGGCTTGCGGACCATAATCTGTGATCAACTCGCGACATATGCCGCAGGGTGACACCACCTCGCCATCCACTCCCACTGCCACGATGGTATCGATGGGCAGATCACCAGCGCTGGCTGCCATGCCGATCGCCACCGCTTCAGCACACAGGGTAATGCGTCCAATATACGCCTCAACATGCACCGCCTGATAGATAGTGCCGGTCTTTGAGAGCAGGGCAGCCCCAATATGGTAATGATCCTCGCAGTAACGCATGTGGATGATGTGTGCGGCATACGAGATCAATAACTGATCTTTTTCATTCAGTTCCATCTAATTCTCCCTGGCTGCCAGTATATCGATTTCCTGTACCAAGGATGATTTCCTTTCCTGCGAGAGGAAACTGGCATGTACACCATTGACCATCAATTTTTGCAGGTCGCTGATACTGTAATCAAATGTCTGCTGGATGCGGGTATATTCCTGGATAAGACTGGTGGAAAACAAGGCTGGATCATCCGAATTTATAGTGACGAACAAATTCTCCTGCAACAAACGCGGAAGGGGATGGTGGAACATATCTGGCACCAATCCAAGACAGACATTGCTGGTAGGGCATACCTCCAGCGGGATTTGCCGTTCGCGCAATCCTGCCACCAGATCGGCATCCTCCAAACAGCGCACGCCATGTCCTATGCGCAACGGGTCGCCCACCTCCAGTGCTTGGCGGATACTAGATGCTCCAGCGGTCTCTCCAGCATGCAAGATACGCGGCAACCCGGCTTCTCTGGCAAGCTCAAAGGCTTCCACAAATCTTCCAGGGGGGTAGCCAACCTCGTAACCACCCAGCCCCAGTGCCACCACGCCCTGCGCCATCCCTGCCACCGCAGCTTTTGCCACCAGTGTGCCTTCATGGGGAGCGGTTTCACGCGCGATATCGATGATAAGACGCATACTCACCCCAAGATACTGTTCCGCCCAGCGACTGGCTTCCATCAGGGCACTGATCTGCTCCAGCATAGGAATACGCCACTGCTTGGTGTGGGTATAAGCGGTATAGGTCACCTCGCTGTGTACAATGTGCTGGGCAGCCTGCCCTTCCAGGAATTCCTTGCCGATCAGGTAGATATCATCACTGTTCTGGATACAGTTGGAGATCAAGATGTATTTTTCGTTGAAATCCGGAAAATCGCGGAATTGGTACCAATCTTTCACCTCTTCCAAAGTGCGGACCGGCAATGCAATGTTATTCTTCTGCGCCAACTTCAACAAGGTGCGCGCAGGGATAGCCCCTTCGAGGTGGACATGCAACTCCACCTTGGGTGCGTTTGCGATAAAGGTCTCAATCTGCATGGTAAAAATGATCTCCTGATCTGTTCAGCACCAACATGCCCTCAATTGTATAGGAAATTCAAGGAATTTATCTACCATTTCAATCTCGACCGCAGTATTTCTGGCATTTTTCAGATTAATGCTGGATAATAGAAGCAATCTTTTTTTGGAGGAATCATGCGCAAGTTCATCATTGATACCGATACCGCTTCAGACGATGCAGTGGCTCTGATGATGGCTTTCATGCAAAAAGATTTGGATATTCTGGCGGTGACGGTGGTCGCGGGCAATGTACCGCTGGAGATGGCAGTGCAAAACGCGCTATACACACGTGAACTATGCCAGGCGGAATCTGTTCCGGTGTATGCCGGGCTTGCCAAACCTCTGCTGCGCAAGCTGGAGACAGCGCAAGATGTGCACGGAAAAGATGGGCTGGGAGATATCGGTCTTCCACTGGCAGGAAGAAAACCAGCTGACGGGCACGCCGTGGATGTGCTGATCGAGCTCATCCACCGCCATGCGGGGAAGATCGAACTGGTCACGCTGGGTCCGCTCAGCAACATCGCCGTGGCGCTGCTGCGTGATCCTTCTATTGCCCATACAATCAAACAATGTTACATGATGGGGGGTTCCGGCAACCATGTCGGGAATGTCAGCCCGATCGCCGAATTCAACATCTGGGCTGATCCGGAGGCTGCCCGTATCGTGTTCGACTCTGGCATGCCCATCACCATGGTCGGCATTGATGCCAACGTGCGCTACGCCTTTTTCAACCAGGATGACATCCAGGAGATATTGGCGATTGGCACAAAACGTGCCAAATTCGCGGTGAACATCCAAGGCACGCTCAATAAATATATCCAGGGCTTGTATGATTTCGATGGTTTCGACCTGCCCGACCCGCTTACCATGGCAGTCGCCATCGATCCCGGCTGCTGTCGCACCGAAGCGCATGCAGTGGAGGTCATCACCGGGGATGGACTGGGGCGCGGGATGACCATCATCGACAAGAAGCAGTATTATGGAAGAGAGCACAAGGTCAATGTTGCCATGGAGGTCAGCCGGGCGCGCTTCATTGAGATATTGCATAAAGCACTGCACTGATAAGAAAAACAGGCTGGTCACAGACGATCAACCTGTCTTCAACGATCAATGCTCTTACTTAGCTTTGTCTTTATAGAAATCCTGGATATATTCCTTAAGTACCTGCCCGGTATAAGAATATTGATTTTCGCACACCTGTTCAGGAGTGCCCTGGGCGATCACTTTTCCACCGCGGTCACCGCCTTCCGGTCCGAGATCGATGATGTAATCTGCCACTTTGATGATATCCAGGTTATGTTCAATGATCAGCACTGAGTTACCGGCATCCACCAGGGCTTGCAGCACCTCGATCAACTTATGCACATCGGCGGCATGCAAACCCACTGAGGGTTCATCCAGCACATAGAGGGTCTTGCCGGTGGCGCGACGTGACAACTCACGTGAGAGTTTGACGCGCTGTGCCTCACCACCCGAAAGGGTGGTGGCGGGTTGCCCCACGCGGATGTAACCCAGCCCCACTTCCTGCAGGGTCTTCAATTTGGTGACGATGCGCGGGATGTTGCTGAAGAATTCCAGTGCCGAATCGACCGTCAGATCTAACACTTCGGCGATATTCTTGCCCTTATATTTCACTTGCAGGGTTTCGCGGTTGAAGCGGCTACCGTGACAAACCTCACAGGGCACAAACACATCCGGCAGGAACTGCATCTCGATACGGATCTGCCCATTGCCGCGGCATGCTTCGCAACGTCCTCCTTTGACATTGAAGGAAAAACGCCCTGATTTATATCCACGCATCTTGCTCTCGGGCAATTCTGCAAACAGGTTGCGAATCTCATCGAAAACCCCGGTGTAAGTGCCCGGATTAGAACGCGGAGTGCGCCCGATGGGGGATTGATCGATATTGATGATCTTATCCAAGTTTTCAAGACCCTCGATGTGGTCATACGCACCCGGATTGGTCTGGGCACGATTGAGCTTGCGTGCCAGGGCATTATAAAGAATGTCGATCATGAGGGTGGATTTGCCGGAACCCGACACACCGGTGATGCACACCAACCTGCCCAACGGGATGGTAACATCAATATTCTTGAGATTATTCTGATTGGCACCCACTACGGTCAGGGAATTGCCGTTGCCATTACGACGCTGCTTGGGAAGCGGTACCACCTTGCGCCGCGAAAGATATGCACCAGTTAACGATCTGGCATGCTGCAAGATATCCTGCACGGTGCCTTCTGCTACCAACTCGCCACCCTTCTCGCCAGCTCCCGGACCCAGGTCGATGATCCAATCCGCCGAGCGGATGGTCTCTTCGTCATGCTCGACGATCAGTACGGTGTTGCCGATATCACGTAATTCCATGAGGGTCTTCAGCAGACGGGCGTTATCGCGCGGGTGCAGCCCGATGGAAGGTTCATCCAGCACATACAACACCCCCATCAAGCGCGAACCAATCTGGGTTGCCAAGCGAATACGCTGGGCTTCACCACCTGAAAGAGTGGCGGCAGAGCGCTGCAGGGTCAAATAATCGAGCCCGACATTGACCAGAAAACCCAAGCGGTCATGGATCTCTTTCAAGATACGATCAGAAATGAGCTGTTCCTTCTTTGATAAAGGAGAATGTTCCGAAGTGAGACGCTCTACCCACTGTAGTGAATTGACCACGGGCCATTCGGTCACCTCCAGGATGTTCACGCCGTCCACTGTCACCGCCAATGATTCTTTGCGCAATCTGGCACCGCCGCACTCAGTGCAAGGTTTATCACTCATAAATGTAGCGATCTTGTTGCGCACATAATCGGATTGGGTTTCTTTAAAGCGCCGCATCATATTGGGGATGACGCCCTCATAGGCTGAATCCACTTCATAAACACGGTTTTCACGGCTGAAGTTCATGCGCACTTCTTTACCCTGGGTGCCATAGAGGATGATGTTCAACTTTTCTTCAGGTAAGTCTTTGAGCGGTTTATCCAGATCGATGTGGTAAGCTTTGGCAGCTGCTTCCAGCATCTGCCAGTAGTAACCACCATCTTCGCGCGGTCCATTCCATTCACTGGGAGAAAGAGCACCATCCTGCAGACTGAGATCCCAATCGGGAATGAGCAGGTTCACATCGATCTCCTGCTGGACACCCAAGCCCTGGCAGACCGGGCAGGCACCATGGGGAGTGTTGAAGGAAAAGCTGCGCGGTTCGGTCTCTGGCAGTGAGATATTGTGTTCCGAGCAGGATAAATGTTCCGAGAAGAACAGATCATGCCCTTTCTCTTCATCCAGTACCTGCACCACCATGTAACCCTCCCCCACTTTGATGGCAGTCTCGACCGAATCAGACAAACGGGAAAGGAAAGCGTTGTGTTCCTCTTCCGAGCCAGATTGTTTGATGATCAAGCGATCAACCACCGCTTCAATGTTATGGAGCTTGTAGCGATCCAAACTGATATCCTGCTCCAGGTTGAGCACTTGCCCATCCACGCGCGCACGGATAAAACCAGCTTTACGAATCTCCTCAAAAACTGCCTGGTAGGTACCCTTGCGCCCACGCACAACAGGTGCCAATACCAGGAATTTGGTGCCAACTGGCAGGGCAGCAATGAGATCCACGATCTCCTGGGCTGATTGCTTAACCACTTCCCTGCCGCAGATAGGACAATGCGGGATGCCAATGCGCGCATACAGCAAACGCAGATAATCGTAGATCTCGGTCACAGTGCCTACAGTGGAACGCGGGTTATGGGAGGTAGCTTTCTGGTCAATGGAAACAGCGGGAGACAACCCTTCGATATAATCCACATCCGGTTTGCTCATCTGTCCCAAGAATTGGCGGGCATAGGAGGAAAGTGATTCCACATAACGGCGCTGTCCTTCGGCAAAGATGGTATCGAACGCCAGCGAACTCTTGCCAGAACCGGACAAGCCGGTGATGACCACCAATTTATCGCGCGGGATATCGAGTGAAATATTTTTCAGGTTGTGTTCCCGTGCTCCGGCAACACGGATTACATTTTTTGTCATAGAGATCCTATATTTTGAGGTTAAAAAATTATTATATCATTTGTTCTATTAATTAAAGAACAGGCAGCTCAAGCATTGTAAAGCTGCCCACGTGACTTCGCAAAGTTTTAATAAAAAATCAGCAATTCAAGAGCGGGTCATAACTGGATCGGCTTGGCTGGTTTGATGACTGCCTGTTTGAAGAAAAAGCGTTCTTTCAATTGCTTACGCAATTCCGGCATGACATCCCAGGTGGCTTTGGCGCCAGCCGCGATCACCTCAGCAATCTGGTTGAAACCACCCAAGGTCGCTACATCTTCCCCTATATCAGGATGCAGCACAAAATCTGCATCGGCATGGCGCAGTTTGGCAGCCGTGATGGCGGCGCCCATCATGGCATTGGCACGCCAGTATCCGGTGGCAATGCCGGGCATCTTCTGGTTCTTCCAGTAATCCATGTTGGTGATCTGTGGACTGACATCCACCGCCAACAGCACCTCGGCACCCATGGTGCGCACATAGTCTGCCGGTACATTATTCAACGAGCCGCCATCTGCTAAAGTGCGTCCATCGATCTGCACGCCTTCCACAATGCCGGGTAAACCCATGGTGGCATTGATGGCAGCGATCAGGTCACCGTGCTGCAGCACCACCTCTTCAGCCTGATGAAAATCCACCGCGCACAATGCCAGTGGTATATTCAGATCAGAAAACTGCTTCTTTTCACCCACTGCTTCCAAAAAGAACTCCTGGATATTTCTAGAACTGAAAATGTGATCCAGCTTGGAAATACTGGCATCGAACAGTTTTGCCAATTCGCTTAATTTTGAAACACGTTTGGCAGTATCTTCGATCTCACCCACATCCAACCCGCAAGCATATAACGCCGCAATAATGCCCCCCATGCTGGTACCGCTGAGGCAGTCAATGTGGATCCCTTCTGACTGTAGCACCTTCAACACTCCGATATGGGCAAAACCCCGCACTCCCCCACCCCCCAGGGCAAGCCCAAACGCTGGTTTTCTGATCATGTAATTATTCCTGTTTTTCTTTATGAATTCACCTCAATTATAATGACGATTGCCTCGCATGACCATGACAAAAGTAAAGGCGTTGTGACTGATTCAAGAATCGATATAGAAATGGAAAGATTCCCCGGTCATTGCATTCCCTAATGACATTCCCTTACTCTGTCTTTTAAAATATTTAGAAAAAAGCTGTCAAATGGATTAACAGCTTTTTCAAATTCCTTATGCAAATTTATGGGTATTATTCAGAACGCGGATCAGACATCCAGATTGCGAACATATTTGGCATGGGTCTGGATGAAGCGTTTGCGCGGTGGTACCAGCGCACCCATCAGCATATCAAATGTTTGGTCAGCCTGGGCGGCATCCTCTACTGTAACCAGCAACAGGGTGCGATTTTCTGGATTCATGGTAGTATCCCACAATTGTTCGGGGTTCATTTCGCCCAGACCTTTATAACGCTGGATGGAAGACTTACCGCCGAATTCTTTTAATATGCGCTCGCGCTCTTCTTCGGTGTATGCATAGCGTTTCTCGTTCTTGTTTTTTACCAGATATAAAGGCGGCTGCGCGATGAAAAGATGTCCATGCTCGAGCAATTCGGGCATATAGCGGAAGAAGAAAGTCAACAGCAGGGTACGAATATGAGAACCATCCACGTCGGCATCGGTCATGATGATGATCTTGCCGTAGCGCAGATTGGATACATCAAAATTATCGCCAATACTGGTACCAAGAGCTGAGATGAGCGCTTTTACTTCTTTATTAGATAAGATCTTATCCAAGCGGGCGCGCTCGGTATTGAGTATCTTGCCACGTAGCGGAAGGATAGCCTGGAAATGGCGATCTCGTCCCTGTTTGGCAGAACCACCAGCACTATCACCCTCAACAATGTACAGTTCAGTCTTTTCCGGGTTGCGCTCGGAACAATCTGCCAATTTTCCCGGCAGGGTCAGGCTCTCCAGAGCGGATTTACGGATAACCAGATCGCGTGCTTTACGGGCGGCGGAGCGGGCACGGGCAGAGGTGAGGCATTTCTTGATAATGGCACGTGCCGCTGTGGGATTCTCTTCCAAAAATTCAGCAAAGGCTTCCCCCACGATCTGCTGCACCTGGGTCTGCACTTCGGCGTTCATCAGTTTCACCTTGGTCTGGCTCTCGAACTGCGGATCAGGATGTTTGACACTGACAATGGCGGTCATACCCTCACGGGTATCATCTCCTGTGAAATTGCTTTCGCTTTCTTTGACCAGACTATTTTTGCGCGCGTAATCATTAATAACGCGCGTGATGGCAGAGCGAAAACCGGTGATGTGGGTGCCGCCATCAATGGTATTGATGGTATTGGCAAAAGCATACACACTCTCGGCATAGGCATCGGTATACTGCATTGCCACTTCAATACCGACTCCTTCTTCTTCTCCCTCTACGTAAAAAACATCATGCAAGATTTCGCGATTGCGATTGAGGTAACGCACAAAAGATACAATGCCACCTTCGAAGTAAAAGGTGGTCCTTCTGGCAGGATCGGTGCGGTTATCGGTCAGGCAAATCTCGACCTGTTTGGTAACAAACGCCATTTCTCTGAAACGCTGCGCCAGGGTGTCAAATCGATAATTGATATTGCCTTCGAAGATGTCCTGATCGAAACGGAAGGTGGTGGTGGTGCCGGTCTCATCCGGGTCACACTTGCCGATGACTTTCACCGCTTCGCCAGGGATGCCGCGATCATAACGCTGGAAATAAACCTTGCCATCGCGCTTGACGCGCACCTCGCACCATTCGGAAAGGGCATTGACCGCGGAGACGCCCACCCCATGCAAACCACCGGATACCTTGTAGCTACTGCCACCAAATTTTCCACCCGCATGTAGAATGGTCATAACCACTTCCAAAGCAGAAACTTTCTTGGTGGGGTGTTCTTCCACCGGGATACCGCGCCCGTTATCACAGACGGTCACGCTGCTGTCGGGGTTGATGGTGACTACGATCTGATTGCAAACCCCCGCCAGCGCTTCATCAATGGAATTATCAACGACCTCATACACCAGATGATGCAACGCTTTGATATCCGTACCACCCACATACATGCCGGGACGACGCCGGACAGCTTCAAGCCCTTCGAGAACCTGGATATCACGCGCACCATAAGAGGTGGTATTTTTGGATTTTTCTACCAATGCTTCCTCCAAAGAGAGTTAATTATGGAAACCTTATAGGTTCGTCCCGTTGATATTTTGTGGTCCGAGTTTCATGATCTCTTCCATCCAGCGGGTACCATCTCGAAAATAAATAAAGGTGGCTGCCAAGATACCGGACGAAACGAATGCATGACCCACAATGCCCAGCCCCAACAACCAGCTATCTGATGCAGGGGTGATCCACAACAGATCCAATCCATAGCTTAATGATACAGCGATTGTAAGAAAGAAAGTGGTTGCCAGAGAGGAAATTCGTACGAATTTGGAACTGAGGGATATGGCTTTAACAGCACTCAATTGTTTAACAAAGATACCCTGGGGAGTGAACACCAGCGGTAGCAGGATCCACATCAAAACCAAACCCAGAATGAGCAATGGGAGCGTGCCCATGGTTGGGATAAACACCGAAATGGACGAGAGAAAACACAAAACGGGAATGCTCAAGATGATCAAGACCACCAGCAGCAGACAGAAGAACACAAAGGTCTGGGAGATCGAACGGAAAATGGTTAAGCGAGGATCGCCTGGTTGGTCTTTAACAACCAGACTGGAAATAAGAGCGTAGTAGATGCCGCCCAGCAACAAACCTAAAGAAACACACACGATCACCGTGTTGAAAGCAGCCGAAGATGAACCGATCTCAAAAACCATAGGGGCACCAAGCGGATTATTCGTGAATCCCTTGCCTGCCAGCAGACTGGGAATGCCAATCGGATAAGTTCGCAGGGTAGAAAGTAAATTGAAATGGGTCAGCAACTGATCCCAGGAAGCTTTGATCACATCCACTGCTGGCAGGGTTTCAGAATTGACCAATGTGGTCGAGAGGGACTGCATCATCTCATCCACCATGGGGGAAAGTAGATCCTTGATGCGGTAAAAGGGGCCGAACCAGAAAAGGGCATCCAGCGCAAGCGGAAAAAGCATCAAATAGGGATGTGATGCGATCAGATTGAATCCTTCAACTAACGTCTGGATAATCTTCGGAGGTCTTAATCGATTTTCATTTTCCTGTAACATACAATCCTTCATTTTACCATAACGGGCAACTTCCACTCTCGCCAATCAAGCCAGGCGCAACATTATCATTAACGGGGTAAAATCGAAACGTGAACAACCAACATGCGACCATTCCATCTGACCGCTTGAGCATCGTTTCAGCCCTGATCATCTTAAACTACGCACTGATGCCCTTCATTTACACTTCTCCAACCCCGCTACATTTCTCCTTGTTCGGACTTGTATTTGATTGGCGCATCAAATATGCCGATCTTTTGGTGCTATCGGCTGCCCTGTTCGCCGCAATCGGAACTTACTGGCTTTTATATGATCATCCCAACCTGAACAAGCAGGCAACGTTCATCCATCTGGTCCTGCCCACCCTGACCGCCGGAGCAATGAGCATTCCATTAAACGTGATCTCCATTGGGATTGCCTGGTGGGTGATGTTTGCCTTCGGTTCGATTCTGATCATCTTGACCCTGATCGCGGAATATTACAGCATCAATCCGCACAGTTCACTTTTCGCCATGGCAAGAATCATCCTTATCCCACTGGCTATAGCGCTGTTTCTCCTCTTATCTATTTCCTCACGCAGTGCCGGTTATCGTTTATACCTGCAGGTATTGTTGTTGGGAACACTCTTTACCGGCATCTTCACCCGCCTGCTGGCGTTGAGCGATATATACGAAAAGAAAAAGGCGATCTTGGCTTCAGCATTATTGTTCATGCAAGCACTGGTCGCCTGCCACTACCTACCACTGCGTTCAGTTCCATTTGGGATGGTGTTGAGCGGTTGTGTGGCATTTCTGACCAGCCTGCCATTCACGCAGGAACCTTCAAAAAACATCCCGCATACGGTACGTGACGCAGCCTGGTATGCCTTGCCGTTCTTTGTAGGGGCGCTCTTCTTTCTATAGAATTCTTCTCGTTAAAAAAGAATCGAAAAAAGATTCTATTCTTTTACCCTATCGACCGCGAGTTTGGCAGCTTCCTGCTGATACAGGTATGCCAGATTGCGGCGGTGCAGATCTTCCACCAATCCACCCAATAGAACACGACTTTTGCCACAACTCTCCACGGTGATCTCCTCCAGCCATTTTTGCGGATCTTTGCGTTTCAAAGCGGCAGCCACCACTTTTTTCAATTCTTCCAGATACTTGAGATTGGAACCAATAGCTCCTTCAATCTCACCACGCAAGATGACATCGCCATGCCCCTGGACAATGTTTTCCAAGCCAAGGTCTTCAAAGGAAGCAATGGTTTGGGAAAGCTGGTCGATATCGCCCTCCAGAAAGACAGGGAGAGGCAAGAAAGCATCACCGGTAAACAAGATGCGATCTTCACGCACAAATACTGAAATACCGTCAGGTGAATTCCCGGGGGTACAGAAAATCTTGAGGCTCTTTTTGCCAACTCGCAGGTTCAAAGAACCGCTTTCAAAAGTGATCTGTGGCAGGACGATTTTGGTCTTAAGGTAATCCGACCCCTGTCTCTGGGCATTTTCAAGCGCCTGGATGTTCTTTTCCTTCACGAATTGGCGATTCAGTGAATGAGCGATAACACCAGCGCCAGGGAAAAAACAGTTGCCCCAGGTATGATCTGCATGGTAAATGGTGTTGATCACGAAACGCACAGGCACCTTCAGTGTACCTTCAATGAATTCGCGCACTTCCAGCGTTTCTTCCGGCACCGGCAAGGTGTCGATCACCACTGCCCAGTCCGTCCCAATCACCGCTCCGGCAGCAACCTGAGCATATACTTCACTCTGGAACCAGTATACATTTTCAGAAATTCGTTCACGTATCATGCGCACATCTCGGTCTAAATGAAATCATCCTAAAACTGAAGAATAGCATAATTTTTTTAAAAAGTCAAAATTTTAGAACTTTTGTTCCCATATTGCAATAGTTTGACCACCTTCCCTTCCTATGGTAAGATAGCCTTCAATTCAGCTCATCCAGAGAGGTGGAGGGACCGGCCCTGCGAAACCTCGGCAACCAAAATACATGGTGCCAATTCCGGCAGAATCCGTTCGGCGGATATTCTGGAAGATGAGAGAGAATACCAGCAGACCTCTCATTCCAGGGAGGTTTTTTCTTTCTGGAAGAAAGTGAGTTTTTTTGAAGAAATTCGATTATCTTGAAGCACTCGCGCAATCCGTGCTCGTTTTTGACGGAGCCATGGGTACCAATCTACAGCAATTGAATCTGCAAGCCACCGATTTTGGTGGTGAACGCCAGTTCGGCTGCAACGACGTGTTATGCCTCACCAAACCCACAGCAGTGGAACAGGTGCATCGTTCATTTCTGGAGGTGGGGGTGGACGTGATCGAAACCAACACCTTCCGCTCCAATCGCCTGACATTACAAGAGTTCGGCCTTCAAGACAAGGTATACGAGATCAATAAAGCTGCTGCAATCCTTGCCAAACGGCTGGCACAAACTTACAGCACTACAAATCATCAACGCTTTGTAGCTGGCTCCATCGGTCCGAGCGGGAAGATCCTCTCCATCGATGATGCACAATCGCAACAGGTCAGTTTTCAAAAAATCATGGCTGTGATCAAGGAACAGGCATTGGCATTACTGGAAGGCGGGGTTGATCTGCTGCTATTGGAAACACAGCAGGATCTACTGGAGGTAAAAGCCGCCGTGCTGGGCATCCAGCAGGCTTTTCATGAATCTGGCATCCAGGTGCCGTTGCAGACACAGGTTACCATGGATGTGCACAATCGCACACTTTTCGGCAGCGACATCGAAGCGGTGTCTGCCATTTTGGAACCGCTCGCCATCCATGTGCTGGGATTGAACTGTTCCACCGGACCGGATGAAATGGAAGCCCCACTGCATTTTCTGGGCGAAAACAGCGGATTGCCGGTTTCCTGCCTGCCCAACGCGGGCATGCCGGAGATGCAGGGGCAGAATGTCATCTACCCACTGCTACCCGAGCATTTTGCAGAACGTTTAACTGAATATGTAGAAAAATACCGATTGGCGGCGGTGGGCGGCTGCTGCGGCACTACCCCGCGGCACCTTGAATTGCTGGTAAACAGTGTCCATGGACACCCGGCACCCCAGCCAACTGCTTCACGGGCAAATTTCCTCAGTTCTCCCATCCATGCTCGTGAAATGAACCAGACACCTCCGCCTTTTATCATCGGGGAACGCCTGAACACCCAGGGCAGCCGCAATTTCAAACAGTTGATGCTCACGCAAGATTTCGGGCAGGCAGAAGCGCTGGCACGCCGGCAGATAGCCGATGGCGCGCACGGGCTGGACCTGTGCACCGCGCTAACCGAGAATGAGCTCGAAAAAGAGAACCTGGTGACCCTCATCCGCCGCATCAGCCATAGTGTGGATGCACCGCTGATCATCGATTCTACCGACCTGCACGTGATGGAAGCCGCACTGCAAGCCACCCCGGGACGTTGCCTGATCAACTCTACCAATTTCGAGAGTGGTGAAGAAAAAGCGCGGAGCGTATTCAAACTGGCAAAACAATACGGAGCAGCCGTGATGGTACTGACCATCGACGAAAACGGCATGGCAAAAAGCAGTGCTCACAAGAACCGGATCGTGGAACGCGCCTACCATCTGGCAGTAGACCAGATCGGTCTGGCACCTCCATCGCTGGTGTTCGACCCGCTAACCTTCTCCCTTGCCAGCGGTGATCCCGACACGCTCGATTCTGCCATGCAAACACTCGACAGCCTGCGCTGGATCCAACGGCACTACCCAGATTGCCATACTTCACTGGGCATCAGCAATATTTCTTTCGGATTTTCCAAAGCAGCGCGCAAGATATTGAACAGTGTGTTCCTTTATCACGCCCTGCAAGCCGGGCTGGATATGGCGATCTTGAACGCTGCCGAGGTGCTGCCCTATCAGGCTATCGCCAAGCAGGAAAAGCAAGCTGCCGAAGCACTGCTCTTCAACCAATCAGAGCATGCTCTGACAGATTTTATCCGGACATTCGAAAACCAAACACGAGAAGAAGCCAGCGAAGCGTATGCCAGCGCGCAACTGGCTGGGATGGCACCCGGGAAACGCATCCAATGGCGCATTCTGAACCGGGAGCGCGATGAGATCGAAAAAGATATCGAAGACTTCATCCGGCAAGCAGCGCCTGTTTTCAACCCTCACCAGGCAGCACTCGCATTACTAAATGAATTCCTACTGCCCGCCATGAAGGAAGTGGGAGAACAGTTCAGCCAAGGGGAGATCATCCTGCCCTTCGTGCTGCAATCCTCCGAGATCATGCGTGCTGCTACTGTCAAATTAGAGGAATTTATCCAAAAAAACGACCGCACCAGGCGCGGCACCATCCTGCTCGCCACCGTATATGGTGATGTGCACGATATCGGTAAGAACCTGGTGAAAACCATCCTGGAAAATAACGGATTTGAAGTGATCGACCTCGGCAAGCAAGTGCCTGCCGATCAGATCGTGGAACAGGCAACCCAACTACAAGTATCCGCTATCGGGTTGAGCGCACTGTTGGTGAACACCAGCCAGCAAATGCCACAGGTGGTACAGAAACTGCGCCAGCAGCACAGCACCATCCCGGTCATGATCGGCGGTGCAGCGGTCAATCAGGCATTTGCCGAGCGCATCGTCAAATTGGGAGAACAGGAAGCTTATGCAGGGGGAGTATTCTACTGCCGTGATGCGTTCGACGCGCTGGCAGTGCTGGACAAGTTCGCGCATGAAAATGGAGACAGAGTATGAGCGCTAATCCTTACAGCCCAACATTGGGAGCCCAAATCATCCCCTCCATTGCACTGGATGACCTGTTACCGTATCTCAATCATAAGGCGCTCTTCCGTATTTCGTGGGGAGCTACCAAAGCCAGCGGTGCACGCTGGGAAGAGATCCAACGCAGTTACGAAAAAAGGCTGGAGGAGATGTTGCAAAAGCTGCGCAGCGATGCATGGTTGCAACCGCGCGCCGGATACGGGCACTGGTATGCCGCTTCCGAAGGCAACAGCCTCCTGGTCTTTCAGCCCGAGCACCCTGGCGAGATCGCAGCGCGTTTCGATCTGCCGCGCCAGATGCAGGGAGAGAAGCTGTGCCTAGCAGATTATCTGCCCTCCCATTCCTCCGGTAACCCTGCCCTGCTGTCATTTCAGATCGTCACGGTGGGCAAACAAGCCAGCGAGCGCACCAATGCCCTTTTTACAAAAGGGGATTACGCGGAAGGCTATTTCGTACACGGACTGGCGGTACAGTTCGCCGAAGCGACAGCCGATTTCGTTCACCAGCGCATCCGTGGCGAGTTGGGACTGAAGAAGAACCAGGGCAGACGCTATTCGTGGGGTTACGAACCCATTCCCCATCTTGCCCAACATGCTACCCTCTTCGAACTCATCCCGGCACGCGAAGAATTGGGGATGGACCTGACCTCCGCTTATCAATTGATCCCAGAGCAATCCACAGCTGCGATCGTGATCCATCACGAAGATGCACGCTATTTTCGTATTGACGAGAAAAGGACTGACCAATGAAAAGAGAAGTTTTCATAAAAAAATTATGCAGTGGCAAACCACTGGTAGCCGATGGCGCCATGGGCACGCTGTTGCACGAACGCGGAGTAAGCTTCGAAAACTGCTTCGACGAACTGAATCTGACCAACCCCGCCCTGGTCGGTTCCGTGCATCAGGAATACATCCGTGCCGGAGCCGAGATCATCCTCACCAACACCTTCGGTGCCAATCGTTATAAACTGGAACGCTGCGGGCTGGAAGAACTGCTGGATGAGATCAACCAGACCGGAGTGGATCTGGCACGCCGTACCATCAGCGCTGCCTTCAAAGAGAATGTGATGATCGCCGGAGATGTCGGACCGCTGGGAGTGCGCCTTGCACCCTTCGGGCGGGTACAAGTGGAACAGGCACGCGAGGTTTTCAGAGAACAGATCCAATCATTACACAGCGCCAACTGCGACCTGATCGTGATCGAAACCATGACCGATCTATATGAGATCCGCGAAGCCATTCTGGCTGCCCGCGAAGTAGATGAAGATATCCCGCTGGTAGCATCGATGACCTTCACGCGCGATGATCGCACACTTTTAGGGGACGACCCGCAAAAGGTGGCATCCAAGCTGTTCGCTTACGGGGCAGATGTGATCGGCATCAACTGCTCCGGCGGGCCCAACCAGTTACTACGCATCTTGAAGAAAATGAAAAAAGAGATCCCGGATAGTGTGTTCTGGGTCAAACCAAACGCAGGGTGGCCGGAACAAGTATCTGGCAGGATCTTCTATCCCGCTTCGGCAGAATACTTCGGAGAATATGCGCTGGCATTCTGGCAGGCGGGAGCGCGCGTGATCGGCGGCTGCTGCGGTACCACTCCAGCCCACATCCAATCCATCCGCCAAGCGATCGACAGCCATTCCGTGCAGAATATCACCAACGGTATCACGCTGGAGATCAGTGAAGAAGAAATCATCGAAGAAGAGATCAGTGAACCGACCCGTTTTGCCAAGAAACTGGCTGCCGGAGATTTTGTCTTTTCAGTGGAAATGCAACCCCCACGCGGATTGGCGACCAAAAAGATCATCGCCGGCGCAAGCCTGCTGGTTGATTCTGGTGCAGATGCCATCAACGTTGCCGACAGCCCCATGGCACGCATGCGTATGAGCCCATGGGCGGTATGCAATCTGATTCAAGACAAAGTGAATGTCGAGACAATCTTGCACTTTCCCACGCGCGGGCGCAATCTGCTGCGCGTACAGGGTGACCTGCTGGCAGCGCATGCCCTGGGGGTGCGCAATGTGTTCGTGATCATGGGTGACCCCACTGCCATCGGGGATTACCCTGAAGCCATGGATAATTTCGACCTGGCTCCCTCCGGACTGGTGAAGCTGATCAAGCAGCGCTTCAACCTCGGCATCGACCAAGCCGGTTCGGATATCGGGCAACCCACCAGCTTCTTCGTGGGTTGTGCGTTGAACTTGCAGCCCAACGTGCCGCAACGCGAATGGGAGATATTGAAACGCAAGATCAACAACGGGGCTGATTTCGTCATCACTCAACCGGTATTTGAAGCCAAAAACATCCCGCGCTTCCGACAGGCTTTCAAGGATTTCTACGAAGAATTGAAAATCCCGCTCATCGCAGGCATCTTGCCGCTAGTGAGCGCGCGCCATGCTGCCTTTCTGCATCAGGAAGTACCGGGTATTTCCATCCCCGACCCCATCCAGCAACGCATGCGCATTGCCGAAGATAATGGCAGTGGTCCGCAGGAAGGTATGCGCATCGCCAGTGAATTGATCCGCCAGGTAAAAAACCTGGCTCAGGGAGCCTACCTGACACCTTCTTTCGGGCACTACGATTATGTGGCGGAGATCATCGACAATACCCGATGAGATCGCCTTAACACATAATTAATATAATTATCAGAAAAAAGCACAAAATCCAGCCTCCGGGCTGGATTTCTTACGTTAGAATATAGATAAAGATGAATTGAGGGTATGTTATGCTCCTGATCATAGACCTTGGAAACACCAATCTTGTATTGGGATTGTATGAAGGCAGCAACCTGACCCATCATTGGCGCCTTTCCAGCGATTACGCGCGCATGCCGGACGAATACGGCATTCAATTTCGCGACCTGTTGGATCACCAAAAAATAAAGATCGACCAGATCGAGGGCATCTGCCTTTCTTCGGTGGTGCCGCCCCTGACTGAGCGCGTGCTGGATGCCTGCCAGCGCTACCTGGAGCAAAGCCCACTGCTGGTCACTTCTGACCTGAATTTGAACATCCAGATCCAATACGAAGATCCAAGGACGGTCGGAGCTGACCGCCTGGCAGATGCAGTAGAAGTGCAACGCACCTACGGAGGACCAGCCTGCATCATCGATTTTGGCACCGCCACCACCTTCAATGCCCTATCGATTAAAGGGGAATACTTGGGTGGCTCTATCATGCCCGGGGTACAGGTAGCCGCTGATGCACTGGTGCAGCGCACTGCCAAGCTGCCTGCCGTTTCGCTAGAAACACCTCCTTCGGTGATCGGCAGCAACACCAGCGACGCCATCCGTGCCGGGTTGATCTACGGTTATGTCAGCCTGGTGGAAGGCATGATCGAACGCTACCGGCAGATCTTGGGAAAGTCCATGAAAGTGATCGGCACCGGTGGTTTGGTGAGCCTGATCAGCCAGCACACCACTGCCATCAGCATTGTAGAGCCCTGGCTCACGCTGAACGGACTGCAGTATATCTGGGAGATGAACAAGCATGACTGAAAATCCGCTCAAGCACAAACACATCCTGCTGGCAGTCAGCGGCTCGATCGCGGCTTATAAAGCAGTTGAACTGGCATCCCAGCTCACCAAGACGGGTGCGTTGGTGGACGTCATCTTGACACAGGCTGCTGAAAAGTTGGTATCAGCGCTCACTTTTCGTTCGGTGACCGGGCGCAAAGCTTTTACAGACAGCGATTTGTGGGAAAATGAAGAACACGTGGTGCATATCACGCTGGCGCGGTGGGCTAATATCATGCTGATCGCGCCCGCCAGCGCCAATAGTCTGGCGAAGTTAGCACACGGCATCGGCGATAATCTCTTGAGCGTCACGGCACTGGCAGCCGCCTGCCCGCTGGTGGTGGCACCGGCTATGGACGCCGGTATGTTCAGCCACCCCGCCACGCAAGCTAATCTGAAGATCCTGCAGGAGCACGGTGCCATCATTCTGGGTCCTGCGGAGGGACACCTGGCGTCCGGACTCAAGGGCAAAGGGCGCATGCTAGAAGCTGCCGAGCTTTATGCTCACTTGCGCTACCTGCTAAGCCGCTCCAACAAACTGGCAGGGAAGAAATTTTTGATCACTGCCGGCGGCACCCAAGAAGCACTGGACCCGGTGCGATTTCTCGGTAACCATTCTTCCGGGAAACAAGGGTATGCACTGGCACAGGCAGCTCTGGATGCGGGTGCGGAGGTAACGCTCATCAGCGCCCCCTCTGCCCTCACTCCCCCGGTTGGCACCAGTTTCATCCCGGTGGTCTCTGCTGAAGATATGCGTATCAAAGTGATGGATCATATAGAGCAAGCAGATGTGGTTATCATGGCAGCCGCGGTGGCAGATTTCCGTCCGGCTGTGAGCAGGACACAGAAGATCAAGAAGGAATCCAAATTGCAGGAACTCAAACTGGAAACTACTACTGACATTCTTAAAGCATTGGGAGATTATAAAAAATCTAAAAAACCTGCTGTATTGCTGGTAGGTTTTGCAGCCGAGAGTGAACACTTGCTGGAAAATGCCAGCAGGAAATTGGAGAGCAAAAACCTCGATCTGATCGTTGCCAATGATATCTCCCGTTCCGATGCCGGTTTTGCCGTGGATACCAACGAGGCAACCATGCTCTTCAGGGACGGAAAACAACTCAAGATCCCCAAACAAGATAAAGAAGGGGTCTCACAAAAAATAATTGACACTATAATCAATTTATTGCAGGAATAATTACAAACAATTTTTAAGGAAAATACTATGCGTGTACTGGTAATCTCCGATATCCATTCGAACCTGACTGCCCTTGAGAAAGTACTCTCCGTTGCCGGCAGTTATGATGCAGTGTGGTGCCTGGGAGATCTCGTTGGATACGGTCCGGACCCCAATGAATGCATCGAAGTGGTGCGCGGATTGCCCAACCTGGTGTGCGTGCGCGGCAACCACGATGCCGCCATTCTGGGAGATGTGGACCAGCATACCTTCAACCACGAAGCCAGCCTGGCAATCACCTGGACAAAGCGCGAGATCACCGCCGACAGTCAGGATTTTTTATTACGCCTGCCCGAGACGATCATTCAAAAAGAGGTCACATTGGTACACGGCAGCCCGCGCAATCCGGTGTGGGATTACGTGATGGATTATCTGACTGCCCTGCGCATGTTCCAATTTTTTGACACACAAATCTGCATGCTGGGGCATACCCATGTGCCAGCATACTGGGTAGAAAAAGAAAGTGACAGCAAAAACAACCTAGTGCTCGATTTTCAGAAGCGCACCATTCAGGGGCGCGTTATTCTCAACCCTGGTTCGATCGGTCAGCCGCGCGATCATGACCCGCGCGCTTCTTTTGCACTATTTGACACAGAAAATCTTACCTGGGAACTGCGTCGGGTGGAATATGATATTGCCAGCGTGCAAGAACGCATCAAAAAGGCAGGGCTGCCATGGCGGCATGCCATGCGCCTGCATGAAGGCTGGTAACCGGGAACTTTTTCACTGCTCATTTCGTTATTCATACAGAAAATGAACCTTGAAGGAGGAATCATGAAAAGAAAGAATTTACTGATCACCCTTTTACTGTTTTCGTTGGCGGCTGCGTCGTGCAGCTCAAAAGCCGCCAGCCCCGCCATGGCCGTCAGCAGCCGGGGCGTTGCCGATGAAATGATGGCTGCCGAAGCACCCGCAATGGAGGAGAAAGCAAGTGGTGCAAACGACTCGGTCACTTCAACCGATACCAGTCGCATTGTCATCAAGAATGCTGATATCAGCCTAGTGGTGGAAGACCCCTTATCAGCAGTGGATGCCATCAACCAGATGGCAGTGGACAAGGGAGGCTTTGTGGTCAATTCCTATACTTACAAAGTGACCTCATCTTACGAAACACAACTACCCGCTGCCAATATCACCATCCGTGTGCCGGCAGAACTGTTGGATGAAACACTGGCACAATTGAAAGCCATGGTAGGAGATCCCGAACTGGATATCCTGAGCGAATCAGTTTCAGGGCAAGATGTGACCGGTGAAGTTACCGATCTGGAATCACGTTTGCGCAATCTGCAGCAAGCCGAAACCCAATTACTTGAGATCATGGATAATGCCACCACCACCGAAGATGTCATGTCGGTCTTCCAGCAACTCACCAGCATCCGCGGCGACATTGAAGTGCTGCAGGGTCAGATCAAATACTATCGTGAATCAGCCCAACTCTCCGCCATCAGCATCAACCTGCAATCCAAAGAAGCAGTAGCACCCATCACCGTAGCAGGATGGCGACCTTCGCTGGTGCTCCAGCGCGCCATTCAGGCACTGGTAGACGGGCTAAAGTTCCTGGTCAATGCCCTGATCTGGCTGGTTATCTTCGTGGCGCCCATCGTGCTCATCATCGGGCTGCCCATCTATCTGATCATCAGAGCTTCCAAGAAACGCAGCATGAAGAAGAAAGCTGAAAAATAATCGCAAAAATAAAAAAGAGTGAGTTTCCTCACTCTTTTTTATTTTTTATAAGCACATTGACCACGGTATCCAGATCAATTTGCAGGGCATAGATGCCCTCTTGGATCTTTTCGAAATTCACAATATCCCGTGATACTTCCAGATCGACCGATCTATCAGGGATCGCCAGGTAAATATTACTGCTGGTGCGACGCCCGGCATCCAGCGTGAAACGCGTTTCGGAGCGGCGCGCGTTCCATTTCTTGACCTCCCAGCCCTGGGAGAAATGCACATCCGACCCAAGGTACTGCACCTCACCTTCCTTAACAGGTCTCACCGCCAACAGTTTGCAACCGTGGGGGGCTATCTCAAACTCACCCAGACTGGTCAAATGAGTGGAGCGAGTGATGTGCTGCTGCCAAAAACTGCTGATCCAGTATTCCCCTGCCGCAATTCCAAAGGAACGGCAGGTCAGGTCTTGCTTGACGGGGTGATCTTTCCAGTTCAAAATTGCCAGTAAATGCCAAGCACCGCAGACGCCCTGCAAATCCACCCGCAGCAGGTAAGGAATCTGATGCTCCAGCCAATCCAATACCACCAAACGGGAAGAAATGGGTGGTAGCAAACGTGCAGCCATTTCGAAACGTTCTCTGGACAAGGCAGTCAGGTCATCCGAAAAGATCAACGAGCCACCGCTCATGGCGATGACGGTCGCCAGGCTCTCAACCTCATCCAAACTCAATTCGGATTGGTCGCGCACCAGCAGACAATCCGGATCGTTGACCCACCAGCGCTCATGCAAAGCGGCTCTGGTGAGAATATTGCGCATGGAGGTACTGGCGCTGGGCATGCTGGGTTCTTTCTTAAATAGGAAACCAACATTAAAAATTTTGGGGTTCCAGCTGCCGCTCACATCCGGTCCGATGCGCATGGTGTCTACTAATCCAATGCCCGAGCCCAGCGGCAGCCCGCAGCCCACCAGGGTGGTCTGCCTGCCAGCGGTGTCACGGATGAGTTGCAGTCCCTCCCGCAGTACCTGGGCACGCGTTTTGGTGCTATCGAGGTATCGTCCCTGCAGCGCCGCCGCATACAGAAAATCCAATTTCAGGTAAGGGAACTTCCATTCATTCACAGCAGTGTGAATGAGCTGCTGCACATATTGGCTAGCTTGAGGTTGGGTGAGATCGAGGGCGGTACCCAGAGAGTTCCACACAAAGCCAGCGTTGACAGGGCTGCCATTGCGTTTGCGCAGTATCCAATCGGGATGTTCCTTGAAGAGATCCGAACCACGATGAACGATGAAAGGCGCCAACCATACGCCCGGCGTAAAACCGGCGTCTTTGATTTGCCGACAGATGGGTTGCATTCCTCCGGCAAAACCGGGTCGGAATGCCAGCCAATCCCCAACCTGTTTCTGATAGCCGTCATCGATCTGCACCAGTTCGACGGGGAATTCATCGTGATATTCTTTCAGCATGATCAAGTTATCACGAATGATAGCCTCATTGATCTTCTGGTAGTACTGGTACCATGAACACCAACCCGCCGGTGTCTGGGCAACATAATGCACCTTATTTTCTTTTGCCACCAGATCAAGATACGGAGCAATACTCTCGCTATGTTGTCCCTCGACCGGCATGGCAACCGCCCAATCGGTTTGGAGAGCACTGTCTGGCTGCAAGCTGACATTATCTGTATTTGCCCACAACAAGAGGGAAGGACTGCGCCAATCAGGCAATGCCACATGCCCAAACTGCTCCTTCTGGGAAAGAAAACCCAGCAAACAGCCTTTTTGTTGTTGCGCATCATACAGCACACCAAACATATCCGCCACCGCCCCATGCCGGAAGGTATTCTTCAATCCGGCATCCACCACCATGGGATTCTGTAGCAGTCCCAGGCGAGAACGCATGGCAGGCTCTTGACGACTGCTGCTGCCCGCGAATGACCAGGACTGCCAACCATTGACAAAGAACCTGACCTTTTCAACAGGGCAGGTCATCTCAATATTAGAATTGTGCGATTGAGAACAGGGCTGCAGCAGAACGATCTGTTCGACCTGAACGGGACAGAAGCGCTGGTTGCTGACGACCACCTTCCACAACAACGCCGGCTGCTCCTTCTCCATTGCGAAAATCACCTCGGCTGCCAGACCTTCAATTCCAGTATCGATCTGACAGTGCAGCTCCTGGCGCGTGCGAGAAAATAAAAGGTTTCCACCCTGGTGTTGGAGGGTATGTTCGTCCAGTTTCAGTGGGATCCGGAAACGCTCCCCCGCGATCCAGACCGCCAGCATTAATTGGGCTTCCCGGATATGAGGGAACCGATCTGTGCAGGGATGAATCGAAAAACAACCTGTCTCACCATTGATGGAAAGGGTTAATTGAGAATTTGTCAGGTGATCCATCTTGCCCCCTTTTTATGAATTTGAATCGAGCGATACCTGTTCTACCCCGCGGAGGTAGCGATAAAGATTGAAATCGCCATGTTTTTCAAGCAACACCAGCCGCCTGCCAAAGATCCAACCATATGGGTCGCTTTCCAGGATCATCGCCTGGGGAGCATATACATAATCAAGGTTAATATCATCCAGATAATGAAAAGCCTGGGCGATCTTCAACTGCTCAAAATACTCACTACCGTTGATCAAGCCATCAAGATTGACAATGGTGCGATCTTGAATGAAATAAGCGATCACTCCACCACCGGTCATACCAATCACATTGCCCGGATGAGTATGCTCCTCCAGATATTTCGGTTCAGAGAGATAGGGATGCCTTTCAGGATCCAGATCCATGTAGGAGTATTGCTTGATGATGGGGATTGCCAGATTGAGAACCAGGATGAAAGAAAAGACTCCTACCAATACCTGTGAAGCAGTACTGCCATATAAATAACGTTTATAACGGCGCAACACACTCTCCAACAAAATGCCAAAAGCAAGCAAGGTGCAGAGAATCTCCGGAATCCAATACCAGTATTTGGCATGCAGGTAACCGGTGGTCTTGTAATTAAAGAGATGGAAAACACATCCTACGAACAAGGGAAAGAAAGCCGTCTCCCGCATCGCTTTCTGGATAAAGCCTTTCTTGCGGTAGATGATCCATGCCAACAGCAAGACGACCAGCACCCAGATCAGTGCGCCAAAATCGCGTTTGAAATTGAGATAAGATATACTCTCTTCGGGGATTCCAGTCGACTGCGCCACCACTTCGATGATGAAACTCACCGGAGCAGTTATCAACCACCACGGACCGTCTTTCACGGAAGGATCGAACCAACTGCCCACCACTTCACTCAGGGTTTTCAATGGTTGCCCATACACGGTCAGTGGCAGTGTACCCCACCAACGTTTGATAGTACCACTGATAGGTAGGTAGGACCCGGCATAAGAATTATTAAAGAGCATGTACGCCACCAACAAGATCAGGATGGGTGCAAAATAACACAGGGCGGAACCGATCCATTTTTTCCAATTTGTCTTGATAGAAATATCTTCCTGGAATGCACGTTTTCTGGCTTTCATGTACAAAATATAGACCAGGCGCCAGCCTACCAGCAGGACACCCGATAGGATCATATCAATAACGATCACCGCTCGTGGAAAACCCAAGAAAACATGCAGAATATCATGCAGGGTAAAGATGATCCCCAAAGTCAGGATTGATGAGCCACCAATCGCCAACGCACTGGCGAACAATTGTTTTTGCATAGAGTGTGAGGAATCCACCACATATCCCTTGAGCCCATACTGCAACACCACTTTTGAAACCAGCGAAAGCACGATGAAGATATAAAAGAATGGCAGGAAATTGAAGATATTATCCGTATTTTGCACCCGTACATAATATGAAATGATGGCTGAAAGAAAAGCCAGCAAGGCATCCATCAGCACCTGCCAGCGCAGAGTGGAGCGACGGAAAACCAGCCAGATTCCCATAATGACAACGATGAATATACTATCCAGACGACTGAAGAGCAGGAGTGCGCCCAGTAAACTCATCACCAACACATTTCGGGGTTTGAGTTCTCTTTCATCGAAGGACGCCAGATAACTCAAGGCTGCTACCAGTGCAAATGCAGTGACGCCTGATTCCAACCCTAATTGCGAAGTCAATTCATGGATGGCGGGTGTGAATGTCCAAAAAATCGCCACGAACCAACCGCTCTCTTTGGAAAAACGGCTGGCAAAGAAACGGTAAAGCAGTATCCCGGTTCCGGCATTGAACAATGCCAGTAGCATAATCGTGATGCGCAGAGGTAAATACAGGTTTACTTTGGCAAGGCTGAAGACCGGTACGCAGATCGCCATCCATAAGGGATGAAAACCATTGGTAGCACTAAGACCATCAAAAGTAATGCCTTTGCCTGCGGCAATGTTACGGGCAGTGACAAAATAATAGAAAGCATCATCGGTCTTGAACCAGTTCAATAACCTCGCCGGTGGCGAGAAAGCCACATAGGCGTGCAATGCCAAGACGATGACCAGCAGCAAGATTTCAAATGGGATTCTTTTTTTCTTCATATTTATGTCCGATCATGGATGTGGAATTATTATAGCGCATGCAAAGAAAGAGAAGGTTCTTTTTCATCATGCACCTTCTCTTTCATATCGGTTTATTAATCTAGGACAAACCAGTGATCTTTCCACTTTGCAGATCAATATCGATATCCATGAATGCCGGTCTGGTGGGCAATCCCGGCATGGTGCTGATCTCACCTGCCAGCGGATACAAGAAACCCGCACCAGCGGAAAGGCGAATATCCCGGATCGGAAAACGAAAGCCACGCGGAACACCTTTCAAGGCAGCATCATGGCTCAAGCTCAAATGGGTCTTTGCCATACAGATCGGTAAACCAGCATAACCCAATTTGGTAAATTCCGCGATCTTTTGTTCGGCTTCGGGAGAATAATCGACCTCCTCTGCTCCATAGACCTCCCTGGCAATGGTCTCTATTTTCTGTTTGATAGGTTGATCCAGTGGATAGAGAAATTGAAAATCAGCAGGACTCTCGGCAGCCTTGACCACGGCTTGTGCCAGCGCTACCGCACCGGCGCCACCTTCTTCCCAGTGATTGGTGATGACACAATCTTCCGCCTTACCCGAAGCGCGCACGGCATTCTGAATCAATGCCAATTCGGCATCCGTATCGGTGATAAAACGATTGATGGCGACCACGGTGGGAATGCCAAAATGGCTGGCGATGCCAATATGGTGAAAAAGATGTTCTGTTCCTTTCTGCAACAGATCCAGATTCTCTTCGGTATAAGCTCTATCAAGAGGTTGCCCGGCTGTGACCTTGGCTCCGCCGCCATGCATCTTCAGGGCACGGACAGTTGCCACCAACACCACCACATCCGGTTTCAACCCGGAATAGCGGCACTTGATATCAAAGAACTTCTCCATTCCAATATCCGAACCGAAACCCGATTCGGTGATCACATAATCTGCCAGTTTCAGCCCGATCTGATCTGCCAGAATAGAACTATTACCATGGGCGATATTGGCAAACGGACCGGCATGCACAAAGACCGGAGTACCTTCCAATGTTTGCATCAGATTGGGTTTGATGGCATCTGACATGAGCACGGTCAACGCTCCGGCAATCCCCAGGTCTTCGGCGGTAATCGGTTCGCCCTTGCGGTTCAACGCCACCACCATTTCACCCAGGCGTTTGCGCATATCTTCCAGACCGGTAGCGAGCGCCAGCACTGCCATGATCTCGCTGGCTACGGTAATATAAAATCCGGTCCTTCGTTCTGCGCCGCTCTCCTGCGGACCCTGTCCGATAGTGATACCGCGCAGGAAGCGGTCATTGGTATCGATCCCGCGCATCCAGAAGACATGATCCGGGTCGATATCCAGCCGCACCAGACGGCTTTTTTCTTCCGCCGAGAGCGCATCCAGATGCTGTGGATCAATACCCAATTTCTGCAGTCTGCCAAACTGTCCTCTACCCACCTGATATTTTCCGTCCTTCCCCAGCGGATACAACCGCCGGAACAGGGCGTCATCGCTCTGACGATTTTCATGATACAAACGGGTATCGATGGCAGCTGCCAGCAAGTTATTGGCAGCGGTCACAGCATGGATATCACCGGTCAGGTGCAGGTTCAACTCTTCCATGGGAATGACCTGGCTGTATCCACCTCCAGCGGCGCCACCCTTGATGCCAAAGGTGGGTCCCTGGCTGGGTTGGCGGATACAGGTGACCACACGTTTTTTCAGATGCGCACCCAGTGCCTGGCTCAACCCAACCGTGGTAGTGGTTTTTCCTTCACCCAATGGGGTGGGATTGATGGCAGTCACATCGATATACTTGCCATTGGGCAGGTCTTTAAAACGTTCCAGCACTTCCAGTTTGACCTTGGCTTTATACGGGCCATATAGTTCCAATTCTTCCGGTCGGATACCCAGATCTTCTGCCACATCCCTGACCGGTCGCAAGCTGGCTGCCTGAGCGATCTCGATATCATTCGGAACCGGCTTTTTCAGCTCCAACTTGGTAGTGCGAAACGGTTTATGTTCTTTCTCCATACTCATCCCTCATTTCTGCTCAGGGCTCACTTTCCACAGGTTCAGCGAGCTTCTTATGCGCGGCTGGCTGCATTGCAAGATAACCCATAGCAGAGATAGTGCAAATGATGCCACCCGCATACCAAACCCAATTGGGATTGTAATTATCCATAATGATACCAGCAGCCAGTGGACCGATTGCCTGTGCAGTTCCAAAACTCAGGTTGAAAACTGCCATATATCTGCCGCGCATGGTTTCTGGTGCGATCTGGGCAACCATGGACTGGAGAATGGGGGAACTGACCATTTCGCCGATCGTGATGATCGCCATCGCCAGCAAGAAAAGCGCATAGCTACTCACAAAACCATACATAGCAAACCCGACCGCATAAAGCATATTCCCCAGAAACATCATACTCATCGGTTTGTACCGGGTAATACGGCTGGTGATCCAGAACTGCATTAACACCACCATGATGGCATTCAAGGAAAGGATATACCCATATTTTTGCGATGAAATACCGTGCAAATCACGCAAGAAAACGGACAGACTGGAATTCATCTGCATGTAAACCAGATTGGTCAGCAGGGTCAACAGCAAAAAACCCAGGAAGACGGTATCTCTCAGAATATGGCGGTAACCGGTCAAGGTTCCCCACAGGCTTTGTTCTGCTTCGGGGTGGTTTTCATCCGCCTGGGGTTTGGTTTCAGGTATCTTGAGATAGACAATCAAACCAGTGATCATGCTGATCACAAAATCAGCCACAAAGAGATAGAAGAAATTGTAGCCAGCCAACAAGCCACCGATCATCGGTCCGAAGGAAACGGACAGGTTCACCACCACGCGCAGAATACTGAAACCCTGGGCACGTTGCTTTTCGGGCAAGATATCTGCCATCATGGCATTCACTGCTGGTCCGCCAATGTTACCCACCAGACCGGTGATGATGGTGAAGATCATGAAAGTTTGATAGGTTGGGATAAATCCCATCAAGAGGCTGCTGGTCCCGCTCAGTAGAATACCAGCCAGCAACATATTTTTTCGCCCAAATTTATCTGTCAGGGCACCGCTGAGCATATTACCGAAGAACATGGCAGAGGTATGCAGGGTAAAGATAAACCCCACCTCGGTCATACCCACTCCGAATTTTTCAGTGATATATAGGGAGAAGAAAGGATAGAGCAATGAACCGCCCAGACGGTCGATAAACATAGCTCCGATCAGGGTCCAGAATGTGGTCGTGAATTCGTGATAGGTTTGTTTGATGCTTTTGAACAATGACTACTCCGTTGCAACAGCCTCCAAGCGTTTTTGTGCGTTGGGATTCAGAATGATATACCCAAACATGGTAATCGTGCAAATACAACCCGCCATGACCCAGACCAGGTTAGGATTGAGATTATCCATGATCAACCCAGCAAAGAACGTGCTGAAAATATTGGGGATACCCCAGCTCAACCCGGCGAAGGCATTGTAACGCCCGCGTTTATCTTCGGGTGCCAGATTCGCCACCAACCCACTGGAGGTAGGAATATGCACCATTTCACCAAAGGTGATGATCGCCATCGCCAGCATGAACTGCCAGTATTTTTGCACAAAGCCAAACATTGTAAAACCGACCCCATAGAGAACGGTGGTCAATGCCATCATCTGCATGGGTGGTTTTTTTCTGGTAAGGCGCGTAATGCTGAACTGGAACAGCACCACCAGAGCAGCATTCATGCTCATCAGCCAACCATAGCCCTTGGCGGGGATGGCATGCTGTGAGTTGAGGTAAACAGATAAGGTACTGTACATCTGGCTGTACACAAACACCAGCAGCATGGAGATGAGCACAAAACCCAGGAAGAGCCGGTCTTTCGCTACCAAACCATAACCCTTTATAGTGGTCATCAGTGAATCTTTTTCGCTCTCCACATTTCCGCTCGGCATGGTTTCCGGTATCTTTGCCATCACAATGATGGCGGTAATGATACTGGCAACCGCATCCAAGATGAAGACCAACATGTAGGACCTGCTGGCAACCAACCCTCCGAGCGCCGGTCCGATGATCCATGCCAGGTTACCTACCACCCGGATAATGCCAAAACCCTCAGCGCGTTTTTCCGGTGGAAGCATATCGGTGGTCATGGCACCGCGTGCCGGGCCTGCGATATCCGATAACATACCCACCACGGTGGAAACCAGAGCAAAGGCCCACAGATCATTGACGATACCCATCAAAATGGCAGTGGTGGCCGATAAGATCAGCCCTGCCACCAGCATGGTCTTGCGCCCGATCTTGTCGGTCAGCGCTCCTCCCAGCATATTCCCGATCACTCCCGAGATCGACCAAACACCAAATAACAGCCCAATGGTGGTCATATTGACGCCGAATTTTTGCGCAATATACAACGAATAGAAAGGTTGGATCATGGTGCCACCGACCCGGTCAATAAAAGTGGCACCCGCCAAGATTTGGAAATGTTTCGGATATTCGTTAAAGGTTGATATAACTTTCTTCAGCACAGGACCCTCCCAGATTTTAACAGACTTAAAAGTATACTCCCCAAATAATGTGCCAGTAAATTAGCTTACGATATAATCTTTAAATATGACAAAAAAGACTGGCATCACGCTTGCTACTGTTCTTCCGGCAGCGCTCATCCTCGATCTGGCTGGCAGCGGAGGACTGGCGTTCGTATTTCTCAACACCCAGCCATTTTTGGGCCCACGTTGGCTATTGTTCTTTTTCACTTCGCTGCTTGCCTGTGGGATAAGCCTCCCATTCTTCACCATTCTACAGAAGCGTTTTTCAAAAAAAACTTTTTTGGAAGGAGTGCTGGTGCGAGAAGTGCTGCTGTTTGCCATTTATATCGATGTGCTGCTGTGGTTACAGTTTGGTAGAGCATTGAACGATCTGATAATGATCCTGTTGGGAATGGGATTCGTCTTGCTGGAGATCTTCCTGCGCATCAATGAAAAAGCAGCGTTCAATCCGGATGAAGACAACCATGATTAACCGTCCCCACCTCCCTTCGATCGATCAACTCCTTCAAAACGAACAGGTGCAGCCCATGCTGGAAAAATTCGGGCACGATCTGGTCGTGAGTGCGCTACGCCAGGTGGTCAAAGGATTGCGCCAGAGCCAGCGCATCGCATCCGACCAAGTGATCATCGAAGGAACCGACGTATTACTCAACCAGTGGAGCGCCCCCACCCTGCTACCGGTCATCAACGCCAGCGGCATCTTGCTACATACTAATCTGGGACGCGCGCCCCTTTCTGAAAAAGCGTTCAGTGCCATGCAGGATATGGCTGTTTCCTATAACAATCTGGAATTCGATTTGGATAGCGGCAGGCGCGGTAGCCGAGCACTGCATGCCGAGCAGATCATCACCCGTCTTACCGGCGCAGAAAGTGCATATGTGGTCAATAACAATGCCGCCGCGGTGCTACTGGTGCTTTCAGCCCTGGCAAATCGTAAACGCGTGCTGGTCTCACGCTCACAAATGGTGGAGATCGGAGGCGGTTTCCGCGTGCCGGATGTGATGCGCCAATCAGGGGCGAAGCTGGTGGAGATCGGCACCACCAACCGCCTGCATCTTTATGATTACGAGAACGCGCTGCAGGAAGCGGCTGGCATGGTTTTGTGCGCCCATCACTCCAATTTCAAGATCGTGGGGTTCACCAAGGAACCAGCGCTCCGCGACATCTGCACGGTTGCCCATGCCAAAGACATTCCAGTCTTCCATGACCTAGGATCCGGCGCTCTGCTGGATACGGCAACTTTTGGGCTGGCTCACGAACCGACCGTGCAGGAATCCTTGCAGGCGGGGGTAGATGTGCTCAGTTTTTCGGGGGATAAACTAATGGGAGGACCGCAAGCCGGTATCATTGTTGGGCGCAAAGCATTACTGGACAAGATCAAAAAACATCCCCTGGCACGCGCTCTGCGCCCGGATAAACTATGCTTGGCGGGTGTCACCGCCACGCTCTTGAGCTACCTCACTGGAAAAGCCACCCACGAGATCCCGATATGGCAAATGATATCCCTCCCGCTGGACGAAATCCACCAGACAGCATTGAAATGGAAGCAAACACTTGGCCAGGGAGAGATCATCCCCGGCAAATCCATGGTGGGTGGCGGCAGCCTGCCAGAGGAAAGCATGCCTACTACTCTATTTGCCCTGCATGTATCAAAACCGGACCGCTTTATGCAAAGCCTGCGGCAGCAACGCATTCCCATCATCGCCCGCATTGAAGCAGACCAGGTACTGTTTGATCCCCGTACGGTATTGCCGCACCAGGAATCTTATCTGTTAGAAACACTGCAGAAACTATTGCAGTCAAATGCATAAGAGGAGAGCATAATGAAAAAAGAGATCGAAGTCTTCATGGAAGAACAAAATCTGGACGCTATCTGGATCAGCGGTGCGTCGCAGAACAATCCCGCCATGGTCTATTTCACCGGCATCCACCACATCAGTGCGGCAGACCTATTCATCCGCCGTGGTCAGGAACCCATCCTTTTCTATCATAATATGGAGCGGGAAGAAGCAGCCAAAACCGGATTGCAAACTGCCAGCATTGATGAAAGATACGCATTTAGAAAATATATGCAATCCGCTCAAGGAGACATGCTTAAAGCATCTGCCCTGTTATACCAAGAGATGCTCACCGACCTTGATATTCACGAAAAAACCATTGCCATTGCAGGGCGCAGAGAAGTCAGTGTTGTTTATGCGATTCTCAATGCGTTGCAGGAATTATTGCCCAAGGTCCGATTCGTGGGGCAGTTTTCCGGCAGTGTGATCAACCGGGCACGCCTGACCAAGACCCCTGACGAGGTGGAACATATCCGTAGAATGGGGCAAATCACCACCAGCGTGGTTGGCAGAGTGGCAGAAATGCTAAGCAACAGTCCGGTCAGACACAATATCTTGATGGCAGCCGATGAGAAGCCACTCACTATTGGGACGGTAAAAAGCCATATCCGTAAATGGCTGGCAGAAGCAGGTGCTGATAGCCCGGAAGAGACCATTTTTGCCATTGGCAGAGATGCCGGTGTGCCGCACAGTGCCGGTACCGAAACGGATGTGTTGGAGCTGGGAAAAACCATCGTTTTTGATATCTTTCCTTGCGAAGCAGGAGGAGGGTATTTTTACGACTTCACACGCACCTGGTGCCTGGGATATGCACCCGACGAAGTACAGCGTATTTATCAAGAAGTCTTTGCCGTCCACCAGGAGGTCATTGATTCTGTGAAACTGAACACGCCTTTCTATGCATCCCAGGCACTCACCTGTCGCATGTTCCGGGAAATGGGGCATGCCACCATCGAAGATGACCAGAACCTGCTGGAAGGTTATGTGCACAGTGTGGGGCACGGTTTGGGATTAGACGTGCATGAGAGCCCTTTCAGCGGGATCGGCAGTGCTGCTATGGATATCTTACGGGCAGGTGTGGTTTTCACCGTCGAACCCGGTCTCTATTATCCGTCCAAGGGCTTTGGCGTGCGCATTGAAGATACGGTATATTTAAATGAACAGGGCAAGACCGAAATATTAGCCGAGTATCCCTATGAACTGGTATTGCCTATGAAAGCTGGATAATCAATGGAAGAAGTTCAAAATCAGGAAGAACAGCTGGTCCGCATTCTGGGGATCGAAACCTCCTGTGATGAGACCGCCGCAGCGGTGATCGAGAACGGCAGACTGGTTCTCAGCAACGTGGTGGCATCCCAGGCTGATCTGCACGCCCACTTTGGCGGGGTCTTCCCCGAAGTTGCCTCGCGCGAACACATCAAAATCATCTCAGCCGTGGTGGATCAGGCACTCAAGGATGCTCATGTCGGACTGGATGAACTGGACGCCATCGCCGTCACGCGTGGTCCGGGTCTGGCTGGTTCGCTGGTGGTGGGCATGAACATGGCGAAGGGACTGGCACTCGCCAGCGGTATCCCGCTGATCGGCATCAACCATCTGGAGGGGCATCTCTACTCCGCCTGGGTTCCGCAGGAAAACACTGATTATCAGGAACCGCACTTCCCCGTCATCGCTCTGATCGTTTCAGGCGGGCATTCTTCCTTGATCCTGATGCACGCCCACCTTGCCTATACGCAACTTGGGCGCACGTTGGACGATGCAGCGGGCGAAGCCTTTGATAAGGTCGCGCGCCTGCTCGAACTACCGTACCCCGGTGGTCCATCCATCCAGAAAGCCGCTGAGAACGGCAATGTGCACGCATTCCAATTTCCACGCGCCTGGCTGGAAGGCACCTGGAATTTCTCTTTCAGCGGTCTGAAAACCGCCGTACTACGCTCTCTGCAGGAGCAACATGCCGATGGGCGCCCCATCAGGGTGGAGAATTTCGCCGCCAGTTTTCAGGATGCGGTGGTGGATGTGCTATTCAAGAAGACCACCGATGCCGCGCGGCAGTTCCAGGCGCAGGATATCGTGGTAGCGGGTGGCGTTTCCGCCAACCGCGCCTTACGGAATGCATTTCTGGGGCAGACCGAATTCCATGTTCATATTCCACCTCTGAAGTTGTGCACTGATAATGCGGTGATGATCGCCGAAGCCGGATATTACCGCTTCTTGCATGGTTTCCGCGATGAACTGGATATAGATGTGCTACCTAACTGGGCACTCATTAATGCTTGATGAATTTGAATAAGAATATTGAGAATATAGAAGAAGACGGGGGACATCCCGCAATCGAGGAACAGCAGCTCGCTTGCGGATTTTTCTACGGTGCCCTGTGCCCGCGCTGCAAGCAGGGTATTCTTGATTACAACGGGTTACTGAATCTGCAATGCCCAGTGTGCGGGCTGGATAACGGCTATGGGTTTACCTGATAAGAACTGATTGACCCCGGCGGGGTTTCGGTTTTGTAAGTATAAAGATAACTCATTAATAAAAAACGTTATGAAAATCTTTTAGGTTTATTCAGGTAGAGGAACTGCAGCCGGCTCTGGAATTGACATTGTCATGGTGAGATGTTTCGCTAACGCTCAACATGACGTATTTAACTTGAAATAATTTCTCCATTGTAGGCTGGTTTGATTTGAGAATAGTGAGATCCCGTAGCAGGGATGACGGGGTAAAAGGGGAGATGATAGATAGAAAAGGAGCTGACCAAAAAACAGCAGAGGTCAGCTCCTTTCTTATTCAATAATCAAATCCTACTTGGATTTCTTGGGCGAGTATTTCAATGCCACATGTGCGGCTGCCAGTCTGGCAACGGGCACGCGGAAAGGCGAGCAACTAACATAGTTCTGTCCAATGGTATGGCAAAACTCAATGGAAGCCGGATCGCCACCATGTTCACCACAGATACCTACTTCCAGGTTGACACGGGTTTCACGCCCTGCTTTCACTGCACTGCGCATCAAAGCGCCTACCCCATCCTGATCAATGGTCTGGAAGGGATTCTTGGGCAGAATCCCTTTTTCAATGTAAGTGACAAGGAAGTTGCGTTCTGCATCATCACGGCTGTATCCGAACGTCATCTGGGTCAGGTCATTGGTACCGAAGGAGAAAAATTCAGCCACTTCTGCAATTTCCTTGGCGGTAACAGCAGCACGCGGAATTTCGATCATGGTACCGAATTTATAAGTGAAATCAACGCTTTTTTCCTTCATGACGGTTTTGGCAATCTCAACCAAACGTGGTTGGATAACCTTGAGTTCGTTCACATGTCCTGTCAGAGGAATCATGACTTCGGGGTGCACCACCACCCCTTTGAGGGTCATATTAGCAGCTGCTTCGAAAATAGCACGTACCTGCATTTCAACGATCTCAGGCATGACAATACTGAGCCTGACACCACGCAGCCCCATCATGGGGTTGGATTCATGCATACCACGAACACTAGCCAGTAAAGTTTCTTTTTCTTCCAGCCCCTTGGTTTCCCCCGTGACACGCATGGTAATCACCTCTTCCAGCAGGGTTTCTTCGGAAGGCAGGAATTCATGCAACGGCGGGTCAATCAGGCGAATGATGACGGGATAACCATCCATCGCTTCAAACAGCCCTTCGAAATCTGAGCGCTGGTAAGGTAGTAATTCATCCAGAGCTTTGGTTCGTTCTTCGGATGTCTTGGCAAGGATCATGCGCTGCACAATGGGAAGACGGACCTGTTCAAAGAACATGTGCTCAGTGCGGCACAAGCCAATCCCCTTGGCACCGTATGAACGTGCACGACGAGCATCCTGGGGATAATCGGCGTTAGCCCACACCTGCAGCCCACGGGTTGGCCAGCCCTGCGGAGCGGTGCGAATGGCATCTTGTGCGCAAATTTCATCTGCCCATGAAAGCAATGTCATCAAATCAGTTTGCTCTTCCAGAGATGGAGCGGTTGTTTCAAGCTTGCCCACAAAAGCATCACCTGAACCACCATCAATGGAGATCCATTCGCCTTCTTTGACAAGCTTACCGTCGGCTTCCATCTCGCGCTTGTCCAAATCAATTTTGACAGAAGAAGCTCCCACCACACAAGGTACACCAAACTGGCGAGCGACCACCGCTGCGTGCGAGGTAGCGCCACCTTCACTGGTGAGGATACCCTTGGCAGCCAGCATACCATGTACATCATCGGGTTTGGTGAAGGGGCGGACCATGATAACATCCTGTCCTTTTTCCTTCGCCATTTTTTCAGCAGTGTCGGCATCAAAATAGATCTGCCCGACTGCCGCACCCGGGGAGGCATCCACGCCTTTGGCAAAGAATCTACCATCAGCATGCGCCTGTTTCATAGTATCACCCAAGAACTGGGGATGAAGCAGGGTATCGACTTGTCCGGGAGTTACACGCAGAACTGCTTCCTCTTTAGAGATCAATTCCTCATTCACCATATCGACAGCGATCTTCACTGCTGCACTGGCGGTGCGTTTTCCATCACGAGTCTGCAACATCCACAGCTTGCCATTTTCAACGGTGAACTCGACATCCTGCATATTGCGATAATGTTTTTCCAAATTGGCAACAATTTCAAGGAATTGTTTATTCGCCTCCGGAAGTTTTTCACCCATATTTTGGATCTTTTCAGTATTGCGAATTCCGGCTACCACATCTTCACCCTGTGCATTCAGCAGGTACTCGCCATACAATACTTTTTCACCAGTAGAAGGATTGCGAGTGAAAGCCACACCCGTACCGGAATTCCACCCCATATTCCCAAATACCATGGTCACAACATTGACAGCAGTACCCAGATCATCTGGGATATCAGTAGCTTTGCGGTAATCAATAGCACGTTTGCTGTTCCATGATTTGAACACAGCTTCGGTTGCTAATTTGATCTGTTCCAGCGGATCTTGAGGAAAATCGAAACCCTTGGCATCTTTGGTAACTTTTTTAAATTTTTCAACCAACTCCTTTAATCCTGCTGCATCCAGGTCAGTGTCAGAATTGGCTTTCTTTTCTTTTTTAAGATCTATGAGAACATCTTCAAAGGCATCATCTGAGATCCCTAAAACTACTGAACCGAACATGGAGATCAAGCGTCGATAAGCATCATAGACAAAACGCTCATTCTCGGTCAACGCAACCATGCCCTTGGCAGTTTCATCATTCAGCCCGATGTTCAAGACGGTATCCATCATACCCGGCATGGACATCTTGGCGCCAGAACGGCAAGAAACCAACAAAGGATTGATTGGATTTCCAAATTCCTTGCCGGATGCTTTCTCAACGACCTTAAGCGCATCGACCATTTGCTCCCACATATCTTCGGGAAATTTACCCCCATTGGCAAGATAGGCATTGCACCCTTCAGTTGTTACTGTAAAAAACGGTGGAACAGGGACTCCAATACGGGTCATTTCTGCCATATTGGCACCTTTTCCACCCAGCAAAGCACGTACGCCATCCCAATCACCAGCGTATTTTTCGGCTTCGGCTACTTCATTGAAAAGGTACACCCACTTTTTATCTGACATTGTTACCTCCAGAGATAATAATTACTATATTTTGAATAAAACGCATTAAGCTTCAATTTTACCATAGGCGTGATTTTCAATTTTGTGAATACACAAGATAACCATTTATTAATGATTCTCTTATAGAAATTGAATTCGATGAGAAACAACCAAAACATTTAAATCCAACTCCAATGGACATACTTTGTTATAATTCAGACATGTCCACAACCATCACACATGCCAATATATTCACCCCGGACGAGATATTGACCGATCATAGTATTGAGGTCGAAAATGGGGTCATCACGGAAGTTCATCCCACCGGTAATTCGGAAATAGAATCAAAAAAGGATGTCATCAACGCACGAGGAATGCTGGTAACACCCGGTTTAATTGATATTCACATCCATGGTGAGATGGGGGCTGACAGCATGGATGCTACTTTAGATGCTTATAACACCATCAGTACATATTTGTGTGAACATGGTGTCACCTCATTCCTGGCAACCACTGTCACTTCTGATGAAACGAACATCTCATCTGCGTTAAAGATGATAAGACAGACAATGGATAAAGTGACGGGAGCTCAGATGTTGGGAGCGCATGTAGAAGGTCCTTACATTAACATTGCTTACAAAGGCGCTCAGAATCCAGCTTATTTCCGCTCGCCACAAAAAGCAGAATACAAGGCATGGGCTGAAACCGGGGTAGTCAAGCTGATCACTATTGCGCCCGAATTGGATGGCATGGATGAATTCATTCGTTTTTGTGTAGATCACAATATTGAACTAGCCATCGGGCACAGCCAAGCGACTTACGAGCAGGTCTTGCATGCCGCCGATCTTGGAGCCAAGCAAGCCACCCACCTTTTCAATGGTATGCTAGGATTACATCACCGCGAACCCGGCACCGTTGGAGGAGTGCTAGCAGACAAACGGATCTATGCGCAGATCATCGTAGATGGCGTGCATCTTCACCCAGCCATCGTAAAATTGGTCACACAGGTCAAGGGCATTGACCATACTATTTTGATCTCAGATGCCATGCGGGCAACCGGACTTGACAATGGGAAATATGATCTCGGTGGACAGGAAGTGAGCGTAATGGATGGGGTTGCCAGGATTGCAAATGGAGCACTAGCAGGCAGCACACTAACGCTGGACAAAGCCATTCAAAATACCATGTCATTCACCGGACTTGATTTTCAGCAAATCTTACCGATGGCGACGCGGGTCCCTGCCCAAGCGCTGCATTGGGATGATCACAAAGGTGCAATCAAAGCTGGTTTTGACGCTGATATCACTTTTTTCACCCCAGCGCATGAAGTTGTAGCCAGCATGGTCGCCGGAAAAATGGTTTTCAATAAACATTTCTAATTTTTCCGCTTTCCGGAAATAAATAATAGAAGCTATGATTGATTGTGATTCATTTTAAACATTTCCTCATAATTCCATTTATAATCTCTTCCAATTTACCCGTAAGGAAAAACCATGCAATTAAACCTATTTACCTGGCTGCTATCGTTGTCTCCACTAGTTTTATTCCTGTTCTTAATGACCGGAAAGAAATGGAGCGGTAGCAAAGCCGGCTTTTTTAGTTGGATATATACATTGCTTATTGCAATCATCTTTTTTGGCGCCAATCTGCCATTGATCGGGTACGCTCATTTCAAAGTTGTCTTTCTGGCAGGCGATGTACTTTTGATCATCTGGATGGCATTATTATTCTTCCATATTTCTAATTACGCAGGCGCCATCACAGTGATCGGAGATGCGCTTGCCAATCTGACCGGCAACACCATCATCCAAACCCTGTTACTCTCCTGGTTATTCTCCTCTTTTTTGCAGGGACTGGGCGGATTTGGGGTACCAGTGGCAGTGACCGCCCCTTTATTAATTGGGTTGGGCATCAATCCCATTGATGCAGTGGTAATGGCAAGCATCGGTCATGGTTGGGCTGTTACTTTTGGTTCAATGGGATCTTCTTTCCAGACCATGATGGCATTAAGTGGTTTTTCCGGTTATGTTCTCGCCCCTGATACGACAGTTCTGTTGGGTGGGGCAGCCATTATCAGCGGTTTATTGATCGCATATATCCAAGGCGGATACAAAGCCGTACTAAAGAATCTTCCATTTATTTTCATTATGGGTGCCATTTTAGGAACGGTGCAGTATTTGCTCGCCACGCAGGGTTTATGGTCAGTTGCAGCAACCGGAGCAGCCATGGTGGCACTCATTGCAGCATTTCTATTGATCAAATTCCGAATCATAGGAAATAGAAAAGACAATCCGTCCAGCAATCTTGATAAAGAGAAAATTACCGATCCATCCAAGCCATCGCTGCTACTTTCTGCCAGCGTTTATCTTATCCTGGTCTTATTATCCTTTGCGATCAAGTTGATCACTCCTTTAGGTGATTTCTTAGAGCAGGTCAAACTCACCTATCCATTTCCCGAGATCATCTCCAATTTGGGCTGGACCACCGTTGCAGAAGCCGGACGTGTCATTACCATATTCACCCACCCCAGCATGATCCTTTTGTTAGCTTCGATCGTTGCTTACATACTCTTCTCACAGAAGCATTTTTTAAGCAAGGATAATAGTACAAAGATCATTTCCAGTGTCATCAAAAGCGGGACAAAAACCAGCACTGCTATTCTTTTCACCGTCAGCATTGCCGTGATCATGAGCCACACCGGAATGATCCACATTTTGGCAGAGGGGCTCAGTCACCTGGTAAGTGCTAATTTGTATCCTGCGCTCACTCCTTTCATCGGTGCATTGGGAGCATTCATCTCCGGCAGCAATAACAATTCGAACATTCTTTTCACCAATTTGCACATGCAAACCGCACAATTGATGGGATTGGACGTAACCCTGATCCTGGCTGCCCAATCAGCCGGTGGGGCAGTGGGCAGTATCTTTGCACCCGCCAAGGTCATTGTAGGATGTTCGACAGTGGGTCTGGCAGGAAAAGAAGGACAAGTAATCGGAAAAGTAATAAAATATGGAATGATTCTGGTTGCAGCAAGCGCTGTTCTAACTATGATGATGATCTAATTTATCTGTTGGTGAAAAATGAAAAAATCTACCCTTATACTGCTTCCCATCCTTGTCATGGTGGCGTGCAGTCCAAAACCAGTTGAGATTCCTGAAAACTTTCAGGAGATAAGCGTGCCGATGGCACAAAATATATTCATCAGTTTGGAAAATGGCGATTATCAGACTTTCCGAAAAGACTTTGATGAAAAGATGGCTGCTTCGATAGATGAAAGCACTTTTACCAGTATGCAATCCATGACGGTAGAACGCATGGGCACCTTCCAAAATATCACATACCAGCAGACCACTTATGAAGAGGGCTACCTTATCACTTATTACGAGGTAGATTTCAGTGACGGCAACTTCACCTTACGTCTGGTTCATGAACCCCAGTCGCCCTATATGATTGCAGGTTTCTGGTTCCCCGATTTTCCCACTGAATAAAAAATAGAGGAGAACCCTCCGTTTTTATATCAAGCCGGTTAAATCGGGCTTATTCACCCATTTTTGTTCTTTTATAATTGCCCTTGCAACGTCGAGTTTATTCCATATGTTCCAGAGCAAAATACCTTTAATGATATTTTCCTGGCTGTAATAAAGGACCCCTTTTTTATACGGCTCATACCAGATCGTATGGGTGTCTAAATGCGCATCGATCAAACCGACTGCCTCATAACCGATATCAAAGAGATCTGAATAAAACATGGGAAGATAATCGTACTCAAGATTAGCCCCTGCCATATTCTCTCCGGCAATTTGACCCATATGTTCAGCATTATCAATATGTTCAAGGCGAATGGTTTTATCCAAAGCCGGTGAATGAAAAGCAGCAACATCCCCTGCAGCGAATATATCTGGCTGGGAAGTTTCGAGGTAGGAATTCACATGAATTCCATTCGAGATTGTAATACCAGCTTTTTCCGCTAACTGCGATTGAGGGCTGACACCTACACCGGCAATGACTCCATCTACCACAATATCCTGCCCGGAAGCCGGGATAATTCGATGGGATCCATCATCTTGTTTTTCAATCTCTTTTACCGGTTGATTTGTGTACAGCTGTACACCTTTAGCCTGGTAATATCCATTCAGGTATTGAACGATATCAGGTGGAAAGACCGTCCAACCTATCCCCGCTCCAGCCTCGATCTGTACCACCTGTTTCTTGTTCATTGCCAGGGCTGCCGTAATTTCCGATCCGATAAAACCTGCCCCGATCACGGCAAAGCGATCATGGGTTTCTGTCATTTCACGTAGTTTCAGATAATCAGAATATTGCCGATAGTACATAATGTCCGGATCAGAAAATGGGAGCCGGCGTGGCGCAACACCGGTTGCAATGAGTAGTTTTTTATATTGAAAATCCTGTCCATCCGCTATCTTCACCAGTTTTCCCTGAGGATTCAGATCGACCACCCTATGATCAACCAGAACCGTGACATTTTCATCTTCCAGTTTCAACCATATCTTATCCAGGGGAGTATCTTTCCACAAGCCTTTAGACAGAGGCGGACGTTTATATAGTGCAAATTTCTCATCACTCAGAACTGCAATCGAGCTCTGTTTGTCGTGTTGGCGAATTCCTTGTATGGCTGCATAAGCTGTGCTGCCACCGCCAATGATAAGATATGTAAATTTATTCATGATCCTTCTCTCTTTGTTGGCTACCATTGTAGAGCCAGTATGCCCATTTTTTTATAAATGAATTGTTAGACTGCTTTCAACCAATGAGAAAGAGCATTTCATAAGATCATCAGACAGATCTTCACCCAAGAAATTAGACAGCTATACAAAGTATTTCATCCTGGCATGCGGTAAAATCACATCATGAATGCTAGAAAGAGGTACAAATGGACGATTCAAACAGTGCCCCAAAAGAACATAAAAGCATTTGGTCGATCTTGTTAGTCTTCATTCTGCCACTACTCATCGGATTAATCGTCGCAGCTTTCATTCCCAAACCGGTCATCGGAATCATTTCTATCAGGGATGAAATTGATACCAAGATGTCATTGAGAGTGATCAAAGAAATTGATTATGCTCGTACCCATCCGGAGATCAAAGCGGTTGTCCTTATCCTGGATAGTCCCGGTGGAACCATCAATGATACAGAATCGATCTACCTGGAATTGATGAAATTACGAGAGACCAAACCTGTTGTAACCATGGTAGAAGGGCTTTCAGCCAGTGGATCATTCTATCTCTCAATGGGGAGCGATTACATCGTCTCGAACCCATCGGCACGAGTAGGAAACGTGGGGGTAATTGGCACACTGCCATCTCTCCCGCTAGTATTGGAAGAGACCATTTCCAGCGGTCCTTATAAGCTCTTCGGCAATCCGCGCGAAGAATATACCCGCTTCATCGAATTAATCAAGGAGAACTTTTACCAGGTGGTAGCCTTAGGAAGAGGAGAACGTTTAAAACTCAGTGAGGCACAAGTGCTGCGGGGAGAACTCTATCCTGCCAGTGAAGCGGTCAAACATGGGTTGATCGATGAAGTGGCAGCGCGCAGCCATGCCATCGAAAAAGCTGCTCAGCTTGCCCACATCGCTCATTATGAGCTGGTCGATATCACTGACGCATTAGCTGAGGAAAAGGTGAGAGAAGCCTCTACTTTCTTTCTATTGGATGAAAATGGTGTATCCACCGGTTACCCCAGAGAAGCTGGGATTTATCTTCTATATATTCCCAACTTCGGGAGCGAAATCCCATGAAAAGGAAAACTATTTTCATCATTATAGGAATATTCCTGTTACCGATAGTATTGCGCACGGTATGGTATTACCGCGGTATTTACCGCCCCAGCAAGGACCTGCAAGTACCTGATTTTGTCGGGCTTTCCATACTTGAACCAGAGCTATCAACACCATTTGTATCCGAGCAAATACAAACCAACGGACATACCACTGTAGTTTTTGATCAGGCACATAGCAACCAATACCTGATATCAGAGATCGAAGCAATGGTGAACGACCTGTTATGGCAAGATACTGAAGTTGTGACGTTAACTGAAGATAAAGATTTGAGCGAGGCTCTAAAAAGCGCCAGTGCATTTGTTTCCATTGCTCCCACAAAAAATTTCAGTGACCAGGAAGTACAAACAGTGCAGTCGTTTGTGGAACGAGGTGGCAGATTATTGGTGATTGCCGATCCCACACGTAGTACATCCGAATACATCAGTTCGCGTGCAGAAAGCGTGCAGGTTGCCAATAAATTACTGGAGCCATATCATCTTGCCTTCCGTAACGATTATGCCTACAATATTGATCACCACGAGGGTAACTTCCGGAATGTCTTTCTTTCTCCAAAGGTCTCTGATGATCTGACAAAGAAAATTGATGAAGTGGTATTCTATGCAGCCCGCACTATTTCTTCTTATGAAACCAGTTTGATTGGTGGGGATGAAAACACACTTTCTTCTTTAACAGATACGGGAGGTAATCTCAGCCTGGCAGCCCTGGCGGGTGATAACGTACTGGCAATTGGAGATTTCACATTTCTCACTTCACCTTATTTTCAAGTAGCAGATAATTTCCAATTTATCACCAACATCAACCGGTTTTTGATCAGCGGAGAACGCCAACGCACCTTTGCAGATTTCCCATATTTCTTTTCCTCGCCGGTTGGGGTATATCTTACAAACGGTATCTCATTGGATAATGATCTGCTGCAAAGTCTAGACAGTCTGAAAGCAGTTTACACCGTAAAGGACCTGCCTTTGGACATCGTTGAAAATGACAATGGTGACCAGAATTTGATCGTTCTAGGATTGATCCCCCCGAACACGGAGCTTGAGCCGTATCTGGTGGGTTTGAATATCCAATTTGGAATTCAAGTTCTCCCAACAGCTACCCTTCAGATAACACCTGCTCCAACTGATGAGGGTATTGAAGAAGTGGCGGCTGAAACCACTCCAACTGCCAGCCCTGCTCTTGTTCGTTCCAACGAGATCTATATCGCAGGTCTGGGTCAGATTCCACACGGAGAATACAGCTTTTTCTTGTTAAAAGAAGAAGAGAACAGGACCATCCTCATCATCCTAGCTGATAATCAGAATGAGGTGATCGATATGCTGGATATGTTAGCATCGGGGGATATCAGCAACTGCTACACCGAAGGCAATATTGCTTTATGCAAACAGAACAATCAAGGATGGAAACCAACTTCAATACCCGTTGTCACCTCACAAGAAGTCGATGACACTACCCCTACCGCAACCAGCGAGTCTCAATGAGAAAAAAGGCTGTCAAGAAAATTTGACAGCCTTTTTGACTACCACTCATTTCATCTTCACCAATTCGTAATCCTGTGAACCCAAACCGATTTCTTCGGCATGATCCAAGGTATCACGCCAGGACACATCAGGATGAATATGCTCAAATTTATCCTGCCCTACGACATAGGGTTCTTTGTCAAAGAGCATACTACCCGGGATGGAAGGTGCCTGGTTGACCAGATCCACACAAGCGCGATCCAAAGCCACCGGATCAAAGGAGGCCGCCATGCCCACATTGGGAGCGATCGCCAGATCATTAATACTCCAGCAATCACATTCAGGGCTGATGTCCATCACCATATTGATGTGGAAATTGGGTTTTCCCTTTAAAACGGCGAAAGCATATTCTGCCATTTTTTTGCCCACTGTAGCTGATTCTTGATCGTAGTTTGCCACGGCAGCACCATAATGGCAGGTCGCCACACATTGACCGCAACCAATACACTTGGCGTAATCTATACAAGCTTTGTGGTTATCATTGTATGAAATCGCTTTCTGTGGACAATGCTGAATACACTTTCCACAGGCAACACATTTTTCTTCCAGTATTTTAGGTTTGGAAGCTGCATGCATCTCCATCTTACCCTGTCGAGACCCACTACCCATACCCACGTTCTTCAAGGCACCTCCGAAACCGGTGCCCTGATGTCCTTTGAAATGACTGACACTGACGATGATATCAGCAGCAGCGATTACGCTGCCGATTTTTGCATTTTTCACATAATCCATGTTGATAGGTATTTCAGTGCAATCCAACCCGGTCAAACCATCGGCAATCATGACATTGCAGCCCACTGCGATGCGGTTGAAACCGTTTAACATAGCTGTCTCCAAATGATCAACCGCATTGGCGCGCATGCCATAATATAGGGTATTGCAATCAACCAGGATCGGTTTTCCCCCCAGATCTTGGATCTTCTTTACCACTCGCGCAATATACCCAGGACGAATATAAGCCATATTACCCCGTTCGCCAAAGGTAATCTTGATTGCCACCAGTTTATCCTTGAAATCAACATTATCCATTCCAGCACGTTTCATGAGCGCATCCAGTTTTTCCAGTAATCCATAATCAGGCAGAACCCGCATATCCGTAAAAAACACTTTCGAAGCCATTTTTCAGACACTCCTAATAAATTAATATGGTAATTCTACTAACGATTCGGATAATTCACACGGAAATTCCATCATCAGCATATGCGAAGCCCCACTTATGGCAGTGAACTTTGTATCAGTAAATTCGGTTTCAAGTTTATTCCGTATTTCATCAGAGATAAATTGATCATCTCTTCCCACTATGACGGCAGTCGGGAAATCTGTTTGGTGTAGAACAGCGCTGTTATCACGACGTGTCGCCATCGCTTGCAAACTCCCGATCACCGTAACAGGATCAGTGTCATTGATGATCAGACGCGTGGCGTCTTGGATAATGGGAATATGGCTTAATTTTTGCGGGAAATCTACGAACGTTTTCGGCACTCCAATTTGCTGTACTGATTCAATAGTTTTCATACGCTGTGCTTTTTTAGAGGGTGAATCAGGGTAGGGATGAGAAGCCACCAGTGCCAGTCCCAGTAAACGTTGGGGGAAAAGGCGGGCAAATTCGAGGGCTATATAACCACCCATAGATTGACCAACCAACAATATTTGAGGAAGTTGCAATTTATCCAACAATAATAAAAGATCCTCTGCCATCGCGGTTATGGTGAAAGGCAAGGGGCAGGTTGGAGAATTCCCATACCCGCGCAGATCGGGCAAGATCACCTCATATTTTGATTGTAAAAATGGCAATACCGGATGCCAGATGGTATGATCCAACGGGAAACCATGCACCAATAGCATGGGCATTCCAGACCCGTGTTTCTCATAGAACAAATCGATACTCACATCTTACTCCTTGAGATCACTGATCTTTTTCCGCAGCCACTGCTCGGCAGCTTGCTTTGAGCGAACTCTACCAGCTGCCTGAGCTTCTTTTAGTGATATCAACAATGCCCCTAGCTGTTTACCCGGCTTGATCCCAAAATGTTGTTGCAATTCATCCCCATTAAAGTAGAGTTTTGGATCAACAAGTTCCTGATGACAATCATACCAGCCCTGCAACGCCAATCGGCAGCGTGAAAGCCCTAATTGCCAGCGTTGTTGTGGTATGGCATCTCCATAAGTTGCCAGCAGATCAGCCAAAGAAAAGAGTGCCACAAAGGGGGTGGTGTCTTTTGCAGCTTGATAGAAACGAAACAAAGCAGAGCGTTGATCTTGATCATCTTCTAATACGACATCGTGCAAATCCATATGGTGTGCCACAAAACGTTGCAACCATTGCACCTCGACCCGGCTGAGCGCAAGTGTAACAGCCCTCCTTCTCATTTTCTCCGCTCCCAACACTTGATGATGAGGATATCGATATCTGCCGGATTGTTCTACCGCAGAATCGAGTGGTTTGCCCACATCATGGTAAAGCGCTGCAAAAAGAAAAAGAATCCGCCGACTACGTTCAAAAACCAAATGGGAACCAAAATCAGTTCGTAAGTCGTTCTGGTATTCATCCAATAAACGAAATATATCAACGACCATGGGCATACTATGATCAAATTGCTCTCTGAGTTGCACATGGTTTGCCATTAGCTCGCAATATTGCATTGCCTGTAGGGTATGCTGCCAACCATTATGAATATGAGGAGAACCTTGAGGAAAATTGATCAAGGAGGTCAATTCCGGCAAGAATTGTTGCAACACTCCCATATCATATAGGATGGATAATCCTTGCACCACGTTCTTTCCATCCAGCATTTTAAAAAATTCATCACGTTTCCGTTCCTGGGAGATAGAAGAAAGCCCGGAGATAGAAAGAGGTACCAAATCTGTGACCTGTGGAGATGGCTGTAATCCATAACTCGCCACAAAGCGGGCTACGCGGATGATCCTGACTGGATCATCACGGAAACAGGTTGAAGAGCACGGACGTAAGATCTTTTTTTGTAAGTCATTTATTCCCCCACATGGATCGATCAATTGCCCTTCACGAGAGTTAATTTCTCGCGCGATAGCGTTGATAGTAAAGTCTCTGGCGCGCAGATCTTTTTCCAGATCACCAGCCAGCACCGGCGCGAAATCTATCACATGCCGTTCTGTATTCGCAGTCTCGTAAATAACTCGGGCATATTTGCGGTCATTATCCAGGATATAAAAAAAACCATGAAGGTAGTCAGCCAGTGCTCTGGCTACTACAAATACATTCCCTGAAACAACGAAATCCAAATCATGGGAAGGTTTTCCGAACAGCTCATCTCGCACCGCCCCACCCACCAAATAAATAAGGGAGTCAGGTTGCAAACGCAAAAATTTGAAAATGGAACTCTCAACCGCAGAAAAATGCGGTTTAGTGGTCATGATTTATCCTATGCATCGTATTTTTCCAGATCGACTGTCCCAATGAAAGGTAAATTGCGGAAGAGTTCATCCAGATCCAATCCATAGCCAAAAACGAATTTATTGGGAATACTGAATCCTCGATATCGGACAGGAACTTCCACTTCGCGTCGTTCTTCTTTATCCAGCAAGGTACAGATATGCAAGCTCTTTGGCTTGCGAGTAGAAAGAAGTTGCATGACCGAAGATAGTGTATGCCCACTATCGACAATGTCTTCCACAATCAATACGTCTCGATCACGAATATCCGTCATTAAGTCCATCTTAATACGCACGGCACCCTGAGATTCTCTTCCACCTACTCCATAGGAGGAAACTGCCATGAAGTCGATGGCGTGCGGAACGCTAATATGACGCATTAGGTCCGTCAGGAACATAACACCGCCGCGCAAGATACAGATCAAAAGCAAATTGGTCGAATCTGCATAATCTTCACTGATAGCAGCACCCAACTCTGCAATACGAGTTTGCAAAGGCTCTTCCCCGATCAAGATATCTTTTAGATAGTATTTATAATCAACCATCATCTAACTCCGGGGAACCTCATGATGTTTACGACAACGTGCTTCATACATTTCGGCAGCCCCAACAATGATAACCGGATCATTATAATGCGCCGGTTTTCCATCCACCAAACGTTGAGTACGACTGGCTGGTTCTCCACAGATCATACAGATCGCCTGGACCTTATCGACTTTTTCAGCTTTCGCCATCAAAATTGGCATGCAACCAAACGGTTCACCGCGGAAATCCATGTCCAAGCCAGTAGCAATGACCCGAATTCCTTTTTCGACCAATTTTTCTATCACCGCGATAATACCATCATCCAGAAACTGGGTTTCGTCAATACCCACCACAGTAGTATTCTCATTCAATAATCGAACCAAATCACTGGATGAAGTAACCGGAATTGCCTCAAAATCCAATCCAGCATGGGAAGTTACTTTTTGCTCATCATAGCGATTATCGATCTTTGGCTTGAAAACCTGAACTTTTTGTTTTGCAATCACCGCCCGACGCAACCGCCTGATCATCTCTTCAGTTTTTCCGCTGAACATTGATCCACAAATAACTTCCAACCATCCAGAATTATGATCCATGCCTACCTCTTTCTTATGATAGATTAATCAAGTTATATTGATTTTACAATAGGTTATAAGGTATGTTGATTAAACAAAAAAGAGCAGATGATTTTCCATCTGCTCTATTCTCTTGTATAGAAACTAAACAGTGATCTCTTCAGCTGCTTCAGGGATGCTATATCCAAGCTGGCGTAGTTTTTTCTTGATATCGATCAATGTTTTTCGACCGACATTGGGAATTTCCAAAATGGGAGCTTCGCCTGCTTCCATTTTTGTCAGCAATTCACCAACCGTCTTGATACCAGCCTCAGCCAAAGCATCGGTGGCACGTTTACCAATTTCCAGTTCTGCAATCGGACGGCTAGGCGATACTTTTTCGGCTGCTTTTTGTTCTTTGTCCTCCAAATATTCCTGGCGGGCTTGTAATTTCTTGTAGAAGCGATCAACCTGACCTTCGATATCGATCAAACGCGCCTGTTCCCCTGTAAAGAACGGATGACATTTTGAACAGACTTCGGTACGAATTTCCGGTCTGGTCGAGCCTGTTTTCCAAGTATTCCCGCATGCGCAGGTTACGGTTGCTTCAGGATACCATTTGGGATGGATGTCTTTTTTCATGGTTATTCCTCATTCCATATCTAAAATCCAACGATCATTCGTTGGGAAATACACTAACTTTTTTCTGTCCGCTGGGAAGCTGGTCATAAACAACCACACCATCGATCTTTGAAAAAATGGTGTAATCTTTTCCCAAACCCACATTTTCGCCTGGTTTTACCTTGGTACCACGCTGGCGTACCAGAATGTTTCCAGAGATCACCCGTTCACCTGCAAAATGTTTAATCCCCAAGCGTTTTGATTTGCTATCGCGACCATTTCTTGTTGAGCCGCCACCTTTTTTATGAGCCATTATTCACTTCCTTCCTGGAACTCTTACTTTTTCTCTGTTTTGGCTACAGGCTTCGATGCAGCAGGTTTTGATGCCGCAGTCTTTTTTGCTGCAGTCGAAGTTGTTTTTTGCGCTGCAGAGGTTGTCTTTGCTGACCCGGTTGATTTAGATGCAGCCGGTTTGGGTTTCGTTGTCGCTTTGGCAGTGTTGGTTGTCTTTGCAACAGTTTTGGGTTTGCTGGCTACCTTCTCCGCAACCGGTTCTTTTTCGAGCGCGACAGGTTCGCTAGCAGTTTTTGCTTTACCACTGAAAGCAATCGAATCCACCACCAGACGAGTATACTGTTGGCGATGACCATTCTTTACACGGTAGCGTTTTTTCGGACTGTACTTAAAAACAATGATCTTTTTCGCCTTGAAATGAGAGATAACAGTTGCATCAACAGACGCACCCTTGATCAGGGGGGTACCTACCTGTATATCTTTTTCATTTACCAGAAGAAGTACTTTGTCAAAGGACAGCTTTTTTCCTACATCCACTGGCAGGTGATCTACCTCGATGTAGCTCCCTTCAACAGCTTTAAACTGTTTCCCACCACTTTCAAAAATTGCATATAACATAATTTTAGGCTCCTCAACCTTCACTTCACCAGTTCTTACGCGCTCTGTGCGCCCAACAACGGGGAAGTTGGGGATACATTAATTTGCCCCAGTCCTATTTTCCGGGGCAAGCTGGTGAATTATACAGTTCCTTTAAATTGCTGTCAACCCACCGAATTGCCTCAAATAAAAAGTAACTATGGGAAGAAACGATGACTCAATAAGAATGTTACCATCCGGCAGAGAAAAGATGCCGGGAGGAGCCAATGATGAGTCAACGCAGCAAGCGAGAATTATGGG